>Ga0307517_10000372_pt1 | contig 77706 bp, 78 predicted proteins | sample 23_EM_MG_FD_194515 | JGI IMG/M metagenome (GOLD analysis project Ga0307517, IMG submission 194515) | Populus trichocarpa ectomycorrhiza microbial communities from riparian zone in the Pacific Northwest, United States - 23_EM | ecosystem: Host-associated > Plants > Roots > Unclassified | place... | reverse complement strand
TCTTTCTATATCTCCCTCCGTCGCCCCCCCCCCCCCCCCCCCCCCCGTCAACTAATTGCTAACATCGCCAGTTCGTCCAATGCCTCGCAAACCCCTTCTACCTAAATTTCCTCGCGCACAGCAAGATCCTGGAAGATGAGCGATTCAAAAACTACATAGTCTACCTTCAATACTTTCGTAAACCCGAGCACACGAAGCTGCTCACGTACCCAGTGCACTCGCTGGCGGCGCTGACGCTGTTGCAGCAGCCAGCTTTCCGGGCCGAGATCATGAATCCGGGGTTGGCGATGGGGATGTTGAGCGAGGTCGTGGCCGAAGGGAAGAGGGAAGGTGAGAGGGAGAAGGAGAAGGAGAAGGAGAAGGAGAAGGAGAAGGTTGGGGAAGGAGAAGGTAGTGGGGGGAGTGGTGGCGGTGGGGAGGGAGGGGTTGGGGGGAATTGAGGGATGGGCTGTCACAACAGCTGTGGGGTCGAGCAGGAGAGCTTGAGGTTGTGCTGTAATATTGTACAATAGGGGGAGGTTTCCACTGTTCAAATATATCTGATCCTGGAGTTCGCATTGGTTCTATGAAATAGCTACAGTGGTAATCTTTTACAGTGCGCCTTGAAATTGTATGTCTCACCCGATAAATAGCAATTGACGCACCGAAAGAAATAACCTAGGGGAAACCCAAGCAAAAACTATCCCCTCCCAGTCAACGTCTCCAACCTGCTTACCAGAACTTTATGCTTCGCCACAACCCCCACCCACTCCTCTTCCCCTCCATCCCCATCTTTCTCCTCCTGTTCCTCATCTCCCATGCCAAAGCACTCAATCACGCCTAGAATAGCTCCAAACTCCCCACCCAATCTCCCCATACTCCCAGCAGCATACAGCACCTGCGTGAGCAAACTCTCCCGAACACTCCTCTCCTCTATAGTCTTCAGATACCTCCCCAGTGTCTCGGTCAAGAGCGACAACAGATGCAACACAAAGCTAGCCAGCGGATCCGGCGCTTGACCACCTTCGGGATCATCGTCATTCGCGCTAGAGCTCATATTCGATAGGGTTGAACTGCTCCTGCTGCGGATACCTATCCCCACCGAACTCATTATCGGCGAATGTGGATGTGGAGAACTCGGTGGTGGGGGGTCCGGGTTTACGGCGGGAAGAGCGTTCGGGAATATACTCTTGTACATAGAAACTATACCGAAACTCTGCTCTCGGAAGACCTCTATCCAGCGTTTCAAGTAACGCTCTGTCTGTGTGCCGCCGCCCCAGCTGCTAGGCGCCGGGGTCGCTGTAGCATTATTTGCAGAGGTACTGCCTTTTTTGTCTTTTTGTCGACGCTCCCGCTCCTCTTCGGCTAGTTCTTTGAGCGGATCCAAGGCACTGAGAAGACCAGAGAGAAATGCGAGCCTGCAGACAAGGAATAGGCCGCGCAGGCCTCGCTCATCCATTGCGGCTTCTTTAGTGCCACACCGGCGGAGGAAGCCGATCGTTTTCATTGCCGTTGGGAGCTTTAATGGGCCGCGGAGGGTGTTGATCAGGTTTGTTGTCATGGACTTTTGCAGCGTTTCGCATTCTGCATAGACCGAGCCAATTGTTGGCGAGTCATGATATAGTAAATGCAGTCTTCGGACATGAGCTAGGAGGTCGAGCGCTGTTGGATAGGATGATGTGGAGATTAGGGACTGGAGGAGCGTTGGGAGTTGTAGAATGTCTAAGAGCCTATCTAGGTTTTTTGAGAGGAGGTGGGCCTTCGAGCGGTTGGTTAGGTATGTCCCGTCTCGACTAAAGTTTGTGGTAAAGTTCGTTATTTGAGAGTCTATCGCGGGCAGACTGTTTTCGAGGGCAGTGAGGGAGGAATGAAGCAACACTGTGGATTCGGGAACCGCTGAGAGGTGATTAGAAGCGGCTATGATGGACTTGTGAGACCGCGAAGAGAGGGATTGTAGCGAGAGGTTTAGGGAATGTAATGAAGATGATAACGATGCTGGCTCGGACCCCGCAATTGAGGTGAGTGGAAGCGAAGATAGCCGGGAGAGATATTGTGTTGAAACAGCTGGGTCCGGTGGAGGAGCCGACTGAGGGATGTGTGGAAGTAAAAGGTCAAAAAGTGGGTTGAATGAGGAGGCCGAGTGGTCCATTATGAGTATTTGTGGAAGGAGTCAATTTGGCTCCTGGCCATTGGTCTTAAGCTGCAGCATACCCGTCTCCTGTAGTTGCTGAAGTTACCCGGTTAGATTACCTTGGGGTTGAATTTCACGTAACATCACTCGGGGTGCTGAGGTGCTCAGGTGCTGCCTGCGGTTCTCTAAAGTCCCCGGAATGGGATGCAGATAGCATAGGTGATTCAGTTATAGAATAACTAATGGCACCATTCGCGCCGGATTTTGTGAGAACTACCGTAGTCTATGCTTAGGACATCTAACTCACGCTCCGGAGACTTTTAAAAACCGCTAGTGCTTTACACGATACTTGCAACATGCGGCGCAATTAGATTTTGGTATAATTTTGCCCAAAGGGTTTAATGAAATAGTTCTATGTCTCAGTAACTTTTGTCTATTCCTCTTGAGCCCCGCCAGCCCCACCACCTTGCTTAGCTCCCTTAGCACCACAGATTTCATCTACACGAAGAAGAAGGCAAGCAGACTAGGGGGATTGTTAGTAAGGTGCGAATCCAAGCATGTAGGTAAGTCTTTGCTTTTCTCACCTCAATAGCCGTCTTGATGCTTTGCAACTTCACTGCCTCGGGCTCCCAGACACCATATTCCTTCATGTCAACAATCCTACCGGTATCGCCGTCAATGCCCCAGGTATGCTCCTTCGCGACATGTTTCGCACGTAACAGGGTGAGCACTCTGATTGGGCTGGCGCCGGCGTTTGTGACTAGTGTCCTAGGAATGACTTCCAGGGCCTCTGCAACTCCTCTGTAGGGCCACTGCTGCACACCTTCGATAGACTTTGAGATCTCCGCGAGGCGTACAGAAATAGCCATCTCGGCTGCGCCACCTCCAGGAGCCAGCCGGGGGTGGAAAAAGACATTGCGTGCTACTGCCATTGCGTCTTGTAGATTGCGTTCGATTTCGTTAAGGATATCCTTAGAGGGACCACGAAGGAGGATTGTGCATGCTTTAGGATCTTCACACTTTGTCATAAACGAAAAGTATCTAGGAGGGTCAGCTGTGTTACTTCCACGGGCCCTCAAGCTTCGCAGGGTAGGGTTGGGATCAGTACTCATCACCAATCTTCTCAATTTCAAAGAGACCACATTTTGTACCAACATCTGACTCATTGATATCGTCTACACGGTTCACAATTGTAGCACCAACGGCACGAGCGATACGATTGTTATCGGTCTTTCTAACACGGCGGAGGGCTGTTACATTACCCTTAAGGAGGTAGTGTTGAGCAAGATCTTAAGGTATCATCGTTAGTCTTTCACCTCAATGTAGAACTAGGAGGGGGGCACACCAGAAACTCCCTTCTCCGTAATAACTAAATCCGGCTTGAACGCTAGAATAGCATCACACATAGCCTTAACCTGCCTTTCCTCTATTTCCAAGATCTTGCTCCAGTCCTCCTCCTTACTAATTTCGATATTAGTCTGAGACTCGCCCTTCTTATACTCTAGCGGGCAATCCAGCAAGATGATCCTGGGGTTCTCAATCCTCCTCCTCATCTTCGGATGCGTAATATCCTTATTCAGCATAACACCATCAAGAACTCTTGAATCCTCAATCTCTCCTCCAGGAATTTTCTCGACCCTAGCGTAACGCTTGATGTCGACCTCCTTCTTCCCTCCTTGATCCTTCGCCACAGTGCGGACAGCCGAAAGGGCAAGATCACACATCAGCTTCGACCATCGAGAAACAAACTTTGTGCCAATAGAAGACTGGATCAAGTTATGCATCGCCTCATCATCATCGGTAGAGATAGGGATGGAGATGTCCTCGACGATAGCTAGGGCATCGGCAAGGGCTTTCTTGAATGCCTGGATAATGACGACGGGATGGATGTTGCGTTGCAAATGCGGGAGAGCTTGTGCGAGGATTTCACCGGCAAGGATGATAACGGTAGTAGTACCATCTCCAACTTCTTCGTCCTATTCACAGAGAGAGCATAAGATTAATAGCTACTTCTTTAAAAGGACCCAACCCGCCTACTGCACAGATCTCAGAGTTCCCGTCACCCCCGGAACTTGAAGCAATAGTAGCAACCAATATAGTAGGGAAAACGGCCATACCTGCGTCCGACTCAACTCAATCATGCTCTTAGCAGCAGGATGAGCGACCTCAATTTCTCTCAGAATAGCATGTCCATCGTTTGTCAGCACGATTCCACCCATTGGGTCCAACAGCATTTTCAACATTGCTTTAGGACCTAAACAAGACCGAATAATGTCCGCAACGGTCTTAGCAGCGGTAATATTCGAGATTTGAGCTTTGCGTCCTATCCACCAACACAAGCACTCATCAGAAAATCAAACTTGGTCAGATAAAATGTGAAATATTAGAAATGTGTGAAATACCAGTCTGACGCTCCCCGGACTGGGTGTTCATAACCAGCACTGGAGCTTGCATTGTGGGGAGAATAAGAGGTAATTATCTGGGGTGAACTTCTAGGGGAGTTGCTTAAGCACGGAGAAGAATGGATCTGATAGAAAGGGGTGGGTTGTTGGATGGTGGGGTGTAGAAGGCGGCAATGCGGGGCGGAAAGGACTATGCAATATTTTTGTTTCGGTGCAGAATATTGCCAAGCCTTATGGTATTTTTGATTGCCCGCCGAGCCCTAACAACCCCCATTATACTACTTGTGGAATACTTGAGCGGTAAGGACACTTCCATCACAACTTCGAGATCCCCCTCCCCCCATCAACTACCACTTCCGCTACCAAAATCCATCCGCAAACCTATCATATTGTGCCGCTTCACAATATCCACTCCCCCGACCATCGGGTTCTGTACCGGTGTATCTACCAAAACATAAGCACAAGCACACTCCTTAAACATCTATCATCATGGTCTCCTGGTCAACAATACAAACCTTCCTCGTCCTATTAGGACCTATCATCTACTCCCGCGGCAAAGCTTTCTACCAATCTACGAAGCTCCATGGTCCCCCGAGAGCCCTCACTCTGGGCACCCACCGCATCTTAAACATTCTCTTTGTAACCGGGGTAATCGCCCTTCTCTCCACCCTCCCAACTTTCGCTCCGGAAAACATCTTCCAAAAGACCGGCTCGAGGTTGCAGATCCCCACAGACACCCTCTTCCACCGGCTTTCGAAGACCCGAGACATTACGCCTGACGACGAAATACTCCGTGCGCGGCTGGCGTCGAAGGAGGGAAGGCTGACATACGCTAACTTCGGACCAAAGCCATTGGTGGAGTGTTCGTGGTGTAGCTCGGAAGAGGCGAAAACCTACTTGTTTTACGCCTTGCCGACTCTTGCGCTACCGCATCTTCTGCATATAGCTGTGTTGGGCGTTGTTACATCATCTTACTTCTCCCCCTTCGGGAGTGTGTGGAGGACTCAGGCCACGGTTGCCGGGCTCGCGCTTTTCTTAGCAGAGCTGTACTTTGTCGGAGTTTCGACGTCGGATCGCGACGCTAACACGTTGGCGAGGTTGCCCGCTGACGTAGTCTGGACGCACTGGAGATTGAACTTTTGGCGTGGGATTGGGATTGCGTTTGTGGATGCTTGGTTGGGTTATGTTATCTTCCTCACGGGGACTGGGAGGTGGACTGCCGGCCTAGATGGACTCCATGTGCAGGAGAAATTAGAGACTCTAAATAAGGCTTCAGAACTTGTCTATGCCAGACTACATTCTGAGAACTTTTTGCGGCAAACAGTGCTGCGGAATAAGGACCTAAGAGAGAAGTCTTTCGAGTTCTGGACGGCGGAGGAGAGGGTTGGGAAGGAGATCATGCTGGACGAGGAAGTTAAGAACGTTCGCGCGAACCTCACATTGAACATCACACAACTGACAGAGGAGGCGGCGCAAAAGAGCGAGGGGATGTTGAACACAATAAACACTTGGAGAGGACTCCCAACCCAGGTTCCTCAAACAAGCCCTGCACAACCGCCAACTGCTGCCTCCTGATTACTTGATGCGTACTTTGTCGCCCACTGCCATGAATTGTATCCGCTATTTTTACACACGCGTGTTTCTATTTTGTACATAGTCGTATAGAATTCGGAGTTGAGGTTTCCTCCCCTTCCTTTTCCCCAATAGCAATAATGAGATATCTAATATCCCCCCCCCCCCGGAAAAAACTGCCCAAGTTTATGATACAATACCTGAGATTTTTGTTGTATGTCCGTGAAAACAATTGATGATAAGAAGGGGAAGAAAACACCATCACCAGCCATTAGATATAAAAAAACCCCAAATCACTTTTCAGTACTTACCCCCAGCTCATCTAAGAGGGTCCCCTCAGCGAACTTCCTTCTATTCTCCTGCCACTCGGCCCAAGCCAGTCCCTGCAGTAGACAATCTGCCAAATCATCCAACTTGGGAATCTTCCTCTTGACGCCGGGAGGACAGACAAAGTCATCGACAATATCCTTGAGATCCTCAGCGACGTCAAACATCATACCCTTCTCAATCCACTCACTGACGAGTGCGATCTTCTGCAACTTGGTCCTACTCGGCCCACTAAGCTTCCTCTCGACATATGCCATTTCCCCACTAGCGGTACGCTTCCGCACGCGACTCATGACTTTAACACTCCCGTCAACCCAGTAGTCCATGACCCGCGCGGGACTAACACTCTCGACACTGGCGGAGATCCTCTCCTCATTATGCAGACAGCGCAACACAGCATGGATCATAGCTTCGAAGCGGTTGACGTGCACAATCCATTCCACTACGGCGATGCCAGCGCCAGACTTTATCCGCTGCTGCTCGATCAGGATGGCGTCCAGGGGTGGGAAGCGCTGGAGGATACTGCGGCAGAAGTTGTTGGCGTGCACGGCGAATATTGCCGGCTCGAAGGACTCTTTTATGGGCTTTGGGGGTGGGTTAGCGTCGCGCCCAGCCAGGGATTCGGCTAGGATTTGGCGAAGTTCGTCGAGGTTTTCGGGGCGCCGCTTCTTCTTTAGGGCGGAGGGGGAGGATCTTGAGCCGAGGTCTGATTGCTCTTCTGTTGAAGTGGAATTCATTCCCAAACGGCGGTCACCCGCCAACCCCTCTTGGGTCGATTCCATAGATGCTGACTTCCCTGTCACCTTCAACCGTTCCGAGAGCGTTTGCCCCCAATCTCTGGATGTGGCCACCTGCCCTATCCCCACCGACCCCCCAGCTGCCTGTGGCTCTTTTCTGGTCTTTTCCTGAACTTCAGGATTCAACCCGGGAATAAGTCCTTTCAATTCCTCCATAAACTGCGACATCTTCGTCCTCCTAACCTCTGGTTTAGCCTCCGGTTTAGCCTCCTTTTTATTCCTCCCCCCCTTCTTCTTCGCCTCCTCCTCGGCCGCATTCACCTCATCCTCCTCCTCGTCTGCTGGTACCTTCGTATCATTCCAAATCTCCATTCCAGGCGGGGTCCTCCCAGCCTCCGTAGGCGGGATACATATCCGTTCCCACGCCAACACCTTCGGCCGAGCTAGCTTCTTCCCAGGACTGGGTAACTCTATAAAGCAGAAGGCGAGATTCCGAATCCCCATGTCAATGCTGACCACTCGTCTCGCTGAATCCAGCGGCGCAGCTTTGTGTGAGGTGACTCGCGAAATCATCTGCTCCTTCGTGCCATTTAGCTCGAGTCCCAGACACTTGAGCAGAAATTTGACTTGTGGCAGCTTCAGGTTCAAAAGCGAAGACTTGGAAGGGATGGCCATTTGGTTGCCATAGGAGGGAGGAGAAGGATTTTGGTAGTAGAGGGGGGAAAAAGAATTCCTTTTTTTTTTCGTGATGAATTGAGGTGGTTTGTAGTTTGGATGATGCAGAAGGAAGAGGGAAAAAAAAGTTGAGGGGTCTGCATATCTTTGTTGAAGTTGATGTTAGACTCTGCGCCACAGAATTTAGGGTTTGATTGCTGCAAGGTTTGTAAATGTATCAATAAGCCAAACCGTTTTCGTCTTGAAGCCTTGGCCTTATCGCGCGTGTGGCACCCGGATTGTGTACTCGAGTACTCGAGTATAGATACCGGCAGTGCAAACTCAAGCAGGACGACCCGGTCGTTTTGTCAATGCTTTACCCTCGGCAGCCGTCACATTATCTCTCAACTCGCCAGTCTATTATCCATTCTTCTCCCGAAGTGTACAGTGCCAGCACCTGCAAACATTTCAGATTCACTCAGGCTTCAGCCCCTCCTCCCCCTAAAAATAAATAAATAAATAAACAAGCAGAAACACGAGATCTAATTACAGACAATCTGGGAATCTACAAGATGAGGTAGCATATCGGGGGAACATAGCGCAGGAATCGTCTTGGGTCAAACCGGTGGGAGGGGCGTTCTGTACAACCTGTATATTTAGAGAGCATTCTTGGAAGTGTAGCTAGTCACTCTCTAGCCTATCCGTCCATTTAGCAGGCCCTAAGGACAAAAAATTAACTGTGATGTTTACTTTATCAAAGCCATAATTTGCCCACTGACAGGGCCCCCTGGGACACCAAAGTGATACTTCATGAATATCTTGTTCCAAGATATTGATGGGCCTGATGATTAGCTGTTCCCAGCGCCCACTGATTGGTTTTTACCAATCATAACTAACTTGAATGCCTAAAGCCCAGGACGGATTAAAACAAAACCCAATGAGAACATCCCTTAGCAAAGTAATTTATCCACCGCCTTGTGCATCTCACGCTCCCGTGTAGAGATAAGAAGCCCTTACACTATGCTATGCATTCTGCACCCAGAAATATAACCCAATTTTTTCAACCATGGACCTACGGACCAGTCTTCTTTCGCCTGTTTTCTACATGTTGGACCTCAAAGGCCATTTCTCTCAGTGATGATAAATCCCGAGTGATTGGACATGACACAGGGCAGGCTGTGGCGGTGGAGGCGTCGGGCCCTGGGCCAAAGCACAGGACCACACACAACTCGTGGAGCTGTGGGCCTCACCAACGTCATCAGGTCCATAATACACTATGAATAACCCGATGCAGCAAACAAAACTCGCTTCCCAGCGGTCACTGCTTGAGGAGAACATAACTGTAGGCACACTCAATCCAACCACCTCGAAGCCCCCGTAAACTAATCTTGACCCTGCAGGTAGCCGAATCCCTTGCAGATTCCCTATTTCTCAATGCAAAGTACGACGAGTCTCTCGAAGCCGCAATAAAGTCCATCGAACATTGCAGGAAAGCACGCCTTCAGGCCCCTGACGCCAACAAACCGCGGTTAAGCGAAAAGTGCGAGCAGCTCATCAGGAAGGCTGAGTGGATTAAGAAACTTCAAAAGAAGGCACTGGAGAGAGCTCAGAATGGGGATCGGAGTTTAACATCCACCCTACTAGTGCTTCCCCCTAGCAGCTCGGGAAGTGCCGCCAGCCGAAAACCGCCAATATCTACAAACAAACTTACGGTTAAAGAGCAAACACTGTTATGGAAGTCTTCGAAGGTTAACGGCCTTACCTATCCACCGTGGGAACGCGACCCTAGGCCTTCAGAATTTTTCCCGGATGGGCTGTTTTCGTAAGCCACTGTCGTTTTTTTCTCTCTCTTGTGATTAGGATTGCCGGCCTGACACAAACGAGAGACCCCTCTGGATTTTTGCATCTCTCTGATTCACAGCGATCTATGCTGGCAGCTTGGAGACGACCGGACGAGATATTTGAGAGTGGGGAAGTTTTGTTGCCTGGAAGGGGGCACACACTTGACCTGACACAAGATGTTGTCACCGATTGCTCGGTAGTAGCCAGTTTGTGTTCAACTATAGGAAGAGAGGAAAACGGTTTCGGGAAGGTAAGTTCTCTGAGATGGGCAACTTTCCTTGGGAATATGGGCTAAGCTTAGGGGTTAGATTCTTTCGAATATTTTATACCCACAAAATCAATACAATTGTCCAATAGCTAGCCCACTCGGAAAGTACATCGTTAAACTCTATTTTAACGGTTGTTTTCGCAAGGTTGAATCCCCACGAGTATTAATATTAAGCGCAAGTAATCATAGAACTATTATTAGGTGATTATCGACGATTACCTGCCTGTTTCGAATAATTCCCGGGCATTATATGTGACTTGCCGTAACAACCCACAAGTCTTTTACCCTGCACTCATCGAGAAGGCTTACCTAAAGTTGATGGGCGGATATGATTTCCCCGGCTCGAATTCTGGGACGGATTTGCTGGCATTAACCGGATGGATTCCCGAACATGTATTCCTTCAATCCGATGATGTTCTACCGTGCAGCCTATGGAAAAGGATGTACAAGGCATGGGGGTATGGCGACGTTTTAATAACATTAGGGACTGGAAGCATGACTAGGAGGGAGGAAATGGAATTAGGCCTAATAGGGGACCATGACTATGCTGTCCTAGCTCTGAAGGAAGAGAAAGGCCAAGGCATGCTGTTGGTCAAAAACCCATGGTCTGAGGGCACGGTATGGAAAGGTGCTCCGGCGTTTGACTTGGACGAAGAAGAGGATTTTGATGCCGGCTCCGGAGTTTCCACCTTCGAAACAAACAGGCTCAGAAATGCACTCCCGGCTCCTTCAGAAGAAGAGGATTCTCCTGGTGTATTCTGGATATCACAAGATAACGTTTTTCGTCATTTTACGAGCATATATCTCAACTGGAACCCAGACCTTTTTACACATAGGAATGATACCCACTTCACCTGGGATCTGAAAGGGAAGAGATCCGAAGATTGTATCGGGGGAAACCCACAATTCTGTCTAGAGAACCCAAGCCCAGACCCTGCGCTCGTCTGGCTGTTGTTAGGGCGTCACATAGTTTCCACAGAATCCTACAAAGTTCAAACCGGGACTGCGAGCGAGAAAACAAGCTATATATCATTGTATGTATTCGAAAGCCCAGGACGGCGGGTTTACCGATCAGAATCAGCCCTTCATGCAGGTCCATACGTTGATTCCCCCCAGACCCTCCTTCGTATCGGCGCCATACCACCCAAAACGAAATACACCGTAGCCGTTTCCTCCCAAGACCTATCCAAGACCCAACACACCTTTACGCTCTCGGCATTCTCCCTAACCCCCATCCACATATCCCAAGCAGAAGACCCCTACGGCTTCCACAACGTCCTACAGTCCCAATGGCTCCCCGACACCGCCGGTGGCAGTGCCCAATCTCCAACCTACTCCACAAACCCACAATTCCGCCTCTCCGTCCCATCAACCTGCAATTTAATGCTCCTCCTTGAAGCTTGCGATACCCTTCCCATCCACGTGAAGCTAGTCTGGGGCGGCGGGAAGCGCGTAGCGTCGGTGACGACCCGCGACATAATCACCGAAAGCGGGGAGTACCGCCGCAGTTGTGCTCTTGCAGAAAAATACTCTTTGCAAGAGGGCATGTACACGATCGTTGCATCTACCTTTGAGCCTGGCCAAATCGGTGACTTTACCCTAACCGTTGCGTCTACCATCCCACGCACTACCATTACCCAATTACCCTCAGAGTCCGCGGGCAAGCTACGCAAAGACATACAGGGCGTCTGGGAGGCAGGTGTGACAGCAGTAGCCTATCCACTAGAAGTAGAACGCTTCACTAGGGTTTCTGCCAATGCTCGCACGCTATGGACAAACTCGAGAGCGCAACCGATGCTTAGGATTTCCATAAAGAGGAAGATTGGCAGTTGGAGACAGACGGAGGCTAGTTCTGGGGGCGAGGGCGAGTACTCGGACGTGCCGCAGGGGGTTAGGACGGGGGATGTAGACTTGAAGGGGGGGTGGGATTGCTTAGTCGTTCTTGAGAGGATGGGGAATGAAGGGGGGAGTATGTATGGAGTTGAAGTGCTCAGTGACGGGGTGGTGCACTTAGGGGAGGGGGTCCTGGTGGAGGAGTGATGGGTAATGAGTAGATGGGTTGAATTGCAGTTGTTGCCGGGTATCGCGTGATAGCTCGTGATAGCTCGTGAAACAAGGTTCCTTCCAAACAGATGGAGAAATTTATCGGGAAAAATTCCACATATCATAAATCGAACTGAATGAAGCATAGCCCGAGCAACACACAAACACCACATACACGCCGAACTGGGCAAGTATAAAAAAATGAAGAAAATGAAAAGTAGATCAACTAAATCGCCACTAAGAAACCCCATTAAGATATATCACATCGCCACCAAAACCATACCAATGCAATCACTTGAGCCTATATCATTAAAAAAGAAAAACCATTAGCCCGAACCTCCCAAAACCCACTGCCAAAAGAGCCACAAACCTTGACATAATAGTACTCTCCCCACCTCGGGGCACATAAGTCCCACGGCTCCGGACAATTTCGAGCATATCCTTACTCTTATCATCCCGACACTTGATAACGGACTCGACCCAAGTGATGGGGAGGTCCCAATAACTCTGCTTGAAGGCATCATACTTCTCGCCAAGGAGCGGCTTCTCGCTACAAATGAGGGCAAGGAAGTGCTCCAGCACGGTCCACACGCCCTTGACCTCGCCCCGGTCAACGAACTCCGTCAGGAAGCCGTATCCAACGGCCACGTCCGAGCGGATTTGCGCCGCCGCATCGGAGGAGCGGAATTTTGCGCCTCTGTTGTGCACGCCGCCGAGGTAGGCTACACACGTCTTTTCCGAGAGCTGGTGCATGAATGCCGGGAACAAGTCTGCGTCGAGGCCCGGGTTCAAGTCGACGATGTAGGAGCGCATGGTGGTGGCCATGGTTTCCATGTCCGAACCGTTGTACCAGGCTGGCGTGAAGAGGTTCTTTATCGGTGGTTTGAGGTCGTTGAAGATGATTTCTATTATCTGCGCGAGGCAGTAGGTTGCTAGGTCCACGAACCCGTTCATGGCGTCCTCCAGCGCGCGGCGGACTTGGTCTTCGTATTTCTTGGACAGCATTGGGGCGACGCGGTCTGAGATTTCCTGCGTGTAAGCCGCTGAGCGAATTTGGTCATTTGCTACCGCCATCATGTACTCCAGGATCCCGTCGGGGAGGTCTTCCAGGTCTTCCTTTGTGGTGGCTCTGACGTGCTTGTTTATTTCGTCTGCCATGACTTCTTGCCAGCGGACTTGGCGGTTCTTGAGCAGGCGAACGCACTCGTCCACCACTCCCGTTACGACGTTGCCCTTGTTGCTGTCGAGCGCGACGTTGAGTTGTTGGTTTATCATGGTGAACATTGTTGGCACGCTGGGCATGTGCCATTTTGAATCCTCCTCGTTGGGTTGGTGGGTTCGGAGGATGAAATCTTTTGTGTCGTCCTCCATTATCTTGTTCATCCATTCTTCCATCTTTTTGACGATCAGTTGGGAGTATTCCTTCAGTAGTTCCGCTTCTCGGCCGTCGATGAGTTGAGGTTTTAGTTCGGCCGCTTTAACGCCGAGCGTCTTCATACCCTTATTATATTCCCCATTCCACAGGATAATATTTAGTAGACTTTGGCCGTCGAGGTCGGGTTTTTCGATTTGGTCTTTCAGAAAGTCGTGCATTAAGTTATGGTAGATTTCAAGGTATGTGTCGAAGATTTTCCAGCGCCGGGGCATCAACTGGACAAACTCCGTTTTGACGGTTCGTAGGTCGTTAAAGTACCAGCCCAGGCACCGCTCTAGGCCCTCCGGGTCGCCTTCGAATTGCTCCTTTGCAGCTTCGAATTTAGCTTGAGCGGCGGCTTTTACGCAGGCGAGGAACTTTTCCTTATATCCTCGAGCTACTTTAGGCCCCTTTTGTATCGATTTGAATCTTGGCTCTGTCTGTCAGCGATATCGCGATGGAGATGGCTTCGGTCGTTGTACCTTGTAGCTAGATCCTGATGATTGTTTTGAGCTTCCTGAAGAGCCAGGACCTTCTCGTCTGACCGTTCTTCAGAGTCGATGATCTTTGCAAGACGAACAACAAGACTTCTATTCCCAGCTCGAACCAGCTCGATCAAGCTCATAGCAATAAGCCCAACCCTCTCATCAAACATTCCTACTGTATTCTCCAGTGGTGAAAAATAGTTCTCGAGCGTCTCCTTAACATCGTCATCCGCTCGCTCGCTCTGATGCATAACATCCTCCTTGAAATCCTGTAATTGCATAATCGCGAAGTGGACCGGCAGAAGGTTCGGCATCTCGTTTCCCAGCGCTAGAACCCCATTGTCAGTTCCGCGTCGTACCTGCCGGACAAATCCCCAAACCTACAATCGCCAGAGTCATCCGCAAGCATGCGATCCACTTCCGCCAGTCGAGAATCCAGGCCCTGGAGCTTGGACTTGATTTCCTCCACAGCGACAAAATTCCGGTGAATCTTCGAAATCTTGTTTATCAACGGGAATTCATCGATCATATCCTCCGCCTCACTACACAATTTATCAATCTAAGCACCCGCATCAGCTCTACCGGCATTCTTGACGATCAGGGGAGAGTGGGAGCGGGGAAGGAAACGATACTTTGATCATCTCCTCCTTGGTCGCATTCAAGATCTTTTGCCCATCATTGATCGCATCGATCCCGGACTAACAAGCAATTAGCGACCCAAGCTCTCGGTAGTCTTTTACCCACCGTGGAAGCTATACCTGCGTGACCTTGAGCTGCGTCGCGAGCGCTGCCTTAAGCTGCGTGTCAACATGACCCTTCTTTCGCGAGAATTCGGACTTGAGCGAAGCTATCTTGTCAAGGTCCTAAGCGAAAAACAATGATTAGCCCCAGGCACTCCCATAGCATACAGACAAGGGGGGGGGAGAAGCTACTTCCGGGTGTCGTAGGAGCTCGGTGAGCTTAACGGATATGCTGTCGGCCTCGTCCATCGTGACATTGGTGGGGTTGAACTTGTCCGGGAGATTGCTTCTGGAGCGGGTACCTGTGAGGCTCAAACTCGCGAGCATGAAGAAAGAGCTTGGCATTTTGGGAATGGGATAATATCGGGCAAAGTGACACGTTTTACCTGCAGATAACAGGAATTATTAAGGCTACGGGGAACATAAGTATTCCGGACATCAGGAGATATCCGTTCATAGTCTCTCCCATCTCTCTCAATATAAAACTTCCTTGGGAATGATTCTATGGAGAAGTAAATAAACACCACTCCGAGGTTGCTCCAATAAAATTCTCACTTGTTTCGAGTGATACTCGATGATTACAATCTTGTTGGTCAAATAATATGCAGCTGTCCGTGCTAGAGCAAATCTGTTATCACCACACTGGCCCCGCCGCATAAACCTGAAGGTTTACTGAAGTCTAGGCAATCTTTCTTTCTGGAGTTTCTACCACGCACGCTCGTGCCTTCCCCCCCTGATCCCCCGAGCGAGTGATAGGCCGGTGATAAAGGGTGCACAGCAAGATCACCAGCGTTTGAACTTCAGAGAATTGACGGATAATTGAGCCCAGGATAGTGTAATAATGTTGTGAGGTTGGCTGACCACCAGTCCACTTACCGGAAAGCTACTTGAAAAGGCACAGTATCCACCCCCTGGTTTCTCCTCGATCTCCTGAAGCAATCTTGTTTCTCTCTCTCGTATCAATGTGGGAAGAGACACTACGAGGATCAATAAGGCCTTACCACTTCGGTATACATTCTCAAACCTTCTGGCTGGGCAAACCATCCTATTACTTTGGAAGGAGTTATAGGAATTTATTAGTCCTAGTATAAGTATATAAATTCAAGCCTCCGGAAATCTGCCACCCGCATGCTAGCTCCTATAGTTCCTCATGCCTGCCCTGTGTTTTTCTGCCCACGACCAGCAATACCGTATATAACCTCTGGTAACCCCGGTATATCTCTCCGATGTCATCACGCCGATCCCCCAAACCTTTGTCTTACAAAACCAGTTCCAACACCCCCCTGCTCTTTCTTTCTTTCTCTCTACCTTTCCAGCGGCGGCCCATGGATCTTGCTATGGCAACGGTACAATTATTTAATTAATTTGGGATCCCACCGTTAAAGGTATGTGGAGGAATTATTGGCGGAGGGGAGGGGGGGAAGCGGGGTTTATGGACCACCGCCATTCCTACCAATCTTGGAGTGGATCCAGGAGGATCACAGGCGGGGAATAGCAGCACTGGGGCAGCAATCGTCCCACCAGGCAATGACCGGGAGATTACCCCGATAACTTCAGGGTCGATTGCCTTCAGCACCGGCCAGAATGAGGAGACTTGAACCAGGAGTGACAAGTCTCTGACGCGGACGGATGATACCAGTTCCCTGCGGGTGGGACGTACACTACAGTACAGGTGGCATCACTGCTGGCATAACTCCACAAGCCCCCAAGTCCTCCGCCCACCCCATCCCATCATAAAATCTCAGTGCAAGGGAACCAAAGCCCACAACACAGACACGATCTTGACATCGGCGTTGGAGGTTAATGTTGGCGAGTGAGATCTTATGAGAACTGATACCGCAGCCCAGAGGTCGAATGATATTGGCACATTACAAATAGGGGTGCACAGCACTCGAGTTGGGGACGTCAAATAGTCACTATGCGTGGTTAAAAGATTGTCTTAGTTTTAAAATCTCGTTCAATAACACTTGGATGGTGTTGAAGCCACATCATGCAGACATCACCAATGGAAAATTTCAAACTGATTAGAGCAAGAGGTGGGTGCACATTAATGTTAGTAAGGTCTTTGTCTGCGTCTAGTCGATTAGAATAGCCATCACACAAACCACGAGCTCTCCTTCAGAAGATTTGCTGTCAGAAATAAATATCATTTGCTAGATAGTAATCTGATACAAGCCAGGGCACGTCGGCCCATAAACACCCCAAAACCCAGTAGGAAAAAGAAAGACATCAGGAGAATCATTTTACAAGCCACGGCGCGATCACATAAACCCTCAGCCTCGACACCATTTCTAAACTTTACAAAGACCCGCCACGAAGACGAAGAACCAAATGAAGGGTGGACTCCTTCTGAATGTTGTAATCAGAAAGAGTACGGCCATCCTCCAATTGCTTACCAGCAAAGATCAAACGCTGCTGGTCTGGGGGGATGCCCTCCTTATCCTGAATCTTCGACTTGACATTGTCGATCGTGTCAGAAGATTCCACCTCGAGGGTGATAGTCTTGCCGGTCAAGGTTTTAACGAAAATCTGCATTCCACCACGGAGACGAAGGACAAGATGCAGGGTAGACTCCTTTTGGATATTGTAATCCGAGAGGGTGCGGCCATCTTCGAGCTGCTTCCCGGCGAAAATCAAACGCTGTTGATCTGGGGGAATACCCTCCTTATCCTGGATTTTCGACTTAACATTGTCGATGGTATCCGAGGACTCAACCTCGAGGGTAATTGTCTTCCCAGTTAAGGTCTTGACAAAAATTTGCATCCCACCACGAAGACGAAGAACCAAATGGAGAGTAGACTCCTTCTGGATATTGTAGTCGGAAAGGGTTCGACCATCCTCAAGTTGCTTACCAGCGAAAATCAAACGCTGCTGGTCTGGGGGGATGCCCTCTTTGTCTTGGATCTTTGACTTAACATTGTCAATAGTATCCGAGGATTCCACCTCAAGGGTGATGGTCTTGCCGGTTACTGCAGCACACGTTTAGTATCTCACCACTATGTAAACATAGTTATAGAAAACTTACAGGTCTTTACGAATATTTGCATACCGCCACGAAGACGGAGGACAAGATGAAGCGTAGATTCTTTTTGAATATTGTAATCGGACAGGGTCCGTCCGTCCTCAAGCTGCTTTCCAGCGAAGATCAAACGTTGCTGATCCGGAGGGATTCCCTCCTTGTCCTGGATCTTAGATTTCACGTTGTCGATGGTATCGGATGATTCCACCTCAAGGGTGATGGTCTTTCCGGTGACTACGGAATAATAATTAGGATTTGTCCAACACGCTGAAAAAAGAGGAAAAAAACAAGGCTGAAAGAGCCTGGATGAACTCACGGGTCTTGACGAAGATCTGCATGGTTGATTGTTTTTAAGGAAGAAGTTTTCTCTTGATGGATATCTTGGGTAGAAAGGTTTGTAGTGGATGGAGGAGAAAGATGGTTTGAAAGTGTCTTGTAGCCGGATTGAGGGATGGAGGGAAGAGAAGGAGTCAGAGAGGAAGTGAGGGGAAGGCAGTTTAAATAGTATGATACCCAAGCTTATCACTCATGCGGCGCAGCTTGCCGCTCTAGGCATCAACCGCTTTCGGCTTAAGGCTTTGTCAAACGCGTATTCTGTGACGCCACCTGCAGCATGCTCTAGCGGTTTCTATGGGCGCCTCTCCGGTTCTGTCACCAAGCCAGGCTTACCCGACCTTTTTTGTGGAGGCAGCGCTTTCTTTCTTTTGCTTCTTATTGCCGAGGGAAAAGCCCTTTTTCGCCGTCATCATCATCATCATCATCAGCAGCAGCAGCATCCAGATGTGGCGAAGTTTCTTCAGAAAAAATAAAATGTAATAATTATTATTACAAACCGTACGGATTCGGGCCCTGCACACGACCATTCAAACCAGGGGGGGAGGGGGAAAACTCGGAGTGCCGTATGAAGAAATGACTCGGGTCATCGAGAAGACACTGGTACTTGAGAATTGTATACCGCCGCCATCCTCTTCACCAATACTTGTCCCTACTGCATGAATCACAATCCCGTACCGTAGGGGGCGGGGAAAAAAAAAGCCAAAATCCGGCACCAACCACCTATATTTGACGTGGCGGCCCCTCATGCGAACAAGGTCCGATGATACGATAAGTTACTATTTCTTACAGTAGTTCTGTTGAGGAAAAAAGAAGGAAAAAGGCGACTCCTGCACCGCAAGTACTTTTAAGGCCGCACGGTCACCGTAAGTTAAGGCAAAGCCTCTCCTTCCCTCCTTCTATCCCTCCCTTCAGACTGTGGTGGGCTCTTTCCGGCGCCCGGGCCTTGATGGAATCAGTCACTGTTGGCCTTTTTGATGATATCATATGACCAGTACTCGTAGTCGTCTGGCACTTAACCGTACCTGTACCAGCACAGCAGGTGCAGGGCCGTCACGACACTTTAGCAAGTCGTTACAAGGTATCGGTCAATCACGCATTTCGGAGCCGGCCTATGGTGGGAGAGAGGAAAAATCTGCGGAAGTGTTACGACGGAGTATGGGGGTTGTCCGATCTATTGTTCCATAAGTTTCATCTATCGTAGGTAGGAGCTGGAGGAATTGAGAATAACGCCGGCACCATCTAGAGTTTTTGCGCGGCATAGGGAGAAAACAGGCTACTCGGGCATCAGCATAAAATATAATGACCTCAATAGCGAAAATATTGCCTTTTAGCCCTCGGATAAATAAAAAGAAAAATACCAGACCTTACTGGGAGAGGCAATTCAAACGTCTTAGCGAGATTCTCAATCACCCCAGTCTCTCTTTTCCCCAAACAGGTATCACGGTGAGTGATCCTCGTAGCTGAAAATAAAATAATGGTAATAATAAAGACATTCACAAGCCCTGTTCAAAAGGATGTTGGTTTTCCAATTTTTTTTGCTTACAATGGACCACCGTAAGAAAGCTAGGAAAGACTTCCTGGGAGCAAAAAACATGTGGTCACGTAAAGTATGATAACCTACAGACCCCTCTCTTCGTAAAAGCATTATTCGCCTCTCATTACAGCGACCCTAAAAGGAACGAAAATGAAAGATAGTAAAACAAACTGAGCACATGGATAATGACAATGGAAAGCTTTTGCTTTTGTAATGGAAATCACCACCTCACCATCCCTCCATTAACGCCGCCTGAATTGAAACCCCAAAAGAGGCCACGGTCTATCATGTAGAATGAAAAACGGTTTAAGGGACAGAGAGCAAGGAGACAAGATGGAAACAAACAGAGTAAACCAAGTCGAGGGGTTACAAATTGTTATGGAAGTCAAAGTGATGGACCGTTAAGCGGACCCAAACAAAGCCTTGAGGTGCTGCCGCGTCTCCTATGACGATGGCAGAGCACTGATATCTCCCTTACCGTTCTCGATCCATTTAGGGTCGATCAGTTTGTTCCTATCAGTGTACAGATGCTTGTATGCATTACGAATCGTTCCGTCGCTAACACCCGCAATTGTCGAAATCTCTTTCGCCGTCTTGGGTTGCTTCATGAGATAGGAAACCATGTAAATGCAAGCCGCAGCACTGGAGATGGGAGATCTCCCAGCAAGAGTACCGATAGTGGCAGCACGGTCGGCAAGTTCCTGAGCAATGGTAGTGCAGTTCTGAGTGAGGTTTAGATTGTTGCAATAACGAATCATAAGTTCAGTGGCTTTCGTGGAGCTCGTAGTCTTGTACTGCTGACTATCATCTACGATACCGCCCGACTTGGTGATCTCATCCATCTTCTTGCTATCCTGAGCCGCGAAGAACTTCTCCAATGCCTTAAAGACACGACCAATTTCCTTCTTGGGAACCTTCGTCAGAGCAAAGATCTCACGGAAGGTTCGAGGAACTTGGCATTGACGGCAAGCGATAAAGATGCATCCGGCAATAATGGCTTCCTGAGGTTTCCCTTTGAAGGCCTTGTGATCATCCACAATCTTGAAAAGTTGCTTCGCCGCATCGGAGACGACCTTCTGGATATTTATAGAGTCGCAAAACGCACCAATTTCCTTATAGGCAGCGAGTAGCCCTTTGGTGGACTTATCGCCAGTGGTCTTGTTCTGAGCTCTATGAAGTTCCCTTCCAGCGCCTCCTGGAGTGTACGAGATTGTGGTCTCTAACTGAGCACCGTTCAAGAAGGGGTTCGCCGCATCTCCAACACGGGAAGGATCATCACCAGCCTGATCATCGTTCGAGAAAGTACGCCATTCGGATCGAGTATCGACAATACGGTCACCGAGCACCAAACCACAAGAGCCGCAAACCATATCACCGGACGAAAATTCTTCCACAATGTTGGCAGGCACCTCGCGACAGTCGGGACACATAACAGAGACATTATGATTGGCTTCCCATGGCTTCTCGGGGGGCGCCATAGTCATGATGGAGGACTGGTGAGTTTGCCCGCTCAAGGACAACGTTGGGCGGTTTGGAGGAAGGAAGCGGTTGAGGTGGGGGGGTAGGAAAGCGGTGGTTCGAATGGTCCGTTGACCAAATTTTCAGCCGACCGGAATCCCCCCGTGCTGCCCTCTTGCTATCTCTGTAGTAGCCGATCCTCCGTGCAAAACTTCGCTTCGGTAAAGACTGGGAAGCAGACCTGACTGTCTGCTGTTGAATACTGCGAAACACAGTATGAGGCGGTGGAGATTTAGGGAGGCGAAGGCTTTGGTGACCGCGAAGAGGTGGGTTGTTGAAGGAATGGCGATGTGGGATGGTTTCGGAGTCAGGATCTTGCTTATGTTTGGCGACGTTGGCGCTTGGTCACTAGCTTACTTGCCAAGATATGAGCCAAGCCACGCGCAGGCAGAAACCAGAAAAAATAGAAGCTTGTTCATGAAGAGCGATCTGAAACGCTGGAAGAATGGCGCAGGTGCAGTCGTAGAAAACGAAGATTGCTGGCTCGCCGATACAATTTCCTCCGGCTCTCGTGTGTGCTGTGCGTAAGTAGAATCTGCTGAAGTATTGAACGCTACCCACCGCAAGTATTAGTACTATCATAGTATTATACAATATCGCAGGATCCATACCGGTACTTTACACTTCTATATCCCCTCAGGAGAGTCAAACGGTACCCCACCGGTATCACTATTAGGTATCGGTTCAAGTGCTCGAGTACTGGATGATGAAAAAAGCAAATGGAACAATCTAGCAGATCTAATCAGATCTGGTGTGCCTGGACTCCCTTCCCTGCCCTATCCCCTCCCACCTGTCAACAGCAGTGCACGTCCAGAGGGCAGAGTAAGGAAGGAAAAATAAAATAGGCAAAAGTAGAGTCAACAATGGCCCCAACTTAGTGTAGATACAAACAAAAGATTCCTGTGAGATCCCAAGATGGTTGATATTGGGCCGCGGGGGTAGGAACTGCTATCGTACAAATTGAGCGGGGAGTGTATGATACCCAACTTCCTTGAGAAGTCAGGGAGCCGGCGCTAGTCTCACACCTACTGAAACATGGAAAAAACAAGACACCAATCGGAAATGATCTAATCAGATCAAAGAAGAGGAAGGGATAAAGAGGCAGAGAGGGGGTTACTGTGGGGACAAAATTGTGTTTCGTAAACTCATGTACTTGTATGTTCTCTCATTTGTGATCACTGGTAGTTAGATTATCACTGGTTTGTTGGCTCCACTCAGACTTTTGTCTTATATGCTGTGCTTGCGCTAGTACTAGGTACACTCCTGTCCGGAAGGTCCTCCCTGGTCCAAAAGTACTAATACTGCAGCGACATTTGGCGACAGCGCATATCAGTTACGAGTATCTCGCGACTCGCTATCTCAGCTAGGTTGCTGATCTCGGGATTCAGAGATAAAAGTTCTTAAGAAGGAGCAGACCTTTCCTGACACGGTGCAGCCTGAGCCATTTGACTACTCGAGTACGTCGGATATCATTGATTGGTTTTCACAACTCTATCATATGGCCTTGTCAAACTAGACTTATCTTGGGCTGATGCTGCGATTTATAGGGATAACGGTATTGGTGGTGGAGGTGGGGAATCGCGAGAGCAAGTACGGTACCGGTACTTGAGCATGTTTTCTCCACCAATAAGAAATTTTGCCCTTTAATGACATCGGGCCAGGGGGACCGACAATAACGCAATTTCACCATTCCTCCATATCTCCCCAAAGCTTTACTGTTACGGTATGGGGGTGCCCCTGCTCGGCAGCTGGCTGGGGTTTCGTGGTACTGCAAGTACCGGTAGATACCCTCTATCGGCTGCCACCGGACGTCGATAGCACAAGAATTGGTATCATACAGTACTTGTACTCGAGTACCGCATAAACTACTCGTAGCAAGAATCTGCATACTGCACAGCACACTTTTACGTTGAAATAAGGAGCGGCTGGGATGAAACGTAAATTTACAGCTGCGCCAAAATAAGGGCCCTGAAAGGCTCAGTCCCGGCTATAAGGAGTCAATCCTATGGCGTCTTGTTGCGATTTCGAGACAAAACTAGAATAAAAATCTTATTTAAAGTTTAAACGTATAATACAAGTGCCGGCCGGTTCTTGCCAGTTTATGCTATACTAGTGCTATTCGACCAGCGAGGACATGAGTGAGGACAAAAACGATGCAACCCTGCCTCCTGCATCACTTGTAAAATATAGAACAACGCCTATTTCCTATCTGGGATGATCAATACAGGTATTCGAACAACTTTAAGCATTCAAAACCAATATGGGAGTAAAGGGGACTCGCAGTATTTCCGACTCGGCGAATGCGAGTGCAAAAACCAAAAGCAGACTATAATATCGAAGCAGTCGCCCAGGCGGGCAGCCGTCCGACCTCGCTACTCCTTGCCTTGAACTGAAGGACAGGGGGCACTGGATAATGAAACCTTCAGCATTGTCAATGATCTTAACGGCTCTAAGGATCTAGTGCAGCACTGCTATTGTCTAGCCCCTTGAAAAATGCAGTACTGTACAACTGACCAAAATGAGACATCCGATTATCCGATAACCTAGCTACCTAGATCCTGTCTCCCTTCCGCTCTACCGTAGTCTTACCCTGGCTTGCTCGTACTGTATCTCCTTGCCCAGAATTAGCCTTCATGATCCAGGTGGGATGCAAGAAGTGATTGGACGTACGGGATTTTACCGCAAAAGTAGCAGATCACATGCCGAGATATTGCACTAGAGAAAATTCACCAAAATACGAACCACCCCATGGAACTGAAAGCAGTAAGGACATATACAAAATTTAATGTTTACTCAATTCCCAACTCCTCAAGTGTAGTATGATAATAATATTATGTAGTTGAACTTTCAAGTTTAGCCAGCAGATGCCCTTGGCTTGGTGGAAAAATGCAGCCACACCCCGTTATCCCAAATCTCGATGATCCGGATACCCCGCTGTCCCATATGAATCTCGGAGGGTTCTAGGTTTCTGTTTGCCAAAACCTAATCTGTTGTCTCAGGTCACCGACTGTACCAGGCAGATTATTGGGATTTTGGCTGTCCTGGATAGATGGGCGCGAGTAACCTGATTTTCATTCTTTCAGCCAACTGTGGCCATCTCAGAGCGTCATGAGCTATAATACTACTATACCAAAGAAAGCTCACCGTGAGGCCCCCGCACTGCCCGGTGATGGATATTATTGGGCCGCAAGCGCAAGATCATTTCCAACCCCATTGGAATCTCAAGGAGCCCGCACTTGCTCCCATAGTGTCGCAATCCTGTATTCTTACCCTTCTTTGTGCTTTATTTTATTGACCTCTTAGATCACTGATCGGGGAAGGGTTCTCAATTGGGTTTTCGGTCCGAACATAGTTCCCACAGGTATCAAGCTCACTTTCTTCCCTTTAGTGTATTGCGTACCTGTTTCAGTGAATGCGCTGTACAAGCAAAGGTACAAAGTGTCTCAATCATAATTGATTCATGTAGTGCATCATACGTCTTTGCTAGCCTCCGTGCTTCGTTGTCCGGGACCGATATAGCGGTTTGAGCTTAGGTGAGTGTTTGTGCATGTATCCTTGCTTAATACCTTGGATATAACAAAGCCTAATGGGGCCTAAAGAACCACTCACATCGTCACTCGATTTCTCGCCAAGTGCGGAGTTTTTACGGCTTTCGAACTCGAGTGAGAGTAAGCGTGAAATAAGTATCCCTTCCCATCCTGTGGTCGGTTTATGCGATAACAAGAGCTAACCTCTGACGGTGATACAGATGTAGAGGCAAATTGAGATTTCTCAAATAGGGGTATTCGCCGAGGTAACGGTCCTTCCTCTTAGAATCGATTCTGCAGCTTGTGCACGGTAGTTGACATTAGGGCGTACGCAAAAGCCTATCTAGACCTCGCCCTAGTGACTAGAGTGAGACCCTATAACACTCAATGAATGGTTGGTGGGTCCATCGGACCAAGGAGAGGTATCATAGTTCAACGGATTTACCCTCAACCCTGGTTCACTTGCCGATTCCAAAAGTATCCGGAATTCTTTGAACGGTTTAGGCACAGGAAACGCCAAGATCCCGGATAATTTTAGAGCCGGCAAGAGCTGGCTGGGGCTTTCCCTGTGAGTTGCCGATTGCGTGTGAGGTTGTGGTAGCTAATCTAGTTTGTTAGCTCAACCTCATTGGTCTGCCGGCACACGTAGAAACCACTTTGTTCGCCTAGGCTTCGCATGACTTAGAGTCCCTCTCTCAGCAATCTCGTATCACCCCTCGGTCTCCACCTCGGCACCCCGATACGAGCCTTTCACCGGGAAGCGTCACCAGGGAAGCTGCCGCGGTACAAGACCTGGTTGGTTATCGACCCTAACACAGAGCCTCACTAGACTAAGGTGGGATGGCTTTTCTAAGGTGCTACTGCAGCCGCATAAAAGGAACTGAGAACCCTTTAGTGTGAGTGCCGGCGCCGTACCGTATCTGGATTTAGGGAGAGAGGGTGAGGTAGATCTATGAGGCTCTGGTTGGCGGTGGGGAAAGTGCAGCTGTCCTTGACTCCTTGGCGAGTGATAATCATTGTCAGATGCGGAGCGCACCGTATCTGGTTTGGAGTGCCTATGGCAGTGCGGTCGGCTGACGATAGTCTACCCCGCGGAGCCCCGGACTCCCTACCGGTATGTATAGTATCATACTAATACTATACCGCGATTGGTGTCTTAATATAATACCATAAGTGGACCCAAAGCCTAAAGCGTAAAACTTTCGTCCAATACCACGATCTGATAACGGTTGCGCACCACAACCCTACCCAAAACAATCAATTTAATATCATAGAAAACCCGATCGGGCCTGGACTTATGAGTCTTTAACATTCCCTTACTGGTATTGTAGTTCATGGGGCTACCATGTTTTATTATACGATTTAGGCCTCATGGGTTCCCCCTGGAAGTTGCGCTTTCGGTACAAAACGAATTCGCCCGCTCTAACCATATCCCCTAGGGTTGGGTAAGGCGGTGCTGATCGATGTGTGGGCGGGAGGCCGAATTCGGCGCTCCCCGCCTGTATGATTTACCTATACTGCGGTAAATACATTCATATAGAAAACATCCTTAGATGGAAGCCCGTGTGGGGGTTACGATGAGCTAGGCTTCTCCGTCCATCGATGCAAGTAGACGCCCATTCTAGAGATGTGTTTATGTCCCTATGTACTGTATAACTTCCGGGGAGAGATCCTGGTACCATCATCCCCTTCCCTATCGAATAGTCGGGCGTCTTTTGAAGACTAAGGCTCAAATGCCTCGGAGAAATGGACAGTGGGCATTTCTTGGTTCTACTTTTGTGGACGAGCACAGTGTTTAGGAAGGCCTCGGAAATGCCTTGTTGCACTGCGTTTTCCTCAAGGCTGATATACGAAGGGTGTGACAGAGTACCAGTATTGCCGTTAGAATTCAAATGATTGAACCTCATGCCAAGATGTTTAGGATTCCCCTCTTTGGATACAAGGGGAACCACCCCGAAAAAACAAAGTAAAAACTGACTCTGAGCCTTCCGCTAAGAGAAACAAGGAGAAGAAAAGGAAAGTATAACAGACCTGACCAGTAAGGGAGGTAGCTCCGGGGCATTAGCGTGAGGTTCAATTATTCCAGTTCTTACAGCACCGTAGATGGTATTCTGTAGAGTATCACCCTCAATCCATAGCTTAGACATCGCTCGTATCACAAATTCGCTATAGAAAGCTCTTTCTCTGAGTCCAAGGCCAGTCCTACTGGCATAGGTCGGATCCTCCCAATCAGGGAGGGGAAGCACTTAGAAAGGTCCAATAGTACCGGCAGCCCCCTTATGATTTCAATTGGACGGCATGAGGCGGGATAGCAGGGTACTTTTTATCAAGTTTTCACTTTTTAGGATAGCTCGGTCCCTCCTGCTCCATCACACGGTACTGCATAGCCTACGTCCTCTGTGGTATTTCTGTAGTAAGGATTGGGATTCCTCTTTCCGGGAATGCCCGCCGTGGACACTTTGATTGGAGTTCAGGTTTATAAACCACTCTTGCTAGATCATGAGGAAGGCTAGAAAAACGGTTCTGGGCGCAAATATATAAAGGCCCTTCCCGGCCCGCCCAATTCCATTCTGTGCTCAGTATCCCACTGCTCACAATACTAGGGGACCTGCCCACTTGAAGAAAATGGCCAAATCAGCCTTTCTCTCGATTCTGCTATCTGTAGCTACTTCGATTACCGCTTCGCCCACCCCTGGTTCGCCCGCTCATCCAATTGGGTTGGAAGTCCGCACTGCGATCGATACGGGACTTTCTAACATTCACCTAATTCGCAGAGGTCCTTTGAAAGATGGGGTAGTATACACCTACGGATCCTGTTCTGCCTTTTCTTCTCAGGACTCCCATCACTTCGTTTCAAGCACGTCCCCTGGCGATGTTATCCCTGATCGACTGCTGTGGAGAGTTCCCGAGGATGCCCCTCCTGGTGGCTGTATATCCGCATGGGGATTGAATGACGGAAGTTTGTACGGGCGGAGCCTTCCGTTGGACGTACAGGCAGGGCTTAAGAAGAGGAATCTTGCGAAGAGGGAGGTTAACCCCATTAAGATGGATAATAGTAGTGGGATTGATACTAGTGGGCCATGGTTCGACGGGGTTAAGTTGCTGCAGGATAAGGAGGTTCCACCGATTGTTATAGAGGAGTTGAAGAAGAAGAGTGAGTCACCGTGCACGAATATTGGCTATGACAATGAAGCATTGGTTCCCCTTTTGAACGATATGCTGATATGGAGGTTTGTAGAGATTGGTATTCTCGGCGCTGGAATGTCAGGACTCATGACTGGTGTAAGTTGGACTCTTTTGCCGCTATATATCACTTACTAAGGTTAGTAGTTACTATTGGACTCCCAAGGGTTTCATAACTGGGAGATTACAGAGGCATCACAGAGACTTGGAGGGTATGTGCCGGGCATACCGAACCAAGCATTTTTTATTTCCTGGGGTCCATGCAGCTGACTTTATCCAGCCGTGTGCACACTGAATACTTTGCCGGAGGCCCAACCACTAATGATTATCAGTACCAAGGTGAGATATCCACGCGTGATCGATTTTGGTTATATGATTTCTGACAATTTATTAGAGATGGGGCCAATGCGATGTACGGACTCCGATATCCCCACAACATACTTGGCTTACCGCTAACCTCCCCACAGTCCCTCGCTCAATCAAATACGCCGGAACAAACGAAACCCTAATCATCCGTGACCACCACATCGTCTTCCAACTAGCCAATTACCTCAACAACAAGAACAAGAACGATACGGACCTCGTTGTAAAGTTCATCAACTGGATTCAGACAAACCCAAATACCCGTTCCTACTTCCAGGGTATCAGGAAGCCAGATGGATCGGTGCCTACCGCAGCAGAAGCAGCGGCAGACCCTTCACTCAGACCTGCCGCCATAACAGATCCTAGTTATGAGGAAGTCCAGGAGCAATTGTCCGACTTGTATATGACGAAGGAGAGAGTTGCTGAGTTGGCCGATAATGTTTATAAGGCTCATAAGAAGACTATTGGTATGATAGCCCACTTCTCTAGACTAAGAGTGTAGGACTGATTTCTCTGTGCATCTAGATGAAGGGTGGGATGACTTTTCAGAGTTTGAGTACATTCATACTCTCATTGGGTGAGTCTCTTTCTGGACTATTTTATCGCAAAACAAGACCTGAAATGGTTACTGACTCATCATAAGAGCATCGCTTAATACCACGGACTTGTCAATTGCCACTGCAGAAACTATGGCCCGTTCGTTTTGGGAGGATTAGTAAGCAAATATATGTCTCTATGGTAATGCAGGTCAGACTAACGCTGGTGTCAGTATGGATAATGTTTATTTCTCTGCTACTGATTGGGTCACCATTGATCACGGTAGAAAAATTTTTTGGCTATCCCTGGGAAACCATTCTGAAGATTCTAACTAGTCTTCTATATCTAGGCCTTAATCGCCTTCCACTTGCCTTCACACCTACTGTCAAAGATAGGGTCAAATTTGGTCGAAGAGTCAATAGAGTCAACTATTCGAAATCAGCAAACAAGGTTACATTCTCCTGGAAAAATAACTACCGTGATAAAGATCACTTGACTGCGGAATACGATTATGCCCTAGTCGCCACTCCATTCTCGATAGCCAGGAAATTAAGGCTTCCGGGTTTGATACCTCCTCTTCAACTGTTATAGTACTGTTGCTAACTATCAGTAGCCTTTAGCAGTGTCCTTGGAAGAGCTATCGATAGGTTGGGCTACCTCAATGCATGCAAGGTAGCAATACAGTTCAGAACACGATTCTGGGAACACCTGAACCCACCTATCATTGGTGGTTGTACGACTACCGATCTTCCGCTCATCCAAAGATACTGCTATCCATCATATAACCTTAACGGTACCGGCCCGGGAGTGCTTCTGGCTTCATACAACTCGGCTAGTGACGCGGATCGGTCTGTGAGCTGGACAGATGATGAGCATATCGAGCACGTGTTGGAAGCTATGGAGGAGATTCATGGCCCTGTTGTAAGAGAGCAATACATGAGGCAGGTTCTCTCATGGGACTAGATGTGCACCACTACCATGTGCTGACTTTGATTAGGGCTGAACGCAAATGCTGGGGTCTCGATGGGTTTGAAGCCGGCGCGTGGGCTTCGCCGTATATTGGGCAGCATAAGTTGTATATTCCCTCCTACTTCCTTGTAGAGAATAATGTACGTTCACGTTCCCCCAACACATTCTCTTTCTTTTTTTACTACAGGTGTTGATTTTACTAGATCATCTTCGTTGGGGAACACACCTCGTATACCCATGCTTGGATTGCTTCGGCGCTAGAGTCTGCTGTTAGGGGAACCGTCCAACTGTTCTTGGAGTGGGGTCTCGTGGACGAGGCGAAGAATATCACCGAAACCTGGATGGGGAGATGGTGAGTTTTCAGTTGAATCCCTGGGAGTATTGAATAGTGCACTGACGGACTTTAGGATCACGGTCTAAAACTTGGTAACAGCTTTTGGCAAGGGTGCTAATGGGGGCGCTTGCTGTCGGTTGTTAGGATGGATTATGAGTTGTCTTTCTTTTGATATTTTCCTATCTAGCATATAGTGTGGGTGTCAGAACTGGTAAATAAAGTTGGGTGAATATTCCTGGTGGGCATCACGCATTATCGCCCATATCTATTGGCTCGTCACTTGGATCTAAAGTTGCTTGCAATAGTTTATTCCAGAGACACTACCCTCCCAAAAAAGCGAACCCGAGCCCCCAAATCCCCCCCATAAGTTCACATCAACCCTCTAACTTTCCCACAACTTCAACTTCTTGTCAAACGAAATTTTCCACCCCCCTTGCTCCTTCCTCTGAATCAAGTCCCAATACACCTGCGCGACAATCGGTCCATCGATTCCATTATATATCCCCCCCGTCTTCTCCTCCACCTGCATGGTAAAATAAAACCTCTTCCCACCCGCACCATACGTGGCAGCAAGACTCTCCACTAGCGTAGCACTCGCGCTCTTGCCCATAGCCAAACTCACCAACGTTGGCACGTTCATCCAGGGCAGCGGATTCCCCGTGTAGATCAGTGCCCTCGGCGCACCGTGGTCCCTCCCCAACCCCTCCCATCCCTCCACCGCCGCCTGCGCCGCCGCGTAAAGGGAAACAGTGTTCACGGCGAGCTCCTTGGAGATGGCTTCGGGGGATATATCGGCGAGCCAGTTATCGGCATTCTGCGGGAAGGTGGCTGCCCAGGCATTATATACTATCACGTTGGGAAAGCCGCCGAGGGCGGTAGCGGCGGAGGCAATGTGAGACTTGAGAGCTGTGGAGGCGGTCAAGTCTGCAGTTATGTGGTGGTTGGAGGCGGTGGAGGAGGTGCTGGGCGGGGAGCGGGAGAGGGTGGCCACAGTGTAGCCCTCCGATTGGAGTTTTTTGGTTATGCTTGCGCCGACGTTGCTGCCTGAGCCTAGGATTAGAGCTCTTAGGGTCATTTTTGCTTGCTTGTTTGGTTTGGTTTGGCTGGTTGTAGAAGAGTAGTGCAGTATGATCTGATAGTAAAGATTCTTGTAGTGAATTGGGTTTATGAGGAATTGATTTTCACGAGAGGCCTCACGACTTGTTTATATATTCGAGTCTATCACCACTACCACCGGTACTACTAGACTGTAAGCTAGGGGAACGGAACACCGAAAGCTTTCTTTCTTGCCCGCTTTTCCTGCCAGTTCATCGAATGTGGGACGCACTCGGAACACCGAGTAAACCAACGCATACGATTTCTCAGCACGGAATTCCTTCTCCTCAGGGTAATACGATTTTGGTGTTGGTATGATAGCTTAACTTAATCATAGTCCTGTTCCCACATGGCTGGATATGGAATTCCGGTACCGGTAGTTGGTTATTGTTCTGGTGGTTGTGTATGTACTTGTACGAGTACTCGAGTACTAACTTAACGTTAACGGTAGTCCACTGGTGCATAGCTTCTCGCATGAGATGGCTTGGCGCCAAGGCAGACTGGTCAAGTACGGTTCCGCCGGACTTCTTCGTTTCTTTACAGAGTGGGCAAATTCACCTCGTACAAGAACCTACTCGAGCACAGCATACTACAGTATAATACAACATTAGACAAATGAAGCTTTACGAGGGTGATACGGAAACTAAGCCAAGCTTGTCGATAATCGAGTGTTGTTTTGGTGGATTATAAATGCAGATGTATGGTGCTTATGTGGATCAGTATCCGCGCGCCCTCCCGTGGGAAGTTTTGGAGTTTTCAGTTGGATTTGTAAGACCCCGTGGTGATGATGTGGGACGGTGGGACCTGTCTGATGTTATGTGGATGTCATGTCATGGGTGATCATGGTATGGGATATTTTCAGGGGCGGTGGATAATTCTTGAGTGGGGGGGGGGTGTTGGATTTCTGATCAGTTGCTTTTGTTAGTTTAGAGGAAGGGGTGAAGTACCGGTATGAGCTGAGCGAGGATCAATTCGGGTCGTTTAGTAACCATCCAAAGGCCAAAACACACCAAAATCGATGGTTTTCGAGCTATCATAACCCAAACACCATAATATTATGTAGAGGAGTAATCTGCTATAACAGCACCCATGCCAAAAGTGTGGGATTTTTTCCCCCAATTCTAATACCGTAGAGTAGTGAGGAGTGGAATGTCCTTTCCTTCAAGCCCCCTGCCAAGACTAGGGGTTTTGAATGAGAAAAGTACTGTACATTGGAACACACCTAACCCAGTTCATAGGCCCACAACTTTCTACAAAGCCAAGATAAAAACTGAAATAGATATATATTATACTCCAGACATTCTATATTTTTTTCAGAAAAACTCCAAAGTTGAGTTTCAAGACATCCGTGGAAATATAATAGCTCGAAAGCCTGCAATTTTGGTGTGTTTTGGCCTCTGTATTGTTACTAAACACCCATATTGGGATTAGGGCCCCGGGTGATATATTGTGATTCTACTGGCGCATGATATCTTATAATACGTTGTATCGGAGCCCATATCGTAGTTCAATGGCATGCCCATAGCACACTAATGCAAGAAGCAAGAGAGACTGGGGGTCTTACTAAAAGAGTCAAGTGGTATCCTATTTAGCAAACCCCACATACCTACTATCAGCAGTAGATAAACACAAGGGCTGTGATGTCTGTGATAAGAAAAGGCTTTCCTCCACGAGCCCTATCCCTATCCCAATCACAAACGCGCCAAATCCTAAGTAAAAACAGTCACTACCCATAACAGTCGAAGTGCTCATCTGTTCCTAGTAGATCCTAGTAGGTCCCAATTAGGCGATCGGTTCTTTTCACCCACCGCGCATAAAAGTAGCTATCATACATAAGCTTTCCTAACTTTGTCCAAACAACAACGACCGCCATCCTTAGGGGTCTGCGATATCTCAGCGAAAACGGTAGTCATGGAAGACTTTCACGAAAGTGGGGAAATCCCGCCAGCAGGCACCCCAGCACCTGCAAGGAAGAGAACATTTTTCCTGATTCAAGTCAACGACACCAAACTCGGCATGGTTGTGTTTGAGCTGTATAACGATCAGGTTCCTATCACTTGCGAAAAGTATGGCTCCCCTCCTCATCCCTCCCGAAGGCTAGTTTGTGCACTTTTCTGATTTCACTTCTTTTTTCCTTTAAGTTTTCGAGTTTTGTGCACGGGAATGGCTGGAAGGGTCACACACCCACGTGGCACCGTCAATAGACTTCACTACCGTGGAACCGGGATTCACTGCGTTATCAAGGACTTTATAATTCAAGCTGGTGATATTACCAACGGAGATGGTTCTGGCGGTGCGAGTATCTACGCGAATGGTACTGAGCCGTTTAGTTATGAGGGTTTCGACAAGGAGAACCTGGGGTGGAGACAGATAGATTCGGCGGGGCTGCTGTGCATGGCTAACCGTGGGGGGAACAAAACCAATACAAGCCAGTACGCACCTCCCCCCTCCCTTGGATTAAATTGCAACCTCTGACAAATACAGATTCTTCATAACCCTCTCACCGGCTCATTACCTCACCCCCCTCTATACCGTCTTCGGCCACGTAATCGACGGGATGGAGATTATCGAGGAAATCGGAAAGATACAGGTCGGATATAAGGACTATCCGCAAGTTAAGGTCGAGATAGTGGAGTCTGGAGAGCTCACCTCGTTAGGTCAAGTAAGGGTGCTGTCACCCCCTGTCCCCATCAGATGTAGGCCCCTTCAAAAGGTTCCGGTTATGCTACCCCAGCCGAAGTCCGCAAAGAATAATGGTGTCCCTGCCCCAGGACATAAGAGGACTCATAGCAAGCAGTCCACGGTGCTTGAGACTCAGCAGGAGGCGGCGGCAGTGGCAGCAGGGAGAGGGGACGCGGACGAGAACAGGCACCCCAAGAGGAGGGCTGTGATGTTCGAACAGAGAGATAACGATTATGACATGGAGGAGGGCGGGCCGTCTACTCAACCTTTCGCCGAGAAATATCATGGCCCCGGCCATTCCCCTCATAAAGCCCTTCCACCTAGCAGGAGCCGGAGAAACGGGCCCCAAGACCAAAGACTGTCGTTGGCCAAGAGTCGTGGAAGGGGATGTCTCTATCCAGGAAACTCTAATGAGGGTGAGTGCGCTAGCAATGAAGAGGAGGGCAGAGGAATATCTAGGCATTGTGGACTTAGAACCGACCCTAGTAGAAATAACTACTACGACAGGTACGACAACCGAATACCCTCTGACAGTATCCTAATTGGCGTCTCAGCGGAAGGCTTATCTAATTTCACTGAATTAGGAGATGGTTTAGCCATGGAATGCGTAGAAATAGTGCTATTTAGCCTTGGAATGACTCTTACTTTGTTATCATACCACCTCGGAGGCATTGCTATCCATGTAACAGCCATTTAGTCTTCTCGTTGCTACTGGTAGTAGTATCTTCGTATTTTACTTATGATATATATCACTACTTCCGCAGGCTTGCGCCGAAATAAAAGCATTCCAGGGCCTTGGGTCTTCCGATTGCTCTCTAACGAGGCCATGATGGTCGTGTGGAATTTGAGGAATTCCAGTTCCGGTGTCCAGCTTTCCTGCATTTTATATCTGAGATATACCACAAGCCACCAAGAACACGAGATTCTACTTACGGAGAGGCTGGTGAAATGCCGGTGGCAGTATGAGTGATTTACTTCTATCTGTAATGACAAGAGGAAAGACAATACACTAATTGTGCGACAATTGGCCCAGAATATCTCTAGCAGACTGGAGAGCGAATCCGATGCCATCAAATGTGTTTGTTGAAAATGTTCTGGGTTTGTTACTGTATTAGGTAGACGAGTTGGTTTCTCGGTGCGAAATTGGATTGAGGCACAGTTGTACTAAAAATGAATGCTTTTCCGGTATGCTGTGGCTCAAAAACCGGTATCATCCAGCATATTACAGCATATCCTAAAGTGGGCATATACCGGTACTGTACCAGCGGTTAATCTGGCTTATATAACTCGAATAAATTTTCCTCCCCCGAACCCTTCTCAGACAAAAATTCCAGTCCTTTGCTCTCCAGCGGAGGTGGTGTCCTAGATTGAAAACTCTTGGCGTTTCGATTCAGCTCAATCTACCCTTGGCCCGCCGGAAGTTCTGCGCTGCCGTAACTTATTCCCTTTTCCTTGTTCCCTTTTCTTTAGTCTTTCTCTTTCACTCCGTTCGACAACCATCCACCAACATCCATTCTCATTACGACCCTCAACTATTACCGTCGAATTCATCAGTTCTGCGGGTTCAGTCCATCTTCTACACATACCCATTGTACAGGTAAGTTTGTCTCTCTTGGAATTTGGAAGATAGAAGGGTTTTCCGGGGTGGGGTGGTACGTTTCAACTGACATCACGCGTCAATCGCATCCTATTTCATCGTAGCCCCCGAATTTTCCTATCGACCTCACGTTCACCCACAACCATAGCTCTCTCTCAATTTCGTCACCCAACATCGATATTCTTTACGTTTCCCTCTCCACTAACCAAGATCAGATCTCTCTTTCTCTTTCTCTCTTTTTTACTTGCGAGGGATCTTTTCCTTTCTCTTTTCCTTTCTTTCTTTCTTTGATTGTTGGCCATGGCGGAACATAATAACTCGGACGACGCTGATGCCGCGTTTCTCAACGCGCTCAAAGCCGAGCAGGAGATGGCTGAAGCCAGGCAGAAAGCCAGCGAGCTCGGGGAAGAATCTGAGCCGATTGGCGATGAGCCGGGAGAGAGAGCAGAACAAGAGGCTACTTTTAGGGAACTATCTGATCAAGTTGAAGAAGACAATCATTTACAAAGTAACGAGTCGAAAGACACTTCGACTGCTGCTTCTGGTGCTACATCTCTTCTCCCAGGTGTTGCTGTTGCGAGTCCTGACGATGGCCCCTCGAGCGTCAACGGCTCGGCAGTGGGTGATTCTGCCGCCCAACCTCTCCTGAATGCAAACATGGGCGCTGGCCCAAACACGCAAGAATCGTCCGCAATTCCCTCCCCTTCTGTTACTCCCGTTGGTGCTCTTGTTCCTGATGAGAATAATAATGACTCTGTTCCGCACGCGCTATCTGTTACCTCTCCCACTGCTGGTTCTAATAATAATGATTCCCTTCCTGTGTCGTCTACTACTCCTGCTCCTGTCAATGCCCCTTCTGCTGCTGTACCTGTTCAAAGCCCGGTTCAAAAGGGGAATTCGAACGTTGCCAATAAGAGGAAGAGGCTTCCACAGGACATTGTAGGACAGCTTGAGGATAGGATCGCAGAGGATCCTAGAGGCGACATTGACGCCTGGTTGGCTTTAATTGAAGAACATAGGAAAAAGGGCAAATTTGACGATGTTAGAGCTGTTTACGAGAGGTTCTTTGTAGTATTTCCAGCTGCGGTAGGTGTTTCCGCTATGCCCAGTTCACTTTTCGTACATCCATGTACTGGTGATATGTGGAAGCTTGTGATGTGCGAAATCGCGTGCTAACATTATCATCTATTTTAATACAGGCTGACCAATGGATCTCTTACGTTAAGATGGAACTAGCGAACAATGAGTTGCAACATGTTGAGCGCATTTTCCAGAGATCCTTGTTTAATGTCCCCAATGTTGAACTCTGGTCAATGTACTTGGATTATATCCGCCGCCGGAATAATCTGACCACAGATACCGGAGGAAAAGCCCGTGCGGTTGTTAACCAATCTTATGAATTTGTATTGAACAATGTTGGATGTGACAGGGAAGCCGGGAGGATTTGGACCGAATACATACAGTTTGTGAAAAGTGCGCCCGGAAATGTAGGTGGCAGTGGCTGGCAAGATCAGCAGAAGATGGACTCCTTGCGAAAGGTATATCAGAAGGCTGTCACCATGCCCGTTCAAGGCGTCGAGCAGTTGTGGAGGGAGTATGATCAATTCGAACAAGGTTTGAACAAGTTAACGGTATTTGCATCCCCCCCTAGAAACGATCCGATTCCCAGTGCACTAACACGGAGGTCTTGTGGACAATATAGGCGAGAAAATTCCTTCAAGAACGCTCCCCAATGTTTATGACTGCCAGAGGTTGTCTTATCGAGTTATCCAACATCACCAAGGGCCTTAGGCGTGATACGTTGCCTCGCTTGCCGCCTGCGCCAGGGTACGAAGGTTACGAGGATTACACCAAGCAGGTTGAGCTATGGAAGAAGTGGATCCAGTGGGAAAAGGGCGATCCTCTCGTTCTTGCCAAAGAGGATCCCGCGAGTTTGAGTACAAGGATTATATATGTCTTTAAACAAGCTCTTATGGCTTTGAGGTTTTGGCCAGAAATCTGGTTTGATGCAGCAGAGTGGTGCTTCGCAAATGGAATGGATGACCAAGGAGTAGATTTCCTCAATCAAGGAATGGCTGCGAACCCAGAGAATTGCCTTCTACATTTCAAGTACGCTGAGAGACTGGAAGCAACCACCATCATTGAAGGTGGGGAAGAGGCACTTATACGAAAGGGCCAATTGGTTAGAAAGCCTTACGATGATTTGCTCAACATGTTATACGAGCAGGTTCAGAAGGTTCAGCGAAAGGAGAAGGAAGAGCTTGCCCGAATTGAAGATGCCTTCGAATTAACCAACCCTCGTAATGCGCAGGATGACGACGAGGACGATGACCCCACTACGGCTGCAGCTAGGGCAGCTAAGGATGCTCAAGTCGCGGCATTGAGGGAGGGCACAAAGGCGCAGCTTCAGGTAATGACAAAGACTATCTCAGCTGTATGGATCAACTTGATGCGTGCAATGCGACGCGTTCAAGGCCATGGCAAAGTGAACGAGGCACTAGGTGGAAGTCGTCAGATCTTTGCGGACGCAAGGAGGAGGGGCAAGATTAATAGCGATGTGTATGTAGCAAGTGCACTGATTGAATACCACTGCTACAAAGACCCTGCTGCTTTGAAAATCTTTGAGAGGGGGATGAGGCTTTTTCCCGAAGATGAGAATTTTGCGTTGGAGTATTTGAAGCACTTGGTCGCTATTAACGATATTACTAGTAAGTTTCAATCCATCCATGGATACTAAGTGTTGTTTCTCTAACTGTTCCTAGATGCAAGAGCTGTGTTTGAGACTTTTGTTGGCAGAGTGGTAGCTGAAAAGGCTCGAAAGGTGTATGAATTCTTTTACGACTACGAAGCCCACTACGGAGAGCTCGGGCAGGTTTATAAAATGGAGAAGCGCATGAGTGAACTCTATCCTACTGGTTTGTGAAAATTCGTGTCACAACTCGAGAGAGCATTCCTGACTGGTATCCTAGATCCATACATTTCTCGATTCTCGAGCAGATATGCCTATAAAGCCGTTGATCCTTGCTCGTTCCTTGCCGTTGTTTCCCCAGCACAACAATGCAAGCCTAAGTCGCAACTCATATCCCCATTGGCACCCGACCACCTTCCCCGAGACGGCCGTGACTACAGGGACCATCCACAGGCTCCTCCGACTGCACCAGCCAACGGCCGAACAGGTTCGCCAAAACGGCCTGCAAATGAGGAGTTATCAGACTCTTCCGAGCACCAGCGGCCCAGAAAACTCCATCGACCTGACTCTCCATTGAAGGGTGCCGCAGGTCGAAGGTTAGATCAACAAAAACGTGCCCAGCAGCAGCAACAGCAACAGATGATGCAGGGTCGCGATCGCAATATTCCGGACCGGGACGATGGTATGCACAGAGGGCTTGGACGCGGAGGGTATCAGCAAAACCAAAGACAGCCTCAACATCAACCCCAGCAGATGCAGATGCACCAGCCGCCCGCCCCAACCCAACTTCCCGACCTTATTATGTATCTTTTGAGTATTCTACCAGGCGCAGACAAGTATCAAGCGGCAAGATTTAGGCCAGAGGCCATGGTTGGGCTTCTGGGCAATATTAATTTGCCTAGGGATGTGCAGGCGAATAATCGTGAGTCTGCCAGCCACCATCGTTCTGTCCCACAGGGTCCAAAACGAAAATATTAACTACAATAGAACCATATTCGTATCCGAGATAAATCTTTCCTTTTTCGTTTTATTTCTTTTCTGCTACATGATTTGTGGGTGGTGGTTGGAAGTGGGGAAACAAAAAAGGGGGAGATATTATGTACTTGGGAGAATGTAATGATATGAGCACAAAGGTGGAAAAAAAGCCTTTCTTTTTCGGACGGAGAAAAAAAACTGGGATGGAGTAAGGCAGGAATTGTCAGTGAACTCTGTCTACTTTTTTTTCCTTTTTTCCCCCTCTTTTACTATCCCTTCTCTTTATTATTTTCTGCTCTTTTCCACTTATAGTGTACATGTCTTACGATAACATCATTCCATTATCAATGTGCCGGTGCGACCTTGTTGTCTCTTTTTTTTTTTTTACGATACAAGTACATACTCGTACTACCGTACTTTTCTAATTTTCCATAACGACTACTGTACCTTATGCACCATGTGCTATACACAGAGGAGTGGCTAAGGGAAAATGCGACAAGGGGTAAAAACTAACCAGGTGTAAAACCAAGTAAGATGGCTTCCACTCTAGCCTTTTGAGGTATTACACCCACTTCCCTTTTACAATTTGTCTGTAAATACCCATTTACTTCAATGAAATCTCTGTGCTAGAACTGGGTCGTTATTCATTCCAAGGCTTAGTATACCTTTGATGATAAACTCGGACCTCACTGGGCTGAATACTTTCTCGAAGTCTGCAGGTTCGTGAACCGGTTACCCTGAATATGAGACTGGGATGCAGCAGAGCCCTCATTGCAACCCACCAGAACTCCCAACAGTTCCCACTATCCTTTTTGCCTCATCCCCGCACACCCATTCAGCATACGGTACTGGTCAATCCCACAATGGATGAACTTAGATCTCTTTGCGAAGTGCCCACCCCCGGGGACACAAGTAGGGAATACCAACAGGTAAACGACTCCTTGCCCACTCGCACACCCGTGGACTAGCCCTGCATCCTGCCATCTCCCCACCGCAATCCGATCCTCCAAGCAAGAGCTGACCTCTGCGCAAACCCCCACGGCAATCCTAACAACCACTGTAAAACCCTTATTCAAAACCCCGCTCACTCCCGCCAGCCGCTCTCCACTGCGCGAATCCACGAACGAACGCGCATTGCAGACGCCCACCTGGCACAGGGAGTTACCGCAAGCCATAACTTTACTATCCTACATAACAACCCATCTATCTACCGATACACTAGAGAGCGCATGACCACTGCTCTTACCCCCCGCCGCTAAGCATTCATGATGGCACGAACCCGGAGCGAGTAATCTACTTTCTGCTCTGCTGCCGAAACTATCTGACGGGCTACTGGTGAGGACTGGACTCGCGCCGGTTCTACGTGATGCGCTCATGCCGGACTTAATCCTCCTGCCACCTTTGACCCCGACAAGATGCTCGATACCGTCGCCGCAGGCAACGTACAAGTCTTGGGAACTCTCACTCGGACATCTACTGCAGATACCGGTAACCGCCCCCGGGCGGAGCAACTGGATGCAATGCTTCGCAATGGCGTTGTCCGGGGTTTCGCATTTGTCGGTGGGGGTGCACGAATTGCGGAAGAGCTCATGCGTCAAATATCCGCACTGGTTGCGGACATGGGGGTTTACGCGGTGAGGCATTTGGGCGATCTAGTTCAGATCTTTGGCACGGTTTTAGGCGATCCGTTTGTTGTACTTGCGCAGGATTTGCTGGATGCTACGTTGGATGCTGTAGAGGCCGTGATCGGGGTTTGTTGGGTCAGGATTCGTGGATATGTTCCTGAGATGTTGAAGTCTATAATGAGCTGTTATGGGACGGTTTGTGGAGGTGGGGAGAAGGGAGAAGCTGAGGTGGTCTATAGGTTGAAGAAGATTACATGTTGGAAATGGCAGTTTAATGGCCGCACTTGATGCGGGATGTGCCCGCACTCTATGGCCGCTGATGTATACATACGCACTAGTCGAAGGAACGCGCAAGCTCTGAAAATGTTTTCACCCCCCTGCCGTTTTTCTTTCCTTCCCACCTTTGCTTGCTTCACGCCTTCCTTCCTGTACACAACTTTCCTCAAGCCTTTCCTTTCATCAAGTAATCATCAATCAATCATGATCTTCATCTCCACTTAAGCGGTTTCAGTCCACTGCATAAAATCCTCACCGTAAATCATTACCTCCGCAGCCCAGATTTTCAACAGGCCCTAAATGATCCTGATTACTAACTTGGTCATCTTATATTTTTTTAGAACATCTCACGAAGCAAACTGATGTTCGGGCGACTCTGGCGGCGGTTTCGGCACCGTTTTAATATACGGGATACGGTTTCTTTAAGCCCGACTCCAAAAGAACGAGCCTCCCCGACACCAAAAAACTCGCTGGTAAAGCAGCAGAATTGGCATACGCGAGCGTGATCAAAATGTTAGATGACAAGGAAAAAGAACAAAAGAATTCGGGTGGGGTTGACCCGTCATGGTTCAAGTGCGTCGAGGAGGGATCGATGGGTGGGGGGAGGGGCGGGGAGGGGAGCTTCTTGTGTCAGACAGTGGGGGGCCAGGGGCTAGATGAGGATCGGCGGCGTCTAATTGTCTAAGGCCCTGTTTGGTTGTGATGGGACCGTTCCGTTGTCCCATACAAACGACCGTTTCAAAACGGAGAGAAGGTCATTTTCACAGCAGAAACGGTCGCCCAACGGAACGCCCATCACAGCCGAACAGGGCCTAATTGGGTAGGGGGGGAACCGGGTGGAGGGTGTACTGGCGCCATTCTTATTGATACCGTAGTGGGCCCCTCTGGGCCTTTTCCAATGCTACCACCCCTTTTTGGGCCTTTTTTATCAGTTCAATTAAATTTCATGAACTCCGGCATAGACATCGCAGTTGTCGTATTGTAACTTTCTGTCTCTCTTGATTTTCCTTGGCATCTAGTATTTTCCTTAGATAATACCGTCCAGGCATTGCGTTGCCATAGCGGCGGTTGGCCCCATCCTGCATTGGTACCATACATGGATGGTGGGCTCCGCCTACTTGCACTTCGTCACCTCTCCTATTCCACTTCCCCCCGTCAGCATCCACCCAGCGAACAGGTGAACTACCACCGGCACTGTTCATCACTCCCCCCCCCCCCCCCCCACACAATCTATCCACACTTCATCCGGAGGAGTAATTCTAGTTTATTGAAACTTAATCCCCAACAATGTACAATGCGGCTGCCTTCCTGGCGTCTACGAGGCCGGGGGTCCAGCAAGTTGGACAACCGCAGCAGCAGCAGCAACAACAGATGCAGCCACAGCAAACTGGATATCCTGGGCAACAGCAGCAAACTCTAGGTGCTATGCCCCCTCAACCTACGGGATATATGTCGTATCAACAAACCGGGTTTCCGGGCCAGCAACTCCAGCAGCAGCAGCAGTTTCAACAACAGCAGACGCCACAATTCCAGCAACAACAGCAGATTCCTATGCAATATCAAGCTACGGGACAGCCAAGTGGGCTTCAAGGGTATCCGAGCCAACAGAGGATTCCACCGGTTCCTCAGCTCCCTACTGGACTTTCGTCGTTTTCTCCGCAACCGCAACAAACATTTTCACCACCTCCCCAGCAGCAACAGCAGCAGCAACAGCAACAGCATAAGAAAACGAAAAGTCAAGCAAAGATCCCTACCATCCGGCTTTCCTTCATTACCGCCGCAGATCAGGCCAAATTTGAACAACTCTTCAAGGCAGCGGTTGGAGAGGGCCAGGCTCTATCGGGTGAGTGGGGTTTGCAAAAGGCCCATGTTCCTCCATTATGGCTTCTAACGAGAGACTAGGTGACAAGGCAAAGGATATTCTTCTAAGATCTCAGCTTTCTCCAACAGATCTTCACCAAATATGGTTTGTAGCCTTTCTTGAAAATAAATGCACCACGCTAACTAACGCCTAGGCAACTTGCCGATACTACTAAGTCCGGACAATTGTTGTTCCCTGAGTTTGCTCTAGCTATGTACCTTTGCAATCTCAAACGCGGAGGAAAGAGTTTGCCATCAGCGTTGCCTGAAGTGATCAGGAATGAGGTCTCGAGCATGGTGGATATCATTTCCTTTGGTGTGCCTGATTCTGCTCCACTTCCGGCTCCGCGGACGAATATCCCCAGTTTTGAAGTTAGCAGCGCACCATCACAGACCCTTCAAACTCCAATCTCGCCCCCACAGTCTACAGGACAGCCTCAGCCGAGTAACTCTCAGTTGCTCGGTATGATGGCTCAACCAACAGGGTTCCAGCCTCAACAAACCGGAGGGCAGGGACTTCAGACTCAGCAGACAGGATTCCCTGGCATGCAACCGCAGTTTACAGGTTTCCAACCACAACAGAAGGGAATAGCTCCTCAAGCAACGGGATACGGTCAAGGGCCTGGTGGTTATGGTGGCTCGATCCCTCCTGTGCCCCCGATACCTACTAGTGTGTCATCACTGATGCCTGGTGGAGTGAACCCACTGCAAGCTCAACCTACGGGGCGACCAGGTCAATGGGGTTTTGTTAACACACCGGCGTCTGTACTTCAGGGTATTGATGCTCTACAAGAGCGAATGATGCCACAACCTGGACGGGAAGGAGGCTTCAGCACCCAAGGGTTACAAGGAAATGCTGTAATCCCATGGTCCATCACCAAGGTCGAGAAACAGAAGTACGATCAGGTATTTGAGGGCTGGGATGGGCTTAAGAGGGGTCTGATAAGTGGTGATACTTCTATTGAGGTTTTCGGGCAAAGTGGACTGCCGAAGGACGATTTGATGCAGATATGGACCTTGGCAGATTCAGGTAACAAGGGAAGCTTGAACAAGGATGAGTTTGCAGTTGCAATGCATTTGGTGAGTCCATAGTCTTCGGCCGCAATTGGAAGACTGCTGACTATCTAAAGATTTTCCGTAAACTTAATGGGTACGAAATTCCGACGCGTCTTCCGCCGGAGTTGATCCCTCCTTCGACCAAGAAGTTCTCCGAGTCCTTGAGCACCGTGAAGTCGTTTCTGCAAGAAGGGCGTAAAGCTTCTGCTCTCCAACCTCAAATCACTGGTGTCAGTTACTTGAAGAGTCGATCTTTCCATGATACGACGTCAGTCCAGGAGAGGAAAGATGGGACGGTGTATAGATTTGATGACAATCAAGTTGGCTATAAGTCTAGTGCTAGGCATCGAGCTAAGGGCGCAAGGTCTCCTTCACCGGCTATTGGCGGGTCTCCATCTCCATCCCCTGGGCCAGAGATGACGCTCGATCAACTTCGTAAGAAGGTCCGAGAAAAGCAGATTCTACTGGATGCTATTGATATCAAGGACGAAGGCGAGGCGGAAAATGATGACATCCTTGATAGACGTGACCGCCGCGACGCCGATGATCTCTACAGGAGGATTAGACGGGTGCAGGGGGATATCGACGCAAACCCCAATGCTGCTGTCGGAGGCACAGACCCGGAGGCGGAGAGAAGGCAGTTGAGGAGGCAATTGCAGAATTTGGCAGACCGATTGCCTGATCTCGCCTCTAAAGTTCGGAAAACCGAGAGAAGCATTGCAGACGCCAAGCTCTCGCTTTTCAGACTGCGGGATGCCAAGGCGCATCCGGGATCTGCATCTGTGATTATTGGAACTGGCCCTGGAGGAGCCATCACTGAATCTGATCGCATCAAGGCCCGATCCAGGACTATGATGCAACAGAGACTCGCTGCGTTGACCGGAAAGCCAACTGTCTCAACTGGCAATGATGATGAGGCTGCTTCGAGAAGATTGGCTGAAGAGACTCAAAAGATCAAATCTGAACAGGAATCCAACGATAGAATGACCCGTGATGTGGAAGATAGTCTCACAGAATTCCAGAAATCATTGGAGGATTCTCTCAAATTTGCTCCTAGTGAGAGTGGTGGTATCTCGGATTCCGAGAGGAGAAGATGGGAAGAGGCCTTGGGTGTTGAGGACGAAGTCAAGGAATTCATTTTCGACCTCCAACGCCAGTCTCACTCTGCTAAGTTGAGACGGGAAGAGTATGCCACCCCTATATTCGCCATTGGCTCCACTAATGCTATAAGTAGTGATAGGGATTATCGCCGTCGTGACGAACGCTCCAGCCCTAGCGCGCCGAAACCTGTTGAGGAGCCGCCTCGCCAGACTGCATCTCCGTCCCTTGCGCCTCCCTCGCGCACCGCCACGCCATCTGGTTCTTCCTACTCAAGCTTCAGGTCTGCTGAAGAGCGGGCGGCTTTCATTAAGCAACAGGCCGAGCAGAAGATGGCCGAGCGTCTGGCCGCGCTTGGGCTCAAGCCACCAGCGCGCTCGAACATCGGCGAAACTGCCCAACAGCGTGCGGAGCGTGAGAGAAAGGAGAGAGAGGAACGCCTCAGGAAGGCCGAGGAAGAAGAAGCCATGCGTGAGCGCAATCTACAACAGAGGCTAGCTGACGAGCAACCGAAGCCACCTTCCCCCATCACTTCAAAGAAACCCCCTCCACCTGCACCTCGCAGAGCCAAAGACGATAACCAAGCAAAGGCTAGGGCAGAGGAACAGGCACGAAAGGCTGAAGAGAGCCTCAAGGCAGCAGAGGAACAGGCTCTTAAGCAAGAACAGGAGGCCCAGAGAGCCAAAATTGAGCAGAAAGAGTATGTTTCCAAATCGTATTGATTACAGTCGAGTGATTTCTAATGATGAAATATAGAGAGGAATCAAGAGCAGAGGAGGAAGCGCTTTTGAGAGAACAGGAAGCGGCCAGAGCTCGTCTTCAAGCTCTTGAGGATAAAGTAAAGCAAGGAAAGTTACAGAAGCAAGAGGAGAAGAAAAAGAGACAGGCGGCGCTTCAGGCTACTAAAGAGAAGGAAGCTAGACTTGCAGCTATGCGCGCGGAGATTGAGAAGGCCAGGGAGGAAGAAGAGTGAGTTTTCAAATTCTTACACAACTAATCGGCCATCAAACTGACTCTTATCAAGACGCCTCAAGCGTCTCCAGATGGAGCTTGAGGATTCGTCCTCGGATGAGGAGGGGCCGGAGGAATTAGGGGGTGTGACACCAACTAAAGAATCGGTGAGCGAGGAGCAATTCGTACCTGCCCCTTCATCGTCCTCAACTGCTGCCTCTCCTCCCCCGCCACCGCCTCCTCCACCACCCCCACCAGCTCCTCCCCTTCCCCCAACTATCAAGGCACCCTCGCCGCCTGCTACTGCCGTTCCTTCAGTTTCTCCAGCCTCGGTTGGCGCTGACACCAATAACCCAAGTAATAATCCATTCCTCAAACATCTTGGAGCGAATGGCGATGCGACAGTCTTATCTCCCGCAATCCCTACTAGTGCAGTTAGCACTACTCCTTCTGCCCCGTCTAGTTCTAGTGCTGTTCCTAGCAAGAACCCGTTTTATAAGTTGAACCCCGATCAAACTGCTGAGCCTTCCCCAAGGACGTTTTCACGTCGCCAACCTGAGGAGGATGATTGGAGTGTTGTGGGTGAAGATGAGAATTCAAGTGACGACGATGACGACCCCCCGAACCGCCAGGACACAAGAGCTCTAGCTGAGATGCTCTTCTCCACCATGGCTCCTCCTAGGCCTTTGTCTAGCATGGGCAACAAGGAGACTGAACAGCCAATCAGCCCTTCAGCAGGAGGAGCACCACCTCCGCCACCTCCGCCACCTCCACCGCCGCCTCCGCCCCCACCGCCAATGCCATCCGGGTCTTCCCCCACGCCAGTAGTTGCACCACCAATCAGTGCGAATGTTAATTCCTTATTGAGCGAGATTTCGTTGGGTAGGGCTCTGAAGAAGACTGAGACAAAGGACAGAAGTGCTCCGGCCTCGGGCGGAAGGGTTATTAATTGAATGAGAGAAACAGTTCAGTCCGTTGTGGGTTTCGCTTAATATTCATGCTATAGAGTTAGGGGGTATATCATTAAAAGGTTGACTGGCCTTCTGGAAAAACATTCTTATGCTCCGCATTCGTACTTGGCATTCTGCTTCTTCTTTTTTCTCATTCCCTTTTGTTTTTGTGACTGGTAACCAGCTGTTAGCTGATTGATATAAATGATTGGGCCTCTTGTGGGCTTCCTATAGCTTGCACTTTGGCCTCTATAATCACAATTATCTACTCTTCATTAGTACCATCTTTCGTATCCCTGAAGTTGAAGTGCGATTGTGTTTTTGAAAGAGATGATATCTGGGCGTTTTGTAGACAGACTGCCCTGCTGTGGTTTTGGTGGTTTGGTCACGTACTGTGCCCAACCGCCAGAAGCGGCTTGGGTGGTGAATGTTGCGATGTGGATAGAGCACGCAGTGAAAAGGGGGGTCTGATAAGTTTTTTTTCTCGTATGAAAGGCTATTTCTCACGCCATAGGAAAAATTGAATACAGGATATGGAACTAATTTTTTTCATGTCATATGATATGTATCAATTAAGCCAATATCAGGGAAGAAAGGTAAGCTAAAAATTTGGTTCCCACTACAGTCATGGCATCATACCACCTGCTATCGTACACCCCTCCCCCCCATGCCTCCCCGTCCAATTCAGCTCACCGCTCCTTCAGCGCCCTATTCCTCCTCTCCCTCCGCCTAATCCTCTCAACCCGTTTAGCGTGCATCTTCTCTGCGAGCTGTTGGTAGCGCTCCTTCTCCACCTTCGCCTCCCTGCGCTCCTTGAGCACCCGGTTACGCTCCTGCCTCGCGGCCTCCTTCTCCTCCTTCATCTCCTTTTCCCGCAACTTTATCGCGGCCAACGCCTTACGCTGCTCCAACCGGGCTTCCCAGGACAGGCTCGCGCCCGCTTTTGGGCGAAAGGCAGTTTTGGTGGGCTTCCAGGATTTGCCTGATAGCAAGTTTTGTCAATTAGTTGGTTTCTGTTAGGGAGAGCGGAGAGGGGTATTTACCGTTTTTGCGGGTGCCGGAAATGGCCACGGTAGTGGCAGTGGCAGCAGTGGTCATGGTTGATTGATTGACTTCTTGAAGGGAAAGGAGCAGAGTTACTGCGCTGCGTGGGGAGATATTTTTTAGCTCTTGTGGTTTAGCGTGGTTTATCTGATTGATCTGATCTGATGAGATTACGTAGACTAGGAGGGGGGTCAACGAACACGGGGGCTCAACGAACACACCAGGCAAAATCACTGTTGGCCAATGCACTTTTAGTGTATTGTTCGTTGAACCCCCGTGTTCGTTGACCCCCCTCCTAATCTATATCTTATCAATTATCTTTGAAAGAAGAAAAAGAAAACGAAAAAGAAAGGAAAAACGTTTATCTGATGCTGCAGGAGTTGGGGCGGCCTAGGCTAGGTTAGGATATTGCTCGGACTGTATTAGGCGTAGCCAAAGCGGTGGCCAGCCAGGAGTTATCACAAACGTTTTTTTCTCTCTCGTGTATGGTTCTGGTGCTGGGCACTTGAAATCGACCAGAAACTATCAAGATAATGATTTTCTAAAATTTCCAACCACAACCACATCCCTAGGGAGATATGGCCTCATAAATTTTCTCAGAGGACACTCCTCTCTAGTTCTATGCTTTCCGATTTTCGATAAGAGCGATATTCGTGAAGGGGTGAAAGTTCGAATTTTCCACTGTTCCGTGTGTGTTATGGAATCTAATGAATGGATCACACTGAAATCGACCTTCCCAGGGTCGACGACTAACGTTTACGCAACAACAAAGTTTTTTGGGAGATGAACTCGATAGAACTGCTTGGAACCAACTCTTCCTCAATTCCACAGACTCTGGTTTTTGCTAGGTGAGTGTTTGTTGAAAAAGGTAGGGTTGCCATTTCCATAGAGGGGAACATACCGGTATGATATGTATACAAGTAATATGTGAGAATTTATGCTAAGACACCGATACTTTTGTATTACAAGTAGCAATGCTTGATGAACAAACAGGGCCGGTTTTAGGTGTCCGGCACCAGACATAGAACTGCAAGTATGGTTGTAAACCGTCTTACACACACGATAATTCGTACCGAAAAAAAGAAAAAAAGAGACAAACGACGGAGCTTTATTATATCATACTTGTGCCATAATAATATTATCCTTGTTCCTTTTTTTCTTCTTTTCTTCTCTTCTTTCCCCCCTTCCCCCTTGAATATCATCCCTGACTAAAACCATCTTGCTCTTTGCTCTGTTCTCCCCTCTTCTTTCACACATCGTCCCTCGACTCGCCCCTTCGAGGACTTTGGCTGTTTGGAGTCCTGTCTGTCATCAGAGGCGCATGCACATAGGTGGTGCGCGTTGAGCTGACTTGATTGCCCTGCACCTAATACTCCTCCCAGCAGCAGCAGCCCGGGGCCTCAGACGAGCGTGCGGCGAAAACGGGAATACAGTATAAGACCTGGGCTCTTCCCTCTACTTTCCCCCCTCCTTTCTCTTTCCGGGCTCAACCCGCATAGTTTGGTCTAAGATGTCATTCTTTGGCTAGCAGGCTTTTCTTTTCTTTTTTCCCTTGGGTTTTTTTATACAAAAGGCTTAAGGACTTTTTGTCTACCGCCCCAGATATACCGGCTCGGGAGTTTTACCTACCGCCATTAATCATGTCACAGGAGTTTGCTATGGAATCTGGAGCTGTCGCTACTGCTGCTAGAAGCGGGGAGGAGGAGGCGGCGGGGCTTTCAGCTGTTAAGGATATTGTGTTTGGTTCTGTGAGTCGCAATTTATTGCTACGGCACCCCCACGGAAGTGAATGGAAGGCTAATGGCAGAACAGTCCGCAGGAATAATTGGAAAATTTATAGAATACCCTTTTGACACCATCAAGGTTAGACTACAATCCCAACCGGATGATCAACCACTGCGCTACCGCGGACCTCTAGATTGCTTCAGGCAGAGCTTGAAGCAGGATGGTATTCGGGGGCTATATCGCGGCATCTCACCGCCGCTCGTAGGTGCTGCGGCGGAGAATTCGGCTCTGTTTTTTAGTGTTCGTTTATTCCCCGCCATTACTATTCTTTCTGGTGATTGGTATGTGTGCATGCGTGCTGAATATGGAGGCGGGTGAGGGAGGAATAGTACAACATTGCCCAAAACCTCGTGCGGAAATCCTTCTACCCATATCTTGACAAAGGCGATCTCCCCATCGGTACATTAGTATTCTGCGGTGCAGCTAGTGGCGCCTTCACCTCCTTCATACTCACTCCCGTCGAACTCATAAAGTGCAAGATGCAAGTGCAAACTGTCGGCATCCCACGTCCGGCAATTCCCATCGCATTCCCTTCTTCCGCCTCATCCTCCCCGCCATTCGGTACAGGCACTTCAACAGCAGGCATACACACGATATCACCGGCAAGGTTAGCTGGACCCATAACCCTCCTCGGCGAGGTTTATAGGGTCTACGGCTTAAAGGGACTCTGGCACGGCCAGGTCGGGACCTTCCTTCGAGAAACCGGAGGTTCGGCAGCATGGTTCGGATCATACGAGTACATCTCCAAAATGTTTAGGAACTGGCGGGGTAGGAGTAGTAATACTGCTGGGGAAATGATGGCCGCCGGAGCTGCTGGTCTGTCCTTCCCTACCCCCGGTCTCCTTCAGAGAATATAAACTGATAGAAAGAGACAGCCGGCGTAAGCTACAACTTCATACTCTTCCCCGCAGACTCCGTCAAGTCCCGGATGCAAACTGAAGCCATTGGAATACATGGCGACAGGAAGGGGTTTGCACAGGTGGCTGCGGGAATGTACCGTGCTAGCGGGATCAGAGGACTGTATCGTGGGTGTGGGTTGACGTGCATAAGGAGTGCGCCCTCATCGGCGGTGATTTTTTTAGTATATGAGAGTATGAAGAAGTATTTCGGGTAGTTCCACACATCCTAGGTGCCCGGAGTGGGATGACACGTGGATGGGTTGTTGGTTGTTATTAGATGGGCGTTCAATATCATTTTTTTGCCCTGCCACATTTCTTCATAATTATTATGTTTTGTGGGTATGGCTCTTGGGTGGTGTTTTTTTTTTGTTTAGCTAGATAAATTTTAGATTCCATTGTTACCTCATTTCGCTAGAATGGAGGGAGAGAGTGAGGGGTTATGATTTGCTTTTTACCACTATTGGCCACCCGCAAACTCGGGAGTCAAGCATAGTGTGTATCGAGCGATTGTGTAGTTTGGGTAGGTAGGCACAGTAATAAATATGCCACACATCACGGGTGACCGCCGCTCTTGTCGTTGTCCGAGATGGGGGGAGATGCCTGTTGGGTTCTGCTCTGGGAAGCGTGACGATTCCACAAAAAATGCAACAAACCTAATATTATTTATTATAGTAGACACCGCCAATCCAGTCAAACCAAGTTTCCCCAGGCTCAGAGGTGCACCCACGATGCCATAATATTTGAGTCACTCCGGCCCAGCACTTCATCCATTATACCACATTATTGAAATACGATCACCACTTTCCACAAACACAAATCAACGCCGTGGCACAATGGATGAGTGATGACTCCCAAGTACCGCGCCGCCTCCACTTACCACAGATTGTAATATTATTATTATATTTATATACCAACTCCTACCGCGCCACTCCTCCTCCTCCTCCTCCTCCTCCCCCTCCCCACAATTACCAAGGAGGCCTTCTCAAGTAACTAACCACTTCTACAAAAAAGAAATTCACTGCGCTGTGCCTTCACAACATAATTGATACCAGCCGACTACCCCGCACACATACAGCACAGTACTACCCCAAAAAAACTAGGACATCAAGTCATCTCATCTCACCATAGCCGTATCACAGCATTACGCAGTACTGCACCACCACCAACGGGACTCACACCTCACACTTAAACAGAACCACGAGGCAGTATGGTAGTAGAAGTCTGGATGTGCGCGGCCGGAATAGGTGGGTAAGTACTGTAAACAGGTACATGGCTTGAAGTAATACGTATCGTACATACGCCAGCCCGCCCATCCAACCGGTTGTTTCCTTCCATCCAACGGCGAGAAAGTAACGGGGGGAGGAGGAGGAGGAGGAGGATAAATAGATTGGTTGTATGGACTATTGGTGGTTTAATGCTTCGACGCTTCCATGTGCGCTGTGCACCTGTGGTGAAGGGCTGCGCGAAGGATAGGGGTTTGTGTGATCGTTTGTGTTCCCCCCTCCTTCTCCCGAGAAAAATATATTGCGAGTGATATTTTGTGAGTAGGTGTGGTGCGGTAGGTTCGCGGGAGGCTCTAGTGGGATATCATACTTGTGAGGAGAAGGAGGGGGACGAGGGGCTTTGGAGATTTATGTCGGGTTTGGGCGTGTGTTTGGATTTTGTGGACGGGGGAGGAGTCTACGGGGGAGGGCATTGAATTGGGGAGGTTTCTGGTTTGTGGGGGTGAGTGTCATGTAGATCGGGCCCCCAAGTGTGGGTTTAAGAAATAAGTATCATAATTGGATTGAAGAAAAATCCGGTACCAACGACTCCCGGACGACATTACAGATATACATCCCCTCCCCGTCCAACCCCGGCCCACTTATTGCCCCTCCTTCTTCTTCCTCCTCTCCTCGACAACCTCCATATTCCCACTGGGCACCTCCTCAAACCTCTCCTCAATCCACTCACGAATCTCCTCCCCCAAATCCCCTTGAACCACAATCTCATCCCCACCGCCGCCAACGCCCTTCGTCACGCTAGCCCCACAAGCAAACTTCTTCCCCATCTCCTTCGCCACCTTCTTCAGGTCGAGGCCGAAAGCCTCCAACCCCGAGATGACGATGACGTGCTTGCGCTTGGTACGCTCCACGCGCTTGAGTATGACGGGGGAGGAGAGTTTTTTCGCCAACTCCCGTTCTTGCTTCGCTTCGTCCTTGAGCGCTTTCTTGGCCATTGCGGCTTCGGCTTTTTGTGCCTTCTCTTGGGCGGCGGTGGAGAGGTTTTGCATGGCGGATTCTATGGCTTCTGTTGTACTATGTAAGCAGCCAGGATGGGGGGGAGGAGGAGGAGGAGGAGGAGGAGGAGGAGGAACCAGTGTTGTAGATTACGGGCACCAACTCCGAATGGTTCATTTCCAACCATTCACGGCATTTCTTGGAGGTTGTGCCGAATTCGCAGTACTTATCCGTTCGTTCATTCATTCATCCGATGATCCGCTGTCAGCCTGCGTTCATGCATCGTCATCATGCACCTTGTGGAATATTATAGATCGTTACCTCTGGTGGGAGAGTGCAAACTATCGTACCCCCCCCCCCCCCCCTTCCGTATTAGCAAATTATCTAACCTTCTTTTTCTTCTCCCACGAAGGGAGGAAGGGAGGGAGGAGGGAAGGAGGGAAGGGGAGATACTCACTAGCACAATAAAGTACCCTCCTAGCCTGCGGTTCCTGCGGTAAGACCACCTCTTCAGTATCCGCCATTGCCGTAGTTGTAGTCCGTAGCTGTAGTAATTGTATGATAAGTTATTGTTCTTGTTGCCGTTGCTGCTGTTGTCGTTGCCACCGCGGCTCAAACCGATGATTTCGGTGGTAAAGTGAGGGGTTAGCAGACCTGTCAACTTACGGTAGGGTTTTGCTTGGTATTCTGTATTACATAGCTTGACACAAAACCCCTCGATGGGATCTGCCCAGCCTATCATATCGTGACTAACCTTGCCCTTCTCTCTCCCAACGGAAATAATGTTTTTCCGATCAAGGTGGGGGGGGTGGTATTTCTAAGCTCAGTTAAATTATTACAGCGGTTAATGTATTATATAATACTGGTACACCGGCATGCTGCAAGAAAGTATGATACTGGTATCGTATCATAGTTGTCTCTCACCGGGCTTACTAGGCGATTTTTAAAGTATTCGGAATCTTGGCGCTGATTTGTATGGGTCTTGGCGCCAAGCCGTCCGAATATTAAAAAAAATCCCGAGTACAGTAATTTGGACTAGAGGGGGGGGGTTTTTTTTTCCTTCGAATTTTTTTACATATGGTGCCTGGGTGGAAAAATGCGTTCACATTTTTGGTAAGTCCTAGCACTGAAAAAAAATGAAACGTATATTCGCCCCCGGGTGTATCAGATAGCTTAAAGTATAGTACAGTGCCCTAGTGCCAGTATTTCTTTACGAACCGGTTACTTTCCCTAAGCTTTAGAATTCCTTTCCCAACACCAAGGGGGCTGCCTTATCTATCGTAATACTGTAATAATAATAATATTATGGTACTCTACTATCACCGTGTGCCGGAGCTCAACAGCGAGCAGCAGCAGCGAGCGGCCGTAGGAGTGTGGTTCTTATCCATCCAAGGATCCTCTCCCGGACTAGGGATTTGCTTATCATACGCACGTACCGTACTACATATACCGGACCGGAGCCAACCAGGAGCTGCGGCTTTGGCAATCTTGCTCACTTGGCTGATTGGTTAGCTCATTCGTTCCGCGGTATCTGTGGTCGGCACAAGCACGGTATTATAGTCTTGCTAACTTATGTATCATACGGCACTCACGCGGCCGAGTTGAAGCCGGACACTTTAATTAAGGTGGCTATTCCCATACAGAAAGTGCCCGGCTTCAACTCGGCTGCGTCAGTACAGTACAGAGTAGAGGAGAAGAAGAAAAAAAGGGGGGGGTGAAGGACACGGGCCGTTGTGTGTTCTGTGTTTTGGATCTGGGAATCATGGGATCCTGTGTAGGTATCATACTAGTACTCAAGTATATGGGTCCGAACATGGCTTTTTGGTAGTGTTATCGGCGGGCGAGTGAGTGATCACGATAAATTTATCACATTCAATAATTCCATGGTAGTGTGTATTATATGCTGTAACGGGTTAGGCAGTTTCGCTCTGTGGGATTGCGAGATTGCGATGCTATGTGGTGTAAATTTAATACAAGATTAGCTCACGAGCATCATACAAAACAAGTGGTATTTAGGCAGCGTTGTCGTTAAATAACTCTGTTCTAACTTTGGGATAATACAGCGAAAAGGGGAGAAGTGGAGTGCTCTTCCATCCCGCGAGGTACGATCATAACGTCTATGTTCCTATTACTATGGTGTCCACAATTCACCCATCCCCAAGGTACCTGACTGACGTACCCGTTGTCATCATCATTTCCTCCTTCCTCCCTTAATCTAGACCCTCCCCCCCTCCATCAATTGACCATAATTCGATCGATGTCAAGGCCCAATCTTTGATCTTCTACGTGTGATACGGTACCAGCTATCGATCCGCAACCGGAAGGCCAGAACAAAACGCCACAATTGCAATAAAAGAGATAAAGATAAAGATAAAGAAAAGGCTAGCGTATGCATCTCGCAATCATCATTATCGTAAAAACATTAAAAATAGCTTCTTGCCCGCCTCCCTGATGATAACCTAGTGAACGGATCAGCGAAAAAGAAAACTAAGGTTTAGCGTTATTGCGGTATTTTGATATCATGTCCTTTCTCGCCCGTTCACCCTGCCTTGGCATTCAGGTCAATTCAATTCAATTCCCCACCGATGGACTACCGTGCTAGCCCTACGCTATGATACCCCCCCATCACAGGGTGGAGGGCAGGAAGCAGGAGGAGGAAGGGAGATTGTGTCATGGACGAATGGAATGACAGAAATATTCATTCTGCATTCAACTCTGTGGTTGCGGAAGGGGCGGAGGAGGAGGGGTTTGATAAGGACTTGAACTGCAGAAAGGACCACACGGGAAGAGCTCTCTCCTTTTTTTTTTGCGAAGGGTGTGAGGGGGTTTGTAAGGGTGTGACGAACGTTGAGCGCTGTGGCTAGGCAGTCAAGTTAACGAGTGTAATGTGGCGTGTAGATACAGTGCCAGTAGGTCGCTTAAGCGGAGCCTGCATTGCGTGCAACGGTGTGCTTCCGTGCCTTTGTTCGTTTATCTGTCTGGGGATGGACGGATAGGGGTGATGAGGAAACGGAATTCCAACCTGAGCTAGCTTGACCTGAATTACCTATCTGCTGTGCAAGGACAGTAGTGCCCACGGAACGCTCGCGCTGACCCATACCAGTGCGATAAACTCCCCAGGGCAGGGGGATAAGAGATAAAGAGCAAGGGAGATGAGGAAGTTCGAGGTCCATATTCGAGGAAGGCTAATTCTACTCTACTTCACTCCGCTCTTCCCCAAGGACCAGTAAGCTTATTCGAACTCCAGTTTTTCGTCTTTCCTGCCTTCCTTCCGCATGGGAGGCTGTGGGGTCATGGTTTTGTTGAACAAATTGTCGCTCTCAACAAAAAGTGATGTTGTCGTCGGTGGCTACTTCTTCGGGTAACCCGACTGCCTGATTGGTTTACTAAGAGACTTGCTCTTATTTTCCTGGGCTTCTTTGCTATTCCGTGCACAGTGCCTGCTACGCTTCTGAGAGGCAGACAAGAAACGACGCTTCTTGTATTTTATAGCAGCGCTATACCATCGTATAGATACAAGTGCTAAATAAAAAACTGGTGAGCGGTTAATTTAGGTTAACCTGCAAATTAATCCCGTTTTGGACAAAAACATCTCTGTAGGTACTTGTACCGGTACTCGAGGAATAAAAAAATGCCACATTTGTGATAGTGATCACAGTGATCCTCGCGCATTTTTGTGCGTGTCTGTGGCGTCAAAGAACCATCGAAACTGTCTCCTCATTCTCGGGATTCTGGAGTAAACCGAATTTGCGGGGGCTGAGACATTGGTGCAAAATTTTCAACGGCAGGAACGGAAGAATTGTGAAGGGAAGGATGTGGAAGAAAGAAAAAAGGAAAAGAAAATAACGGTGAGAAAGTAAAGCACGAATACTCGAGTAGATAATAATCCGCACAGTACGACACTCATGGCACAAGCACTAGTACTGTATTATTCCCACTGCACAGCGGATACCTTCTGTACCAGTGCCGTATGCAGAGAACCGTGAATCTAGCCTACCCGCATTTAGCAGGTTCAAGACAGAGTTGGGATAACCCTTCTGGTTAAGGCTGTCATTCTCGGTTTAAAAGCTAGATCGAAGCAAGTGCCGGTAGGTACTTTGTATCCAGGTTACGGAGGTCCCATCCATCAATTCATCCCAGAGCCTAATCAGATCCATGGATTGGACAGCCCGCAGGTTACGGGTATGTTTCCTGCTGGGAGCTACTCACAGCCAACCAGGCCATAATACCTGTGGCTCCAAATTGAGAACTTGCGTTCCAAGCATCGCCTCAAGTATGCAATTTTCGGAAAATTCATGGAGAGGGGTGTGTGAAGGAGTGCATCTCGTGAGTGGCATTCTGATTGGATGAATGAAGGGGCCAACGTTCTCGTCGACAGGGGCTCAAACTTGCCGAATGAATCGGAAAGGCCAGTACGAGTACTAGTACAGTGCAGAACCATACTTGGAGGAAGGGAGAGAGAGAAGGCAAGCAAAGAGAGCCCAAGAGAAGAGAGAAAAAGCAGAGAGGAAAAAAACAGAAGGAAAAGGAAGAAAGAAAGAAAGAAAAAGAAGGAAAAAAAACAACGTTTCCATGATCCTTGCGGGAGCTTTTCCTGGCCGTCAAGATGTGATTACCGAGATCGGTGGGGAATAACCGTTGTTACACGGATGGGTTAAAAAGTATGGGCAGTTAGCGGTCAGGAAATTGAGGTGGTTATGATATTGTAGGTTATGAGATCGGATTTTGATTTTGATCCTCCTTATTGCTCGTGGTATGGGTTTGAGCGAGCCCTGACTTTAATTCCTTTTGATAGAATCATTTCCCACCGCCCTTCCCCATCCACCCATCCACCCATTCCCTCCATAGGTCCTTCTTTTCCCCCACGTTGTCGCTGTTGTTGTTGTGTTGGTTAGGGAAAAGAAAAAAGAGAATGTGGGGTGCCGGGGGTGAAGGCTCTAGTGGTACCGTACTCGAGTAAGAATTGCAGGAAAAAAAGGTAGGTTAAGGCCACTGGCCAGCCCAGTTGTCATTCAAGTAACTGGCCACCGTATCCACATCCCTCTTAGTTTTAGTTTTAGTTTTAGTTTTAGTTTTAGTTTTTTAATTCTGGGGAGCTTCATGCCGTGCATACCAAAGAGCAAGGAAGAGGTGGGTGGGAGGGAATTCCTAGGACCATTTCACCATTGCCAAAGGTGGATAAATAAAAAAAAAAGGTTCCTATCAGGGGAGGGACATTTTCCAGGGAGGAGAGGAGCTGAAGGGGACATGGGGACCATTATCTTGAGCGCAGTGCCTCATGCTGTCGGGGTAATGTGACGAGAACCGGTATGGCTAGATGATGGGCATAGTATCATGCTACACATGTGCAGTACCGGCGGCGTTACTTTCCATCGCTACGAGGTAACGGTACCGGCACCAGCAGAGTGATGTGTCTCGCTTTTGTTTCTCATTGTTCGGGGCAGAGCATTACATTGTCGTAAACGGGATTGAGCTGTACTAGTACTCAAGAACGGCTTTCCTTCTCCACGCCCTCTCCCTCCCTCCCCTCGGTTTCCCCTTCCAACCATATTCGGCCAATTTGGCCGATTTCTAGGGAGCGGGGGAATGGAGGGCATGATACAAGTAGAATTTTGAGACTCCCGGGTGGATTGGGGGGAATGATTTCGTTTTCGCCGGACTGGGGACATAGTTTGGGGTAAGGATGGGTGAGAGATGCCAGAAGGAGCGGACGAGAACAGTGGAGGCGATGTAGGGTTCCTATCATAGTTTGACGTGATAGTCTCCCCCTCCCCCTCCCCCTTAGTTGTGATACCTCCTATCCTTTCCCTCAAGTTTCTTTGATGATTGTAACGATTCCCAGATGCCCTCCGAATTTAGTTCCTTACGGAGCGGCGGCTCTCACAGTACCGGTACCAGTACTGGTACTGTGCAAGCACCTTATCCTACCCTATAATACCAGTAGCTGACACTGTAATATAGCAAGATGGATTGGGTTTCTATGGGTGGGGCAGTTTCATCCATCCATCCTTTTTGTCATCCATTGACCGGTGCTTCACTCTTGCTCTCTTTTCTTTCTTTCTTGGCGAACAAGGCCAGTTCTGTTCCCATTTGGCCCTGTCTGCCTCTCTGCAAATCTCCCTGCTCGCTTGGTTGATGCTTGCTTTTTCCTTTGCCTCTCCTTGACTTTCCCTTCCATGTGGTTGGCTGGTTGTTGCCGTACTGCGCTGCTCAGTCCTAACTGCGTTCCAGCGTTCCACATCGTGCCCTACACCTCTGGATCTTCCTTCCCATACACACGGTACCACTAACTTGCCCTCCACCACACCTGCAATATTATTACCGTCCACCACACACCCTTCTTCCCACATAGAGGTTGCCTCTTCACTGAAGAAAAGGGTACTTGTATCATAGTAAACCTTCTGCCTTCCTTCCGGCCCTTTTTCTTCGGTTGCTCCCCCCTCGGAACCTTAACCTGCCTTCCTCGGTGTTTATTCTTGATCCATCATCCTCTCTATCTGTCTGTACCCTCTCTCCTCTTCGCTATCCGTTTACCTCTAGTGTTTGCGTGTGTACGTAATGCCACGGCCGCTGCCTCTGCTATTTCACTGGTCTCCTTGCGTGCTCTGCAGTCTCCCCCATTAAAAATCCCATCACCCCTTCGCCCTCCCTCTAAGAAACGCAACACACCCTTTTCTTTTTCTCTCGTCCGTCCGTCCGTCCGTCTCGAAACATTTGATAGGCTTTCCTGCCTTCTTAAACACCAGAGAGTTCATCCTACAGACCAGTGTCTCCCTCTTCGTTGCTGGTGCTACTGCTCTCGTCCTCGAATCGATAGCCTACTCCGACGCTCCTACTCGACTACTGCGCTGATAACTCGCCCTGCTCTGCCCCACCTACCAGACGAACGGAATTGGGGGTGCATAGAAGATTGTTTAGCTGCCGTCTGCCAACGGATTGTGTTTCTCGCCCACTTTACCCTCCATATATTTTTTCTCATTTCATTACGCTGGCTTTCGATAGCACGCGGCCATTGGGCAATACGCCTACCACTGTTGTCACCAAAATCTGCTAGTTGCTCAACTGGTTCCCTCGAGAGAGAAAAGGACAATAATCATGGCCGAAGTTATGGCTGCCCCCGTCCATCTGGACATTTACTATCAACCTAGGTCGTCTCCTAGGTGTCGGTCGCCTCAGTCTGCGTACGCCGGACCAAAAGGTTCGTATGTTGATTCGCTCTCAAACCCGGAGTATGACTCGTACGATGATCACAAGAGTTCTCCTCCCCCCTCATCAGCCTCTTCGTCGCCACCTTTTTCGAGCACTGCGAGTCAATCTTCCGTTCCTTCTTCCGTTGCAAGCAGCGTCTGTCTTGATACCAACCCAACCGATAATGATGACCAATTCCTCTTTCCAGTATACGACCAGTCAACCGTCTCATACTGTCCGGACGAGTATGATTACGCTTCCGAGGACTATAATACGCCTGTTCCTGGTGCTTCACCGCGGAGTCCATCGCCGCCTACAATTCCTGAGATACCCGAAATAATGTTTGTTCCGGCTGACGATAGCGTTGTGCGACATGAACCATCACGGCATGTGGATTACCTGTCGCACGATTGGAAGGAAGAGGATATTTGGGCGTCGTGGCGATATATGGTTGGAAAGAGGAAAGTTTATAGTAACGCGGCTCGTTTGGAGAATGCTTCATGGCGGACATGGGCAAAGGCAAAGTTCAAGTTAAAAACGGTTTCGCCGGAGACTTTGAATTGGTAACGACCAAATCATCACCTTGGCATGATTTTCTGCGGAATATTTGGCTAAACAAAATACAGGTTGAAAGATTGTGACGTAACATGGCTCTATGGCCCGCTGTCCACAAGTAATCGAAAAGCATCCTTGATGGTCTCGCCATCATCGCCGATGGTATCACCGACAGAAGCTCGGGCACCCAACTCAGGCTCTTTTTATACAAAGAAGCCTATTTTAAAGAAGCGAAGTATGTCTGAAGTTATGCTTCAGAAATCGCTATCAAGTTCGAGCCTACTCAAACAAGCTGCTGCGGCCATTGAGTCACAACAAGTGGAAATGGATTGTAAAACTTCTAGACCAGCAATGGTTGCAAGAGCCAATTCAGACTTTGCCGCTTTATCTTACGCTTCAAAAACTACCACTGTTATTGACACTAGCGAATTACCCTCGGCCCTTTCAACCGGATGCCCTTCACCGTCCTACACAAAGCATATACATTTTAATGACCAAGTACAACAATGCATTGCGGTGGATAAGGATGATGAAGAGGAGGAGGATGAAGAGGATGAAGTCTTTCAGGTGGAGAGCCTTGAAGATGGCTCATCAGATGATGATGGCTTACTCATGATGCCGAGGCCAAGGGTTACCGCCAAAAGCATTGCACGAACAAACTCCGGCGAGCATCAAACAATTGCCATGTTACCATCCACCACACTAAAATATGTTGAGGAGCCAGTTGTTAAGAAGAACCACACTTTTAACAATATTGGCACATTCCTATCTTCATTCGCTACACCTGCCCCAACCCAGCCCCAGGACCTCGATCAGTCGTCGTTAGTTGGGACAAAGTCTTACATACTGGAGGATGACGACGACGACATGGCAGAGTTGGACTGGGAGCCTAGCGGAGAGGCATTTAAATCCCGGCGGGATAGCATAGCCACTGCACATGATCGGTTTGACCGAGTGAGTGGCGAGATGGGCAATACTCACAGTGATGACTTTGAGCTCCCGAAGTATACCTACGAGGAAGACGAAGACGATGAGGTTGCGGCTGGACTATTCGGCAGGGCTGTGGATGCAGTCAATACTGCTCGGGATATTGCACATGTTCTTTGGAACGTTGGTTGGAGGAAATAAGCCCTTCGAAAGCAACATAAAACAAACGGGAGGCCCCCCCAAAGGAAAATCTTGCCTCACTATGTCCATCCATGCCATATTGAAAAAAGGTCGATGGATAGATGGGCGACGTGGTATCGGATAGACTCGGCGGCCGGAGGTACGGAGGAGGCTGGGGGGGGGGTGGTAGTGGGCATGCTAATTGTAAAGTTTTTTTTATCACCTCTTTGTTTCTTCATTTCACAAGTCTCTCTTCTTTTACACCTTGTTCCATCGGACGATTTCACCGACGCCTGCGGCATTACCGACAGCATTAAACAAGCAAGCAAAGACAAGACCGTCTAGTCATTACTCTGAAGCCACTCCTGACGAGCTGGCTTTCCGGTTGCTTTGTCATTATACACTTCTTGCTCGTCTACTGCTACTCTTTAATGGAATGAGCGGAAGCCCGTGCTATCGGTTAATCAACCTGCGCCTTGAACTGCCTACCACCCTCCGCTTGGTTATTCGTTCCTGGAATGAGGTTTCTCTTGCATTTTTCTCTCTTTCCTCATTTGCCCTGGCTGGTGGCGTTTTTGCATGCCTTTTTCCCATCTCCAATTAGTCGGTTGCTGCTTTGACTAATTGCCTTGCCTTGTCTTACTCTACGGATATCCGACAGGTTCGGGTTGATTGATTGATGCTACCACAGTACTCGTTCTTTTCGTTTTCATCCTATTTTAAAAGAAGATTCTCTGTTCCTTTTCTTCTCGTTTGATTCCCTTGTATGTTTTTTGTGCCAAACTGGTTAGGGGGTTCGCCATGTTATACTTGATCTTTTAGTTCTCGACACATTTTTCTCTCGATTTTTTCCTCCTTAACTTGTATAAAAGTTATTAATTTTTCATGTAACTTACTTATCATAGCTATGAATAGTATGGGTGGGAAAAGTCGGGGTTGGTTTCAACTTCTGGTATGGTAGTTTGGTGGTGGGGTAATGGTTTGTTGGTTTGTTGGTTGGATTGGTTTGTTGGAATGGACCGGCCGGGGCTGGCTGGGGAGAATGATGAGGGGAGAGGAGAGGGTATGATAAACGGAATGGAATGGGGAAATGGGAAATGTAATGGATTCCGGTAATATCATACTTGGACTACAGTACCGAAATGAATGGGTGGTAGGTGAGGTGTTTTGAGAATCTGTTGCTGTACCAATTCACTGTGCTGTGATTGTGGGATTTGATTAGAAGTCAATTGTCGGACAGCAAGCATGTACTTGTACTGTACGGTACTGTACGCTACAGCGGTGTAGGCCCTGTCTATGATCCCCTCTGCTCAGTCACCTACGATGCAGGTGTCTGCGCGTCCTCACTGGTCCGTTTGTTTGTTTTTTCTTCTTCGCATGTTTTTAACTTAACGCCATCCTGCCATGCATGCTCCATGTTGCCCATGCCCATGCTCATGCCCACACCCTGGCCTGGCAATCTCTGGGCAGGCGAGTTCTGAACGCACCTGCCGACGCGGATCATCCTTCCGCGGACTGACCTACAGTACTCGTATAGTACGGTACGAGTACACTCTAGTATATACTAAGGTGCGATATGAGAGTGGACTCGTCTCATCTGGTCTTTTCTTGCTTTATGTGAACGGGTGATACTTGTATCCGCTGTGGTAAGGCGGGGACCCGAAGACGAAGGGAAGGGAGGGGAAGGGGACAAACAGGGTGAAGAGGGAGGAACAAATGAAGAGCTTGGGCTACGGTGGAATCGCTGTGATATTGATGAGCGTTTAGGTTTGAGGTTTGGTATGGTATGAATGAGTAGCTGAGGGGCATTGTCCTGGACTGTACAATACACTGTTGGCACTCATACCGCGCAGCTTGGAAATATAATACTTACAGTAATTACTCAAGCGCAAACCTTCCCTCCTCTTGGAAACCACCAACGGAGCCTACCGTGGACTTGCGGTAACACCGTTAGCACCGCACAATACACGCGCAATACATTCTCTTCTTCCCCCCTTCCCCCCCCTCCCCGATCTCCCCACGATTCGGTCGTGTAATCCTGCCCCCCCCCCGCCCCCGCTCGTTTCCATGATACACACAACCCAATGCAGCAACAACAAAGTGCCGTGTCTACCTTTGTAAGGAGAAGAAGAAGAAAAGCAATTCTAACCATGGATCTTTGATGCGCACGAATAGGCTTCCTTCATCTCGTACCCACTCACTCTGCAGCCTTAAGTTAGCCCAGCCCAGAGTTGCCCTACCACTCCCCCCCCCCCCCCCGTAACCTCCTCCCGCGGCTCTCCCATTTTCGTAGGCCGGTTGGTTGGTTGCATGTTGCGGTAGTTTTATCCTGCTAGCTTCCTCATCCCGTGCGATAGCGGCCGAGTGATGGTACGTGAGAACGTAGGGTTTGTGATTCTATCTTTCGCCGTCTTCGGTGGATCGGTGTGTGGGGGTAGTAAGGAGGAGGCGTGAAATGGGTTTTGGGGGGGGGGAAAGGGAGGTTAAAAGATTGGGGGGAAACTGAGGTTTTGTTTTGAGTTTTTGCTGCTGTTCTTGGGACCCCTTTTGTTTTTGTTTTTTTTGTCTTCTTTTTGGAATTCGAGTTGATATTTGGTCGGGTTTTGTATATATACTATGCTGTATAGTACTCTAGCGTGATGTATATACGTGGGCTGTTCCTATATGACTTTGTAAGCATTAGTTCAATAGCCGTAGGATCAGGAGGGAGGGGGATTGTTTCTGACGAGAGATAGAGACTTCTGGTTGATTGACTAGGTTCCTGCTAGCGGGTTGCGGGAGAGGGACCGATTGGAGGGGATCGAGTAACATGGACTTCGCGCTGTTTTGTGCCATTGGTCTTTCGAAAAGAGGTCTTGTTTTAATATTTTGTGGCTAATTCTTGTAACTTTCCGGGACTCTCATATAATATATATATATTATATTGTTGCAGGCAGTTAGAGTAGGAAGGTAGATTCTGTGATAGTCGACCCTTCTCCCTATCATCCTAGCACCTGAGTATGATACAAGGGAGAAAGAAAAGGTTGTTGAAATGATAGCTCCTCTGGGATAACACATTCTTCAGAAGGAAAAAGAGGGGGGGACGGACTGAGTTGGGTAGATGTGGGAAATGACCGCGAGGTGTGTACGAGTTAATATCACACTAGGGAAAAGACAGAAAGAAGAAAACTCGCGGAAGGGGGGGCAAAAAACCTGGCCTGTACTGTACTGTACCAGCCCAAGTGTCTATGATATTAACACCCCTCATGTGATACAAGTACGGCTAGGAAGGGAGGGAGGGAAGAAGAGGCAGTTATGTTGAGGGAGGTACCTCGTCCTTGGCAAGAAGTGCCCAGGAAACAAAGAAAGCGGGGTGTGTTGAGGATTTATTTGTACTATAGGGGAGCTCATATAAGCACCGACCTTTCGAAATTATATTTTGTGTGGCCCTGGTTTTGGATGGCTAAATAGTTCTCGCCTAGGTGTGAGCGGGAGCACAGCTGGGAAGTTGAGGAGGGAGCTTAGTTCCGTGGTCGGGTACCTCTTACGAGGTGTATATCCTTCTTTCTTCTCCTCACACTGCTATCGGTTAAATACCTCTCCCATCCCGCATTGAGCTTATGGACGGGGGGAAGAAGAAGGATGTTATCGGAATTGAATAGTGAGCGTAGCTTTAACCAGTCTGGATTGACTCCTGTCTTGCTACATAGGATTGAAAAATAATTCATATAGTATCACTCGGGTGACAGATGCTCCCGCTGCTGATGGTGTTTTACAAAAGAGGCGGAGGAGGAGGAGGCGGGGGGGGGGGGAGGATAAGGATTAAATTTGGTGCGGAAGGTAGATACGAAGCTATAAGATGGTATTAAAAGTGAGCAAGGGAGGTATTAATCATACATCATGCCTTATCTTGATAGAGAAACTGGGGGCAATGATGAATTATGCACATAATATTATTATGTGTGTATCTGCACTGTGCGTGAATGTCTTTTGAGTTTCCCTGATTTGAGCACTCCGGGTCCTCAACTTCAGACACTCCAGCGTGTAGCCAGCTGGCCATGCCGGCTATATAGAGGGTGCTGGTGCTGAGCGGTAGGAGGAAAGTCAACCTAAGAAACAACCGTGGCTGTATAGCACTCGATGTTACCGGGGAGGTCTGGTCCGGTGAGATGCCGATGCTATCGAGCCCACGTTTCAAGAGTGACCTGTGAGCTTAGGACTAGGGGATATAATTATTTGGAATCCTTTCCCAGGGCTTGAGAGGGCTGTTGGTCTTCTCATTTGCAATAAGGAAGACAAGGGGGGGGTGATCGGGAACATGGACTGAATAGGATCTATGGCCTGGATGATTGCTGGTGCTGAAGCTTGGAGCCCTCATATCAATGATCGATGGCTGGTTTTTCTAAAAGACGGAAATGGGGAATCCTGATTCTTTCCAGTCAGTTTCACAGGCCACGCTCTTAGAAAATTGAATTATTTGCAGCATACGACGCGGCCGGCTCCTGTCAGTGTGCCTTATAGCCCCCAGAATACTGACACTGCACAAATGGAAAATTCAGAAGGGGAGGTGGCCAGCGGGATGTAATTCTTTTACATCTCAGGGCAGACAACATCACGATAATTAAACAGCGCGAGGAACGCTCGAGCACTCTGTCCCTAGCACTGCTGATACAAGAACACGAAACGCTGGGTCTAGTAGGTTTCAAGACAATTGCACCCGGACTAATGGTCCGGGAACAATACACATGAGTGATGGTCCGTGACCCGATTCTGCCAAGCCGCAACCTTTTGTTCAAGGAGATCAAGTCAACCCTCCAATCCAATCTTCGAAACCTCAACTTTCACCCCACCAACCCCCACCAACAGCCAATCCCGCCATAACCACCATCCAACCAAGCGACTCCTAAAGGGGGGAGAACCCAATCCCAAAATGCGCCGAAAGCTCAACGCCCTGCGAAAACCCGTAACCTCCCTCCCCTTCAATTCCTCCCCTCCCTCTCTCTACATTCGTCAAAACTCAAACTAACTCTGACGAAAAAACGAACAAAAAAAAACAGCAATTCCGTCAATCCTGGTCCAAGTATGCCCTATACAACATGTCACGTGCGCCGCAGCCGCGCATATCCCCGCAGAAGACCTTCTTCCAGCAAAAGTGGGCAGCGAAGGCGGAAGTGCGGCAGTACCATGGGGAGCACCTGACGAACCGGCAATGGCAGAACATCTTCCGTCACACGATGAAGGCGAGCGTGCCGATGCAGAACACGGGGCTGGCTATGAATAACGGTAGCGAGATGGCGATGGGTAGGGGCAGTGGGCTGCAGGGTGATGAGGCCTATGGGAGGGTGAGGACGGTGCCGTACATGAGTCAATTGTTCTGGCCCATGGAGAGGAGGCTCGACATGGCCGTGCATAGGGCTATGTTCGCGAGCAGTGCGAGGCAGGCGAGGCAGTTTGTCGTGCATGGGTTTGTCAAGGTTAATGGGAAGAAGGTATGTCCTTTTTGGCCCTTCCGTGGGGAAGGGAGGCTGATTGGGTGTGTGTGTGTGCAGATGGTGCACCCAGGGTATATGCTCAACCCTGGGGATATGTTCTCCGTCGATCAAGACCAAGTCCTTTTCGCAACTGGGAAGCCAAAGCGTGGCCTTAAGAGCGCCGAAGGCGCAACGGAAACCGCCACCGCCGAGGGAGAGGGAAAGGTCGAGGGAGAGGGAAAGGTTGAGGGAGAAGGAAAGGTCGAGGGAGAGGAAGGCAAGGTCAAAGTTGGAGCTAAGGAAACAGAAACCGTAGAGGATGCTGAAGCCAAGCCTGAGGAAAAGGGAGCAGAAGAAGCATCATCATCATCATCACCACCATCATCATCATCTGGCATGGACAAGAAGGCCTCGACCGAGGCAGAAACAGAAGAAGAAATTAAGCGTAGAGAGGCCAAAGAGAAACTCAAAGCTTTGAGCGACGACCCAAATAACGTTTTGGATGTAACGAAGCCTTATGCTACGCCTTGGAGGCCGAGGGACTATATGGCGCCTTTTGCGTTCATTCCGAGATATCTCGAGGTATCATTATAACCAGTTTTTTGTCTAGATGATATTTTTTGACCAACAGATCTAGGTCAACCACAATACATGCCATGCTGTATATCTCCGGCATCCAGTTGCTAAGCCTGGATTGGCTGAGGTAGACCATCCCCCTCTTAAATGCCGCCCCGAGTTTCCATACCTAACCACGCCTCCCCACAGGCACCATCTCCATACCCCGAAGATATCCTCCAAATGGCATTCAACTGGTATCTAAGAAGGCGATAGACATGCATATTTCAATTGTTCGTCCATTTCACAAAAATTTCAGAAAATTCCATAGCTGGTCAGTTCCGCTTGCCATTATTACTCCTTATCGCCCCATAAATGTGTACATTCGGTGTCTTTTTCCTTCTACTGTATAATAGAACAGAACGGTGGCAAAACGCGAGGCGCGAATCCACTATCTAACAGGGAAATCGGACATGCAAAACAACAAAAGAAGACTCAACAGGCTAATGTAGAACTTGTTCACAAAACGCATTTAACCAGCATGTTCTACAATCTCGGTCTCCAGCTTGCCGCCCTTAATTGTGGTCTTCAATTGCTCCGGCACTGGGCACTCCTGGTAGTCCCAATCTTCACCAACCCCTGGAACGTTAATATTGATCGCCGATGATTTCGAAGTGAAGATTTCCATGCCTAGTGACTCCCGTGAGAGATATACCGTGCCGCCGTCGCATTGGTCAACCTGGAGATTTGGAGCCTTGCCCATGATTTGTATGGCGAAGTTGTTGGACTTGATGACCTCAATGGAAGAAACAAGGTTGTCTACAATGATGTTTGTCTTGACACACTCGTTGAGAGAAACGGCGTTGATCTTGCCCTTAATTTGGATCGTTGTGTTCTTGCAGCGGAAGATGAAAACCGAGTGGTTAATTTCAACATCTTCAAGGGTCAATGCCTGTTCGTTCTCATAATTCTCCTGTAGCGCAAAAACATTGTTAACGTCCGAATGCCGAGGAATAGTCGGTGAGAATGTGCTACTTACAATGTACCATTTACTTCCATCCAATTCCTTTTTGGGAGGCTTCTTCTTAGTTAAGTGTGCGGGCTTCGATTTTGAAGGAGGAGCAGGGGACTTTGCTCTCAGGCTGGGGGAGGACTTGGCTGGGACAATAGAGCTCGCTCTAAGAGACGGATTCTTGTGTGTCATTTCATCCTTATCCACCTTACGCAAGCCAGCCGTAACGTCGGACCCACGGTTGATCTCAGCAAATACCGAGCCAATATCTCCTCCTGTTGGAGCTCCTGGCCCATCAAGTGCTCCTGGTGGCGGTGGAGGAGGAGGAGGCGGCGGGGGCGGCGGGGGCGGGGGAGCTCCACCTGTAGGAGCGGGGCCTTGTGAGACTGACGAAGGGCTGCTTGCGAGCGCAAGTGCTTCTTTAGCATCGATGCCTCTAGCATTCCATGTCACTCCTAGAGCGTGGTGGTTGACAACATAGGTTTCAAGAACCGTCAGGACAGTATAAAACGAGCGTACCCATTCAACATGCTTCGGTGACCTATTTTTATTTAGTATTTAGACCTAGTATCAAGAAGTGTTTATGGCACACGTTTCCTTGTGCGAAGTAATCACACGGTTGCCAAAGAACTGTGCAGCGCCCAGCATTTCCCTGACATATTTTGCCGGTTTTCCCTCGACTGTTACCCAAGCAAGACCGGGAATACCCTCACTAACGGTCGATAAATGGTTCGAGAGCGCAGAGTGTCGATTATTTTCGCGAATATTAGAGACGTTGGTAAGCTCGGTTTGCATCTCAGCAACGAGGTCGACAAATAGTTGCGTCGACGATCCTGGCTTCTTGGCCTTGGTTGTGATGACGAGAAACTTTCTCTGAGCCGCGAAGCATTTCTCGACAGCTTTGCTCTGCATGACAACGAGAATTAGGAGCTGCGGGATATACTACTACACTAAGAAAGTGTCGAACCTGTTCTTCTACAAGATCACCTATCTCAGTGCTCTTCTCAACATACTTTGCGACTTCCTTAACTATCAGCTCGTCGAAGTCCTCAACAGACGCAGGAAGCGGCTCTGGAGCTGGTGGGGGTGGGTTTTGTATTGTAGTAGTCGACACTAGAGAAGATGCGCTAGCATTGCTAGGGAGTGCAGTAGCTGCACCGGAGTTGGGATCGATAGGAGTTGATGCTAAATCCTCCAAACGGGAGGTCGCGGCCTCGAGGCTTCAGTTGCAAGGTCGAGTTAGCAAAGAACAGAAAGGATGAAAACGGAACTGTTGATAAGGGTAAATCGTCGTGAATCGTTGATACTGACCGTTTAATGAGGGTCGTCAGATTGTTCATCTGAGCTGGGTGAGCCATAAGGCAGATGACTTGGTTACTAGAGAAGGAGGAGGGGCCGTTGTCGGCGGATAGTAAGCTCATCTAACCCCCCGCCATCCATTTGGCCCTGACCCTGAAGATCCTAGCAGCACAAAGCTCTGAAGGGATGCAGGAAATTATAATGAATGAAATAAATATTAAAATCATTTAAAGCATCTAATATGATAGTTCTCTCTATGTTCTCAAATTACTCAGACTTTTTATTATCCGTTCCTTTTTGTTCATGTTGCGGGGCCTCAGAACCTAGTCCGCACTTGGGGCTAACCCTACCCAGTGCACACAGCAGTCCGCCAACATCCTTCCCAAATGTTCGATCTATGATACCATCTATGATACCTTCACAACAGTTTCCCAATCACGAGAAAAATTAACGCACGCCCAACGAATCTCTCACTTCCGCTCAAAACAAAATTTCCCCGCCGCCGTCGTAGTCGTCAAATCTACACACGGTAAGCTTTCCCCCACGGTCAGAACCATTTCCTGGGTCGCAATCTGGTAACATAATTTCTTAGTTTAGAACAAAATAATCAACAATGGATTCAGGAAAGGCTGGTGTTAAGCTTGTCAAGGTCATCAAAGTCCTCGGTCGTACCGGTTAGCCACTCAGATTCCCACCCCACGATCTATTGTCGACTTTTATGGTGACTCAAATTTTGTTACCTGCTAGGTTCTCGTGGAGGTGTCACCCAGGTCCGCGTCGAGTTCATGGACGACACGACCCGATCTATTATCCGTAACGTCAAAGGGCCTGTTCGCGAAGACGACATTCTATGCTTGCTCGAATCCGAGCGCGAAGCTAGACGGCTGCGTTAAAGATGGGGAGGCTGGATCTCGGGGAAAGGGTATTGACATGGGAGCAAACCAATAAATTTCATTCTGTACCAAATTTCGCGACCTTTCTGGGGGCTCTATTTCTTATTTCTCGGGTCAATGCTTTGTTGGGCTTTTAATGGCAAAAAAATTCCTGATCAACTGCCAGTACATACGAATCAGCAACATGGCTGTGAGTGATTTATAAAAAGGGGAACAAGGCGATGGGGTAGCTCTTGCTTATGGGGTGGCCTACGGGATGGATGTCGACTAGAGCGCTAAGAAGGGTCAAAGAAGGATATCAGTTTTTAATTCCTAAAGACCCAGGAAAATACACATAACCAAGGAAAACCAAAGGAGGCGCACAGACCCATAACCCCCAGCGATTAAAGCACACCCCACCACGGAGGACCGCTAACTAAGGAACTCTAACCACAATCCATCACCGGAACCACACCCTTACCCCTTTCTATAGCTGAGCTAACATGGTATCTAACTGATGGCGGTCATATTTGACATATTTATCCCTCATCAAGTCTTTATACTTGTCGTAAAATCGCCCATATAATGGCCCAATAAACCCAATCTCCTTGGAGAGCATCGTTCGCACTTCCTTGTCCGGAAATGTGTAGGACTTATGCTTCTGAATAAGCTCTTCGAAAACCGTGTTGAAGTTCTACCTGGTATTAGCAGCTGGATCGCCAATATCAGGATATCAGAGACGGACCTTGAACTTCTCCTTGACACCTTCCTTCTCTTTGCTGTTGAGATTAAGCTTCCCACCAGCCTGCTGCTTAGTGTAAGTGACGTCCATCAAGAATGCAGCACACTCCTTCCATTGCTCCATGTACATCTTAACGGCATCCTTCCTCCATTTCTCAACCTTGGCTTGCGCTTGATTTGACATGATCTTGCGAAGGTCGCTTGTGCGAATGTTGCTCTCAATGAAGTGAACGTTGTTGACCATAAAGACAGCTACCGTAGAGTTCTTCTTGATCATTACACGAGCCTTTTGCTCGAGCTCATGGATAAGCTGGTCTATGGCGTCCAAACAAAAGTTTGAAAGTAGAAGCGCTCCATCGGCCCCTACATCGAAAGATGGGGGAATAACTGCTGTTGCTGTATAAGGACGGTTCCAGTTACCCTCACCCAGGGATACCAAAAGGCTAGAAATAGCGTTGGGATAGTCTGACATCCGCCGAAGCCGAGACATCACGTTCACAGTCATTTCCGCGACAGTATTATCCAGGGGTAATGCAATGAGCCCTTGGCCAGTCTTCTTTATATCCTCCAAGAAATATGAGAAGCTGCTCTGTGCTGTGGACCTTAGTGGCTTTAGAGCTTCAGCAAACTCCTTTTGTTCACCTGTTTTGGTTTTCAGCCTAATGCTTGCCGGCTGGACGTTTTCGATGACATCAAAAGCAAGGAAGCAGTCCGTGGCCATATTTTGCTTGACGAACACGTTTAGATCTGCCAGAGTCTTCTTGAATACCCCCATAGGCATTGCGGTCGTGGCAATGTACACTTGAGACCATTCTGTAGTGGGGAAGAGGTGGCAGATATTCTCGTACTCAGCCTCAAAGATAGCTTCCAGGGCATTGGTATACACCGATATACCGTTCGAGCCCTTGTCATAGGGGGCAGTAGATGTTCGGCGGGTAGTGTTTACTGTTGCCAAGGCCAAAGATGCCAATGAGTTGGTGATGTAGGGCCCACGCACTTCTGCATACACCTGGGGCGCATTTGACTGTATCCCAGCTGAGGCAGCAAGGGTCGAGGAAAGAAAATCATTCAGCACAGCCAGCATGTTGATTTTCTGGGGCTGAAAAGTCGGAAATGGAAGCTCTTCAAAGGCTTAGTCAGACCCAATAACGACTACACGAGTAGGCACATCTGTGGTGTTACCTTTGGTAATGAAGTGTAGAGGTTCTACAGATTTAGAATCTTCGGCTAATGCTTGCCTAAATAGATCTTCGAGTTGTAGGCTCCCTGCTTTCAGAAGGCCAGTCTGGAAGGAACTCTATTAGCATTGTTCCATGATCCATCACACACAATCTCACGACGGACCATTTGGGTGACTGCTTTCTGAGAGCTTCGTAAGTTCGATTTCTTTAGGCTCGATAGAGCCTCATTGATCCGTCTTAGCGAGGCGAGGTATTCGGTTAGACCGGTTTTCGAAGGCCTGTGCAGTGGGCAGTAAGCACGAGTTCTAGGCATTGGTCGGGATAGAGGCACATAAGAAAATATAAAGGAAGAAACACGCCCCAACAAGGGACTAAAGGGCTTCTGGGGGATATACCCTTGGCGAATTGTGCCCTCCTCTTTCGATATCGCATCTGTAGGTTGGCGCACCCTATCTATTGCCGATATGGCTTCATCAATGTCTGTAACTCACAAAGCTTAGCTCTCTAGTAACGTTTTCAGAAGATGAGTCGCTCCCCTTACTTCCGGAAAGAACGGTTAACGACTGGGTCTTGTTGTATATAGGTTTAACTGCCTGCTCGACATTCTGTGCACTCGCTGACAATTTTTTCAAGCTCAGGGCGATTTTGGTGGTGAGGTCTGCTGTCTTGGATAGCTTCCTATGTGTTTTTGTTTTCTAAGATGTTAGCATGGTTGCCTCGTGTTCCGATCTTTTTTAAAGGAGTTACTGACGACTCCAAAACCTCGACCTCAGCGGAAAGCTCGTCCATGCGAAGACCATTCATGGCGGTAACGACGAACTTCTTTTCCTCTTGTCGGTTAATGTGGAGGGGCTTGGTTGTGTGAGCTATCTCTGGATGGTTTAGGGGCTAGAGTTCGTTGAAGGGGAGTTCGTTGGTCAAAAAACCCTTGACTCTTGGCACACTGATAGGTCCCGGTCAAAGGGTCCTTCCCAGCACCTCCCGCGCACACGCACACGCCCTCTTTTTTCAAACCAGGACAAGGCCTATCACAACGTTAATGTCACTCCCCACACATTTTCTACCGTTACTCGTACAGTAGAGTACATTTCACATCAGAAGGGATTAACACTCTCGTTTCCAACCGATTGTCATTCCGCTCATGAATCCTTACAACTCACTGCCTCTTCCGCGATCATCCCGGAAACACGAAACCCAAAGGCTTTGCATATCTAATATTCTAGAACCTCCTGAAACCCCAAGAATTCCATTGATGGGCTTGGGAACCGCAAAAAAAATTAATTCGATATATAGAATTGCCGGAGCCGGAAGATCCCCAGAGGAATTGAATTACGCTCCCGATACGTGGCCTACGATCTTCTGGAGAAGCAACCTCGAAGAAGAAAAAAACCGACGTCAACCCAATCGACAGAGTGCCCGTACAGCACTCATGTGCCGCGCTGTACGGGAAAATCCACGATTGCTTCGTGGTGATGTAGTACCCCAGCTACCTGGGCAAATCCAGGGCTCAGTTTGACTACGCGAGATGGGATCATTGAAAAATGGCTGATATCTCAATTACTCTCCCTAGGTGACTCTGAGGTCATTTCTGCTGAATAGCTGTTATTTTGCCGGTACTAAATAGACCCAATGGGTAAGTAAGAAAGGGGAAAAGATAAAATAAGCTCTCCGCCTGGCTGTTTCTCTGGCAGTGAGGCTCCAGTAGCAGAACCCATGACATCAATGAGCCTTTGCGGAAGCCTTTTCAGGCCTATTGAATCATAGGTCGGGCTAGATGCCCCCGATCACTGTGTATCTGTCGGCATGTAACGCCTGTTACTCGGCCATGGGTTGTCGGCCCTGGAGTCGGAACGAATCAAATGCTGCTATCTGGTTGTACAGGGATTGCGTACGTCGTACTTGAAGGCGGTAGTCCTAGCTTCCAAGGACTTATATAACCCATGATCCATTCCCACCCTTTGGAGGCATTGTGTTAACGTCCCTTATAACTATTTCTACAATTTCACTTACCGATCATTCCTTTGATAGCCTGCAGCACAAAGGACTACACTATTAATCTTTAATTTCATTGTCTTTCAAAGCCTCCACCCTCATTAAGTATTGTTCAATCTACCGTCATGGTTTGTCACTCTTCCCATAATGCGGCCATTACTTCGTGGTTTAGTTCATGACATTGTGACAGGTGCAAGGAGAACAAAAGAACATCGTTTCACCTGGGCTGGCTACTAGGCGAAGCCAATCGAACCAAACTCCCCTCCTCCCACTCATGAGCTTCCGAACGATCTCGCCAGTGTCACTCTTCCCCATTGGATCCAATCCACTGCTGGCACCCCGAGGACCACTACCACCCGAAAGCCTCAACCACACATCCCCGGAGCAACAGCAACAGCAACAGCAACAGCCAAGCCGCTCGGAGGCCCCCAATGGCCGCATAACCCGCGCAACCCGCCTCACCAACGAAGCCGAATACCGGGCGCACTTCCACCGCAGCCGTAGGCACTACTATTGCAACCGCTGCAACGCACACTTCGAATCCACAGCCTGCTTCCACCAGCACCGCGAATACTCCGGTAAACACAATATGTGTGCAAAATGTGACCTTGACTTCCCCACTCGTAGGGAACTTGTTCACCACTGGATCACAGCAGAAAAATCCGTGCACGCGTACTGCGGGCAGTGCAACGTGCATTTTAGCTCCCAGGCCGAAGAGCAGAACCACTATCACCAAGACTCACACTATTCCACTTCCCTAGCATATATCCGTCTTATAACAAGGAGGGAAGTCCCTTGTAAGGATCCCGGATGCGCGGCCTTGTTCGCGTGTAGATACGAGATGAACCTGCATTACCTCACGGCGCACAGAGAGGTGCTCGAGTGCCCCGTGCCGAAATGTCGGATGAAGTTTATAAACTTCGAGTGTCGCGAGAACCACCGGAAGAAGTGCGAGTTGGAGAAGGTTGCTTGCAGACATCCGTCTTGTACAGCTGGATTCAAAGAGGAGGGAGAGATGGAGAAGCATTGGGAGGAGAGACACACCACCAGAGCTACCACCCCAGAGCAGCAGCAGAATAGACTGCGTTCGCCGTCCCCAACGGAGTGTATGCGCTTCACGTGCCCACTCGAGGAGTGCGGGCGGAAATTCGGAGATATAGAGTCGCAGATCAGACATATCGTTAGTCACCATGCGTACTGCCCCGCATGCAGCACCGAGACTGGTGGAAAAGTATTTAGAAATCACGAAGAGCTGGAAGACCATTTACGTGAGGGGTTGCCGCGACATAGTTATTGTTGGGTGTGTCGGATGATGTTTAATGACGTGGGAGCATTGGAGACGCACTTTGGGGAGAGGCATGGGGGAGAGAACCCACGTTGACTTCCGAAATGGCGTAAGGATATCGTCACGGGCCTTCGTGACTGCGCAACTATATTTCTGGTTCCTGTGGTGATCGTAGCCACTCAGAGAAGGGGATGCGGCGTGAGGAGTTGGGCTGGGCTGTCTTTGCGATCGCATCTTTTTTTCTCTCTTGTTACTCCAGCACATAAGGCTCGGAGGCTCGCGTCAAGTCAGCGATATAAGTCGGCCCTAGGACACAACAACGACACTCCCGGGCCCAAACAATTTTTGTATGGCGGGTATTGAAGATTCCTGTTGCCCGATGGTTAAGATCAGAAAGTAGATCCCTATTTATTTCTCGAGAGCTTAATTTCGAGGTTAGATGGCTGTTAATTTCCCCCTCCCTTGCCCCAACACACATAATCTCTCTCATTACTTTCATTACTTTCCTTTTCCCCATCATCATCATTACTCCTTTAGCTTTTTTATGTTCGTATGGATTCCCTCCTCCGGCATTCGGGTGGAAAGCTAAGGCTTTGGGCTGGAATGAGCCATGAATTTAATCCTTTACCCTTTGTATGATATAATATAAGAGAAATCATTTGCTCTCCGGTAGCCGGAAACTGGTCTCGAAAGGAAGGGGAAAAGCGGGGGGGGGGGTTGTCTAAATATCTCAAGGTGAATTTCTAGAATACAGCCCCACCATCTTTAGCAGGATCGTGCACGACCACTTCTCCACATCCAGCAGTATAGTGATTGACTCCACTCGCACCCCGCTATCCTGGATCACGCTGAAGCGAACCCCGCTGAACCGTACTGGATCTGCAGCACCTCCGAATCATCACAGAACTTCATTCGTTGAGCCAGATAGCTTGAAGGGGTTTGGGTTCGCATGAGGCTTCCCCAAGCCTCCTCCCTGGGAGATATAGAAAGTTAGCTAGCTGAAGCGGAGGCCATGGTAACTCGCAGAAAAAAAAGATTATACCGGAAGAAGGAAGGACGCAAGGTTTGGCCAGAAGGCCCAAAGAGGGCCAGGGTGAGCGAAGGGTGATAAAGAGAGGAGTAAGGAGTAAGTAAAAGGAAAACTAAAATCGGAAAGGGGAAGGGTGTTGTGACCCTGGAGTCGAACTGGGGACTTGAGATAGAGTATATTCGTATCAGACAAGTAGTGGTGAAGAGGAGGGAGGTCCTGGAGCACATGCCACATATGCGCCCATTGGTAGACGACCAGAGGTGTTAACACCGGCTATGAATTTTTGTAGAGATAGCTTGGAAATGGGAGTGGAAACATGCCTTCCTTATTTTTCTTCAAATAAGAGGATTTCTCCCTCTCCCTCTCCCTCAGTTATCCTGGGTGAAATTACTGAAATTTGGCCATCCGGGATAGTGGAGTACGAGTGTAATTCCTACGTTTTCAGGCACTCTATAACTATAACTTAAATTATCCTAACTAACTTACAGGCGAGCTACTTCTTTCCAAATGACCCAATTATGACCTAAGATATCACAACTGCATAACTTCATAGCTCATGTGGTAAGAAAAGGGTCCTCAACGCTAGAGGGAACCAACCGTAATACCGGTACCGGTAGAAGCTAAATCGTGCGCACATACAGATGAGAGAAGGAAAGATCGCCAGTCATGCCTCATATATATATAGCCGCTGGGGGGGGGGGGGGGGGGGGGCGGCGGCGGGGGG
>Ga0307517_10000371_pt1 | contig 77739 bp, 37 predicted proteins | sample 23_EM_MG_FD_194515 | JGI IMG/M metagenome (GOLD analysis project Ga0307517, IMG submission 194515) | Populus trichocarpa ectomycorrhiza microbial communities from riparian zone in the Pacific Northwest, United States - 23_EM | ecosystem: Host-associated > Plants > Roots > Unclassified | place... | reverse complement strand
TGTGTGTGTGAGTATTAAGTTCTTTCTATATATTAATTACTACCCTGATCGATCGTAAATCATTTCATTATATAAAATATTATATATTGGCAAATTAATAAGAGATATGGAGTTAGATATATATATATATATGAATCCAATCTATTTTGATGACTTATAAATGGATATTGTGCCTTGAAATATATATTGCCAAATCTATATATATATATATATATTTTTTTTTTTTGACATTAATGAACGATCGATTATGGGTTTAGCCATGACTTCCTTTCCAAGCAAGTCTATCCTCTAGGTTATGTTGGTATGGTGTTTCATGATAAAATGATAAATATAAAAGAGATAAAAAATTACTTTATTAAAGAGATAGAGACATGTATAAAAAATAAAAGTTTGTTGAAATAATTTTGAAAGGGAGACATGTCCCTTTTATTTCCTTGTCTTTTTTATTTTAAAATAATAACTAAATGCTATTCTAATGAAAAAAATGAATTTAAAGAGTAAAAAACATGAAAATAATCTATTTCTAAAGAGATAGGATTGAAAATAAAATTATTTTTTTAATTATTGTGATTCATCCCACCACCATTACTACCATAGATTATTTAAAAATATATTTATTATTATGAAAATAGAATTACAATTGTTTTGGAAGAAGATGGTTGTTTATATATATATATATATATATATCTTGAATATAGGAGTAAAAAACTTTAAAAATATTAATTTAATATTTTTTTTATTTGAAAAACAATCTAAAAAACATTTGACAAAAAATACACGGATCTAGAAAAGGCCAAAAGAAAAATGGTAGGTGACCCCGTAGCCTTGCCTACGAGGAAAGTTGCGGGTAGTGGCTCCAAAAAAAACTAATTGAAAGAAATATTCGGATGAAAAAAGTCACCCTATCCGATGATCGCGTGTCAAAGATATGCATCATATACCCTTGCCTATGGCGTGTGAAATGTTGGTTGGATATATAAAGAAAGCAAATGTGATCGGACAAAACCATCCAAAACCCGGGGGGGGGTACGATCCGACGACTAGCCATGATAAGCAAGACAAGAACCGATGGTGGGGTTTCTTTAAGCTTGGGGAAGAAAAAAGTAATTGCAAAAAAAAAGTCGGCATGAAAGAAAGGACATACCCAATGTGGAATTTATGATTCTAGAGGTGATGTGTTGAAGGAAAAAATAGTTAAAGGATGAAATTTGAAGGATGCTTGATAGGAGGGAGGAGAATTATTGCTATTAATGGGTCTTGATAAAGATAAAATCAAATATAAAAAAAAACAACTATATAATATATTTTATTTTCTTGTTGTATATTGAATTTAATTTTGTTATTCTCAAAACTTTATTGTATTATTTGATTTTGTAATTTTATTAAAAAAAAATAACTTGATTTTATAAGGGAGAAATGAACCTTTATACTACCATAAAATCTTGAACAATTTAAAAGATCTTGATGCGAGTTGATCAAATGATATATAAATAAACTCTTATATTATCAAATAATAATACATTTGAGATCCTAAAGAATTCTTTTTTAAAATTTGGTCCTCAAGCGCTCAGAAATCTTTATTCATTGTCTAAAAGAATCACAAATATGAATAATGTCTACAATTTCTTCATTAAGACGAAATTCATCAACTCTACACATAGGAGTACAATTGAAAATATAGAAAACTACAAGGGACCCAAATGGATTTTTCCTCGATGAAGATACGTGTGGGACTAAGTCAAGGTTTTACCCGCTAACCAAACTAATTAGAAAGCACTTGATCACACATGCGAGTGAAAGAGATATATAACACCTAAATATTTTATTAATCCTTTAACAGAAACAATTTTTATGGCATGATAGTTAAATCCAAATTCACCAACTCAATGTTCTGAAGGCACGATAATCATTCCTTGATCATCAGCTAGACAAGTACCGCAACAAGTTCCATACAAAAGACTCTTTAGCATTGAATATCAAGATCGGTGAGTCCCGTACAATTCACTCAATTACTTAGCACACCACGCACATATGATCCCATGTTCTAAATTAATCAATTGTATTCCTTGTAGAGAATTAATCAATGGAAAATGATTAAGACTAATCAAGAAAATTCTTGAAGTAAGCTACAAGAACACAAATCCTTAATAAAAGAAGTAGAACTGGATCTTACATAAAGAACTGTATCACTATTATATCTCTCAGCATACACACAAATCAACTACCTTACATTTCTCTTGAGAAGTAAGAGTCGCAAGAGACAACCGTACTGTCCTTCAAAGCAGATTTTGGCAACACAAAGCGCATCAGCTTAAAGTCTTAAACAGATTTATTTGCATTTCACTTGAAGGCGAGGGTCAATGGTGTTGCAATGGTGGTGAAAAAAGCAGTGGCAGCAAGGAATGTTGCAACTTTCTCCAATACTTTGGATGTGTCAGGGAACCTGTTGCTAATTAACTGTGAAACAAAAAGGGAAGCAAAGGTGAGTAGTATGGAAAAAGAACGCAGGTAGAAGAAAACAGGGAGTTTGGAGTGTCGAGTTGTTTCGTATTGGAGAGCTATTTGAATCGCTGCCTGAAAACAGAATCCCATGATTACATTAGGCCATTCTACAGATATCTGCCTGACAACTACCATATTGATTAGTCGTGGATTGATGGCAAGGGGAGGTGTTTGTTGTGTTGGAGGTGCTAATTGTAGCTCTGTTTCCATGGCAGAACGAGGTTGAGGAGCCTGTGATTGTGCTGTTTGCGACAATATCTCTGTGTTGATGGGCGTGGAATGTAAGGGCTGTGTTTCTTGGGTTTGAGATAATCCTTGGTTATAAATGTTAAGAGAGGGTTGTGCCTGTGATTCTTGTGAGTGGGATTCGAGGTCAATGGCCGGAGAAGCAGGTGGTGCATGTGATGGATGTAATGGTTGAAGAGGCGGTCGCAGCATTTCTGGGGCGTGGTTTTCAAAATGCAGAGGTTGGGTTTCTGGGTTTTGAGATATTTGGTTAGTGGCAGGAGGGGTTTGTGGGGGTAGCTGTGAAAGTGCTTCCAGTGATTGCGATTCGAGGTCGAAGGCAGGAGAAGAAGGTGATGTATTTGATGAATGTGATGGTAGAAGGCATCTAACTCTGCCCCAGACAAGGTTCAAGAGAGTGGCGATTGAAAGAAAAAACTGCTTGATGCTGTGAGTAATGTCCATGTTTGTATGAGTTGAGTTAAAGCTTTGAAGCAGGCACATGCAAGAGGTGGATATATAGGGAGATACGGTGGGGCTACCACTGGTGGCAATCTGCTGATAAATTTCTTTATTGGAAAGACAACATCCAAGTCAGGGGATTGTGGGATAAAGGATTCAGACTACAGTCGGATATTTGTCATGTGGGCATGGGTAAATGAGAAATTTCTAATCGGATATTTCATGAGCATAAGCTTGTTCTGCCTAAATAATTGCTTCCATTTCTTTTATACGTAAAGCAAAATGTGATCTAAAGTGCTTGTCTCAAGCATCCTCGGGTCTTGTTGCAAGAGCTATGATGCTGACAAAATTGCTGCGATTACATTAACATTACTAAAGCTTGACTTATCTGAAGGAACAGAATGGAATCAATGAAGGAAGAAATAAGGAAAGAAGATTGGCCTAAAGAGGAATGCACATGTGTATGTAGTTGGCAATGGTCACACTCACACCTTCTAAACAATTACTTTCCCCTTTCTTAGAGTTATAAAACCTAAGACGGAACCGTTCATCTTAGATTGTTAACTAGACTGGCCTACCGACTAGTAAAGAGTGGAGAAAGAGGGCATGGAACTTGGGACCCTCTTCATATTATCGATCATGAAGAAGTCAACTCGGATCCAATACCTAGTTGGTGATTTCCGGTCCTTTCTACTTGGAAAAAAGGCATTCAAGTTGTGGATACACGAAATCTTCACTTTCCTCTTCGAAGATGATTGTTGAATTTCTTCTCACTTCATGTTCAGATATACTTTCTTACAGTATCCATTTAGGTAAACATAATTTATTTTTCTGGAATAGCGTCCATCAAAGGAAGAAGAGATCCAAGTGTGCTTAATTTGCTTCCAACAATTTTATCTATTTTTTTTTTATTATAGGTTTCTTGTTATTACCATATTATATTAAATTTAAGTAATATCCTTCATTAGATCACAAATGAAAGCCAAGATTGCTTGTAAATGACTTTGCCACTGAATTAAAGTAAAATAATAAGAACAGAACATAATTACAGAACTATTACTGTGCAATAGGACTCCAAATGTTGAGGTTAAAGAGGTATGGCTAGCAAAATGTATTTCCTTTTACCAAACATTTCTGTTCTGATTAGTCCTTTAGGCCACCATGACATGCACCCTTAAGAGTCTCCATCATCAATTAACGGTCTCCTAGAAGACAAATGCCAGGTAATGATGTTGCTAGCCTGAACATTTCCTAGGTATCTGATTCCTTCATATTCGGTTCCTTCAGCAACGATCCTATGGCAAATGTCTGTCTGTGCCTACATGAATATATGTGTGTCTTTGATTATAGATGTGGGCTCCCTTTTTCCTATCCGAGCTACGACAAGAAGGTCATGTAGTTGGATAGCTAGCATTTCTAGAATTATTAATCAGGGAAGGCTGCTGCTGCTGTCCATGTCTATTCCTATTCGACGAGTCTTCTGCATAGGCGTGTGTGCTAAGCATAAATAAATTTCACTAAATATATCAATACATATGATCATGGAAAATGGATTTTGAACTAAAATGATTAATTGGCGGTGGAGAATGAAGCAATTTTTTACTTTAATTAATGAAGTGTTTCTAGGAAGGAGCAATACAACTTGGAATGAAAAGTAAGATATAGAAAGGAAGCATGTAAGGTCGGGTCCTGCTAGACTCGACCAATAGAAGATGGGGCTTTTGTGTATTTATGTGTGATTAATTTGTTTGTCGCAACATGGTGACAAATCTTCAGTTGCTCTTGTGGACAACAATTAGGACCGCGGATGTAGAACCGATGGTAGGGCTTCCATGGATTTTCTTTTGGGGGACTCAATGGAGTGGGCATACCCGATGATCGACAATGATGGGGAATTTTTTATTCTCTTTCTTTGAGCTTTTGAAGAGAAGGAATCTTCTAACATAAACCACCATTTCTGCTCTTTCGTCAATCTTCTTAAAAGGAAGACTTTTTTTTTTTTTTAATCCCACTCGACTAATGGATTTGAGAGGATGAAACTAATTTATAGTGGTAAATATACTATTTCAGAATATAATTTAATCCCAAATTTTGGTGACAAAAATGGATTTTCTTGGAGTGCATCCTTAACATTTCATACTTTGGTCACCTTTCTATATTTTTAACACTTGATCCCTTGAAAATTAACAATTAGGTTGCCTTTGGTTTGAGGTGAAAAAAATGGAGGTTGAATTTAAAGGTGAAGTGTTAAAGGTAAAAAAAAATTGAAGGACGAAATGTCAAGGATGTTTGAGAGGAGGTAGGAAAATTATTGCTAATAACGGGTCTTGATAAAGATAAAATCAATTTCTAAATTAAATATTAACAAATAATTATATAATATATTTTGTTTTCTTGATGAATATTGAATTTAATTTTTTAGTTATTCTCAAATTTGTACAGAAACACTATTGTCTTATTTGATTTTATAATTTTATTAAGACAAATGACTTAAATTTATAAGGGATTAAATAATATATAAATGAACTTCTATACTATCATAAATTTTTGAACAATTTGAAGAACTTTGATATGTGTTGATCTAGTATAATATATGAGTTTTTTTTTTTTTTTTTACTTTACATCTTACCAAAAAAATATATTCAATATGTAACTTAAACTACTTATGATTTGAAGTTTTTATTAATTTTAAGAATTTTCTACAATAAACCCATGTCTAGAAATTATGACTTGAAGTATATAGTTGAAAAAATTTCTTCATATTTTCTTCCTTTTCAATTCGATATCAATATTTTTATTTTTCTATCATAAGTGTCAATATGAATCTAGTGGGTGAGTTTAATTTTTTAATAGATATCAAAATTTTATTGATTAAGATTTAAATATATTAATTCATACATAATCCATATCTATATGTTATAAGTACCATAACACCCTTTTGAATTACATATATTTAAATATATTAAAACTTAAATATTGGATTGTTTAATGGAGTTCAAACAAAATCCATCAATGAATCAAGCTTTGAGATGTTTAGTCACGTTAAATATTGAGCTTGCTTAATGACTTTTGTTATTTTTTTTCCATGAATTATTTTGTTTTTTGTTTGTCCTTGTTGATGTTTTAGGTTTAATGCCCTTGGGAAAAAATGATGTCAATTTATACTTTATTTAATGAAAAAAATTATCAGCTCCAAAAACAGAATTTGAGATCATAATTTTTTTTAAAAAAAATATTTGTTCTCAAACGCTTAAAATTCTTTGATAGTACTCTTGTTTTCTAATATTCTCACAGATGTTTAGTAAAGAAATGTCTAAATTTCTTCAATAAAACGAAATCATCAACTCTAGACATAAAAATACAATTGAAAATCATCAACAACCCGACCAGTCAGGAAAAACAAGGTTAAAATTTGTTTTTATTATTATGTTTTTTTAAAATAATATATTTTTTAATTTTTTATAAAAAATAGGTTGACCTAGAATAACCCAGATCAATTTACCTAACTTCAGGGCTCGTGGGGATTAGTCGAAATACGTGCAAACTGGCCCGGACACCCCACATGAATAAAAAATAAAAAAAATAAACTCCTTACATTTCTCATTTGTATTTTTTGATTTTCCTAGATTTAATCATCAAGTAATTGTGCTCATTTGTATTTTCTGATTTTGTGAAAAATCTTAATCTCTCAAGGGGTTGGCATTGGTTATCCCATCACAACTGAAGATGCAAGTGTGTCTTCAGTAATTGAGCCAGAGGAAGTGTGCTCTTCAGATTCTGAAGATGAAAATGCTTATGATAACCCACCAAATCTGTTTTCTGGAACATGAGAATAAGATAATCATTGCACTTGTAACATTAGCCATATTTTTACTTATTTAGTTTCTTCATTGCTAGAGATCCCAAAATAATAAAAACAGAAGCACTGCTACTTCAAAGTACTTCAACTTAATCTTACTAAGTAATTTGATCTAATTGCCTTTATTTAATTGTTAAAATCTTTTGGTCTTAATGAGATCTAACTAAACTAGCTTGCCCCTTTGATCTTAATCACCATTCCTGCCCTCCAAGTTCCCTAAAGCTTACCTAAATTGACTGGAACATGGTAAACTCAACCCTGGAACTTTATTTTTGACAAAGAGAGAGAGAGAGAGAGAGAGAGAGTAACAAGTTCCACTGGTGAATAGATAAAGAATCGGCAGGGCTTACACGATTTTTCTTTTGTGGGACACAATGATATGTGGGCAGAGGATCATGGGGGTTGTGAAGGGAGAAAAATAAATGAAAGAAACGTTCGGATGAAAAAAAAGAAACCCGATCCGATGTCGCGTGTCAAAGATATTCATCATATACCCTTGGCTATCGCGTGTGAAAGGTTGGATGAAAATTTGAAGAAAACAAATGTGAAAAACAATTTAAAAAACATTCTTCAACTACTCCCGCTTACGAGGAAAGTTGGAGTAGTATGAGAGGGGGGATCCTTCAAGTCATTTTTCATAGATAAGTTGAGATGGCAAGACGTGTCCAAAGTAAACAATGGTGATAATCGGATAGGGATAGATCCAAATAAACTAGTTGTGTTCAAAATCTTGAATCAGATAGGGACAGATTCAATTTGGAATTTTGGTGACAGAAATTAGATTTTCTTGGAGCTAGTGAATCCTTAACATTTCATACTTAGTCATTTTTTATATTCTTAACACTTGATTCCTTGACAATTAGGCTGTTCTGGAATGGTATGAGGTGATAAATTTGAAGGAGAATTGTCAAGGAGGTGAGGTTTAGAGGTGAAGTGTTGAAGGAAAAAAATAGTTAAAAAGGATGATATGTGAAGGCTGTTTGATAGGAGGGAGGAAAATTATTGCTAATAATGGGTCTTAATAAAGATAAAATCAAATATTAAAAAACAACTATATAATATATTTTATTTTCTTGTGGTATATTGAATTTAATTTTTTCGTTATTCTCAAAACTTTATTGTATTAATTGATTTTGTAATTTTATTAAGAAAAATAACTTAAGCATTGAGTATCAAGATTGGTGAGTCTCGTACATTTCACTCAAATACTTAGCACACCACGCACATATGATCCCATGTTCTAAATTAATCAATTGTATTCTTTGTAGAGAATTAATCAATGGACAATGATTAAGACTAATCAAGAAAATTCTTGAAGTAAGCTACAAGAACACAAATCCTTAATAAAAGAAGTGGAACTGGATCTTACATAAAGAACTGTATCACTATTATATCTCTCAGCATACACACAAATCAACTGCCTTACATTTCTCTTGAGAAGTAAGAGTCGCAAGAGACAACCGTACTGTCCTTCAAAGCAGAATTTGGCAACACAAAGCGTATCAGCTTAAAGTCTTAACAGATTTATTTGCATTTCACTTGAAGGCGAGGGTCAATGGTGTTGCAATGGTGGTGAAAAAAGCAGTGGCGGCAAGGAATGTTGCAACTTTCTCCAATACTTTGGATGTGTCAGGGAACCTGTTGCTAATTAACTGTGAAACAAAAAGGGAAGCAAAGGTGAGTAGTATGGAAAAAGAACGCAGGTAGAAGAAAACAGGGAGTTTGGAATGTTGAGTTGTTTCGTATTGGAGAGCTATTTGAATCGCTGCCTGAAAACAGAATCCCATGATTACATTAGGCCATTCTACAGATATCTGCCTGACAACTACCGTATTGATTTGTCGTGGATTGATGGCACGGGGAGGTGTTTGTTGTGTTGGAGGTGCTAATTGCAGCTCTGTTTCCATGGCAGAATGAGGTTGAGGAGCCTGTGATTGTGCTGTTTGCGGCAATATGTCCGTGTTGATCGGTGTGGAATGTAAGGGCTGTGTTTCTTGGGTTTCAGATAATCCTTGATTATAAATGGTAACAGAGGGTTGTGCCTGTGATTCTTGTAACTGGGATTCGAGGTCAATGGCAGGAGAAGCAGGTGGTGCATGTGATGGATGTAATGGTTGAAGTGGCTGTAGCAGCATTTCTGGGGCCGTGTTATCAAAACGCGGAGGTTGGATTTCTGGGTTTTGAGATATTTGGTTAGTGGTAAGAGGGGTCTGTGGGGGTAGCTGTGCAAGTGCTTCCAGTGATTGCGATTCGAGGTCGAAGGCAGGAGAAGGAGGTGATCTATTTGATGAATGTGATGGTAGAAGGCATCTAACTCTGCCCCAGACAAGGTTCAAGAGAGTGGCGATTGAAAGAAAAAACTGCTTGATGCTATGAGTAATGTCCATATTTGTTTGAGTTGAGTTAAAGCTTGGAAGTAGACACATTCCAGAGCTTCTTCATATATATAGGAGATATGGTGGGTCACCACTAGTGGCCATCTGCTGATACTACGATGGGGGGGGGGGGGAATTGGGGGCGCCCCGCACTGGCGGTAAAGGAATCGGACCACAGTCGGATATTTCTAATGAATCATTGTCATAGCTTGTTCGGGCTAAATAATTGCTCCCGTTACTTTTATAGGTAAAGCAAAACGTGATCTAAAGTGCTTGTAGCAGGCATCTTCGGATCTTATTGCAAGAACAGTATGATGCTGACAAAATTTATGCGATGACAAGATTAACATAACTAAAATCTAACTTGTCTGAAGGAACATATTGGAATCAATCAAGAAAGATGGCCTAAAGAGGATTGCACAAGTGCATGTAGTGGGTATGGGTCACACCTTCTAAACAATCACTTTTCCCTTTCGTAAGAGTTATGAAACCGAAGATGGAACCGTTCTTCTTGGATTGTTAACTAGATGCCTTGTTATTGACTGCTGACTAGTAAACTTGGGATTTCAGACTTCATAGTATCGATTGGATTCTAACTTCATATGAAGTCAACTCGGATCCAATACCTTGTTGGTGATTTCCGGCCCTTTCTACTTGGAAAAAGGCAATGGAGTTGTGGATTGGACGAAAAGGACACGAAAGCTTCACTTTCCACTTCAAAGATGATTGTTGAATTCCTTTTCAGTTGATGTGGAGATATATTTTCTGACAGTATCTATTTAGGTTAACATAATTTATTGTTCTGCAATAGCCTCCATCAAAGGAAGAAATCTAAGCATGCTTAATTTGCTTGTAAATGACATTGCTACTGAATTGAAGTGAAATGGTAAAAACAGAACATAATTACAGAGCTATAACTGTGTCATAGGCTTGACTCCAAATATTGAGGTTAAGGGGTTATAGCATGCAAAATGCATTTCTTTCTACCAAATATTTGTGTTCTCATACTTGAGGCCACAGTGACATCACAGTTAAAAATTCTCCATCATTAATTAATTATCAAAAAACATTAAATAGTGTGGCCAAATCATTATGCATACATCACTGTTAACCCTCTCACATCTCACATTTTATTGTGGATTTGTTATTCAAAACTTTGTTTTTTTTTTCAATTTAGTCTTTAAATGTTTTTTTTTTGTGCGTTTGCATTTTTTTTGAGTCAAATTCAAGAATAATTGAATCACATCCGTTGAGTTGAATGCCAATGAAGAGTGTCATTATTTTTTTTCAATGCATTATAAGAACACAATTATAATTTTAAAAGCACAACCAATGCACCTAACTAAACAAATGCTTTATTGGCAATACCACTCTTCTTTAACATTATCCTTATTTGAATTCTCAAAAAAAGTTTTCCTTGGGAACAATTTTCTTTTGGATGTTTTTTTTTTTGAAAAAACAAATATCCAAACGTGAGTCAAACAACTAGCTAGTAGTTTAATAGAATATGAATGCTAATGCATTAGGTTATTATGTTGTTAGCTTGAACATTTCCTTGGCAAGTGCCAAAAGTATACCCCCTGATTATATTAATATACTTGGTTAATGTCATCAATGGTGGCAACTAAACCTCGACTACCAAGCCATTCTAGATATCTGATTCCTTGATATTCGGTTCCTTCTGCAGTGATCCTATGGAAAATGTCTGTCTGTGCCTACATGAATATATGTGTGTGTGATTAGAGGTGGGATCCCTTTTCCCTATCCGAGCTAAGAAAAGAAGGTCCTGTTGTTGAACTGCTAGCCTTTCTCGTATTATTAATCTGACAAGGCTGCCAACGTCTATTTCTATAGAATTCGACGAGTCTTCTGCATAGGCGTGTGTGCTGCGCATAAATAAATTTCGCTAAATATATCAATACATATGATGATCTGATGATGGAAAAAGAATTTTAAACTAAAATGATTAATTGGTGGCGGAGAATGAAGCAATTTATGACTTTATTTAATGGAGTGTTTCAAGGAAGGAGCCATACAACTTGGAAGAAAGGAAGCTTGTAAGGTCGGGTCCTGCTAGACTCGACCAAAAGAAGATGGTGTTGCGTGGGAGTCAAGCAAATATATTGGTTGGCAAATGTGTGTGGACAGAGAGTACCTGCCTGCCCGCCATTGACTTGCAGGAACAAAGCAATTCATAGTCAATAAAGAAAAAGAAAGAAAAAAAAAACGAGGAAAGAGGGAGGAAGGGAATGGGGGGGCTGATGGATCACGAATACTTCGTTATAAGCTACCAAAGAAAGAAAAGAGATCACCATGTATTCTGTTTATCCATCCACATGACAGGGCCACCGGATCTTAATTTGGTGCTTACAGAAATGAGCTCTCCTCTGGTCAACAAATTGATGGCTTGTGCTAAGGCAGTTGCAGGTGGTAATCTCAAACTAGCAGATGTTCTTTATGAGGAAATGGAAGGTCTGACTGCCGAGGAAACCAGTGAAGTGACAAAAAAAGTTGTCAGCTACTTTGCTGAAGCTCTGGCTAGGCGAGTCCATGGAGTGTATCCTCGAAATCCTTTTCCGTTGCTTCCCTCCTCAATTGTGAACACCCAACGTTCTCTTCGTTATTTTGAATTCATCCCTGCCACCATCGATTACCTTGCCGCTGCCTATTTCAGTGGAAAGCAACCAGTCCACTTCATTGACTTTTCCATCATGCTAGGCAGCCGGGAATATGATTCTTTGTTAAGAAAGTTTCTGCCCAATAGAGTATTCCGGTTAACTAATATCGGGCCAAATCCGTGTAAAGACAACAACCATATCCAAGAAAGGCAACGAAAACTCACTGAACTGGCACGACAGTTGAACATCGATTTCCAGCTCAAACAATTAGAAGCCAGTATTCCTGCTGATATAGAAGAATGTGTACTCAAACTGGAAAGCACAAGCGAGGATGAGATAGTTATAGTGAGATGGGAATTTGAACTCCACAAATTGCTTGCCATTGAGGGAGCAATCGAGAGAGTACTTTCAAAACTGAAGGAGCTGAAATCAAAATTTATGTTGATTAATGAGCAGGAAGCCGATCACAACAGTCCTGATTTCTTTGACCGTTTTGCCCTGTCTTTCCAATACTACTCTAGAGTTTTTAATCATTTTAATTGCGTTTCTGGTGAGACAGAGAGAGAAGAGATACTGGAGAGGCACTGGAGACGACAGATTAGCAATGTTGTTGCATGTAAGGGCATTGACAGGGTTGAGCGGCACCAGACATTTGATCAGTGGAAAGAACGATTGCGTGGTGCAGGGTTCCGTCCATTTCAGAACGCATCCAGGTTGTTCAAAACTATTTGTAAATTTCCTATGTTCTACCCATTTCACGGTCACCCACTGTTCTTTGCTTCATTGTGGGAACCCATCGATCCAACTGAGTTTAGTAGAGGTAAATAATATCTTGCATTCTTCCTCTTCTTTTCCTATGTTTAATCATCAAGTAATTGTGCTCATTTGTATTTTCTGATTTTGTGAAAAATCTTTATCACTCAAGGGGTTGGCATTAGTTATCCCATCACAATTGAAGATGCAAGTGTATCTTCAGTAATTGAGCCAGAGGAAGTGTGCTCTTCAGATTCTGAAGATGACAGTGCTTACGATAATTCTAAAACACTTGGGATATTCTGGAACCAAAAGAAATGGTCTGCAGAGGTAACATTCTGTACTGTGAATGCTTAATCAACATTTATTCCATTCTTTGCAGTTAGTCATCGGTTGAAGATTAAAGGCCTATTCCTCAAGTTTCTTTAGATTTATCCTCTGCTCATCGTCACAATCACCCTTGTTAATAGCAAATGATAACGTAACAAATGAATGTGATGATCATTTATAGGAGGTACGAGAATATTTGGTTTCTTCTCTTACAGAGAGGGAATCGAGAAGAATTAACAGATGGATGTCCCGTCGGCTTACAGGGTATGCGCACAGAAATCACTCTAGATCTTAACAATTACATGGCCCATCAATTAGTCTTAATCATGCAGATGTGACTTAAAAACTTACAGGAATTCTGCCGGGAGAGATAAGAAATTGAGCGTTTGCGACACATCATTGGCAAGTTTGCTTAGAATTCCTCCATCTAACACCCCAATCTGGGAGGCTAAACAATATTACGTTGATGACTCAGTATGTATAGTTCCTCTATTTTTCTGTTCAACTTTTCTGCATTGAAATCTAATGTAAATGCTGAAACCATTGTTTTATGTCTTTATAACAAGGTTATTAATGCATATTTCGAGCTGCTGAGGAAGAGATGGATGGAGATTCCTAATTTGTACATGAAGAACTACTCGTTGCCAACTTGGATTATGGTAAAGGAGATTAGAACTAGGCCCTTTTTATTTCTCTATATTTTTTTGCTTTAAACTGTGTTCTGGTGAAAATTTACCAGAGCTTCTTGCTTTCTGGGAAATGGACCGAGTCGAAAGTGCTATCTTACTTAAACATTGAAGAGATAGCAGGCACATCAAAGGTAATTAAGCTTAATGTTTGAGCTAGACAAATGATTTCAATGCCTGTTTGTAACTTGCTCAATTCATTCTCTAACGTACCTATCATTTTCATCATCATTTAGTTGTTCATTCCAGTGTGCTTGGAAAATCATTGGATCCTCATCTGTGTCGACATAGAGAGTAGGGCATTGCTATGGTTAGATTCATTAAATTCTCATCATGATAAAAAGGGTGTAATTTCAAGGTGGATTATAGAGCACCTAATGCCAAAGTTGGGTTATGATAATGCACAAGAATGGCAATTTCTGGAGCCCGTGGATCTTCCTCGCCAAACAAAGTAAGTAACTAATTACTTTCAGTGTCTTCTTCAGTTTGTTTGACATGGTGACAGTGTTGAGCCTGATCTTTTGCTCCAATGCGACCAGATGTTTGACAAGTTCTGTTCAATTTTTTTCTTGACTTTTCATACCATCTCTTTTGGGAAAATTCAAAATGGCTTGCAGTTCCATTAATTAATGAGTATTTATGTGTGATTTGTTTGTTGCAACTGCAGCGGAGTAGATTGTGGTATATTTGTGATGAAGTATGCTGATTGTCTTGCACTTGGAGATCATTTTCCTTTCACCCAACAAGACATTCCTCTCTTTCGACAGCACATCTTCCTTGATATATATCGTGGGAAATTACGTCCTCAAATCTTGTCAAAGAATTTCAGAGCCTAATATTATGCATAGAAAACAAGTTCTTTAGGTTTCCAAAAAAACTCATTCCTAAATTTAGTTGAAGTTCTTGGCCGGAAAACTGGTTACAAGTGCTCGATAACATGGATTTAGTAGTGCTCCATGATTTGTCAAGTATGGCTGCTGATGAAAACCTGATTTCCTTACCGTGTTGTGCCTGAGAAAATATAGTATGAGAAATTACTATTGTCTTTTGTGTACTGAGACTGTGACATAGAGGATTAGTTTTGTAATTAGTGGATACTGAGGATCGAAAAGAAATGGTCTGCAGAGGTAATATTCTATACTGTGAATGCATAATCAACTTTTTAGCAACTCATCAAAAACAACATGAATTTGAATTTATTAAGATACTTAATCTATTGCGTCAATCCAGTAACCTAGCAAATTGACCCACGATGCGATAACGAAGAAGGCCTTAATCCTGTTACCAGAATGAAACAAGTTAATCAAACAGAAAGAAATGAAATTCTAGGTTGAGGAAAAGGGAGACATGATCTAACCACCAGACATGCTTTTCTGCAAGAGGAAGTTCATCAGAGCTAACTACAGAGATCATTCAAGAGTTCCCTGATTCCAAAGGGGAAATGACCAAGGTGATCAGACAAATAAACAAGCCTTCCAGTTCTTTGGTTTTTTCAATTAACGAGTGCAGAATGCAACGCCTCAAATTGTTTATTACAAGCAATCAAAGAAAAAAGCAAAGCAAATATGAAGAACACTAATCCCTTCATGACAAAATTCAAGACCAGCTAGCAATTTACGCATTGAAAAAATGGAGGAGCTAATGTATACAAATGCACACGTAAAATGTTTTTTGAAAAATTTAGCTGCTCTAAATATGAAGGAAGCCATTGGATAAATCTCCCTACAACTGGGAAAAGTAGCATAATTTGGACACCATGCAAAAGGCGATTTGGCACCAAATCAACCAACAATCACCCGTTTCTGGGTGCCGCTATCTACCATACAGCTGAAAGAATCACAAAGGAAAAACTAAAAAAAAAGCATGAACAGAAATTTAAATAGGTTACTGTGTCAACCAACAAAACAACAGTGAGTTTCAAGGTATAATGATGTGGAAAACGAGTTAATGGCAGTCAGGTCACCATGGATCAGCACCTGCTGTGGACTCAGGTACAGAGGCCATACTTCCAAGTTAGCCCGTTTATAAGTGCTCAAGCATCAGTCAAGAGACAACATTAATCCACCTTCAATATCGTATCTCAAAATTAATGTCTTGAGCAAAGCACATTCTCTTTCTCTTTTTATCTTTCGTTTTGCACATTAATTCAACATTACATAAGAAGGCTTTTCGCGTTTGTTTAATGTCTTGATATAAAAGAGATGAAGATAGTAAAAATAAAAGAGTATATTTTTTTGTAATTTATATTTTAAAAATATAAAAATTAATTTTATATTTTTATTTTCATTTCTTTAACCAAACACGTTTTTATTATTTTCGTATTTGTTTTTATAAATCAATAGCTAATCACATGAAGGAATGAAAAGCCATAAACAAATGTGTAGGAATTCCAATCAATGAAATGATTAAAAGCCTTAATGTCCATTGTCAAGCGCACTAAGCAGCTCCTAAACTCCTATAGTTATTCTCCTCATGAAATTATATTTCACTAATTACAGTAACAATTCATTGAAAACCTCAATTAACTGATACCATCACTTAAAAAGAAGACCAAAACATTTAAATATCAAATCTTTATATATCAAAATAACTCAAAGCAAGAAAAAAAATAAACCTTTTGAATTGGATTTATTTAAAAAAAAAATTAAACTTGGTCATGGATTTCACTTTTTTTTTTTTTTTTTGTTACATGGAGACCGGAGAGTACTTGGATCCCATTAAAGTAAATAATTCATCAATCTCAACCAATTACATCATGAATTACTTTTCCACTTGTTAGTTTTCTAAGTATTTTTTATTTTAAAAATATATTGAAATAATATTTTTTATTTTTAAAATTTATTTTTAATACTAAACATTAAAACAATTTAAAAAAACTAAAAACATATTAATTTAAAATTAAAATATTTAAAATATTTTTAAAACAAAAAAAACAAACATATAAACAAACATTGTAGGGAAAAAACTTCACTTAGAGATTCTTCATTCTTGTGGGCAGCTTACAAGTGGAAAAAAGGCAAAGCCTTAGAGGTGTGATTTTTAATTATTTACAGGATGGGTTTGTTTGTAGTTCTGTAAAAACTTTAAGGACAAATCAGTCCTTTCATAATGAACAGGTTGTTGTTTACTGATAATAAGGTTTCAGTCTGGTAATGAAATGCAAATAAAAATCAATACTTTGCAGAGAGAGATGGCAAAATTCTCACTTGAAGATGGAGAAGGGTCAAGCTTTCCAAGGCCAAAAAGACAAAGGCCCTCTTCTCCCTCTTCTCCTCCTCCTCCTGATTTTACCATGGGAGAAATTGTTCGCGAGGATGAAGAATCTGAAGAAGATGAGGAAGAGGACGATGTGGACACAAGTGATGGAAGTGAAGAAGAAGAAGATGAGGAGGAGGAGGAGGAGGAGGAGCAGGTGGAAGAAATAGTTAGACCACAACCACCACCACCACAACTACAACCACCACCACCACCACCACAACAACAACAACAACAACAACAACAACAACCACCACCGCGGCCGCAAGAAAATAATCAGATAACAACTGTGGGACTACAGCCACCACAACACAGATTGTTTGAGGCTTCAGTCTTTCTAGGACATACCCTTGTGGGGCCAAGCAGAAATGGGGTTATTTATGCAACTTTATCAGACCCAGAAGTTCTTGATTGTCCCATCTGCTGTGAACCCTTGACCATTCCTGTTTTTCAGGTATTTGTTACTTGTTTTTGTTTTTTTCCACCTGAATGCCATTTCTTCTGTTTTAATGATGTATTTATTTATATATTTGTGTTGAATATGGTAATGGGTTATTGGAATTTTGGGCTGAGATTCCATCTTGATGCTTATATTTGGTATTTTTTGGGTAAAATTCTGTTCAATTACTTTGAGTTTCTTTGATTTTGTATCTGGTTTTAGGTTGTTTGTTTGTTCTTGGGATTATTTTGTGTGTGAGAAAGGTTTGTTGAAATTGAATTTTTCTATTCTAATTATGCAGTTGTTTTGTGTAAAGATCAGAGCTATGTTGTTACCATTTGACATCTTTAGGTAGCTAATAAGACAGACATTGGATGTTTATGAAGAGGAAGTTGTTGTCAGGTCTTGTAAAAAATTCCAGTATGTGTGGTGAAGTGGCTATGAAAGTAGCAGTAATTTTCTTAAAGGTGGGTAGTTAATGTAATGGATTTAAGTGTCATTTGTTTGATTGGAATGAAGTTCATACTGCCTTGCATGGTGGAGGTCCAGAAATTTAACAATTTAATCAGGTACTTCTTGGAAAATGGTTGTTGCACTTTGCACAAGAGTATTTTGAAGGAGAGCTGTAGGATCGAAGCATGTTGTTGGGGATGGTTGGTGATCAAAGGCAGTGAATGTTTTATGTGAAGCGAGTTTGTTGAAAGGTATTAGAGCAGGCTGGGATGATTTTACAGAAGGATGTCTGGTATGGTGATAGTAGTTCCAGGGGATGCATTTCTTTTGCTGTTATGTTACAGTGGAAAAATGCTATGGTTTGTTGTATGTGATGGTCCTGTAGGTTCACTGGGAGCCCAAGTTTGCATAGTTCATTCTACATGTCAAATATCTTCAGAGCTAACTTTCCAGATTTAGTGTGAAGAGAGATTTAAATGGGTGGTTGAAGATCCATTGCCTCGGTGTTCTTCTAGGATTATGAAGTTTGAACTTTTAGGAATAACATAATCATTCTGCTCTGCCAAAAAATGCTTCCAGGTTATGTTTATAGGAAAGTTGTCAATGTCATGGGGATCAGAGAGGTTGTCATCATAGTTCAAAACATTTTTGATCTTCCAGTTATAAGCAACTTGTGTGATTTAAAATTTCATAATTGCTCTTTAAGCATTCTTAAAAAAAAAAATGTGTACACGTGGACCTCTCGGGAAAACAAAACATTGAAAAGTTGATCCACAGAAATAACATTCCTTTCCTCGGTGGAGATCTGTATCAGTAGTTGATGTAAAAATTAGTGCTATTTCACTTGCATTAATTCAATCCGTTAGTTCTTTATGTGAGCTATTATATGATACATAATTACATATGATATTTTGCCATGTGAGTAACATTTGTATTGATTTTTTCTTTTCTGGGTTCTTGCTGGGAAATTTAGTGTGACAATGGACATACAGCTTGCTCTTCATGCTGCATAAAACTTCAACACAAGTGTCCTTCTTGCACTATGCCTATTGGCTATAACCGCTGTCGTGCCATTGAGAAAGTTCTTGAATCACTGAAAGTATCATGCTCCAATAGTAGTTATGGGTGCAAAGAAAGCATTTGTTACAGTAAGAAATACGAACATGATAAGAGTTGCACCCATGCTCCATGTACATGCCCCCTGCCAGCTTGCAACTACCAGGGCTCATCTAAGCGTTTGTACCAACATTGTAGGATTAAACATTTATGTGACTTGACATCTTTCCAATTTAATACCAGCTTCCCTCTTTTCTTTATGGTTGATCACAAATTCCGTGTTCTTCAAGAAGAGAAAGAAGATGTTTTATTCATTCTGACTAATAGATCGGAGTGTCTTGGAAATGTGATCACTGTTAGTTGTATGGGGCCTTCTTCATCAAAGCAAGGATACTTTTATGAACTCACAGCAAAAGCGGAGGGAAGCAATGTCAGATTCCAATCTTCCACTAGAAATATCCAAACCAGAGTCGATCACCCTCCATCACTGGGGTTCCTTCTAGTCCCAAATGATTTCCTTGGTACCCATGGGGGGATCACCTTGGATGTCTGCATATGGCGTCTTGGCTCATATCCTTCTGTAAGCTCTGCACTAGGCAGCTCTATCCAATGTAAGTGAATAAAAAAGAACCAAATTGCAACTTGTGAGTGGCCCTTTCGAAATTGTAAAAGCAGATGTGACTAGCCTGTTTCGTAGTTTCTATATCCTCGTTTAATTTCTGATTGAATCTTTTTATTATGATGATATTACTACAATGATATTCATTTTCTACCCATTGGTTTATTGGTCTCCTCTTAAATGACATGTTCTTATTCATGATATTATCACCAAATAAATGATACATCTTGAAATGTATCGGTCAGAAGTGTGTTTTTACCTATTGGTTTATTAGTCTCCTCTTCTTTTTTTTCTTTTTTTTTTTTGGTGCAAGTGTTTTTTCATGTGAAGTGGTTTGTTCTATTTTTGTCCTTGGTTCAAAAAGTAAAATAAAATGATAGAACTTTTGTTGCGTAACTTGTATGAAGAAAAAAGCGATGAACATAAACTTCTTGCTAGTAAATGTTTTTTCAGCATTTATGGTTTTGTTTCAAGAGGGAAAGATGTATCAGAGGGGCGTCATAATTCTGGTAAAATTGCTCTGGTAAGGTTGCAAGAAGTTTCAACTTGTACAAGCCCCAAACTTTCTTCCTTATTTTTATAAACATAAAACATGCAATGGATTGTGCTTAATACAAACCTGGTGACTGTGCTTACGAAGTACTGAAACTCTTGCCATCCAGTCTTCAATGGAATTAGGCAGATGAAACAACCATGAGCAAATGCTTACAATTTTCAAGGAACTTATAGTTTCCACCCCACAAGGTCATGGAAGCCATGATAATGTCCACGCTTTGATCATTCCATTTGACCCACAGAAGTGCTTTCCTAGGATTAAAGATTGCAGCATCAAGCATTCCTGGTGTGCTCTGTTGGGAGCAGTTCACGAGATTGAGTGACTGCTGCATGCTGAGAAATTGATTCTAGAGGTAAAGTGGGCAGCTGGTCTGACATAACACAGTCATGCATGGACAACAGTTTTAGTTGGTGGCTCTACTTGGGTTCCTCCAGTTGATCTTCATTAACTTAAAATATAAAGAGATGGTACATTAATAAAGAAATGGTACATTATACTCTTGGATATCAAGTAACTTCCATTACTGCCTAACCGTTATACAAGGGGTAACTACAATTACTGCAACCATAAACGTATACAGTACAATGCAAATCGTGTAATAAGCTGATTATAGTTATATTTACACGATATCAGTTGAAAAACAACCTCTTAGATCTGTTAAGAGCTCTGATTTCTAATAGGGGATACTACAGCAACTTCTAACACAACGTAGACATCCAGATTGCTTGCGCCTAATCAGATATATATAGAGACTTGCAAAAGCAAGAATGACTATCTATGTACAGCAATGTTAAGATGAATGATGCATAAGCTGGACATGGTTTGCTTGGACCTTGAACAGCAAGGCGACCCATCCGAATTCATCTGTGCTACTTCTTCATAATAAGATGCTACACAACTAGCTCAGGGCGCGGGCGCAGTTGGCAGTGCTTTCCCTGTTGGACATTATTCACATCAGCCATCAGTTTGAGCTGGAGGGGCGTTTATCAACCATCTGTCAACACCCATTTATTAACTGAAGTGAATAAGTTCAGATTGGGATGCAGTTTCTTCCACAGCCGTCCACCAATTGTCATCTTCCTCGTCAATGCTATCCTGGTTCCAGAATATAAAAGAATAATCAGGTTCAATAAATATCATGTTTTTAAAAACTGCATTCATTCAAATTTGCAGAACTCGGACTGTTGAAATAAACTTGAAACTTCAATTCTGGCAGCTATATTTGTTTCTAAGCAGGCGAGACATTTCCAGTTTGGATGTTATCGCTATTGATGAGTAAAATGTGTAATTTTGCCATTCACCAAGTCAGTATCAGAGACAATGGAGCTACTTCGTCAATTTTGAGAGAACTTCTCTGCGACATGCCTGCCATAGAGAACCTACTTCTCTGGAGGCATATCCCTGATCCCCAACATAACTCTGGTTCCATCTGGACATGATACAATAATCAACGGAACAGGAAAGTAATGCTTTGGGCATTTGACTAAGAAAATCAGAATCTGCTTCAACAAAGTAACAAATGAGAGAAAAAGCCGAAGGGAGCAGGGGATGGGAGGGAATGATGATATAACAACTCTTGACATGGGAAATGCTATGAGATAAGATTAAGCAGTAAGACTCCTGAAATGTGACTAGAGCAGTACACTAACCGATGTCTTCTGCTTATTTTCAATATCATCTGCAACTTTTATGGCTTCAAGCCACCAAGAATCTTTAGAACAGCTATCTGGGTCATGTTTGTTATCACAAAGCAGAAAATCTTCACATTCGTTGCTAACGTGTTGAAGTTTAAGATAATCATTTGTTGACCCTATTTGATCCACCATTTGCACTGAATCATAAGAATATGGAGGATCAGAGATCACATTCCAAGGGATGGGACGTAAAGGGGATCGGTAACCTGTACCATCGATAATAACAGTTCAAAAAGTGATTACCCATGCATAAAAAGGGCACAACAATTATCAAAACTAAAGAAAAAACTGTACTGCACCTTGGCAATCTGGATCATGGCATTTCTGATAATAATCCGCCCTTCTCAAGTCAACAACATACATAACTGAATAAAAAAAGGCATTGAAGCATATAAGCCTCTTTCTTTTATTTAAAGGAAGTAGTTGAAATTCCAAAACAATGGCAACCAAGTCTTTGAAGCAGCAGAAAAAGTTTGATGAACTTCAAAATATCTTAGTAATTTTGCCATGTGCAGTCGCATAACTTAGAGTTTATAAAGGGTATAGATTTCATGCATAGAGCACAAATATATTTTACTTGCAGCTAAAAGAAAAATAAAATAATATAAAGTAAGAGTTACCATGATTGCTTTTATGCTCTCTACCAATTCGTTCACAGTATCTATTTCTGGACATGCTGTAGACCATCAGTCCATACTCCGAGAACCAATACCAGCTTCGTATTTTTCCTAAACAGCAGAAAATTGTAAATAAGGAAACAAAGAAAATAAAAAGAAAAGCAGTCGATACCTAAAACATTTTATAAGAGAATTATGAAGCAAAAATAGGGAAAAGAATGACAAATTAATTTATGCTAAAGCTGAAGGTTATGTGATGAATCCCAGTGATAAAAAAAATAAAATAAAATTGAAGGGCTGCTGGAATGAGCCCGAGTCCCAACTTCCCATTAATTTCTTTAGATTAAGCTGAAGTTACTTAGTTGTAAAGGAAAATTCAGCAGGAGATGAAATCAAGAAGAAACCACAGAAGGATATCTACCATAAAAAAAGGAAAAATCAAATAGAGCAGTTTTAACAGGTCCTGCTGTTTCAAGTGACGAAATTATTAGAAAATAGGTGACTTTTCATATTTTTTACCCTTACTATCCAAAATGGGAAATCAATGGCTGCAGAAAATAAATCTTGAAAATGGTACCACCTGATATATTTCCGATTGAGGCAATAGATTCTATGAATTTGTCCAAGGCTGGGAATGGTGAGTTTCCAGTATCGCTTGGCACACCATTCAATGGAAATTCTTTTGGGGTGCAGTGTCTTCTGTAATCATTGTTTACCTACATTAGAAAAAATTATTGATAAACAAAATTAGTACATTAGAAGCATGCTGCTTCTGAAAGTACCAACAATAACTAAACTTCAATCTTAAGAGAAGCAGCAGAAACTACTGGAGTACATGACAGTTAAAGCACTTTGAGGGTATTGCAAAACATAACAAAATGAAGGGGGCTGCCCATCATTAGAACTAACACAGGGTTCAAACTTACCTCCGTATCAAATTGCAGGGTCTTCATACATTCCATGTCCATTTTGCAGACAAGAAGTTTATTGCAATCAACATCCATGCTGCAGATCAAGGATGACATGAACATGTCTTCTTCACACTGTTAATCAACAAACCAGCATATTATTGTGCGCTGAATGTCTGGGGAATTTGGATCATCACAAAATCACTAATTAACTTGTTGCTAATAACAGAAAAATAGCTGGTCAGCATTCTCTTGAAGGGGAAAAATCCATCAGAGTTTGATTGAAGACTTCTAGGTGATCAATATGGCACTTATGTGCATTATTACAACATGATTCAGATAAATGATAAACAGAGGCAATAACAATTGTAAAATATAGAATTTACCACCCCCTTTGTATGGTAGTCAAGTTACCAACAAAACCTAAGGACAATGTGCCGAGAATAGTTTCCAGGGCTTCTGAAGAATTCCTGTATTAACTTTCAAGGCAAATGGCATACCATGTCCTTACACTTGAAGCGCTCAGTAGGCAGCAGGACAGAATTCTTCCCTGCTTTTGATGAAAGAGCTAAGCGAAAGCAGCGGTTTCTAGAATATACAGCAGCATCTATAAAAAGTTGGCTTGGAGGTTCAGCAGAGGATGAATCTTTTCTTATAAACATATTTTCAAATCCTTCATCTCTCCCTCTTGTACTAAGAATCCGAGAGCATATCTGATAATATGTGAACACAGCGATAACAATTGGTATTTCTATAAGAAAATATGAAAAATTAAACTCCAATACCCAAAGTAAATTTCCTGCATTAGTCAACCTAGTATGAAATATATATAATACAGAACACATTCTCAGCTTCATTTTCTGTAAGCAGAAATAAGTGCTCATTCCATAAGGTTTACCTCTGAAACAAATGCACCTGCATGTGTGTTGTCTTTAAAAGCAGTCTTCGGGATGCGGATGATCAAATGGCGAGAGAACTTTTCTGCATGAGTACAATTATAAGTGATAATAACTTTTCTTCTTGAACCAAATAAAGCAAAGCATAGCAAATGGATGAGAAATTCATATACTGAGTGACACTTAAGTATGCAAGACAAATTTCACAAAGTGGTTTACTAAGTGTTCTTTAGCATATAAATATGCTTTGACATTATGTAATATAGGATAGGGTATGAATATCATGCATCTCCAGAACACCATACCTGCAGTAGAAGAGTCGAGCTCTACTATCCAATCCTGGTTCCCTTGAATAGAATACTTTTCAAATAATGCTTCTAGGGTGACTGATATCAAGAGATCGACCATTTCATCTCCATTTCTTTCTGCATTGTCTCTCCTACTGAACTCCAGATCAAAATAAAGGTGGCATGGTAAACCCTGAAACAGCAATAGCATAGAACTGGCATAAATTACAATAATGGCACACAAATGACCATCATTTGCGGCAACCAAATTACATCAATGCAATTGCCTTGAAATGAAACAGTAAATAGAAAACAACGTGAAATTGTAGGCGCAATTTATAGAAATTTATCAATGTAAAGCCAACCACGATTTTTCAACAATCACTGTTTACATTTTATGATGAATGGGATTCCTGTGCAATCATCCTAGTGTCTTCTTTTATGAAATGGAAAACAAGGGGAAGTTTCTTACCTCCTGAATCACTTCATAATGGTGGCGAAATTTAGCATCCATGTTTTTGTACCTGAAATTGAAAACGATGGGGCAAAAAACCAGACACCTATCAGAAAAAGTACCTGAAATATTTGTATTGATTCTAAACATCATTGCAAAAAGGAAAGACAAGAGAGAGAACCTTCTCCAAAACTCTCTGTATGTAGAAACAAGAAACCTTCGTTGTCCATTATGGTGATCTTGATAGCTAAAAATGCGTACATCTGCATGCTCTTTTGCAAAATTCATCGCTTCATTCTGCCTAGGAAATGTTGCCCATACTTCCTTACTAACCAAACAAGCAACACAATCACTTCACACCATAAAGAAAAAGAAATAAAGAAAAAAATGAACTACAACCTCAAATGTGATTTTTGTTGTTCCGCGAGATCAATGCGAATTTCACGCAAAAGTCTCAACAAGCTAATGGGTCTTTTTGGTGGCACTCCATGTGGAGACCCATAAAACACAACCGGAGAGATCTGCTTTCCTTGACTAACATTCTTTCCTTCAACTGCATTTGATGCAATCTAGATCGATAAAAACACCAAGTTAATAACTTCATCAATTTTTACATTACAATGAACATCATAACATAAATTTCCAATGAGAAATAAACCTATCACTAAAAGAGTAAGAATAAAAATACCAATAATAATCCAAAGTAAATCACTTTACCAATCTCTGCATTACAATCAGCATCAAAACATAATTTTTTTTATTTTGTTTTATTTTATTTAAAAGCAAGATCTATCACAAAAAAAAAAAAACAACAATAATACAAATTCATTAACTCTATTAATCTCTACATTACAACGAGCATCGAAACATGAATTTCTGACTAAAAAAAGCAAAACCCATTACTATAAAACTAGGAAAAGAAAAAAACCAATAACAATACAAAGTCAATAACTTTATCAATCTCTTACAATAAACATCAAAACATGAGTTTCCAATAAAAAAAAGCAAAAACCATCTCTGAAAAAGTAGAAAAAACAAAAAGCAATTAAAAAATTATGTACTTTCTTCTTTGGTTGCTCAGCTGAACCAGGAGATGCTTCATTTATTGAAATCCCTTGATTCTTGATTTTTCCTTTACTTCTCTTTCTCTCTCTCACAGCAGATTCTGCAACATCATTATAACTGTAAATCTTCTTTTCTAAATCTAAAAAAAGAGATCAAATTAAAAAATTAAATTCGAATAAAATTGAAAAATTTAACTAAAAAAATTGGGCTTTTTTTCTTTTTTCTTTGGAACTTACGAGGAGGAGAAATGCCGCATTTGAAACATTCGAATAATCTATCTACGTCTTCCATTGTTGTTGTCGTGCTTGATTTCGATCCCATTTTTTCTCTCACTGTTTTTTTTTTTTTCCTGTTCAGTGGAAGAAGAAGCGGGAAATCTTGTCACTGAATTTGCAAATTAGTCCACACATTTTCTTTTCTACTACATTACAAAACCTCTCCCTAACGTTTAAAGGATGTCCAAATTGATCACTCAACTTTAATTTGTATTTCGCTATACATTGAGAAAAAGTTTAATAAATGTTTTCAATTGAGTAGTTTGATATTTATCTTTTTTTCAAGTAGAGAATTTATAAGAAAGATTAATAAATGTTTCGATTGAGTTTTATCCTTTTTTTGAAAGAAAAATTAAAATAATTCAATGAATTAGATATTATCCAAAAATGCTCGGTCTGAATTTCAGTTAGATCTAGATATTTTTATTTTTATTTTTTTGTCTCTTTAGAACTTTTTTTTCTCTTATTTAATTTTTTTTATATGATAAAGAAGAAATAAATTGATGGAATTTTTTTTATATTATATAAAAATTGGATGACGATAATTTTTTTTTCATTTGAGGTTGGGTTGAGTTGAATAGCGTTGGGTTCTGCTACCACTAGAAACGCACATAATTCTTAATTTATTTGATTTCATATATACATAAACTTTTTAATTTGTTATATTTTTTGAACTATACGTTGAAAAAACTTGTAAAAATAATGTTTTCTTTTCCTTTTTGCTTGGCTACCACACCTAATAGTATTGGATCTGATATTACCGCCAGACCCAAGACGCGCACTTAATATATTCTCTCTACTGTTCATATATTTTTTATATTTTAAAAAAAAAATTATTGACTAGCACGAACCAATATACTATAATGTGTAAACTTTTGTTATTAAAAAAACTTCTAGCCATTTACTTTATTGGTATTTATAAATAAAACTATTCAAGTTGTATCATTAACATAGTTTTTATTCCTTATGCCTCAAGCATCACCTTCTGTCAATATTGTTTTGATATTTATTACTTGCAAGCAACTGCTATTTATACCTTAGCGGACTGAAGATGAATGAGGAATTTTAACAAAATTAAGTATAAAAGATATCTTTTTTATTTCGTAATTGGGATTTTTTTTAAGTGGAAATAATTTTCATTTCATTAAATATAATTAACAAATATATTTTATTTATTTTTAATTTTTTTTATTAAAAAAAAAACCTTGGACAATTCCCCAAGTGACTCTAAATTCAAGCCCCCTGTGATTTATACTCATCTTTAACTTTTTAATATGAACACCCATCACTTTGTGGACAGATTGTGAAGAAATACTTTCTAACAGCAATCATCTTATCCGAAGGTAATTCAAATATTAAAATATTTTATTTTTAGTATGCACAATACACCCATAAATCCTGAAGATGAAACCCCAACGAAATGCATGTCTATCAGGATCGAAAATTCCTGAGTATGGAATGCTTTATGATACTTGACAGGTTCTGCCATCTAAACCCTAGTCCTCCTTGACCAGATGGAAATCTCAGCTCATAGATAATCGTTCTTCATCATGTTTAAGCTATGCTTCAATGACATGAATGACATTTTCACCATTGAAATAGGGTGAGCGAAGATTTCCCACTATACAGTATACTAAATCAGTTCCGAAAACGTCACAGCCACATGTGGCTGTCGTTGTGAAGAGCAAGAAGGATGTGAAGAGCACTGTCAGTCCTACAGTTTGCAAGCAAACCAAGTTGGTTTGCTTAATGAATATATTAATACAGCAATTAGAAACAGGTATTTAGGTATTAGTAAGAATCCTTACCTAACCTTAGCTAAAGTATATGCCAGTATTCCAGTTAAAGCATGTATATGCTAGCAGCTGGTAATATTCAATGATAAAAACTAGGCTCTGATCATTCATCGATCTACACCTGTTTTATTAAATCATCTTTATCCTCAGCTACCTTCTGAATTAAGTTCATTGTTTATGTTTATGTGTTATCTTGCTTTAGTTGGTTTGGCATTATATATCCCTTTCGTAATTATATATGTTTCTACCACGAGTATATTATTTACTTCGAATAAGTTTGGTACTGTCTTCCACTACGTACAGAAGTTACTCCCTGTGCTTTGAAGGAGATGCATGTCAATATCATTGACCTAAATTAACTACTCCATGTTAATTGATGTTTTTTTTTTTACGTTTTTAAATGATTTTGATATAGAAATGTGAATATATTTCTCTCTTTTTTAAAAATATTATTGGTTTATTATCTCGAAACAGAAACAGAAAAAATGGAGATAATAAAAATAAAGATAACCCTATTTTCTTTGTTTTTTCTACTAAATACTATCTAGAAAATCATTGGTTTCTTAAACTGTTAATTTATGTTTTAAGGATTTAATTATTTTTTACATTTATCATTATATTTTTTTTTATGGTAATCAAAACAATATTATTGATGAAAAGTAGTCATTTAGAGGATCACTAGGAAAGAAAAAACCCAGGGAGTTCAAATTAAAACAGTAACTCGGGAGAAGGAAAAGTAAAAATTCACAGAAGTAAACAATCTAACTAAGAACATTAACGACCATGAATCTAGTTGGATCATTTGCAAATTCAGTTAGCAAATCATTAGAAAAGGGCATGGAAAAAGATAATTTTTCATAAATGAAATAGTTTAGATGTGAAATACCAAAATAAAAAATGAGGGTGTATATGACTGGGCAGATTTTGTTCCCATAAGTTGAGTAATGAATTGATTATTTTTAATCAGACCCACTGTTTGCCACTTCATGGGCGGCCAAAAATATGAAAATACAGTAAGAAAAGGCCAGTAAGATGTAAGAGTCGTGTGTTTGTATAGTCTGTTGTCTAGTTCTGCTTTTTGTTCAGCACTGAAAGCAAAATTTTCATGAAATCATCGAATCTAAGTGGGATTTCGTCAATCACTACTAGGAAACTTCCTCGAAACTTCCCAGCAAAATAAAATTATGTTTAATTAATATCACGATGATAAAGGAGCAAGAATTTCAAGAACACAACGCTACGAAAGAAGAATACAAGTAGATATTATCTTGGAACAAGTAAGTTTCAGAATTTTATTTTCCAACAAGAAAAGAATGCAGGAGTCCAATGAGCTAGCTTGTGTGTGTGTGTGTGTATTGATCAATAACTATATCTTCAATTGCTATCAAAATATATCTACACTAATGGAGACTCCATCTTTCTCAAGATTTAAAATATATTTGTGGGATTAAGTTAACTGCTTTTTGGATCAGCAGGTCAGAATGTAAGACTGTAAGGTAATGCAAGGCAGATTATTAATAATTTAATATTTGGCAGTTGGTATCTTGCCCTTTCCAAGCGTCATGACACGAAAGTCGGTGTCTTGTTAATTTGCCCTACCCGATCCCTTTTCAGAACCAACTCTTTCTTCATCTGAATAGATAGTCTCTTTCCATTTTTGTATATAACAACCGTGCTGTCTATATCTTTTCCAGTCATCACTTGATATCATACAGAAAAATGGCAGCAAATGATGTGCCATGTTGTGAGCCCATGTTTTGGACATATCTAATCATATGCATGGCTCTAGTGTCTTTTGCTGGCCTAATGTCTGGTCTTACATTAGGACTTATGTCTCTTACTGTTGTTGATCTTGAGGTTCTGATCAAGGCTGGTCAGCCCCAAGAACGAAAGAATGCAGGTTCATATCAATATTTTCTCACCATGCTATATTTTCTTTCACTACTTAAACATCTAACTGAGTTTTTTAATCACATGTTATTTATCGATCATGGCAGAGAAGATTCTGCCTATTGTGAAAAATCAGCATTTACTGCTATGTACTCTCCTCATAGGAAATGCTTTGGCTATGGAGGTATATGTATTGCCTTGAAATATAACAAATCTTGCAAAATCTCAATTAGATGTGATTAATTCTGATTTATGCATTGAATTAAGGCCCTGCCTATCTTCCTTGACGCGCTTCTTCCTGCTTGGGGTGCTATACTAATATCAGTAACCCTCATACTTACCTTTGGTGAGGTAAAATCATACGTTTTTCGGTTATCATGAGGAACTTGCATACATGGATCAACCACAGTTTCCTAGAATAACAAGTCATGTTGTTCTGCAGATTATCCCTCAAGCAGTTTGTTCTAGGTATGGCCTGAGCATTGGTGCGAAACTGTCTATCGTCGTTAGGTTTATTGTTGTGGTCCTCTTTCCTCTAGCTTATCCTATCAGTAAGGTAAGAGCTAGGTGTTTCTCAGCTTTTTTTTTTTTTTTTGGTAGAACATGTTATTAAAGATTTCTGATCAAAATTCCTTGTGACAGCTCCTGGATTGGATCCTTGGAGAAAAGCATTCTGCCCTTCTGCGACGCGCAGAGTTGAAGACTTTGGTGGACATGCATGGAAATGAGGTCAGTGTATCTAAAAGAATCAAACTTCACAAGCAAAAAGAAAAAAAAAACTATGGTGGTGACATTTCAGGGGCTGAAAGTGATCGAAATCTTGAACTGTTAGGCAGGGAAAGGTGGAGAGCTGACGCATGATGAAACAACTATCATTACTGGAGCCTTGGATCTCACTCAGAAAACTGCAAAAGATGCTATGACACCCATATCAGAAACGTTTTCATTGGATATTAATTGTAAACTTGACGAGTATGCACGCACGCCTTGTATCGCCGTAAAATTTACTTCTGATATTTACATCTTATCCGATCCATGATTCATTTTTCTCCTTAGGAAAACAATGGGGTTGATAATAAGGAAAGGCCATAGCCGTGTACCGATTTACACAGGGAATCCAACAAATATTATCGGTCTGATCTTGGTAAGAAGATGGAAGCTGCAATTGCTATTTTGGGTTTAAAGGAACATGCTAAACAGTTAGCTAAAATATGTGCACAGGTGAAAAATTTAATCAGGTGCCGACCTGAAGATGAAACACCGATAAGAGATCTAACTATCAGGAGGATTCCAAGGTATATAGTTTCCTGGCTGTACTTTGACAGCTTTTATATATGTTTTGTATGCCACAATCTGTACAAAAATTAACTCTGTCCCTCAAAATCTTTGGCAGGGTTCCTGATCTTTTGCCTCTTTATGATATAATGAATCAATTTCAGAAAGGTCATAGCCATATGGCTATTGTTGTTAAGAGTAAGAATGATGCTAACGAGACTGCACAAAAAGCAAACTCCAAGCCTACCATGTTGGGGAAAAGGGGTAGAATTACATGGCCTCTCACATATTTTCTATGAACTTGAAGCAAAAACCTATCTTTCTAAGTTTATGGTTGTAGTTTCAGGAAGCTACCAACTTGGTCAGAAAGATCAATTCATCATTCCTGTGAACTTACCATCCGTGTATTCCAGTGGCACTGACATTGAGAGTCCGAAACCGAACGATTTCAGGAATCTAAGAGACAATTTGCACCCAAAATTGCAGAATCAAGAACACCAACATGGAAATCTTTCACATGAAGAATTGGAATTTCTTTCAGCTTCAGATGAGGAAGTCATTGGTGTTATAACCTTGGAAGATGTTATGGAAGAACTGATTCAGGTGATGAATAAATTATCTTTTTCTTAGACATTTACTCAGATTCGCATCAGGACACTCAGATATGAATACAACATTCAGAAACTTCAAATCAGTGTAAAATTCTAATAACTTTCAGAAAATAATCAGTTTGACCGCAGAACTTTTGGTGGATAACAGTAAAGTTTTAGCTGCATATGTTACAGTTTCTGGTTAACATCTTGAGTATCTCTACATTTACATGTATAATTTTGCAGGAAGAAATATTGGATGAAACCGATGAGTATGTAGATGTTCATAACAAGTAATGTCTACTTTCCTTTCTACATATATATTCACTCAACTTAAACGTTATCAGCTACTCTTAAAAATCACTAACCACTCTGCCTTTATGTTCTTGAAAAGGATTACAATCAATATGATTCCTCCGCGAAGATCACCTGGAGCAGGAACGGCGTCACCGGTTTCTCCCTATCATCAAAGTCCAGTATCTCCTATACTGCTTTCACCAATACCACCATATGCCTACTCACCATTTATTAGGCCAACACTTTATGCTTCCCCGCCAGCAAAATCTGTTCCAAATTCTCCAGCTCATCTTACAGGCTCTCCTCACTATTCACCATCCTCCAATAAGGTATGCTCAGATGTATGTAGTAATTGTTTTTGCATCTGAATATTGCTTGCTTCTTTCCTGTTGCTGACAACAGTATTCTATCGGCAGGTTTCTAGAAAATCATACGAGAAGCTGAGAAGGCCTGATGGCTTATAGTATCTGTTGCATATGGGCTAATAGAGCTGGGATTTGTTTATGAAAAGGGGCACAAAATAGGCCTCTCTGTAATGGGATTATTTTGTGCTTCTCTATCATTTCTTTGATTTTTCAATTAGCTCAAAGTGGAAGTAGTTTATAGCATACTCTTCTACTCATAGACTAGGCCTAGGCCATTGAAATAAGGCCACAAGCAATATCAATGAAATTCTAGGTCCTGAACAAAACCAAATCTGGCCTGTGCCTTAGGCCTACAATGACTTTGTCCAAGAGATATTTAGCCACATGCATCAAAGACTTTTTGAAACTAGAGAGAAAAATGGTTCAAGACACCCTGTCCTGTTTTTTAAGGTCCAAGGTGGTGTTTGTGGGGAGGGGCTTAAATATGAGATTGTAACAATATTGATTTTTTTTTATTTTAAATTAATTTTTTATGATTTTTATATCATTTTGACTGGTTGGTTTCAAAAATAAATTTTAAAAAACAACTTTTCCAAATACTAATCTAGTTTATTCACAAAAACCACCCGTCTATCTTGAAAAATTTTCACCATGGAAGCCAATGGCCCCTGCTATGGATACTACAAGCAAATGCCAAAGGTTTTGCCAGCACGCCACCTTCCATACAAGAAAGTAGCGTAAAAAAACTACTGCCAACAAGAATAATACTAACAATTAGCTGTGTTTAAAAAAATCAAAAAACTGATTAAACCAAGAAAACCAGAAAAAAAATAACTGAAAAAACCGAATCGTAAAAAAAAACCTATTAAACCGATTAAAATTTTGAAAAAATCAACCGGTTCGGTTCGGTTTTGGATTTTTAAGCCTGGAACCGGAAAAACCGAACCGAACCGACCCGAACCCGAACCAAAAAAACCGGAAAAAATCGAGCCAAACCGGTTTGAACCGGTTTTTTCTCTAAAAAACCGAACCGAAACCGGTCGGTTTGAACCGGTTTCGGTTTTTAAAAAAAAAAAAAAAAATTCAGTTTGGTTATTTTTTTTTATAAAAACCGAACCGAACCGAACCGTGAACACCCCTACTAACAATAATGATTATGAAACCTTACTAGGTTTTGAGGTTTTGGCCTCTTTCTCGCTGTATATGTCTATCACCCTCACCCCCGCAGTACCTTACATGCTTACTAAATTTACAGGATATTTATTGGACCATGAGATTAGTCGTAGCATGCACAAATTGGTCCGGACACCCATGTAAATAAAAAAAAAAATATTGATTATGAAGAAATCCCAGAAAAGGTGTTATCATAATGAGAAAAAATATATAAAAAATAAAGTTTTTAAGCTATATGAAAAGAAAAAAAACATAATATTTTATTTTTTAGAAAGCTCGTCCATCGTAAACACACAAGTATGAACAGAATTCAAAAGCATTGGTTTATAGTATCATTTTCAATGATTCATACTAAAACTTATAATAAATATCCATTCATCAAGACGATTACCAAAGTTTTATGCATTAATTTGAAACAAACCCGCAATCTACTATCCTATATATGGGTTTCAATAAGATTCAGTTCCCGGAATCAACAACTAATTTGTCACTTTTTTCCATTTTAATCCATAGAAGACAAGGAAATTATGAGATGGCACAAGCATTAGGATCCTCCTCGACACTTCTAACGTGATAATGCGTGGTCACATAAGGATTATAGGCCTGATAGGCCTTCACCAACTCAGCCACAGCATCTTCATGCTGCTCTGCAGGCTCTTGATCTTTCTTCTTCTGATCTCCTTGCTTCTTCGGCTCCATCTTCTTGGGCTCTTCTTTCTTCTTTTCAGGCTCTTTTGCTGGTCCTATTGTAACTATTTCTGTGCAACACAGCTTTCTCAACTTGGACACTATGCGTACCGGATCAATGTCCCCAACCACTGTCAACTTCTTGTCCTTCATGTCCATGGATATTGAATCCACCCCTGCAAATCTTGCATCAAAAATTAAACCACTAAATTTAAAATAAATAAATAAATCATAAATACTTTAATGATGATCATGATTTATTTTGCGTCACAGATTAAACCACTATTTTTTATTAAAAAAAAATTCATAAATACTTCAATGAAGATCTTGATTTATAAGTTAATGACCGAAAAGGAAAAAAAACTACAATACCTGGAAGGCTGGACACTTTCTTCATGGCTTTTTTCATGATTTTGTGGTCGTCCAAACCCAATTTCAACACAGCTCTCTGCAACAATAAGTTCATGTAAATTTGGTTATAAATCAATATCAAGATAATCAAGAAACTGTAATCACTTAAAATTAATACCAAATAACCTCATAGAAACAATGACTAAATCAAACTGAAGCTAAGAAAACTCTCTAAATTATGGGAGAGAAGCAAGTTTTTCATCAAAATAACAGAAAATATATGGAGAGCGAGGAAAACAAAGAAAAAAGATGATTCTCACCCTTTGCCCAGCTCTGAAAGTTTTATTAGGATCCTCCTTAACATTAGTAATTATTTCTTCACCTTTCTTTTTCTCTTCTTGCTTCGTCGGCTCTTCTTTTTTCAGCTGATCTTCCTTCTTCTTGGGCTCTTTTGAAGGTCCTATAACAGCAGCAGCTAGCGAAGACGCATTAACTACTACTTCCACCAACTCTTCTTTCTTCTTTTCAGGCTCTTTTGGAGGTTCAACTATATCTACGTGACACAACATTCTCAACTTTCTCACTATTTGTATTGGATCAATATCGTCACCCTTCACTGTACATAGCTTGCTAGTCTTGTCCATGGTTATTTCATATTTCCCTACAAATTTCCAAAACAAAAACACTTGATTAGATTTTGTCAAATTTCCATTCTTCAGTACTGATGATCTTAATTGGTTAACTTAATACCTGAAATTCTGGCTATTCTATCCAGGGCTCTATTCACATCTTGCTCATCATTAACATCCAGTTTCAACACAAGTTGCTGTAGAAATCACAAGAAAGGGCAATTTTTCGTAGGTCAATATCAAGATCAAGATCAAGAAACAGCGAGAATTAACACTAGTAATTAAACACAAAGGAGTTTCACATCACGGAATGCCCAAGAATCCCTTATAAATGATTCTACAAATCACACTGAAGCTAATTATAAAATTCTCACAGTTATAACAGGCAAGTTTCTAATGAAAGAAAAAAGCGCATGAAACTAGATCTGAAAGAAATGAAAACTAGATCTCAAAGAAATCTGAAAGAAATGAAAACTCCACTAAATCTGTCATGCATGCATATAAATCCTCTTTTACACACACAGTTCTTACCTTCATTCCAATGGATTTGAGAGATCAAAATAAAAATTGCAGATCACCAGAGCCAACAAAAAAGGATAAGAGGAGAGAGGGCTAAAAGTAGCCATGTAGATTGTTGACCTTGAAGGGTCCTAAGAATACAGATTTTAAGGTAAATTTCAAACTCAATCCCTAAAGTTTACGTGCATTATCAATACAACCTCAAACTTGATGCAGTCCAAAGCACAAAACAAAAACAATCACAAAAAATATATAGTTTTGGCAAAAAAATGGTTAGAACATAACACTCTAATTCATAGTTTTATTGCTCAAATAATAATTTAATATATTTTTTTAAAGATATTTATAGCTTTTTAAATAACTCAAAAATCAACATTTTTTAAGTAATAAAATCAGATTTCTTTAACAAAAATAAAAATAATAGAAAGTTCATAATTAAACATACAATCAAGGAAAATAATAAAAGTGGTTCAAACAATATCTTTGAACCTAATTTGGGAGTCTTCTAAATGAGACTGGTGAAGCTATGGATGGGGATTTTGTAAGTTGACATGGACAAAAACAATATGGAAAAGATAACAAGCATAATAACATAGAATTCTACCAAAAAGAATTTTCACACGAGAACCTTAATTCACATTTTAGTATTAAATAATTTTCTATGATGTAGTCTATCTCTCTGATTTACAATTCATTAAAAAAGTTAGAAACCAATCTTTATAAGGTAAAAAAATCAGAATCTTAACTCAAAAGGTAAAACCAATATAAAATTCAAAATTAAGCTAAAACTCCAAAAAAATATAAAAAAAAATAACAAAATTGGCTAAAATAGAATCTTTCGAGCCTAATTTAAGGATCTTCTAGAGCTCGACTTGTTATAGCTAGCCCGCAATTTATAGAATTAGACTTGTAAAATCTTGTGTAAAATCTTTTATTCGTTTAGCATGATTAGACCATTTTTTAAATTTAAATTTGTCTCATTGATCTATAAATGATTTTTATAGACCTTTCAACACGATTCACTTGTGAAAACTTTAAAACCAACTATTTAAAACTATCAAATTTAGATCCATCCACATCATACATTTAATGGTAATTTTTTAGTTCAACAATAACATATAAATTGACCTTGATTGGATATATATCCTTATATGTTGATGACTCCTATATTGATGAGGGATGCCCGGACTAGAGATGTTACGTTATGCATCATCCTTTCAACGAGACTGACTCGGTCTATCTTTTCATGGTAAATTGTGCTCCCATTTTCATTGGTGGGTACTAACCTCACCTCCACAAACTTAACTAACCAACCATGCATCTGTTTTCTCTTGATAGACCACCCTTACGTCCTCTTTTTAGCAAATTGACCATGTGTCCCCTTTATTGATAGACTGACTGATGCTTTTTATTATTATTATTATTGAATTGACCTCTCAGGGTTAAAAAATCTAAAACAAAATAGATAAATAATAAAAAAAAATCTGATCATTAATGATATAAATATTGAATAATAAAATTAAAAAAAATATTAACTTTAAAAAAAACCACAAGTGAACCTTTAAACTTAGTCAATGATCTCAAACTCGTAACCCATTAAATCATAGACCCGAAATGAATTAAAAAGTTCAATTCCTAACCGATTTAATATTGATTAGCTAAAGTAAATCCAAAAAAGAGAAAAAATTTGTATAAAAAAAAAACCCAACAAAACCCAAGTCATTTTTTCAACAAGTAAAAAATCCTAGAGAAAATAGATATATAAAAATAATTTAAAAAATTATCTCAAATAAAACAAATAGCAATGAAAAAAATAAGAACTAAATTCAAAAGAAAAATAAAATGAAAGGGGATGAAATAAAAAAAGAACTCTAGCCTTATAAATTGTTCTAAAAATTTATTTTAAATATTGAAGGAAGGGATCATAAAAAAATTATAAATTTAAAGAATCAGCCAAAAACCAACAAAACAGTAAACAAAAAGACCTGAGTTAACGGGGTCATTTTAAAGACCAATAAAAAATCCCACAAAAATAAATTAAAAAAACTTTGGCCTTCAATTGAATAAACACTAAAGGATAAAACAAGAAAAAAAAATTAGTTTAGACAAAGGAAAAAAAACAAAGCAAACCTTAGCAAACATTCCAAACCTAGTCAAATTTTAAAAACTTACAACCCGTGAAACCCTGGATTTGGGTCCAATCAAGAAATTTATTATGAACCAATTTTAAAATATCAATTTTAAAAACTTGTCATAGAAAAAAATTAGCAATAAAAAGAACATGGATTAAATTTGACAAAAAAAAAGCCAAATAAGAGTGAAATCGCAAAATAAAATCAATTTAAAAAATGATGTCAAAGAAAAAAAATGGCAATCAAAAGAATATGAATTAAATTTAATAGGAAAAAAACCAAAGAAAGGTGAAATTGTAAAACAAAATCAATTTAAAAAATGACTCCAAAAAAAAAATAGTAATAAAGAAATGAGGACCAATTTTGAAAGATGAAAAAATTTAAAATAGATGAAATTGAAAAGGCATACCAATTTTATTAATTATTCAAGATATAAAAATCATAATAAAAATAAAAAGAATAAATTATGAAGAATCAACAAATTAAAAGATTGTTCTTGAATTTTTAAGGGTTGGCACAAAAATCTAGGTTGGGAAAAAGAGAAGAAGGGAGGAAAGGAAATAGAAGCTCGTGCCACACCGCTGTGAATCTTGGAACACGTGTGATGTCGATAACTCTCAACGCCGCCCTGAAAGGTGACGTGTGGTTGTCGGTCGACCCTTAACGTGCCGCCTGAACGGTAAAGGGGCTGTCCACACGCTGATGCTGGCTCAACACGTGCAAACTTATTATTTTTAATTATATTTAATAAATATAATTTATGACAATGCCTCTGAATATCCTTGGAATTTACAATAAAAACAAAATAAAATGACAAAAAAACCCTTGGATTAGAGGTTTTGTTGGCTTTGTCTTTAAATGCATCAAAGTAATTACACTATTCGAAAAAAATAAAAATATAAAATTTTCCTTAAGTAATAAGCATTAGATTATTTTACTCTAAGGTTAAATTATTAATTTTAATGTAAAAAAACGAAATGACAAATCTAACTCCATATAATTTGTAGAAGATAAATGTATCATGGCAAAAAAATCACCTTGCCCCAATGTATAGTTCAAAGTTTTAATTGCCAATAGGCAATTTAGTAATTAAACTATTATAATGAATAATTTTTGTGTCTTGGGGTATAATAACTTTCTTTCCACCTTTAGTTTTTTTATTTTATTTTTTAAAATTATATTTAGTAAATATAATTTACGATAATGATCCTAAATACCCTATAAATACAATGTAAAATAACAAAAAAGCCCTTAGGTGAGAATTTTATTGGTTGTTTTTAAAAACATCAAAGTAAATATACTATTCTAAAAAAATTGAACTTACAAAATTGTCCTTTAGTAAACATTAGAGTATTTTATTCTATAGTTAAATTTGTAATTTTACTATAAAAAAATGAATAATCTAGGCCCATACAATTTACAAAAAATAATTATATCATAGTAAAAAAACCATTTTATCTTTACTCCATAGTTTTAAGTTTTAATGATAAACTTTTTTTTAATAATTATATTGTTACAATGAATAAATTGTCTTGAAGCATTCTAAGTTTCATTTCACCTTTACTTTTTATTTAATAATCAATAATAATATTGTCAAACCTTCACCTTTAGTTCAAGGAGATGTTAGGTAGTGGATCATCCTCTCAACGGAACTGACTCGGTCTCTTTTTTCTTGGTAGATTAAGCACCTATTTTTATTGGTGGGTACCAACCTTGCATCCACCACCTTAACTAACAAACCATGCATCTCTCCCTCTGTGGTCTCAGATTCAAATCCTGTGGTTGCTCATAAGATGGCCACTGGAGGCTTACATGGTTGTTAACTTCAGGGGCCGTGGGATTAGTCGAGGTGCGCGCAAGCTGGCCCGGACACCCACGTTAATAATAATAAAAAAAAAACAAACCATGCATCCTTTTTATCTTGATGGACCAACCTCACATCTCTCCTTAAACAAACTGACCATGCATTCCCTTCATTAATATACCGATTGGTGTCCTCTCTTGCTAGTGGATTGACCTCACAACCTCTTAAACAAGGCTTATACCCTTAAATCCAGCTGCTACACCCTAAGTACAGTATCCCATGGTTAAACTCATCACTAATTACGAAGATAAAATATACATTTATTAAATGCTCATGTATTCTCCTTCATAATAGAGCCCATAAAATGGCTTTGTGGCATGTCTATATCGGATGACCCTTGTGATATCATCCTCTCTACTTAACAATAAATGACCAACCTATTTTCATGCAAGTTTATGTGGCACATGGAAGTTACTCGTGACTATATAAATATCTATTAGCCTTCACATTTATTTTATCTCAATCTCTAATCATTTATCTCTTTACAACTTATTTACATATCTTTAAGAAGTCAACTTTTTATTTTCTTACTATTTTCTTATGAAATACAAGAGTTATATTAAGCAGTTGTTATAGTCATTAAAAGCATAGCTTGATAGAAAAATGAATGCAAAAGTTAAATGAGTTAGAAGACTTGCTAACATGGCAACATCCTAAAACAAAATCAAAACAATAAAAACTTTGTAGGAAAAAAAATATAACCATGCAACTAGATAAAGACTCATTGCTTGGCTAAATAAGTTATAGCATGATTTTTCACTTTATGAGTATGCTCAAAAGACATAGAAGAAAGCAAATTGCATGTAATGGTAATATTATTGAATTCATCTTGCAAGCATCATAGCCACATAATATTGTTTCCTTTAATCCAAATAATAACATTGTAAAATCAGACAGCCAAACTTTAAAGAAGCATAATAACAATCAATACTCAAAAGAAATGTTTTTCAAATTGTCAAGACCTCAACTTCATTGGATTTCATGTTACCTGCAGAATATGAGAAAATAAAAAGAAATTTCCCTTCATGATCTTTTAGAATACCACCAATTCTTGAAGGTCCTAGTTTGTCATTTATAGACACATCAATATTCCATTTTAGCTTACTTGTGGAAGAAGGTATCCAAGATGAATCACTTTTTTAATTTTATCTTATTAATCCACTTAAAAAGACCATTTGGTGAGAATAGTATATCTAACCTATCATAGCAGAAACTCTCATCATTATATTTCATTCATATTGCAATTGTATTAAAAATGGAATACTATACATTATCCAAGTCTATTTCTTCCTTATTAAAAACCAAATTATTTCTAACATTCCAAATGGACCATATTATACCCAAAAAAAAAAAAACACCATACTTGTTTTTTTCAAAGATCCCACTACCATGACATGCCATAACAAGAGAGACCGATGCAAGATCCATTGGTGCCCTAACTAATCAATCACCCAAGACTACAACTTCCATATCATCTCATAATGAAGTAAAATATGTTTTGTAGTTTCCATCTTCCTTTTACAAAATAAATAGTTCAAATCATTATCTTGTAACAAACCTTTTTGATGTAGGAATTTTTTATTAGGCATTTTATTCAAGATAACTAGCCCCCTTTAAGGAAGCATAAAAGAACCATCTATCTAACTAAAATGGTTTTTCCTCTGATAAAAGAATCGACTCAAGAAAATCCATGTAACTCTTTACAAAAAAAAAAACCCTTTTTTATGTTTAGCTTTCATACCTTCATATGAAGCATAAAAGAACCATCTATCTAACCAAAATGGTTTTTCCTCTGATAAAAAAATCGACTCAAGAAAATCCATGCAACTCTTTACCAAAAAAAAAAAACCCTTTTTGGGTTTAGCCTTCATACCTTCATATCAATAATATGTTGGCTTAAGAAAACGCCCGATAACAATTGCAATAGTTACTCTTCCCTTACCTTTTTCCAATCCAAAAATACCATTTTTAATTAGTGTCCTTTTAAGATCTCGTCTCTCATATCATTATATTTGGAGTATCACATACCATATTATACTATATTTTAAAAGGCATGGAAAATACACTGTGGATTTATTATGGACATAGACTTATAACACTGTAGATCATACTGTAAACATAAAATATTTGCATTGTGGACGACACTGTAGCGTCATGAGGGCGTCGTTTTTTTTATGTTTAGTAAAATATTATTGCTAGGTCTGGCTGAATAGCCAGACTCAATAGCATTGGATATGACTTGACCGCCAGACCTAAGGAGATTGGGTCAATAAAAAAATAAAAATAATAAATTAATATTTTTTCTTTAATTTAAATTAATATGTTTTGATATTTTTGTATTATTTTGATGTGATGATATAAAAAATCAATTCTAAAAAATAAAAAATATTATCTCAACATATTTTTTTAAAATAATATTTTTTAAAATAACCATTACATAATAATATAATAACTAGTATATGGGTCGTGCTTTGCAGCGGGTCAGTAACAATTTTTTTTTCAAATGTAAAAATACTTGAGTTGGGTTAAAAGCACAGAATGTATTTGCATCATCACCTTCTTGAAATAAAATATTTTATACAGTAGTACCATGAATAGCACATAGCAGAGCAACACCTAATACACTGACAAAAAATTTATTTCCCTTTAATTTTTTTCCTTCTAAGATATTTTTAATTTTATTTTTTCCTCTTTTATTTTTTTCTTTTCTCTTATTTTTTTCATACTGTAAAGATGAAATAAATTGATGTGATTTTTTTATATTGTACAAAAGTTAGGTGATTATAATTTTTTTCATTTGAGGTTGTGTTGAATTTTTTTACTTAAAATAAATATTTTTTTTCTGTTTTTTCTAATACATTATACCTAGCTCCATAATTAAACTCAATTCAAGGATATTGGGTTTAACTATGTAGCTAGAGCCATTATTATTAGGTTTGGCTATACAGTTAAATTTAAGTAATTTAAAATATTTTTTTTATATTTAAAATAAAAATTTTATTGATCTGTTACATAAACACACGGGACAATATACTAGTGAAGAATAAAAAATCTAAGCATAAAAGCAGATTCTCCTAACCAAAAAGTGTGATTTTTGTTTTTAACAGCCACTTATGTGAACTAGGAGAACTGTCCTCCACACCTTTCAATGTTGCAAAAACTACACTCTAAATAGCTGATAAAGATCCTAAAAATTTTGTTTGGTTTTTTCCAAGATAGATCTCATTGCCACACCTCTCTACCTTTCAGCCTTGTAAAAAAATCCCAAGATACCTTATTGGCCTTCTGAGTACTAAATTCTCCACTCCACAAGAATATTCTTTGGTGTGCCCAATGGAATTTTAAATAAGGACTATTACATAGTGGAACGTTAGACATTTAAGTCTCGAGTTAGCTTATAAAGAAAGACTCAATTATGTTTCGTGTAAGCAAATTGAATTACATCTTAAAAGATTTTGACAATCATTTACGGATGTTTATAGTTGATGATATTTTTTAAAGTATTTTTTTTAAATATTTTTTACTTGTAAATATATTAAAATGATATATTTTTTAATTTTTAAAAATTATTTTTAATATTAATATATTAAAATGATTTAAAAACACCAAAAAATATTAAATTAAAATAAAAAAATTTTTAAATTTTTTCGTAAATATTTTTAAAACGTAAAAATAAACAGGATATTCATACAATTCATCAGTCCACCTTCGACACCAATTAAAATTTGAAAAAAATAAGGATTTAAATTTATTTTTTAAATAAAATTGAAATGCATTATCTCATCATCTAATTTTAATTCAATCTTTCTATAAAAAAACATACAATTAGATAAAAAAAAAAAAACATACAATTGAAATGCATTATCTCATCCTCTGATTTTAATTCAATCTTTCTATAAAAAAACATACAATTAGATAAAATTTTAAATTTAAAAAAATTAAATTGCTGAAAATAAAAATTGATTTTTTTAAAAAAATCACTGTTATAATCCATATTAACACGTGACATGATGAACAACGATTTTTAAACTATTCTTCCAATCTAGCAGCACATTAAATGACGGATATGACATGTAAAATACACGCATTATTCAAGATAATTGTTTTTGTTTTAAAAATATTTTTAAAACAATTTAAATTTTTTTATTTTAAATTAATATTTTTTTAATATTTTAAAATTATTTTAATACTTAATATCAAAAATAATTTCTAATATATTTTTAAATAAAAAATATTTTAAAAACAATGTGACTTTGAATTAAATGTTAAACTTTCTTTAAAGAAAGGATACAGACCCTCTAAAGAAGCCTCCATGTGACAGGTTAAACGGTTTTTTTTTTAATATATTAATATAATATTTTTATATTTTTTAAATTTTAATTTTAATATCAGAAGTTAAAACTATAAACCGCGGGAAAATTAGAAATATACTAAAACTGCTCAGCCTTGCCTTTCACTGTAGCAATCCACAGTAAAAGGCTGAGCTGTTTCTTTTTTTTTTTTTCGTTTTTTAAGCTGTTTTTTAAGCTGTTTTTCATTTTCTTTTTTTTAATTTTTCTTTTTTGATGTCTTTAGCTTTTTTCTTTCTTTCTTTGTTTTTTTTCTTTTAATAAATTTTTTTTTGTTTAATTTATTTAAGCTATTTTTTTTCTTTTTTTCTTTTTTGATGCCTTTAGCTTTTTCTTTCTTTCTTTGTTTTTTTTTCTTTTAATAAATTTTGTTTTGTTTAATTTAGTTTGTTAATGTTAATATTTTTTTAATTTAGTTATTAGAATTTTATGATATTGATCCCGGGTTTAACAGGTTAACTTGGTTTCACGAGTTAACCCGGATTTTTTTTTAAATTAATTTTTTTTGTTTACTTTAGTTTGTTAATGTTAAATTTCTTTCTATTTAGTTATCAGACTTTCATGACACATATCTCAGGTTTCACGGGTTAACCCAGTTAATTCTGGATTAACCCGTCCATTTTTTTTTGTTTTTTTATTTTGTTAATGCTAATTTTTTTTTATTTAGTTATCAGACTTTCATGACAAGGATCTCAGGTTTAACAGGTTAATCTGGTTTGACGAGTTAACCCGGAGTTTTTTTTTTGTTTTTAATTAATTTTTTTCATTTACTTTAGTTTGTTAATGTTAAATTTCTTTCTATTTAGTTATCAGACTTTCATGACACATATCCTAGGTCTGACGGGTTAACCTGGTTTTACGGGTTAACCCGTCTATTTTTATTTGTTTTTTTCTTTTGTTAATGTTAAATTTTTTTTATTTAGTTATCAGACTTTTATGATATGGATCCCGGGTTTAACGGGTTAACCTGGTTCGACAAGGTAACCCGAAGTTTTTTTTCTTTTTAATTAATTTTTTTTGTTTAATTTAGTTTGTTAATTTTAAATTTCTTTCTATTTAATTATCAGACTTTCATGACACATATCTCGGGTTTGACTGGTTAACCTAGTTTCACGGGTTAACTGAGTTAATTCTTGGTTAACCCATCAACTTTTTTTTTTCTATTTAGTTATCAAACTTTCATGACATGAATTCCAAGTTTGATGGGTTAACCTGGTTTGAAGGGTTAACCCGGTTAATTCAGATTTTTTTTTCTTTTTCTTCATTAATTTTTTTCTTCATGTTGGTTTTTTTTCTTTGTTTTTTTCTTTTTAATTAATATATTTAATTATTATACTTTTATGACACGATCTTGCAGCCAGACCCACATCTAAGGCTCTTGGATCTGGTGTTGCAGTCAGACTCACTTAAACTTGAGTTATGTAAGTTTAATATTATTATTAATATTATAAATATTACTCTTGGGTCAAGCATTGCAGTTAGACCCAAGGCTTTTGGGTATATCTTTGCAGAAAGACTTAACACTCTTAGATCTTAACATTTTTTATATTTTTTATGCAAGAAAAAAAAATTAAACCGTGGGTATGCCTTTGTTTTTTTCCCTTTTCTTTTCCTTTTTAAGCCTTTTATTGTGGACTGCACAGTACAGTCCACAGTGAAAAAACTAATGTCTTTAGTTTTTTTCTTTTTTTAATTTACTTTCTTAATATTAAATTTTTTCTATTTAATTGTCAGACTTTTATGACACGGATCCTGGGTTTGACGGGTTAGCCCAGTTAATTCTCGGGTAACCCGTCAAATTTTTTTTTCTATTTAGTTATCAAACTTTCACGACACAAATCCAATGTTTGACGGGTTAACCTGGTTTGAAGAGTTAACCCAATTAATTCAGATTTTTTTTCTTTTTCTTTATTAGTTATTTTCTTCATGTTGGTTTTTTTTTCTATGTTTTTTTCTTTTTACTTAATCTATTTAATTATCACACTTTTATGATACGACCTTGCAGCCAGACTCACATTCAAGGTTATTGGATCTGGTATTGCAACCAAACTCACTTAAACTTGGGTCATGCAAGTTTGATGTTATTATTAATATTATAAATATTACTCTTGGGTCAGACGTTGCAGCCAAACCCAAGACTCTTGGATATAGTTTTGTAAAAAGAACTAACACTTTTAAATCTTAATTTTTTTTAATATTTTTTTATAAAAACAAAAATTAACCCGTAACATCACGCGTTTCATCAAACTAATACTCATTTATTCCGTGTCATGTTTTATCTCTACCATGTTCCCACCCAAACATCTTTTCTTTCAATTATTGGTTCTACCAATATTCTATTATTATGGAGGGAAATAACAAGACTAAGCACGTGATAGTAGGGCCTGTCTGACAAGACTACATAAAAGTACGTTATCATTGACTCACCGGGTATGAAAAAACTAAGCACGTGATAGTAGGGCCTGTCTGACAGGATTTGTCCTGGGGCATGTGCATGTTTCTTGGGCTTGGGCACGATTTTGTTGACTTTTGCTTTCCGTTGTCCACTTGGTATTTGGAGACAGGAGCTAACCTAGAAACTAAATTAGGTTCCAATGTTTATTAATTTCCATCCTCAAATAGGATATACTAATTTATTGTGACGTGATAAGCGTAATAAGGGTGGTTGGAGTATTTTTAAAAAAAAAAATATAAAAATATTAAAAGAATAAATAATTTTTTAATTATGTTATTAAAAATAATTTAATAAGTTAATTTAAAAACTTCGCAAGTTAGCTTTTTGTGTAGATCGATTTTTGAAAGCTAACTCAAATTAAATTGTTGGATTTTATCAGTTTCAGTTTAAATATAATTTAATTTTTATAAAAATTTTAAGATTATTGTTTATAAAAAATATTAAGATAATAACATATTAAATCGATCTTATTATCCTAGTAACTCGTGTTATTGATTCTATTAAGTTTAATAATTTTTTTAATTATATAATAAAAATATATGCTCACAAAATTGAATATCAAATTAAAAATAAATATTTATTTAAGATAATGATAACATTATTGAAATAAATAAAAAATAAATCATGCAGTTTATTTTCCATTCAATTTAATATTAAATGACAAAATTAAGAAAAGAAAATTTGAATAATCAAATGACCAAAAACAAAAAAAAATCATATTTGTCAAATGGGTAAACTCATCAAACCTGTGAACAAGGTTATTCAAGTTAGCACGTCACATCTGTGAATCGGGTTATGAACCCTAGCATGATTATAATTTGTTTTTTTTCTAAAATTATTTTTTATTTAACTATATGATAACAAAAATAGATCATCGTAAAATCAAACACTAACCCAATACTGAAATGTTGAAAAACATAATTAAAAAATAAAAAAAAAGTTAAACTTGTCAATCCTGCGAACTAAGTCAACCAATCAAACCATTGAACAAGTCCATGAACTTTTATAAAGTGTAATAACATGGTTTTTCTCTATTTTTTTTTTTTGCAATATGATAAAAACTAGACAAAAAACATTATGTTAATAATAAAAAAAAAGACACCCCAACAAGCCTATTTTGGCTTTGTAATTTTTTTAAAAAAAATTGAAAAAATTAAAAAACAAATGGAGATCGAGATATTTAATATCACAATATAGGATATTTACTTAGTTGTCTTTAATGAATTTATTTATTAAAATTAATTTGAAATAGAAATGGACACACAAAAAGATTTATTTGATAAAATAAAACGAAAAAAAATATTATATGCAAAGCTGTACATATTATAAATATTATAATAAATTAATATTTTTTATTTATGAAAATAAATTTAATATATATAAAATATAATAAAATAATAAATAAATCATTCTAATATCTTAAAAAACTAAACATATCCAATAAATTAAAAAATAATCACTATTTAAAAAAGGATAAATGAGCCAAAAAAAAATCACAAGAAGTAAAATACAAACTTAAAAATTATTTTAAAAAATATTTAAAAAATCTAGATTAAAAGAAATTCAAAACAAAAAAAAAGAATAAAAAAATAAAAGAATGATGTTAAGACAAGTGTTTGACCCATGAATAAAGGGCTCGAGTGCGGGCCTACAAGGTCAAACCTAGTTGCTCGGGCCTTGATGTTTTTTTTATAAGATAATGGGGCGAATGATATGTCGTCCGCCTCAATTCAATTTTAATAAAACAAATAGACAACATGTTGTTTGGAATCCCCAGATTTCAGCTACTATGGTGGCCGAAAAATTATAATGGCTGACCTTCTTCTATAAACTCATTTTCAATACAAAACACCTAAAAAACCCTAATAACCCATTAAACCAATCATTAACCTCCAGAAAGCGTAAAAAACCACTCCAAAATCCAAAATCAACCTGTAACCCAATTTCATCCCGAGTTTAGATTTGTTTTTGCATGCACTTTAAAGTTAAAAAAACACCTAATTCAAACTTCTCTCATCATATGAAACCATCTGAAAAGAAATCTACTGTTTTGATGGTCAAAATCATAAAAATAACATTTTTCTTTCTCTAGGCTAGAATTTTAAGATTCCCTCTCTCCTCTCACCCAATAAGGATTGAAAATGATAAAATGTTTAGTATCGAAATTAACTTTTCTAGAATTAAAGGGATCGGTCACTTAATAGCTAAAAAAGATTGGGGACTTAAATGTACTTTTCAAACAAAATTGAAAGGCACCATCTATTTTACCCATGTTCTTCACTTTAGTCCTCTAACTTTCAATTTAATTATCTATTAAAAAAGAACATGCAATTAAGTGCTAATTTGGACTTAAAAGAGCTCAATTGCATAAAAAAAATTTGAGGATCAAATTAATTTTTTTAAATCATTGCTCAAATCCATAATGATAGATGAGATGTGGACAATTATTTTTTAAACAGTGAAAATACCACACCATTTAGCTTTTTGTATAACTATCACCTGGTCCATCAAGTAAAAACCCACATGTGGGCCTTTATTTTTTTTTCTTAAGTCATGTTGTTTGCCCCAACTGTTAAAAAAATAATAGACAACGCGTCGTTTGGAACTCCGAAAATCAAGCCACAAGTGTGGATTGAAAAATAGGGTGCATGGTTCATTTTGTCCGCACTATTTTGTCCTTAATTAATTTGTACCATATCACTTTTCCTTTCATCCAATCTCTCCCCTCTCAAATGAATTAAATTTCTTTTACCTATTTAACCCGTTTTATTTTTGGATTAATTAATTTAATTGATTAATTTTTTTTGTTTTAAACTTAATAAAATTTTTAATCGGATTTTACATTCTCTCATCCATAAAAGAAGTTTTGTCCTTGAAATTTGAGCCTCATACATGAATTTACATTCTTTTAAGGTATTTCTTTTTTATTTTCGATTCCCTTTTTCAAGTCTCTTCTTCGATTTGAGAACTTCTCTATCTCTATAACACTTTTATCATATGAATCTTTTTACTTCTAAGTTCTTTCTCAATGTGATCTAACTCTTTCATTGTCTTTACTTTCAAGGTCAATTCCTCCTCAATTTCTAGAGGAACTTGTAGCAGAATTCAAGATGTTAATAGAGAGACATGAAACATGTCATTAATCTTGGCCAGATGTGGTAGCAAGACCAACTTATAGATCACAATTATTACCTTTTTGGTGACTTTAAAAGGTCCGATGTACTTCAGTGCTAGTTTGTCTTTCATACCAAATCTTAACATATGCTTCTAAGAGGCACCTTTCAGGAATACTTTATCACTAATACTGAACTTAAGAGGTCTCCTTCTATTATTAGTATAGCTTTTTTGCCTATTCTGAATCGCTTTCATTCTATCTTTTATGATCTTTATATTTTTTGAGGTAACCTATACCAATTCTGGCCCAATCTGTTTTATATCCTCGACTTTTTCCCAACACACTGGTGTTCGATATCTTTTACCATATAAGATTTTATAGGGAGTCATTCCTATTATAGCTTGGTAGTTATTGTTGTAGGTGATTTTCCCAATTACCACTAAACTCCAATATATAAGTCTTTAACAAATCTTCCAAGATCTGAATTGTTCTATTAGATTGTCCATTAGTTTGATGATAAAAAGCCATACTAAAATTCAACTTTATCCCCAGAGCACGTTTAAAACTTGTCTATAAACAAGAGGTAAATATAGGGTCTCAATACGAAACTATTGATATTGATACTCTATACAACCGCATCACTTCATTCACATATAATTTTTTCAATTTGTCAACCGAGTTTGTTATTTTTATAGACAAGAAAAGCGCAAACTTAGTCAATAAATCTATAATGAACCAAATGGCATTGCTGCCTCATTTTTCTTTAGGTAACCCCGACACGAAGTTCATAGTGATATCTTTTTGCTTCTGTTTAGATATCGATAGTGGCTACAAAGGCCTCACTAATTTTTGCTATTTCACTTTCACCTGTTAACACACTCCACACTTGACCATATACTTATCCACTTCTCTCTTCAAGTTTAGCCACCGGTAAAACTCTTTTAAATCTTGATACATCTTATTACTCCTAGGATGTGTTGCAAGTTTTGACTCATGGGCTTCTTACAATACTTTTTTTTTCCAATACTTTGTTTTCAGGTAAATACATATACCTTCCCATTATTACCATTCCATCCTTTAAAATCTGGAAAAGAGTTTCAATTCCCAACTTCATTTTATCTCTTATTTTACCAATTTCAATATCTTTTCATAGAGTTTCTAGTACTTTATCCTGGAGTATCGACCTTACTCTTAACTATGCTAGAAAGGATCTTTGAGGTCCAGTTTCTATTTTGACATCAATTTTTCTCAACTCTAATAATTCTCTTCCTTCATAATCATTAAATTTTATAGTTATTGCTTTATTTTTATGACTAAAGGCATTTACAATGATATTTTCTCTCTCTAAGTAGTATTCTATTACAAAATCAAAATCATTAATCAATTCCATCAATTGTTTTTGTCACATATTCAATTCCTTATATGTCATCATGCACCTCAAAATCTTATAATCTATAAACATCTAAACTTAAGATCTATAAAAATAATGTCTTCATATTCTTAGAGCAAACACTACAACAGTTAACTCTAAATCATGAACAAGATAATTAACTCCATGAGGCTTTAGCTATTTTGAGACATAAACAATTACTCTACTGTGTTGCATCAATACACAACTCATACCCTTCTTCGATGCATCACTATAAACCCTAAATTGTTTAGTTCCAAAAAAAAATGTTAACACAGGTGCAGTTGTATGCCTCTTTTTCAAATCATAAAAGCTCTCTTCACACTCTTCCGAGTCAATCAGGTCATCGGAATCACTATAGTGAAATATCCCTCAATAAACTTCCTGCAGTATCCTGCTAACCTAAGAAAACTATAAATCTTGATCATATTCGTGGGTCTTTCCCATTTCAACACTGTTTTAATTTTTCTAAGATCCATAAATATTCCCTTAATAGATATGACATGTCCTAGAAAAATCATTTTTTTCCGGTCAAAACTCACATTTACTTACCTTGACATACAATTATTGCTCCTTCAAGGTATACTTACCTCAGGTTTTGTCCATGTTCCAAGTACAAGCTATAGTAGATCAAGATGTCATTTATAAACACAACCATAAATTTATCTAAATAAAGTTGGAATACCTGATTCATCAAACTTATAAACATTGTGAGAGGATTTGTTAATCCAAATGACATTACTAAGAACTTGTAATGTCCATGTCGAGTTTTAAATACAATTTTTAGCACATCATGTTCCTTAATCTTCAACTAATAATACCCTAATCTTAGGTCTATCTTTAAAAATACAATAACCCTTTAAGCTAGTAAATCAAATCATTTATTCATGGGTGTCATAACCCATTTTTGGGTTATTACCCATAAATTTTACATTTTTTTACTTTTCAAAATAAAATAATAATAGCAAGGAGATTGGCGATGTGGAAAAAACAGGTTGAGAAAGGATTTCAAATGTAGAATAATCAAGCTGTAATTTTGAATGGAATTAAGAGGTTAATTGTATCCCATTATACAAAAAATTAGAGAGACAATGCAGATTCAAGGTCAAATTAAATTAGTATTGGACAAATCTGCATAAAAATTAAGCCTATAGATATAATTAGATTTTTAATAGGTCATTATAATTTAATCATTGGCTAAATTTAAGTTTAATTATGTTTAAGAATTAATTTGAGTCTAATTGAAAGATTTAATTTGGTGTAAAATACTTTAAATGGGTCAAATTAATTTTATTAAGGGCTTAATTACTGAAAAATAAACTTTAGAAGCCCAATTTGGACTTAATTAAGAAGATTGAAATTTTAGGGGACCAAATTTAATTTTTACCAAGTCAATTAGTTCAAATCAGAGGTAACATCTCAAGAAAATCAAAAGTTTGAGGTCAATTAAGAGCTAAATTGAAGAAATTCACAGCCAAAGACTATTTTGCAAAAGGTTCCAAGCTATAGGGGCTCAATTGATTGAAATCATTGATGAAATTGAAGAAAATTAAAATTTTAATGGTCAATTAGGGTCAATTTGCATAAATACAAAATCAATGACCATAATGAAAAAGACGTTGAAATTCGGGGGTGATGTTGAAGTTTGGCAGGGGCAAAATTGCACAAAATTAAAAGTTTAAAACCAATCAATGGTGTAATTAAAAGAAATCACAAATCTAATGACTAAATTGAACTTTACCAAAATAGTGTCGTTTTGATTACTGCTCATTTTATTCTTCATTTTGCCTAAAAAGACTACTCAGGGGCTAATTTTCAGGGGTTTTTAATGCTTCATCTCTCTATTAATTTTAACAAAAAGTGCACGAAAATGATAGCCTGACATTTGATTACACCCGGATATGGTTCTTTTTGGCCGATTGACACTAAAAAGGTTGTGGCACCGGCCCAAATATGCCAACTCAGACAGCTTTTAACTGCCAAATTTGATCGTTCATGATGGTCACTTTAAGCCAATGGTTGGGATCCTTCGGGCTGAATCAAAGACTAAGATTTGACATCAAAAGAGACAAAATGTCCATTTTCCATCCCTTGTAAATAGGGGTGGATTCTATGCCCTGAGGGGGAGGAAATTCTGGTCTAAAATTGATAAAAAAAAACCAGTTTTACCTAATTTTTCCAATTGCCAGCCTTCCTCTTTTCTCCTCCACCGCCATAGCTTTGGCTTCTTCAGCAACCACAACCCCCCACCTCATGACCAATAACGACACATTATCCTTACAAACCCATGTCCTCGAAGGCGAAAATGACAACTACCATAAGCTTCTTCCTTTCCACTACAAACTTTTCTTCCTACACCACAACAACCCAGCCACCAACACCTCTAGCTCCGTTGTGAGCCATCAACATTTCCACCTTCCCCACGCCATTCCAGTGACTGCAGCTGTAATCTTTGTGTCATGGGAGCTTTTTTTTTTCCCACTCCCATTTGCATGTAGGATGTGAAATAATTCACGTCTTGCAACTGTTGGCTTCTACTAGTGGATGCAAGATGAGATGGACCTATTTTGGCCCACCTGGATAGCTGGGCCGGGTCCAGCTCACCTCATAAAAAACAAATAAGGGTTTCTTGGGGAGCCAGTTGGCCCATCTCGAATAAGTCGAGCTGGACCCGTTTCGGCTTAGCTCGGATGGTTGACAAGAGTCTAGCACAATTTATATTTAATAATATTAAAAAGAAAAAAATTCAAAGGGTCATTTCAAAATATTTATGACTTTCTCGCATGTTTTTTAATAATTTTGCATAATATCATGCTAAATATTTACATTGTAAGATACAAATTCTATATTAAAATACCTGATTTTTTCCAAAACTTTTCTTAAAAAAATTTAAAAATTAAAAAAAAAATCAAAATTTTTTTCTCTTCCAAAAAAATATTTTGTTTTCGTACATATGGTTAAATCCTAAGAGTTTTATAAGCATACTTTTTATTAAAAAAACAAAAAAGCATTTTTCTCATGTTTTAAAATACAAAAATGAATATCGTAACTAATTTATGATTATTCACTAAGGTTGGGCAAAATATCAAAAACCCTCACCAATTATTTTGTTCACTTTATATTTAATGTATTAGGATTTAGATATAGACTTTAATACTCGGGGATGTAAAACTATAAAGTAGAGTATACCCTCAAATATTAAAGATACAAATAAATAAATGTGATGCTAAAATTTAGGCCTTATAACGGTTAGATTTTGACTCGATAAGAAAAAGACTTCTCGTGAAGGAAGATCTACCTTGAATTGTAAACAAGACCAACAAATAAGAATACAATTTAAAGAAACATTTAAACAACAATAAACCTTACCTCGGGTAGGGTGTATTGGGGATGTTGCGTTGCGTCTTTTCCTTACACAACTAGTCCTTTACCCACACTTTCACATACCATATGTTTTCTAGTAACCATAATATTAGGTGGTGACTCCTGAACCATGTAATCATAACTTTATGATTATACATAAACCTCTTTTTCAACACACACACACACATACATATAAAAAGTAGACCTGTCATTGCTCCACGCCGCATACGCCCCAAGACAATGAGAGTGGATATTTATTCTTTATAATTACTTTATTCAATTGTCTATAATTAATATAGTGTTGGAAAATTCCATCCTCCTTCTTTATAAATCAAACTGGAGCTCTCTAAAGTGAATTACTTCGATGTAAAAATCTCTTATCCAATAATTCCTGCAGCTGAATCTTCAACTCAGCTAATTCAACAAGCATCATCCTATAGGGTAATTGAGCTATAAAAGAGGTTCCAAGTAGTACATCAATAGAGACCTCCACTTCTATTTCTGACAGTACTCTTGGTAACTCATCCAAAACTTATAGCACGTGGGCGAACCCAAGTATATTGGTTTTGGTAACTCACCAGACCCACGCTTATTTGAGCTCATCACGTGGCTGAATCTAAGTTTGTTGTGTTTGACAGCTCGCTAGGCCTATGCTTATTTGGGCTCAACATATGGCCGACCTCAAGTTTGTTGGGTCTAGTAGCTTGCAAGACCTACGTTTACTTGGGCTAAGCATGTGATTCATCCCAAGTTTGTTAGGTCTAGCAGCTTGCCAAATTCATATTTATTTGTTCTCGACAAGTGGCCAATTCAAAGTTTGCTAGGTCTGGTATCTCTCTAGACCCATGTTTACTTAGACTCAACATGTGGTCGAGCCTAAGTTTTTTGGGTTAGATAGCTCACAAAACCTATGTTTACTTGCGCTTAGCACGTGGTCGACCTAAGTTTGTTGGATTTGGTAGCTTCACCAGACCTACATGTTGGTGGGTGACCACCTTGTTGTTGGACCTTTTTAGTTAAGGTTTTAGGCTTTTTCATAAAGCATAAAAAATATCATTTCATTAATTGCCTCCAAGTCTTTATGCATTTTATGCGAAAAGACTTTAAAAGCCATTTAGGAGATAATTGATCAGATCTGTATTATCCTACCCCAAAAATATGGCGTCTCTTTATTTTGATTGTAAATATTGTCAGAGGGGGCACACGTTTTTTTAGAAGACCATTTGGCGGTGTGTAATCAATGTTTTAGGCATTTAACCTTCCTAGGGTTATCGTATGCTGCCACTTGTCCTTCATTCACTAGTGGGAGTGAGAGGTAATGACCTATATAAACCATCTTTTCTTTCAACTTTATTTTTTTACTTTTTCTAAAAAACATTCCCTGACCTTTCTGTAATAGTAACTTTAATCGAGAAGATCAAGTTTTCTTCTATTTTTTTGAAGAAGAGTCTTCTTTTAGGTAAGCACAGAGAACATCTTATCTAGTTCTTCCATTCATATTTAATTTTTGTTAAAAATGACTTTTATAAAAGGCATAAAGGTTATATCCTTGATGGGGATTTTAGTTTCAAACCAGAAACTGAATCGCTCATTAAAGGTTATTTAACATTAAAATAGGCTCTAGATCAAAGCATGATCCTGCTCATCCTTCCTCTATTAGGGGAGAGGGTGAGACTATTCCTAGAGAGACCTCAAACCTTAGGATGAGGTGCAAAACTTTGTATCATATGAGCAAGTATCCCTAGTTAATTCTAGGCAACTAAGGGACTATATGGTACTATTACTTGAGGCCGATGACCATGTTTCCCAGGTCACCAGTAAACCTGTTGGGGGAAAATCATTATTGCTGCATATGTATATATAATTTTGGGTACTCATTTCCCTTATAAAGGTTTGTAAATGGTGTTTTTTGTTATTACAACTAGAGTTTGGCTCAGCTCCACCCCAATAGGTGGACCACCTTGTCTACTTTTGATAAATTATTGAGAATCCTTAAGATGGATCATACAATTAAAGTATTCAAACATTGCTACGTGCTGATCAGTAGTGCCGAGGAGGGGTTACCATTCCTCGGCTCTTTACCTTTTCCACTAGGCCTAGAAGGCCTATAAAAAGTACTTTCCAAGGTAAATCCATTCATGTAAAGAAGTGGAGGGAAAAATGGGTGATAGTGAAGTTTAATGGCATGACGAGACCTCAGCTTAACTATATTGCTATTTAGGGTTGCTCCCACTTTTGGAGAGTGCCCTCGGTGAGCGTGAACAATAAGTTTGGCCTCAATGAAAAGGAGAAAGATCTATGTAGTAGGATATGTCAACTCCAAAACCAAATATGAAATCAACAAGTGGCTTAATGACTCTATCACCTTTTTGTTACTAGTATGGCATTTTTTTTAATTGTTTACTTTAGTTTGGCATTGTTATTCATCATCTGACCTTTTTCTTGTGCAGGATCCTTGACAAGAATAGCTAACTCAGATTTCATTGAATCTACACCATCTATGCCTAGCCATGCAACCACTTTAATTCTCAGTCATGCCTATTTATCCGAAGTCTTTTATATCTCCCTCTTAGAGGAAGTCCTTGTATTTAGGAGGATAGATACAAAAGAGGTTCTTATGGATGTTAAAGGGATCCTTGTATCTGGATCTTTTCTTATAAGAAGCACTTCGTCAATTGAGATGGTACCCAAAGCTACTATTGAGGGCAGTTGAGTTGTAAAGGGGAGTCGATCTTCATGGCCAGGGTGTCCGAAAACACCTATTCCCACCACAGTCATCCTTGATATTGCCTCTCGCTGGAAGAGGTGAAGGGTTGTTATCACTTCTAACTCTGATATAGAAGTGATCACACCTCCAACTAGTATTCCAGTTCTATTCAACCTAGTTCCTATAGTTGCTAGGTCTTTCCACTAGACATCTCTTACGAAGAGGATGAAGGATTTCTTCTTCAGCCATCATGCTCCCCTTCACTTTCCCAACCTTAATGAGGAGGAGAGAATGATGATGAAGTTCATCTTACAAGGTAGATCCACCTTAAGTGCTGGTGGATTAGAGGTAATGAATACCTTAAACATGTTACTCACCTTTCAATATGATGTCAGTACTTTGATAGACCCTAGCTACTAGCATTATTTGGCTATAATTGGGCAAATGACCTTTTAGGTATGAAGATTCTTTTTATACAATATTTTTTTTTTTTATGAACAAGTTTTGAATAACTAGAACTTTATCTTTTTTTTTTTTGGTCATTTAGATCTTCATAATCTGCGCTCATTCGATAAGCTAATGGATTGAGGAGATAAAGGCCATAAAGGATGCCATTGAGTAATATCATGGTGATAGGACTGAGGGGCGTAACTTGAGGGAAGAGAAGGTTGCTCATGAAATTGAGCTAAAATTTATCAATCAAGGCTGCCCATGTTCAGCTGCAAAGAGAATTGAAGGGACATGCCTACATTTTGAGCTCTACTGAAGAAAATCTTAAGGAGACACACAGCCGAATAGACTTCTTGAAAAAATAGATAGCTAAGCTCAAAGTTGCATATCATTTATATAATTTCTCTCTCAAAGATTATTTTCATTTGTGGAAATCATATAAACTCTTACCTACCAATAATGAATTTTGCAAGCTCTCTTTCTCTCTCCATAACATTCAGACTAAATAATACAATTTTTTTCTTTTTGTTTTACCAAATACTTTTTTAACCTTGTTCCTGCGATTGCTATTTCACCATTGTTCCTCAAATTATTATTCTTGTTCGGGATTTACACTAATTTACTCTGGGTTTTAAAAATAAAATTCTCGAAAAATACTTCTTTTTTTTGTTTATTTTGTTGCTATCAACACTAATGATGCTAATGGTTATGCATGAATTTTTATCTAATGTTTATTAATTATGATATTAAATACACTTTTCATCACATATAATTTTTATTTGTAAAGAAAGAGAAATTAGAAAGATGAGAGATTTGTGTTTTCTTTTAAGAGTATTTGTTTTTGCATTAAGTTGGGGATTGAATAACCTATATGATAAAGGAGGATTTGAACACTCGAATACAAACATATTGCAGCAAAGTAATGTGGAAAGCTTAAAATATATATTTATGGAATATATGAATATGTTAAAGTCCAATAAAAGATGTGGTCATGCTAAATAATATATCAAATAAAAATAATTATAATTTTTTATTTAACCAATAAATTATGCTTAAATTTATTATCAAATTTTATAAGCTATTTTCTACAGTAAGGTCAATTGAATAACGCTAATAAGGTTGAGAAGTTTTTAAAATTAAATTCAAAAAATATTATTTTTTATCAATTTAATCATTTTAAAACAGTCATAATTTTTTATTTAACCATTTATTTATACTCAGATTTTATCATTAAATTTTATACACCATGTTCTATAATAAAATTAGCTGGATAACGTTAAATAAAGTCAAGAAGTCCTTCAAGTTAAACCCAAAAATATTGTTTTCGTTAATTTTATTATTTTTCTTTTTAATTTTGAAATTTTCATTTTATTAGGATTCGATTTTTTTCCTTTTCTTTCTTTTTTTTCTTAATAATTAATATTTGATATTACAATTAATTTTTAAAGTAATTTTTATATAAAAATAATATTTTTTATTTTTTAAAATTTACTTTTAAAATAATATTTTTTAAAAAATACAATTACACCACAAAAACAAACTCTACTAAAAATTTTGTTTGACTTTTCTGTGATTTTTAAAATTCTTGTCGTTTGATTATTCTGTGGAGGTGCGGTTGCCGTCACTATGCTTCTAGTGTTTAGAATCTAAGCAATCAAACTCCTCATCTGCAACAAAAAATTTTCCTTTCCTTTTGTCTATTTTCACCAAAAATTCTCCTCAAACTCATACCCCTACCATGGAAGCTATAGCGGTTGAGATTGGAAAAGCATTTCTCAATAGCGCTGTTGATATTTTGATCAAAGAGTTTGGTTCTCCACTGGTTCAGGGCTTCTTCAAACGCCGAAAGCTCGATAAGGAACTGCTGGAGAAGTTGACGGAAACACTGAACGTTGTGAATGGCCTGTTGAACGACGCTGAGGAGAAGCAGATCACTGTGGACGCTGTGAAGAACTGGCTTGATGATATTAAAGATGCTGTCTATGAAGCTGAAGACTTGTTGGACGAAATTGATTATGAAGCTCGATCATCAGATCAGTTGGAAGCTGGATCTCAAACTCGCACTGCTCAGATGCGAAACCTTTTGTTCTGCTGTATTTCTCCTTCTAGCAAGAATCTGGAGAAGGAAGAGTTAGCAGAAAACTTGAAAAAGATTTTCGAGAGGCTGGAACGATTGGAGAGAAAAGCTAATACCCTCGATCTAATAAGGCGTGTTGGAGTAAAAAGATCTTACGATCCTCAATCACGCTCTTTGCCAACAACTTCTCGTCTTGGTGGTTCTCGTGTTTATGGTAGGCAGGGTGCGAAGCAGGACATAACGGACCTTCTGCTATCAGATGATGCAAAATTGAAAGGCTTAGAGGTGATTGCCATAGTCGGTATGGGTGGGATTGGTAAAACAACACTTGCAAAGTTTGTCTGCAATGACAGAGCAGTACAAGAATGGTTTGATTTGAAAACATGGGCCTATGTTTCACAAGTATTCGATGCTCTCAAGCTAACAAAAGATATTCTCAAGGGGGTTGGTTTATCAGACTGTGATACCATGACTCCTGATCAGCTTCACTGTGAGCTCGAGAAGAAGGTTACGGGCAAGAAATTATTGCTTGTCTTAGATGATGTTTGGAGTGATAATCAAGCTCAATGGGACTTTTTGCTCACACCTCTGCGGTCTGGGGCGCGAGGAAGTAAGATCGTGGTTACAATACGCGAAAAAAATGTACTGTCAGCCTTGCAAAATGTTTCACCTTATCCTTTGCAACGAATGAGCGACGATGAGTGCTGGTCATTGTTTTCAGAATATGCATTTAGTGGAGAAAATTGCAATGCACGCTCACAGTTTGAAGAAACATTCCGTTCAGAAATAGTGAGAAAGTGTGATGGCTTACCTTTAGCTGCAAGATCACTCGGGAGTCTCCTGAAGTCCCAAACAAATGTCAAGGAGTGGACAGAGATATTGAAGAGCAATGTATGGAATCAGCATATTAAAGACGTTCTTCCTGCTCTAAGAGTAAGCTATGATCATTTGCCATCATATCTAAAACGATGCTTTGCTTACAGTGCAATTTTTCCTAAGGGTCATGTATTTACAAAAGAAGAACTAGTCCTTTGGTGGATGGCTGAAGGTTTTATAGTCCAACATGATGGAAGTATGGAGATGAAACTAGGATACGAGTATTTTCAAGATCTTGTATCGAGGTCATTCTTTGAACAAATCGATGACTATTCTCCAAACTTTATCATGCATGACCTCACAAATGACTTGGCAAAACATGTGTGTGGAGGTTTTTCCTTTAGTTTGGATGATGATGATAATGATTTACGTGTGATTTCTAGCAAGACTCGTTATCTATCATATGCAATAACAAGATATGAAGACCTAAAGAATGTCAGCGGCATTAATGAAGTTCAAAATTTGCGCACTTTTATGTCAATGTCAAAGAGGGGGTGGTCTAATGGAGGCTTTAATAGCGAGGAAATTCATAATTTGTTGCCAAGATTCAAGCGTCTGCGAGTGTTATCTTTGTCCGGGTATGATAATGCAGGTCAACTGCTGGATTCAATTGGCAACTTGAAGCATCTACGGTTTCTAAATCTCTCCAGAACATCAATGGACAGGCTGCCTGAAGTGCTTTGTGCCTCGTACAATTTGCAAACATTAATCTTGTGTGGGTGCAAAAATCTTGTTGGGCTACCGACCAAAATGATGACGTTAACCAACTTGTATCATCTCAATATTACAGAAACAAGATTGCAAGAGATGCCACCACAGATAGGAAAACTGAAAAAGCTCCAATTGTTGACTGATTTTTTTGTGGGCACGCATGAATCGTCCAACATCAAGGAGTTGGGAGAGCTCAAATATTTGGAGGGAGAACTTCGTATTTGGTACCTTCAAAATGTTCTTGATGCTCAAGATGCTTCGGATGCAAATTTGGGGGGCAAGAGGAACCTTAAAGCATTAAGCTTGGTATGGAGTGTTGATACTGGTAATTCACCGCATGAACAAGGCATCCTTGAGCGATTACAACCTCATGAGGATGTTGAAAAACTATCTATTGCTGGTTATGGAGGTGAAATACTTCCAAAATGGGTAGGAGACTCTAATTTCTCAAAACTTGTATATTTGAGCCTCGATGGATTTAAATGCTGCCGCTTCTTACCATCACTTGGTCAACTATCGTCTCTAAGAACACTCTTGATCAAAGCATGGTCTGGAGTTGAGGTTATCGGTCATGAGTTCTATGGGAGGCGCATTTCCACCAATAATCCCTTCGAATCCCTTCGAACCTTAATTTTTGAAGGGATGCAGCAATGGCATGAATGGATACCATATGATGACAGCAAAGCTTTCCCTCGCCTCAAAGTGCTACAGATAAAAGAATGTCCCAAGCTAAGAAGAGCCCTGCCCTGCCACCTTCCTTCTTTAATAGAACTCGAGATCAAAGATTGCCCGCAGCTTGTGCTTTCACTTCCAAGGTCTCCAACCATTAATAAAATGATGTTATCGAATGACTCTGCAGAGGTGAAGCTAGAGAAACTGACTTCTGGGTACAGTCTCAAACTTTTCTCATTTCAAGCCTTACATTCCCTACCGATGGAAATGGGGAAATTGGGTTGTGTTTCCACTACTTTACTAAACATTGATATCGTTGGTGTTTCAATCAAGTGGCTCCCACTAATGTTTTTCCCCAGGTTAAAGCAACTTAACATCTGGATATGCTCAGACCTTGAATCTCTGTGTGTACAAAAGGAACCTTGCAGCAATTCTGAATCTACCTTTAGTTCCTTGATGTGTCAGAGCCCACATTTGGAAAAGCTCTCATTACATAATTGCCCAAAACTGAAATCAATCCATTGCTCCTTCCCTTCCCTGGTGAAACTCGAAATATATCACTGTGATGAAATTGAGTCATTTCCGGGAGTTTGTTTGTCCTCCAAGCTAGAATCACTTAAGATCCAAGGGTGCAAAAAACTGCTTGCTGGCCGGAAGCAATGGAATTTGCAAAGATTCCCTTCTCTTTCTCGTTTCTGTTTCGGTGCATGTGAAGAAGTGAAATCCTTCCCTGAGGAAGGTATGCTCCTACCCTCAACCCTCACCTCTCTTGGAATCTATAATCTTCCGAACTTGAAATCTCTGGATTGCAAAGGGCTTCGGCACCTCACTTTCTTGAGAGAATTGATCATCAAGTACTGTTCAAAGCTCCAACCTATTCCAGAAGGGAGCCTGCCCTCTTCAGTTGCTGTACATACCGTGTCCTGACCCTTTCTGGAGTAAAGATTGCTCCAAGATTTCTTCAGTTGCTCTAAGCTCCAACCTATTCCAGAAGGGAGCCTGTCCTCTTCAGTTGCTGTACGTACCACGTACTGTCCCTTGATGGAGTAAAGATTGCTCCACTGCTGGATCAATTGAACAAAACAGTCTCTCCTTTTTATATCTCATCCACCCAACTTGAAAGAGGTATTACAATTGAAATGTTACCTTTTAAGTTCTTGATAACAATTCTAGGGAAAGGCCTTTCATGCTATGTTATTAATTCCTTGTGTATTCTTGGCAGGATTTTGATCAAAATTTTCTTCTACTACACAAATTTGATGCTTCCAAGCTGTTCTTACTTCGAACCTAATCCGTTTCTGGTTGCCAACTACAAGAGCACCAGAATTGGAACGTTTATGTCAAGGTAAATTACACTGATCAGTAGCATTTATATTCAAGAAAAACACACGGTATTGACTTGATTAGGATTATCATATTTCCACATAATAGGCAACTCTTAACAATTATTCTGTTATGCCAAACATTTTGGTGGTTCCTGCAAAATCAGTTCAAACATGCTTTTCTTTGCTTGTTTCACAGTAGCCGCTAATGAAATTTCTGAGGGCCGTGTTGTGCGGATTTTCAGATTATTTCTTACTGATTTAAGAATCAAAATTCCATTCCTGCTTTAAGGGTCTCTATTACGTTTAACAGATAGTGTAGTGAATGTGAAAATTTGCGGCACTGATTTGTTTTTTTATTTTTATCTTGTCTTTCAGGATCATGAATGAAAGTTCAAAGTTCTTCAAGCATATTTCTGTTGAAGCAAAGTAATCCTTACCGCACTGCCTTCATGTTCTGTGTGAGCTGCAAGTTGACATCTCTTCTTGGCAGTATTTTGTGTTCTGCGTGTCATACTTCACCCTGGACTTTTCTCCATTTCTCTTTTTAATAGAGCTTGTAATGTACATGATCAATTTAGCAATACCTTGAATTCTGAAAGACTATTTTTGCACCTAGATACTGAACTGCTTTATGATTCCTAGTCTCCATCCAGAATAAAAAAATTCCAAATGCTTATGTACTCTCTGGAATCATTTCCATCAGGATTCTGATTTTTGGCAGGCTGCAAAAATGTTTGATCTTGATTATAATCCTTCAGGCCTTTCGCTTATATATCCTGCAATGACTATATTTCTGATCCTCGCACTGTTTATCAAATGAATATATTCTGGGTTTTTATCCAACCATTTAAAAGATTTAGAATATCTTACCAGCAAGACGAAGCCGAAATTATGCAAGCTGGTATAGTTTTGATTTCTTAAATTTTGTTTCCCTCGTACACTCCACCTTCACTCATAATCCTACTCCTTCTGCCATCCCTCTTGCTCAATAATGGCTACACTTCCACCACTGAATCCCAAATGGTCCCTCTTAAAAATGGCCACTCCCCTTCTTAGACTATCTGAATGTTCCTAGAATCAGAATACTTAGGTCTTGTGATGGCTTGCTTCTCTGCTATTCCACCTGTCTGAGGAAGCCAGGTGACCAAAGGTGGAAAGAATTCATGACTGATAAGAAGTTTATAGAAGCTCTGTAGTTACCGTTTTGCTGGGGAGATCTGCATTGGGGAGTCACTAAGGCTCACACCCGGGCTGCACACGTGAGAGCTCACTGTTTGGAAAGAAGTGGTTGCAGCAAAAGATACATTTCAGCTTTGTGATTTGCATTCGAAACCTAATTATGAAAGGGGTAATGCCTATGAATACATTGAGACCCTCATTAGCGTTTGAGCACAGCACTTTGTAAGCTAGGTACATATTCTGCTTTCAAGTTGATTATTTTTATCGTAACATCTGCAGCATTGGGATTTATACATGCTTCTATGTGCAGAAGCCAACGCTCTAATGGATAGGAGCATTTTAGGCTGTTTTGATCTAGAGAAAAGGTGTATTCCCTTGTTTTTTTCATTCACTACCTGCCCTGTCCACTTCAAAGACCAGCCGGTGGATCTTGTTTCTTCGACTTTCTTTTTTGCTATTGCATTTTAACTAAGAGGAGTACACTGAACATTGTGTAGGTCCTGGTTATTGCATTTTAACTAAGAGGAGTACACTGAACATTATGTAGGTCCTGGTTTTCAAAGGCTACGTAGCCTTTTTTTAGCAGAGCAGATACATTTCGCACTCTATGGTCTATATGTTCTGCAGCTTGGTAGTTGGTGCCATATTTTTTAACCCAGTCCGGCCCGGCAGGTCGATCCGGGATCCGGCGACCCGGTAAAATCCGGTCAAAAACCTGATTATAACTTATTGATATTTTTTTTACTAAAACAATGTCGTTTTGATTTAAAAAAATTAATCCAGACGACCCGATGATCCGGTCAAAATCCAAAACCCGGGTTTTGAACCGGGCCGGCCACCAGGCCAGGTTTAAAAACGATGGTTGATGCTCAAGTCTTCACTTGCTATTTGAGATTATGTTCATATTTTCTCTATCAGAATTAACATGGACAACAGCAAGGGTTTTTTACTTGTGAAAACCCTCATTAATTATCAAAAAGAACAATTATAATGTAAATTTTTTTATTTTAAAAGTATTTTTAAATTAATTTTGCTTTATGAGTTAGTATATTTGTTTCGAATTGATTTCTAATACATGTCTACATAATATAGTATTTGTTAATAATTTGTCTTCTCATTTAAAAAACTCTATTTCCGCCACTGCCTGGCAAGACTCGGTCAAAAACCTGATTGTAACACATTGATTTTTCTTTTACTAAATTTGATTTTAAAAAATAATTGACCCGAACGACCCGATGACCCGGTTAAAATCCAAAACCCGGGTCTTGGACCGGGCCGAACACCGGGCCGGGTATAAAAGCTATGGTTGGTGCTCAACTCTTCGCTGGCTATTTGAGATTATGTTCATATTTTCTCTATCAGAATTAACATGGACAACAGCAAGGGTTTTTTACGTGTGAAAACCCTCACTAATTATGAATACCATAATTATAAAAATATTTTCAAAATATTTAATTTTTATTAATCACTATCTTTGCTAAAAAAACTATTACAATTCTTTATATATATATATAAACTAAAATAAAACCTATTAAATAAAAAAGAATATTCCCTTCAAATAAAAAATAAACATCATCATAAAAAAAATGAATTAAATTAGAAAATATTTATTTTTCTAAAAAAACTCCTACATCAATATATTGATCAAGTACCTTTTAATTGGTTTCTCTTTTATTGCCAGAAAGCTAGAATTCACTATGGAATCTCACTTGCACTTCCTACTAGTTTTGCTCTTGAAACTGACTGAATTTTGTGTAAGGGCCTACTCAACTGGTAGTTTCTTTCTAAAACTATGGATTCAAAATATGAATACAGGCAAAAGTTAGCAGTTCACGTGTAAGAGCAACGTTAATTGTCAAATTATTCTACATGTTGCTTTGTCTCAACACCTCATCCCCGTTAACCTTCCTTTTGGGTGCATTTCTAGGTCAAATAAGTGTGCCGCAACTCATATCGCGTCGACTCTAAAAGTATTTAAAATTAATGAAAATTATAAATTTTTGGTATTTTAATTTTTTTTTATGGGGAAATATTTTGTTTAAATAATAATCAAGTATTCTTATCAACAAAAATTTTATAGTATAGAATTGATTATATAAAAATAAAAATATTATTATTCCTTAAATATTTTAACTGAAACAGGCTGCATTGTTAATTTTATTTTAAATTATTAAAATTTTGTTGGTTTATGTTATAATTGTTTGCTTATAATATTTTTAATATAACATCAATTTAATTATTGATATTTTTAACTTTGATATTGATAAATATTAATTATGTCAAAAAATATATGATATTTCTGACTATAATATTAATAAATAAACCAATAAATGATTTCAAAATTATTACATGTATTTTTTTTTAAAAAAATATATTGTATACTAAATTTATATTTCATATAAAAATTTACAAATGAGTTATACAGTGAAGTATCTAATTCACACGTGTTGCTACAGTGTTCACGAGAATTAAAATTCACTTGGAACAGTGCGATGTTAAAGAGTGTTGTCTTATTGAGAGGCACTTTGCATTGACAACTCGTAGGGAAGTGTAGACTAGGGAGGGGACTGGGTTTATAGTGTGTTTGAGAATATTGTTGTAGTTTAAATTATTTTTTATTTAAAAATGTATTAAAATCTGTTCCAAATTCTCCAGCTCATCTTACAGGCTCTCCTCACTATTCACCATCCCCCAATAAGGTATGCTCAAATGTATGCAGTAATTGTTTTTGCATCTGAATAGTGCTTGCTTCTTTCCTGTTGCTGACAACAGTATTCTATCGGCAGGTTTCTAGAAAATCATACGAGAAGCTGAGAAGGCCTGATGGCTTATAGTGTCTGTTCCATATGGGCTGTTGGGGCTGGGATTTGTTTATGAAAAGGGGCACAAAATAGGCCTCTCTGTAATGGGATTATTTTGTGCTTCTCTATCATTTCTTTGATTTTTCAATTAGCTCAAAGTGGAAGAAGGGGTTTATATTTTACAGCACGCTCTTCTACTCCCATCCATTTTCTTAATAGACTAGGCCTAGGCCATTGAAATAAGGCCACAAGCAATATCAATGGAATTCTAGGTCCTGGACAAAACCAAATCTGGCCTGGGCCTTAGGCCTACAATGACTTTGTCCAAGAGACATTTAGCCACGTGCATCGAAGACTTCTTGAAAATAGAGAGAAAAATGGTTAGAAAAATTGTTCAAGACACCCTGTCGGCCTGTCCTGTCTTTTGAGGTCCAAGGTGGTGTTTGGGGGAGGCGCTTCAATAGGAGATTTTAAAATTTTTGAACTTTTTCTTTTAAAAAAAAAAAAAAAATTATGATTTTTGAATTATTTTGATGACCTTCAAATGAGCACATATTATTTTTGGATTTTCCTCCATACTTGTAGCATAATAATATGTGCTCATTTGAGGATTACAGGACCTGTAAAACTTAACAAGCTCTTCTTCCTTCTTCCTGGGCTCTTTTGAAGGTCCTATACCAGCAGCTAGCGAAGACGCATTAACTGCTTCTTCCACCAACTCTTCTTGCTTCATTGGCTCTTCTTTTTCCAGCTCTTCTTCCTTCTTAACATCAGTAATTAAAGAGCATGATGTCTCTGATGCCCTGATTAATTTTGTTTAATTTGTGATCTGACCTCCAAACTCAGCTTGAGCTTGAGATAATTTCATCTTTGAGAGAAGTGGTGGTTATCATACTACAAACAAATCATCATCATCATATAAGCTATATGAGAATAACGAGCAATTAAGTGCTCCCAACAAATAGTGTATGGTTTTTTATTCTTCTTGTCGAAGAAATTAAGAAATTGCTCAATGTTGTCTTAATTGGTACTGTTAATATGATGTCTTAGGTGAGTTTCCTTGTGTATATGAACACGTACAAACCTCAGCACGCCAATCTACAGTATTGTAGTACATATGAACACATAAATCCAAAACTAGCTTTAGTTGTCGGAAGAAGGCAGCTGAAAATAGCAGGACAGCACAGCATATTCAATCATTTCTTAACACCTACATCTGGGATTTTTTTTATAAAAAAAATAGTACATTAAATGTGAAAATTTTATAGAATAATATCGTATTAAATTTTTTTAATAAAATTAAATAGTTTAATTATGTTGTATTTTAAAAGTGTGATATAGTCCAACTTTAATCTTTTTACCTTAACATGTTGACCATTTAGATACAATTATATTAACTGATCAACTGTTTTATACAAAAACATAATTTTATAAAAAATTTCTTCGAAATATATTTTGTGAGTCAAAATACAGTTATTTATCTAAATTGTAGTTTAAAAAATAGACTCCAATTAATATCTTAAAATATTATTGTTCACACAGTAGTTTGTGATTTTGAGCAGTAAAGTGTGGGTCTGTTATAACCAAATGAGGATTTGCCCCAAACAATTTACATGAATTACCTAACAGATGTATTTATGAACCAATAAAACAAGTTTAGGCTCAAGAAGAGGTATGATCGCGTGTTATATCAGAATAAAAATTCAAAAATACTATAATTTTTTATCTAATCATTAAATCACATTTAAATTTTTACATTTAATAAATATCACCCTTCTAAAACATAACATGATATAATCAAACTATAAAATTTCACTGAAACTTTTTATCTCTATATTAATTCGCCCAATATTTGTATGATGATTGCACAATTTATCGCCACATGTGACACCAGATCAAAACATGAACCTGTGTGATCATGACATGGACACGTGTATACGATATTTATTGTTGATGGAGATATTAGTTTGGTCAAGAAGTCCACGCATTTTTGTCATTATAGACTCACAGTGGCTTTTATTAGAAGCATCTCGATCCCATCCCCAACAATGGCCAAATTCTACTTAATTAATATTTTAATTAATTGAAGGACTGCTTTGCAAATGACGTCTCGAGTGATGACGTGTAAAACCATTTTTTCCAATTTTGATTAAAAGACCCTTTTGTCATCCAGTGACGGTGGTGTGTGAAACTAGCTGGAAATTAAAAACCCTATGATTTTTTAATAGCCAACCTCTGCAAGAGTTAACCTCGGAGGTGTCCGTACTTTGGCAAATCTCTATCTATCATATTACGATCATCTTATCACATACGAGATGTGAAGTAAGTTTAGCCGACACCATCCAAGCTTAAAAGTAGATGCTGAGTTAACCTCTAAGAAAACAGTAATCTTACTGAAATTATAGATTGTCGTGTATTTAATTTAATTTAAAGTCACATGTTAATGTGTGTTTTAAAGTTTAGGGTTTATAACCGGATAGTTATTATTTTTTAAAATATTTTTTATTTAGAAATATATCAAAATAATATTTTTTTTATTTTTTAAAATTTATTTTTAATAATAGTACATCAAAACTATTTAAAAACATAAAAAAATTAATTTAAAATAAAAAAATAAAAAAATTTGATATTTTCAGATCATTAATGTGTTGATATCAAAAATAAAATTTAAAAAATAAAAAATATTATTTTAATATATTTACAAACAAATAAATAATTTTATCAAAATACATTTTATTTAAAGGGCAATGTCGTTTCTCTGGATAGAGTTTTCTGCAAAACAAACAGTAGGTGACATGCTTATCCTCCCACCGCAACATTGATCCCATTAATTGGTCGTGATTTCTTACACAACTTGTTCGATTTTTTATTCATCGGTTAAAGTGATCCTCACACGCTGTGTGGGATATTTTTCAAGGAAGCAGAAAAGTAATGCAGCTGTCAAAAAAAAATGTGACTTTCTTGCAATTCACAAAGGAAGGGAAACTCGAAGAACATTGCTGGTAGAGAGAGAGAGAGCCAAGAGTCATTGGAGTGGAAAAGGGAAAAGTCTTGCCCTTTTCACACAAAACAGTATACTGCTGGATATATAGTTCTTGCAATTTGTCCAAGATCGAAGGGTGCAAAGAATCATTTTGTGATTTTTTTGGTTCTGTCTTTGTTTTGTCCTAACGCCCATATATCTGTCTTCCTCTTCACCCTCGTGGGTCCTTTTTGTTTTGCCTTCTTAATTTGGCTTGCTTTATCTTCTAGCTCATAAGAAAAAGAAAATTGTCAAAACAACACTAGTGAAGAAGAACAGAGTGTTCATCAATGATGTTGCATCCATCTCATTAGTTTTCATGTTTTTGTTTTAGAACACCATTACATTAACAAATTGACCAATTTCTGTGCGAAAACCGTGACCAAGTAATTGTATACTCAAATTATGTGTCAACAAATGCCAAACACAAAGTTGACATGATATCTCACTTTCAATTCGGTGTTTTCTGTGAATCATTTTCTTGACTTTATTATTTATTATATATGATTACATTTTCCAAAACTAGTCCATGAAATTCACCTTCTGGTCAAAGAAAAATATAAATTTTAAATAGAGAAAAGTGTTTTCTAGTTTAAAATATCAAAAAACACTTTCCCTATAGGACCAAAAACTAAAATGATACAATACTTTAATATATATATATATATATATATATATATAATACTTTAAAATATAAGTTATTAGAAAATAATAAATTACTGATATGTTTTTATAGAAAATAATATATTAGAATATATTAATATACAATATATTAATTTGATATATTATTACATAACACTTTAATTTAAATAATATTGCTAGAAAATACATTTAAATACAAAACATGTTATATTATATAATAATCATATATTTTAAATCATATAAATTGTGTTATAAAACTACGATACCATACAAAAGAAATTTATTTTCAATGTTCTCCAAACACCAAAAATCTATTTTCAATTTATGTTTTAAAAATCTACTATTTAAAAATAATATAGTTAATGATTCAAAATGTATTGTTTTTTAACTTATTTTCTTTGATATGTCCATATACCAAAAACAATTCAGCTCATTTGTCATTATACAACTAAAAATGCTAATAAATTTTACTTAAATATATTTAACAGTTTTTAAAAATGAAGATAATATAGATATATATAGAGAATATGTCTCCTTATACATTATGCCTTCAAAGTAAAAAATAAAATTACTTAAAAAATATTTTAAAAACATTTATTTCATGTCCTTGTCTATATCTTTTTAATCTAATAAGATTGTGTTTCTACCTAAGATAATAACACAACACAACCTTTAAATATCTATTAATGAAAAATCACTAACGAATTTGAAGGCATTAATATCAAAGCAAGACCCATAATTTATTAATATAAAACAACCCAACACCGTCAACCCAAATGTTCCAAAATCTCCAACAAAACTATATTTTTCTTTCACTTATTTCATCTATCTATTATAGATTTCTTTTTAACATGTAATTGACAAACTAAGAGATGACACAAGCATCTGGGTTTTCCTCTTCTGATCAGCTCAGCGACATGGTCTAGGTGGTCGTACGAGGATTATAGGCCTGGTAAGCCTTGACCAGCTCAGCTCCATGGTCGCTATCTTCTGATCTTCTTGCTTCTTTTACTGTTCTTTCTTGGGCTCGTCTTTTCTCTTTCCAGACTCTTTTGCTGGTCGTGCTGTAACTATTTCTGCGCCGCACAGCTTTCTCGATTTGGCCACTATGGGATCAACGTCCCCTGCAAATTTGCGTCACAAATTAAACCACTAAATAAAATAAAATAAAATAAAATAAAAATCATGAATACTTCATTGATGATCTTGGATTTATAAGTTAATGACCATATAGCCAAAAATAAATAATTAAATTATATACCTGAAAGACTAGAGGCTGTCTTCGTGGCTTTTTTCTTGGCTTTGTCATCGTGGAAACCCAATTTCAACCCAGCTTTCTGCAACAAAATAAGCTCATGTAAACTTTGTTATAAAAAATGGCTAAATCAACTGAAGCTAACAAAACTCACTGAAGTTTCTCAGCAAAATAAGTAAATCAACATAGAAAAAAGGAAAAAGAAAAGAAAACTTGATTCATGATTCTTTCATGCAAGTCATCTAACAGAAAATAGAGAGAGAGAGAGAGAGAGAGTTGATTCTCACCTTCATTTCTATAGCTTAGAGAGATCTGATCAAAGAAATAGTTGAAATCAAACAGTAAATAAAGAAAGCTTGAGGTAAGGGGGGAGGAGGAGGAGGAGGAGGAGCAAAGAAAACAAAAGGAAAAACTTGGTGATGAGGTGAAGGTTCTTTGTGGGGGAAGTGAAGAGAGAGCACTGAGTCAATCTAAGGACATTAGTTTATGGTCAGTAAGCACAAAATTGTAGGACCAGTAAAGGAAAGCACTTTGGTGTTTCAAGTGTCGAAAATGCCTTTCGTTTCTAATCGTAGGGTGTTTTCTTTATTTCATTTTCATTTTTTAAAAAAGCAAATTTAGATTTTTACTAGTTATTTCACCGCGTTTCATTATGAATTAGATATTATTTTTTTAATATGCTTTTGTAATTAAAAAAAAATTTAAGTTAAAATTAAAAAATTTATACACATATATAATTAAATAAATTATAACTTATGTATGTTAAAAAGTAAATAAAAAATTAATAACTAAAAATAAAATTACAAAAATCAAGAAACAAATATAGATCAAGATATTTAATCTTTAATAAAAAATTTATCTGGTTATGTTTATTATATTTTTTTATTAAATTATTTTTTTATTTAATCAAATAATAATATAAATAAATACATATTAAATTAATAAAATAAAATAAAAATATTATAGAAAACTCCAAGAAATATTATTTTAAGTGTAACTTAGACTTATTTAATAGTAGCAAAAAACATTGACAGAAATCTGAACTGGGCTACAGCCATCCAAGCCTTCAATATGGCTCTGCCCATGCAACGTATGTGATCGGTTTGGTTATGGAGCAACAAGTGTGGAATGTGCCAAAATGGTTCATGTTTTTTGACACCTTTCCTCTCTTTGGGTCTACTGTTTGTGGGATTGCGTATGGGGCTTTTTCTACAAGTATGGATCCAAACAAAAAGGGTTCCTTTCCTGGGTTTGAACAAGTCCAGAAGAAGATGTGGAAAGAAGAAGACGAGGGCAAGAACTCATGGGGATGAGGAAGCATATGATCACGACCCGAGCATGTGCTTTCCTTTCCTTTCTTCTTCTTCTTCTTCTCTATTTGACTTTTCTTCAACTCCCATGGAGTTAATAGCAAATAGTGTACGGTTTTTCTTTGTCTTTTTGTCGAATAAAATAAGAAAATGCTCAGTATTTGTATTAATTGGTACTTGTTAATATGATTTCTTAAAGTGTTAAGGCCAGAAGTCACGTGAGTACTCGTATATATACATTAACTTATTTGAGTTTCCTTTGACAGATGAACACATGGAAACAAACGTCAGCAAGCCAATCTACGTCTAGCTTTAGTTGTTGGAAGAAGACAGCTGAGAATTGCAGTGCAGAACAGCATATTTCATAATATCTTAAGCATAATACAAGACTCAACCTGGGAAATTTACTGGTTATAGACACAAGTCATGAATTGGGTTTTTTTTTTTAAAAAAAATCTCTACAATAATATAGTTTTGAAAAAAAAATATTATATTTTTTTAATGATCCGGCCTCAAGCATGATCGACTCATCACGACATTAATTCACCTCATAAATAGAACCATATCTTATAACACGGATCTTAATATCTGCTTATGTCCCCAAATCAAAACATGAACTTATGGGATCATGATATGGGCACATGGACATCTTTTTTTTTAATTTTTTTTTAAAGATGCTCTGGGTGTTTTTTATGAGCATGAAGATATTAGTAGTTCGGTCTCAAAGTCCACACGTTCTGGTCATAGACTCACAGTGGCTTTTATTAGAAGCATCTCGATCCCATCCCCAACAATGGCCAAATTCTACTTAATTAATATTTTAATTAATTGAAGGACTGCTTTGCAAATTACGTATCGAGTGATGACGTATATATAAAACCATTTTTCTCCAATTTTAATTAAGACCATTTTATCATCTAGTGAAGGTTTTTTAATAGCAAACCTCTGTAAGATCCATCACAAGAGTTAACCTTGGAGGTGGACGTACTTTGGCAAATCTCTATCATATTACATACGAAATTGAAATTGATTGGTTTTTTTGGCTCTCTCTTTAGCTTTATGTTTCTGATCTGTAGAAGGTATTTCTCCACTAGCAAGTTTTTTTTCAAAAGACTTCCTTTATTTTAGTGTGGATAGCAGGGAAGAGCAATATTTCTTATTTTTATTTTTTAATAGGATTCTTCCCTGTGAGTGTTCTTTCTATCTGTTATTATATATCTGAAAAAATCAAGTTATAATAATTGGATAAACAAAAAAAACCCTCTCACGCGTGGAATTATAGATATTGATGTGTAATTAATTTAATTCAAAATATAATTGACGTCCATAATACATGCTGATGTGTCTGTCTATATTTATATAATTCTTAATTAGGGCGTTGTCGCTCTATGCATGGAGTTTTCTGCAAATTAAACGAACATTAGCCGGCATTCTTGTCCAGGTTGAGAAGGTCATGATCAGTACTGCTACAGAACAAACTTCAGATGCTTATCCTCCCACGGCAATATTTTTTACACAGATTTGTTCGATATTTTATTCATTGGTGAAAGTGATCTTCACACACTGTGTGGGATATTTTTCAACGACCAAAAGAGCCCATGCAAGTACTGTAAAAAAGAATGTGACTTGCTCACCATAATTCACCAGAGGAATGGAGACTCGACTCTCCTCTGAAAAAAGTGAAGAACAAAAGTCATAGGAGTGGAAAAGGGAAAATCTTTGCCCTTTTCATACAAAACAGTAGAATTGCAGGATAGTTTTTGAGATTTATCCAACAAGATGCCAAAACAACATTAGTCAACAACACAACGTTCATCGTATTGCATCAATCCATCACATTAGTTTTCATGTTTCCATGGAGGATGAGATTTTAAGGTAACAATATTGTACTTTTCTTGCAATCGTTTTCTTTTAGAACACCATTACATGACCTGTTCTGTGCTAAAACCCTGGCCAAGTAATTGTATTCTCAAACACTGTGTCCGCCAAACAGCAGTACAGAACAGCATATTTCATAATATCTTAAGCATAATATAAGACTCAACCTGGGGAATTAACTGGCTAAAGACACAAGTCATGAATTGGGTTTTTTTTCTAAAAAAAACCCAACAATAATATAGTTTTGAAAAAAAATAAAAAATTTTAATGATCGGGCTTGAACCATGATCAACTGACTTATCACGACAATCACCTCATAAATAGAACCAGATCTTATAACACGGATCTTAATATCTGCTTATGTCACCAAATCAAAACATGAACCTATGGGATCATGATATGGGTACATGGACAACTTTTTTTTAATTGTTTTTTAATAAAGATGCTCTGGGTTTTTTAAAGAGCATGGAGATATTAGTTTGGTCTCAATGTCCACATGTTTTGGCCAGAGACTCACAGTGGCTTTATTAGCAGCATCTGGGTCCCATCCCCAACAATGGCCAAATTCTACTTAATTAATATTTTAATTAATCAAAGGACTGCTTTGCAAATGACGTATCGAGTGATGACGTCCAAAACTGATTTTTTCCAATTTTGATTAAGACCCTTTTATCATCTGGTGAAGGTGGTGCGTAAAACTAGCTGGAAATTAAAAACCCTACGGTTTTTTAATAGCCAACCTCCTCTGCAAGAGGTAACCTTGGAGGTGTCCGTACTTTGGCAAATCTCCATCATATTACGATCCTATGACTTCCTCTGATAACGTACGAGATGTGAAGTAAGACGTTTAGCCTAAACCATCCAAGCTTAAATTAATTACATGTATGGTTTTGTTGAATTAACCTTTAAAAAACAGTACTAATCTTAGGCTCCGTTTGTTTGCAGGAAAGTTGTTTCCTTTTGGAAAGTGAATTCCGGAGAAAGTGAATTCCTGGAAAGTGAATTCCGGGAAAGTGAATTCCGATATTTGGTAGTGTTATGGAAAATGAACTGGAAAACACTTTCCAGTGTTTGGTTATGTTATGGAAAAGAAACTGGAAAATAATTTATTAATGAATTAATTTTTTTTTCAAGTTTATCTAATATATATAAAATATTTAATATAAATATTTAATCACTTACAATAAAAGAATGAAATCTAAAAAGTATAATGATGAATTTTTTTTATTATAATATATATTCATACATAGCTTATTTTATAAAATATAACTAAATATATCATATCATATTATATAGAAATAAGCTTGTGAAATATTTTTTAAGTAAAACCTATTACTATATTTTTTTCAATTTTAAAAGCTTAAAATAAGTTTTTTTTTTTCATATGAAGAAAGCCAAATTAATTTATGGTAAGAGTTATATATTTGGGGTATTTTTTTTTTTGATATGAAGTTTTTTTAAAAAGATAAATAGATTCAAAAAATATTTTGATGGGTTTTTTGGATAAATATTTTTTTTTACGAGTAAAGGCAATTATCCCTTTAATATCCCTTTAATATATATCGAATAAGCATCAAGAAATAAATATAAATATCTAACATCAAACAAAATCATGCATAAATATTAAGTTTCGATGTCATATACATACATATTAGTTCAAATTACAAACATAAATATGCTAGACCGAATTAAACAAGTAAACATACTTGTCAAATAACAAACATAGTCTGAACCCAAATTTTAAACATAGTCAAACCATCTTAGCAAGCAGGCCTGTAGTAGTGTTGGTTCACAAAATTCTGAACCCAAATTTTCCTCAAATTAGCATTTTTTGCCATAAATGCTTTTGCCAACATTTCATTTTGGACCAAATGATCAAATGCCTCCCCAAGAGTGATCTCATCAAAGCCTTCAATTTTCATGACTTCCGCATACAACGCATTAACATCAAGTTGATTTTTGCTGAGGCTTTGAATTGCAAGTGCTACATCTCCAATCTGTTTAGACAACTTTTCAACACCATCATCTTCATACATGCGATTTCTCTTCCTATGTTGCCTCTTTTGCGTACTAGAGGAAGATGTCTCTTTTCCCTTAGAAGTTTCTTCATATTCCCCTTCATTTTCAATTGAAATTGATTGCTCTTCAGTGTTCTCTTCCAAGTTGACATCAGCATATGATTTGGCATAATT
>Ga0307517_10000370_pt1 | contig 77764 bp, 84 predicted proteins | sample 23_EM_MG_FD_194515 | JGI IMG/M metagenome (GOLD analysis project Ga0307517, IMG submission 194515) | Populus trichocarpa ectomycorrhiza microbial communities from riparian zone in the Pacific Northwest, United States - 23_EM | ecosystem: Host-associated > Plants > Roots > Unclassified | place... | reverse complement strand
AAAGCTATATAGAAACCCCCCCCCCCCCCCGATATTACGCCTCCAATGAATTCATAGGAATTGGGAGGTCGAGAGAGTGCGGATATTTAAAAGTTCGTATAGTGGAAGAAAGGAATTCCACGCGCCAAGGTCTTTCGAGACTCGACAGAATGATGGGAAGAAACTTGCATAAAGCTTTTTTTTTAACAGCCCCAGGCGTTCTGGCTCGTCCGATGATTTGAAGAGGAAGGCTCGAATATACCATAACACTACCAGGCCGCTCCTACCCCCTCTGCGAGTAAATTAGGAATACCAGTATAATGCATTACTCCCCCTCCCTACCCCCTCACCAATCCCGCAATCAAAGGCTCTCCCACTCACAATCCATTTCATCAGCAAACTTCTAAGCCTCCACTCCCCAGCTCCACCGGCCATCCAATCCGCTCCGCTACAGCCACTCCAGCAACAACCCCCGATCCACCCCACCTACTGAACTTACCCAGAGAGCATCCATCCCCGGCAGTCATAAACTCCCAGGCCCCAAAAGCCTAACCTCTACTATCTACCCATTCGCCCAACCCTCCTAAACCAGATCCTTTCAAGAATGCGCTTCCCATCGGCACCCTCCCTCCCTCAGTCCCTCCTCCATCCCTCACCAAAGTGAGCGCAGTAGCATAGCGAGAGGCAGTAGCACGCAGAACCTTCTTCCTTCCAACAGTTGTAGCCGCCAGCTAGCTGAAGACCCCATCGCGCACGCGCAAACTTCGTCCTGAGGGTCAAGCCCCCCCCATCGGGCACTCCCATGAGGTATCATACTGGCTTCTGCCGGAACGATATTCCACGTAAAAGGGTTAGGGTTGCGCGGGCTGGGGTTTTTTTCCAGGCAGGTTTTTTTGAGTACGGCCAGGAGTACGATAGGATTATACTAGTAATAGGAGAGGAGAGGAGTGGGTGTGTACCGAGGGGGTGATGGCAGGGTGCAGGGAGTGCTTCCATGGAGAGTTCTCATAGTGGGGCTCCGGAGGCGCCGCGAGGAGAGTGCTGCAGTGGCGGGAGTGCATCCAGCTCGACACTACCTCCTTATACAGAGCAGAGACAGGGGAGAGGGGAGAAGAGGACTGGCTGCAGGGTACGAAACTGAGGTGACCGCTCGCTCGCTTGCAGATGATAGAGAGTATGTTTAATCCGAAGCGGAGACTGCGTTCAGCCGGAATGCGCCGCTCCAGGTGCCGCGGGTCGGATGTTCCATAGCGGCCGAAATCGTGGTCGGAACAGGAGGGGTGGGAGTAACGCAGCGGTTGACGTTAACGTTGATGGAGTCGTTGGAACGACTACCGCCCTCGCTGTTGGAACAATGGCTTCAATGTGACGAAAGTATTTCTGCCAGTGGCGGGCAATAGTGCCAGTGGAACCTAGACACTAGTTGGCCCTGTATATAGATACCTCTTGTGGGTATAAATACTGTGGGCCGGTACCCAAGCATCAATGCACAATAGACATCGGTCAACTCTTGCTCTTCCTCTATAAACTAGATCATTCTTTCAGTGGACCCATCCTTACTTTCGCTTCGCACTCTTTCTCGCGCACCCAAATTCCGACACTCGCAACCCCGTCGGCACGAGTGAGATACCATGACCACCAATCCAACGACCTCAAACCCAACACCGGCAAATCCAACCCCCCCATGCGCGCTCGAGAAAAGAAAAGAATCTCTATTAACCTGCATGTTATAATCCATAGAAACGCCGTACTATACCCTCATACCATACGATACCCGTCCAAATCCACCCCAACTAACCCCCGGGAAAGCCAAACCCGAGTGAAACCATATGAACCTCCCCGCTAAGTCCCACAAATCCGACGACAATACCGGGCGAGATAAATTATGATACCCAACAAAGAAAGAAAGAAAAGCTCGCAGCAGGAAACTACTCACCTCACCTCCCTCCCAAAAATGCTTGCGCTTATAGCGGGGGTGAGATGATATTTCTGCCCATATTTCTTGGAAACAAATGGATGGATGATGCGGGGCGGGCCAAGTTAAGTTAATTGCTGTGGGTGATGAGGTAAATTTATGATGTAATGCAATGCTGCGGACATCATACCGTGCTGAACCGTTCGATGAGATCGCACTTGCCGGGGGCCTGTGAGGTTGCTACGATTTACTTGTCCCTTGCAGAACTACCCTCGATGAGCATCCACCAATAATCAGCACAGGATGTCTGGATGAGTGATGGATGGATGGGTGCCGCACATGGAGCTTGCACAGCATGAAAGCTATGGATAACATTCAACGGTAAAAAGTGTTATTGGTCTTATAATGTGCAACTTGACTCCATAAAAACTTAGGTTTGTTCATAGTGGTAGTGATTTATACAAAAGGAAAATTCAGTATAATAACACTGGGAGGTTTGGACAAAAATAAAATAAAAAGGAAATGGTACAAAGGAAAAAGGATAGGGGGGGATAACAAAAACTTGAGAAGCGATTATATACAAACTTTTTCTCCGGTTTCTCTTTTGATGGTTCGGGAATTCCACCCTGTACATCCATAACAAAAAGTGTAAATAATGAAACAAAAGGAAATAAGTAATCATCGCCCATAATGTCTTGCAGTAATACTCATCCCATTGGTGATGAGGGGCAAAAAGCCCTGCACTCCACGCCCACAACATATACACCGATTCCCATCCACCCCTACATCTATGTCCCAGTTCCCCCGTACCTTGCCTCCTCTAATCCAAACTCCGAAGTTCCAGCCGCCAAACAACCCAATAAAACTTCGAACAGGAACCTGTAGTAGACGTGGCTGAGAACGAAAAGCCTAACAAAAGACCATCCATCTAATGTTTCGCCCGAGAACGTTCATACCAAAAAATGCGGGAGGAGGGAAAACAAACAATGCTAAAATCAAAAAATGTATGCAAAAAGGAAAAAACGACACGCTCGCTCCAGGAAATATACAGATGTGCGATCCTCATGAAATTGCAGACAATACAGGACCTTATGTCCTGGTCTTGCTACGCGGGAAGTCATGGTGCTCCCTTGCCCAATGCGGACAGTACAACAGTAAAAACAAAGATAAACAACAAGCAATAATCAAACACGCAATAAATACAATGCTGAAACCCAAGATGCGCCCCGTTTCACTACCACCCAAAACCATTTTCTGCAGAGAATTGACAAAAAGTGCAAATGAAGAAAATGCGCTGAAAAAAATATATGCGGCGCCGGGCGGGGGGAATATCAACAAGTAAAGACCGAAAGAACTGTGTTGGGGTGCATACCAACCCGTCCAGGGTCGTGTAACACTATCGTGATGGTCATGGTGGTGATGGAAAACTCCGTCCCAAAGAGTAGCAGACGCTCGCTAAAGACTATGAACAAGCCGATTGTAAAATACTCTCAGTTGCTGAAGCTTGGTGAACCGACAGATGCAAATGATTGGCCGACCAAAGTGGCAGACCGGACAAACGTATAAATAAGGAAATCCCAAACCCAACGCTCCATAAACCCAAACGAAGTGGTCATAACAGTACTTGAACGTCGTGCAATGGCACCGGATCCTTAGTAGGATACCATCCTTCTTGTCTCGGAGCGTTGCCGAGAATTGAAAGTTGATTCCGTTCCCTCCTTAGAACACCCACCGGTGGGACGCTTTCCAAAATTGGCACTAGGGCTACTCTCAACATCGTCGTGGTGATGAGCCCCAAATGTAAAGCTTTGTGTGCGTCCAAACTTGGTATTCCTGCGGAATTTGCCCATTTCCTTCTCACATGCCTGGCGATGGGATGCATCATTCATCTCAATATATTGTTGAGGCTCGCATCGCTCACGATATTCGTGGAAAAAGGAAGAATATCCGCCATCAAGGATATATACATCAGGATAGAATAGGGCGGGATAGCGGTGCATATTTAGCTGCCTATCGCGGCTTCGAAGGTGGAGAGCCCTAACACACAATTAGCGAACACTAATGAATGAGAAGCCAGAATTCAATATACATTCTAGGCGCGCGATGAGCAGAGTATTCGCAGTGAAAGATGACGAGAACTCTTTCTGTTTTGGGTTCATTAAAAAACAGTTTCTCCAAATTCTCAGTAGAGTTGACGTTGATGGCGCCAGCAACGTGTCCACCATCATACTCATACTCAAAACGGCAGTCAACAACCAAGACGTCATCGTAGTGTTCCTTGTATCCGCCATCCATGACCTGACACAAGACTGATTTATCGATACGTCTCAAGGGATCATCCTTGATGGTAAAACAAGGAAGGGTTGAATTCTCGCCTGGTGATGCCTTGGGCGGTGACATGGACACCTTAGGCGTCTCCCCGGCGGTTTGCATAACTTCCTCGGGGTGTTCGAACATGCTCAAAGTGCGTCTAACCTTTCCCCTAGGACGGTTGAACTTGGGACGATTGAGGGGAGCAATTGGCGAGCCGTCCAAAGCGGAATTACTCCCACCGCTTCCCATAACGTTCGACATGGAAAAGGGCTTCGCCGGGGGTGGAGAAGCCATGATGCCAGGAAATCCAACCTTCTTCTCATCCCGTGTGGGGGAATCACCAAAGAGTTCCTCCAATTTGATCTGAGGAGCAGTGGCGGCTCTACCGAAGAGCGTGGGTGTGCTATGAGAGCTAGTAGACTTGAAGGAGATACCTCCAGAGGTGTGACGATTGTGTCTCAATAATGAAGGACGTGTAAAGTTTGATGACCTCTTGCGTCTATAATAGTCAGCACCAAATTGTTACAACAAACACAAGCATCACATACTCAGCGAGCCCTGGTCTCCTTGCCGGTGGGTCGTTTCGAGGAAGTTCAGGAACGGCACTTGGCGGACTCGAACATATATTCATGCCTCGGTCTTGTGTAGGAGACGCAGGAGTACGCATTGCCTGGAACGCCGGTTTGTGGGGCAAAGGGGAAATATCCATAGCATCACCGATTGGCGATGAAGTAGGAATTGGAGGGGTTGTGACAGACGCTACTACGGTCAGCTAAAATACCATTTGACCAACTGCAAATAACACTCACAACGCCCATGGAGGCCAAACGGGAAGAGAGACCGTCTGGGTGTCGGGTGCTGAGGCCTATCTTCACGTTAGCGATCCTAAATTCCTGACAATAGGGCAACCCGTCGGAATGGTACAAACGTCTTGTCAATGTGGAAGTTCTGTGACAGGTCCGCAACCAGACTTGATGTAGGAGATGATTCCAGTCGAGATCCCAAATCAAAATAACTTGCACCCTCCATTCTCGACCTCACATTTAATTTCGGCCCAAACAACGAGTCGGAAATGTTAGAGGAAACACCCCGACGAGGAGAGTTTGATGGGAAACCCCCGCTCGCCAATGACCAGGGCGAGCGGTGGAAGGAAGGTGGCTGTAACGCAGCTAAGGGGGATGACGCTTCAATTTCCATTTTGAAGATTGGAAAAAAATTTCTCCGACGTTGATTATTGTTAATAATAATAAATCGACAGAGAAAGTATTAGGCAGTCAGGGACTGAGGTTCCCACGGTGGGATATGTGATTATCAGACGACTACACAGCAATTCTTGATATTCGACTGTAAAACCCTTTTGCCCTATTGTGACTGAGTAGCAAATGGCTAGATAATACTCCGTAATCCACTTGTCTTTTTTGTTTTTCTGCTTTCTCCTCCCTCTCTCTTTAATCCAGCAAACTCTATCTCTTCGACGCGGCCCAAGCACGTTTCGTCAATAATGTTTTATGCAACTAAGCAAAAATAATAAGAATTCCCAACCAGACGGTCGATGCAGGATCTCTCCAGACGAGGGGAAGGGAATTGATGTATAGACGACGAACTGGAGATATCGACTTTGAGATGAGATGCCGTCGATGGAAGAGCAGTGCTGGCTGACTATTGCTGGTTAGTGGGGGGGGGGAGGGGGGGTGGTTGTCGAAGACGAATGGTGAAGCGAGAGAGAAGAGAATTAGAGGAGGGGGGGGGGATGAAATAAGAGAGCAGATGGTTGACTCGAAACCGGTGGTGGAGAGGTGCAAGCTGAGATGTGCTTATGTACAACATGAGTCTCGCGTCGTTACTGCGGCGACAGTGCTCGGCGTTCGTTGCAGAGCAACAGGTTTAACATGCACTCACCTTGATTGGGCAAGCAGGATCCTGTGGGCCGCAAGCTCTCACTGAATAACTAAGGCTGTCTTCCCTGCCGTCACCTTTACCATTCGTTCGCTGGTTGGAGGTCTTTCCTCTGCAGCACCTGCATGCATAAGTATGCGATTGTTCTGCAGTTACCAGGATTTCAGCGAACCCGATAGGACAGCGAAGAAATGGTGAGGGCGGGGGGGGGTGTACTCGAGTAGTGTTGGATGGATGATTGACGGTCTCACACCCCTGCACTCTCTATGGCTTGTCGTTTTCTTTCCCATCTCGGCCACACCCAGACCAGTGAGACAAGCATCATGAAATATTCTGGTGGGGGAGAGAGGGTACCGTATACTATTAGCAAACTCCTGTACCCGTACTAGCATCATTTGGTAGGCTAATTGTTGGCTTGGACGGGGGAGTTCGTTGCGAGGGAAACCCCCCCCCCCCAATCTCTCATACTGTGCGAGCACATTGAGAGCCATCCGGTTGAGAGAATACCGGTATTTCAGCACCTGGGCCAACTAGCGAATCCGGAGATTGACATGTCGAGGTCAGATTCTAAATAGAGGTATATTGCTTCAAGCTGTGTACCCCAAAACGGAGAATTCGGCCAAGACAATCACCATAAATATGTAAAGTAGTACGGTTTTGAGTGCCGCACTGCAGCATCAAGCAGAACACGTTCAATAAACACGCTCGCATGTGACATGTCGCGAGGGAGAACCCCACCGACGACCCATCATGGCAACCAGAGGGGAAAGAGCAGCCAGAGACAACCAACACCAGTCAGTCCCCATGGAGAATAAGTACTCGTACTGTACGAGTACAGGTAAGGTGTAACTCGTGTTTATTATTGTTATTATTATTTATTTTTTCCGCAGCCAAAAAATGGACAAAACGAAAATCACACACTAAAATCCAGAGGGAGACTGTCTAAGGATATATATTCGGCTCTGGAGCCTTCCCTCACCTCACCAGCTCCTGCTTTGTAGTTTACGGGCTACAAAAAGTCGAAACACCACCAACCGATAAAACCCGAACCAATACTCAACTGGAGTAGGAAGTTGTAGTGAGAAATAGTAGTGTGGAGTTGGCGCAGGCTCCACTTCACTAGAGCGAACATTGGCTTTCCTCGCAAAGTCAAGCCTATTCTGTTCTGTTCTATTCTATTATCTCAAAATCCTGCTGCTGTAAGAGGTTTTCCTTCAGAGATCTGCTATTGCTGTGTCTCGTTCCTCCGTCGTCATCCCCACGCAATCCTGAAGATCGTGGTTAGATCGTGCTAGCCTCCTGCCAAAGAGCCCGTTTCCTCGAAAGCTTATTGGCCCTTGCTTGCTTCTTTTCGCCTCCTTCCTTGACCCTGCCATCCCTTACGAGAAAGAAGTTAGTGCCTAGTTATTCCCGGCGGACCTCACCGCGAATAATACTCCAGTATGATATTAGCTGCAAAGGCTTGTCCCTTCCCTCTTCTCCTCTCTCTCCATCATCCTGACTTTTCCCGCCTTGCTCTCCCGCTTTCTAAATGCATTCTTTTTTGTTTGTTAGCTAAAATAAGGTCACCGTATTCTACGGTACCTTACTCACGGTACATAAGAAGCTACCTTACGGTTGGGGAATTCCTCGGGGAAAAAAAAAGCCCTTCCCTCAGAAAATTTTGTAAATACGCAAACAGCCGGCCCCTGTCAGGGTTTCGTGCCCTGGTATCAGCAGAGAGGGCTCAAACTGCTAATACGTACACGGAATGGCCAGAGCGGCTAACCGCCACCGGCAACCCAGTGGAAGGAATCTAGCCGAAAAGGGGAGGGATAAAGGGAAAAAAATCAGAAGCAAGCTGAGCGAGTATGACATTAATTGATTGATTGCTATTATGCTATGGTAACTGGAGCAACGACAGGAAATGTCTTCCTCGCAAGCGTTGGGTTTGGTTGGGCCGGATCATTTCATTGATGGAATGAAATTATTGGTCAGGAAAGGAACTACGAATGAACACGGAGAAATCACTTCAAATCCCTGGCGCGTGAAGAGCTGGCGAACCTATCGTGGGAAAAATTCTCGAAGGGTTACTGGCTTCAACTCGGGTTGGTCACTGTCAGTGCTGGACAAGCATCATCATGAGGAGGGGAGCCGGCAGGGCTGAATTTCTCGCGGCAGCGGATGTTTAACTGGTTTTAGCCTTGTCGCAGGCCCCATGTCATATTATCGGGTAAGAGGAGGGGTGGGGTGGGTGGGACGCGGGTGATAGGTTTTTTTTTTCTGGGAGTCGGCGTTCTATTTGCAAACAACACGCTCCCTTCTTGGACACTCTTCGCGCAGTCATGTGACTTCCCGCTAAGGCGTTTTGGGATATATCGCATTGCGACGACTCAGGCCATCGCAAAGAGCAACCATAATCGAGATTGTTTTGGAACGAAGGCTTAAAGTATGGCTATTCATAGGAATCGATATCAGATACGGGACCAAGCCGTCCAATCACTTCTTGTCTGGAAAACGATTCTTTGATCACATTGCACCTTTATCTCACCTTCCTCTGCTCGAGTACCGGCACCGGTACATACCATATTATTATCTATCATGATAAGTGCTCAAATAGTCACGATGCAGTCCAATTGACTATTTCCAATTGAAGCAATAAGCGTCGGCTGCAAAAGGGACCTTTGGGCCCTCGCTTCCCATCCCTCCCGGCTGCCGAGGCCGGGCTGTTTGGTGTTATACGGCAATTCAAGGAGTAATAATAACAAAACCGCAATGGCATCTCTGTCTACAAAAGGCGAGTGGAGGGACACCAACACATGGAATACAGCATCGCGAGTGCCGGTAAGTAAAGTCCGTAACCTATGCCAAGGGAAAGCCATGCATCCCGCTTCCTCACAGTTACAGATCTAATCCTTCGCCTCGAAGTCGAGTGGAGGAGATAAAGGTCAGATGCTCACGCGCATTTGCCGTGGGTTCAAACGCGTTCGAGGACGGAAGCGTTGCCTGGGTCTAGTTAGAAATCACACGAAACGGTCACAGCTTTACCGTAACATCCATCCCACCCTCAGGCTTACGGTGCGCATACCGCAAGAGCGCTACAGACCATAACCTCGGAGGGGCCAGGGCAGGGTATTTGGTCTGTAGCCAAAAAAAATCTATGTATCATACCGGTATGATGGATGAAAAGGCCTGAGCCCTCTCCGAGTCCTCTTTTTTATTATTATTTGCTTCCTAACCTATCAACTAATCCACAGCGCTCGGGTTCCAGACAGTACTCGAGTACGCTTCCCCGCCTTTATAAGATGACTTACAAGTCTCATGGGCTGCGGTGGAGCCGAAAAAAAAGGGCAATGTTTTGATGGCGGGATATGCCCCTCAACCAACGGTTTCCACAACGGAGCATTGAGCCTCATGGAAAGGCCAGCCCAATGGAATAGCATAATCCCGTTTCGTGCCATCCTAGGCTTTTGGGATACAACATGAAGTTTCACATAAAAGATGGCTGGAAAACCACTCAAAACACCGGAACCAACCCAGCGATCACCCTGAACCCCACAGGAGGATGGGGAGGGAAAAGGTGCCTCAAAAGTTGCTTACTGCGCTGCTCGTATCTCCCCGCACTTTTTCTTTCCCTTGCACCTAGTTATAAATGGAAAAATGTAAACATTCCACCCCCTCCTTTTTCTTAATGGTGGACGGGTGGTCACGGTATCTTTACCCGCTTGTCTTCCTTCCATCTCTACTTTCTTTTGTCCACAGTATCTACTTGTACTGCAGGAATCTTCCCCTGGCCGATCTTAAGGATTGATGAAACCTGGGAAGCCCCAAGGTTTTCACGCAAAACATATTTAATAGGGTTTCGAGGTTCGAGAAGTTCTGAGTGAGGAAGCTGTTGTCGTACCCATTACAAGTACCGTCCTGACGGCATATAGCGAACCGAGGTCCAAAGAGGGAAAGTTGGAAAAAAAAAGAGGGAAGGGAGAAAAAAAGACAAACATCGGTCTACTGTAAGCATATCGTAAGCCCCCGGGAGAAGAAGTTTGTCCGTATATTATTGGCAGGCAGTCCCCTAGTCTCTTCTCACTCCCCCTCACTTACTCACACACTGCCATTCGCCCTCGCTCTTGAGCAATCTGGTTTGGCCCTTTCGCTTACCGTACTCTATTGCTTCATCGCACCTCTATTTTCTCGCGTGGTTGATTGATGAAATACCCCTTTCCCGATACAGGAATGATATACACTTTTATATACTGTACTCAGTCTAAACAGTAAGGCAAGGTCTTCCTCTCCCTCCTCTTACGAGTACTCCTCCCTAGCACCGTACCGGTCTTTGACAACTCACCGAGAAAGCAATCTCCCGCGAAATTGCCGACTGCATGATATGGTAACGACAGTGAGAAGGAAAAAAAAAAGAAAATTTTATCATGGTTCTTATGTAAACCGAACTTATCCTTTCTTGCCCTGTTCCTTGGCTTTTATTGCCGTAGGCGCGGTGCGGATGAGGGAGATGTACGCGAGTTAACTTATGGCAGTTTGGGGAAGAATTAGAAATTAGCCAGTTCCGCTGCAGGTCTCCAAGTTTTTCTCTTTCCTTTCTTTCTTCCGTTCTAAGGCGTGGCAGGGGAGTGCTATTGAATGTACGAGTATGCACGAGTATAAACCCAGTCTGGTCTAGTTTGCCGTACTAAAGGTCCCTTCCCGTACCGTACGGCAGTGGAGAAACCCCAACCTTCAGAACGAACGAAGCGAAGAACGGAGAAAAGGAAAGACCTAGGGAGGGTGAAAATTCTTCACGGCGATTTCGGTTTCCTCTTCTTGGTGAACCGGGTTCGTGGGAATTGGGTTACGATGTTCCGCCGGTACCGGTCTGGCTTGGGTTAAGTGGGTCAATCGACCGAGCGGCTTTTGTCTTGCTCGGTCTCTTGTGTTTCACGGACATTTCTTGGGACTTGAAAGGGCAGGCTTGATGTGTTCAGACGGACACGGACACGCCATGATGCCCTACGCTATGGATTACAGGTCCAGATCCCAGATGCAGAATTGCCGATAGTTTTCTAGACTCGATATAGTAGGATATTTATGTTCTCAGAGCCTTTGTTGTCAGGACGACCCTCTGTGAGATTTCTACGGCGTTGTACCGTAGCGGGCCTCGGATATTACTTTGGACAAGCCCAAGCTAGAAAAGGAGAAGCCAAAGCTAAAAAGCAACGACACCGTACCGCAACTTGACATTGCAACGCACCTTGCGGAGAGTCAAAGCTCTTTTTTTTCTTTCATTTTTTCATTGTTGCTGGCGGTGGGAAGGAAGGAAGGGAGGGTTCACCTTGCCAGCAGACTGCTCTAACTATAATACATGCCATGCGGCGTTTTCTCTCCACTGTTGTTGTCTTTTCCTGGAGTAACTTCCTCTTACATACAAGTCCACCGTGCTTATTTGCTATGGCGCTCCTGAGATTAGACTTTTCGGGCCGACAGATTGGACAACTCATTGATTGATCTAGGGTTCCGACACTAAGGTACTAGTACCGGCGCTGTACCCTACCCCTACGTATGTGGGTACGGGAAGGAAGATGGGAGAGATGGATGGGCGGTGGTGATGATGTGGTTGTATTACATACAATTCATCGATGGAAAGGGGGGATGCATTGTACTCGAGTACACCACATGAATGGGGGGATTAACGCTGAAAACAAGCAAATGGAAATAAGCAGACAGGCCGGGTGCAAGCATGGCGAACAATCTCAATCTCCATTTACGGTGACGGGTGGGATGAATGGAGGCCGCTACCCTGTTTCGTGGGGGGCATAATAGTGATGAATGGTAATATACAAAAAGGAAAGAAGAGGAAAGACAGACAAACATGAGAGGCAAACATTAGATTGTGTACCGGTACTAGTACAAGCCCCCGGCATGAAGAACCCGAACACAGGGGGGATCCTGGAGTCTGGATTTTGTATGTGACTTAGATAAGCACGAGTGATTCACCATACAAAATTCAGGCTCTAGGATCGCCCCTGTGTTCGGGTTCTTCATGCCGGGGACGTGTATATATCCTCCGGGATATCGGTGGATTGCTAGAGGAGGAAAGGAAGGGGGAGGCTAGGGAATGCAATAGCGCTTATTCTTACCTGGACCCATCCTTCCTCCCCTTTCCCTCCTATCACAAACCACCAATTCCACCCCCTTCATATCCATACCCGCCGTACTGGAACAGCACCGGTACCATACATGTTTCCTTCCTGCTCATTCGCTAATCTTGCTTATTCTTGTTCCACGCTTTAGTGAATACCCTCCTCCACCGAACCTCCCGGAAGAGATAGTAAAGCACATATACGAGAGGAATATTGCTGAATATGTAGGCAGAGAATATACCCAAATCCCGCCAATGCATCGAGTACCTATATCCATCATCAGTATAATTATTATGATTCCGTATTACTGGGGGACATACTTCATCAAAGTCTCCAAAAACTCATCGCCAACTTTATACCGACAATACCTACAATCCTCCCTCGCCTCCAAATTCGCAAGGATCCCATAAGCGCTCGAAACCCACTCTCCAGCATACTCCCACCGGGCGGCTGGAACGTGACCCACTCGTTATCAGCGCAGTGGACCGGAACGTCGTGCAGCGCCGTCGACACCAAACCCTTGACCAACCACGTCTGCGGATTCACCCAGAATAAACCACCTCCTATAGAACTCCAGGAGTTGTCCGTACTGGACAAAGATCCCCGCAAACCCATTGCTCACGACGAAGATGAAGGGGTTTATCATACTATGTAAATAAATAAAGATTCCGCATTAACAGCTACCGCAAACTTCTTCCCATCATCATCATATATACATACGTACCAACACTCATCACCGTCATATCCCTACACATAGCCGCAATCCAGATAGCCACATGCGGAATCCATACCTCGTATGATACAGCACCACCAGGAGGAAGGCATACCCAGCAGAGCCGGAACCACGCGGCAATCATCCCTCCATGTACCACCACGAAAAGAAGTAGTAGAACACCAGCGACCCCCCCAACACAGCGTAGGAAATCTCCACCACAATCATAGCCGTGATGAACGCCACGAAGGAATATATCCTGACCATTCCGCTCGCGCGTCTCATATAGTACAGCGTGCGGAATTTCCAGGAATTTGTTTAGGCTGCACCCTCCCCCCCCCCCTCGTCAGGATCATTTGCGACACGTGCACGATGGCCTAGACGCCGCCGAAGGTTTTCGGGATTGGAGTTTCTTGGACTGTTGTTTCCGAGTTTATGAATCTTTGTTTGTATATGTTAGATAGATAGAAGTGATAGTTGTTTTAATTGAATGAAAACCCATAAAACACCGCACAATAGCGCCATGCTCAGTCAGGTTCGAAAACATTTTGGAGTAGTAGTAGCCGTGGGAAGCGTTGTGCCAGTAGTTTAGCCATACCTCGGTGATTTGCGCGGTGGGTGGCATGGCGTACTCCAGCTTTCTATCTATCCTGATGTTTGGAGCTTAAGGTGGCTCTTCTGCCATTGATATCATCAATCTCGCCGCGCTTCTGGCGAGTCTTGCCATACGCCAATTGCGGGTGCCGGGTGCTCTACGAATCCTCTATCCATTCCATTTTTTTTAGTCGCCTTCATCAACCATCACTCGGAGGAGACTAGGGTTCGAATGGTAAGGTACGGTAAGTTACCATACGATACAATACGGTAATATACGGTAACGTACGGTAAACTTACCATGCGCCGTTTACCGACCGTCATAAAGTTCCATATCATGATCTTGGATCTTAGTGCGATACTCATGTCATAGCCAAGAATGCCTAGCGGTAGCTAATATTTTGTGGGTTGGGTTGCTTCAGCTTGATAAACACAGAGGGCAGAAGACAGGATTACCTAACATCAGAATCTAAGGTGGGAGAGGCCGTTTTCCGGTATTTTATCTGCCTAGTGTAATTTACGTAATTTACCGTATGGTATCAACCGTGTAAGGTACAGTAACGTACCGTATTTTTCGAACACTAGAGGAGACTGCCCACCTCAAGAATATAACTATTCCGCAGGATTCCCATCCGCCGCAGCCCTCCTAGCCCCCATTCCTCTCGAAATCCCACTATCCCCAAATGGGGGCCAAAGTCCTCGAAGAGAGTAGCGCTTGGGCTGATGTATCGTGCACAGAACCGCCAGGCCGTTCCTCTTCGTCCATCCGTGAGTTTCTTCAGGAAGCTGACGGTGGACAGTGCGCCGGTTGGATATAGTCCCGACATACGCTCCCATTAGTAAACGAAGGAGGTGTATGATAAGGGCGAGGTAACGTATGCTCATCCAGAAAAAGTATCGTAACGCCTCCGGTCTCGCCGCGAGTTCCAGCCCAATGGTAGCACTCTTCTTCTTCTCTTCCACTGTGGGCCCCCTGCTAGCCGCTAGTCCCCCCGGCACTGTCGCCGTCCCGTCGTGCGCGTCCTGCTGCCCGACGAAGCCTGTGCTGCGGTTAAAGTTTATGGAGAGGCGCTTGCCGTCTCGTAGGAATTCGCACCCCGGCGACGGTGCCCATGCGCTTGCGCTGCGAGAGGGTTGTCAAGCAGGGTTGTTTTGCCTGCGCTTCTGGCGCCCCATTAGCGCTGTTAGGCTGCTGGGGTTTACGTAGCAGGTTATGCTGTTTGGGAGGCGGCGTTGGTTGGTTGGCTGGTGGTGTGGGTTGCGTTTTTCTAGGTGTAGTGGGAGCCCAGATCCTCTACTCCTTTCCTGGGGGGAGAAGATGGGTTTCTTCTCCTTGAGGATGGAGCTCTCTGGCGTGCTGGTGTCTGTTGTTGTCTGGGAGAATTTGCTTCCAGAGAGGGGGGTTTCCGTGGTAGTCGGATATTGGGAGGAGGGGGAGGCGGAGACCGTTTGCTTTCTCTGGCTTTGGTCGTTTTGTGTATTTCCCCCTAGATATATGCCTGATACTCCGTAGTCTAGCCATTCCACGCCTATCAGGGCTACGGTTAAGTAGCTAATTGTGAAGGCCACCACTGTGCCAAAGTTACGCCGCGCATTTTGCACGTGAGCGGCCCCAGGATGCGCGGAGGAAGTCTGTGTCCGAGACGAATTCTGTGCCTTGTTTGGCACCCGCCATGTGCCAGACTGGAGAAGTCATGAGTTAGCACTCGGTCTGATGTACCTTGAGACTTTATGGGGGGAAGGGAAAACCTTTGTTTGTGATGCTTGCGGATGGGATGCCTGGGGTTGGGTCGGTTTCTGAGCATTTGATGAATACGCCTTCTAGTTGATTTACCATTAGCGCTTCTAGGGAGTAGGTTCGTGGCTGCGCCCAGTATATCTACTTGAATACCCGGGGCTTCATGTTCCCCTCTGGCTGCAGGTAGCCCGTGAAGAAGATCATGACGTGCGGGCCGGGGAAGGCAGTTCGGATGGCGGCGTTTAGCTCTTTGCTGAAGGCGCCGGCGGCACGGTTGAATGCTGTTAGGCAGACGGTGTCTATAATACACCGTTATCATCACCCCCGCTGTCTGATGGGGGGGAAGAAACTCACAAATACAAAGAGTAAATTCAAAAAAAACTTCCCAGCATCCGCCTCCAAGCTCTCCATAAAGTACAAGATAACAGTGTAGAGCGAGCGCCGCACCACCAAGATGGGCATGTCCACCAGAGACTTTACAAGCACCAGTGCTGCCGGGCGATAGAAGACGAAGGTGGTGTGCTTGAAGGTGATTGAGCGACCGACGGTCATGTCGATGGCTCCGTACATCTGCATCCACCCGATGAGGACGATATTGAAGAAGAGGGTTCCGCCAACCTTGAAAGTGCCTACGGACGTGCGGTCGGTCCAGTAGAAGAGACTCCCGATGGGCAGGGCAAGGATAAGAGTGTTGAAAAAGCGACTGCCCACGGCGACACGGCCCTGCAGGCGGAGTTGAAAGTCCTGTTTGGTGAGGTACCATATCTGCCTGGGCAGAGAGACCACATATGGACTGCCCTTCCCGCTGCGTCAGGACTTGTCTCGCAGAAGTCGCGCGCGCCCCGGCCGGAGCGGAGTTCCTCGTCGTAGGCCGCCAATTCCTACTGCAGGGCTGTCCAGTGGGCGCTGTTCCTGAAGGCCGCGGTTTCTAGCTCGAGTGGGGTTGTGGGACTTCCTCTTCTCAGCCTGGCTTGATGCGGCGCTTGTTCGTGTCCGTCACGCTGGCCAGGCAGTCGGCTGTTGTGTGCTCCTCGGGTTGCGGTGGAAGCTGATGGACTCGAAGTATGAGGTCGCGGCGGATCTGGGTCCATAGTAGATTTGCCGCCCGTTGTCGATGATGTAGACTTTGTCGAATTCTTTGTGGATTTGCTCGCTGGCTTGGTAGAGAGAGGGTTACGATGTTGGTTGAGTGGGTCAGTGTGCTTAGGATTCGGAGCGCATGGATGTAGTCTACCGCTGTGGAACTGTCGAGTCCGTGGGTGGAGTTGCCCCGGGCGTTGACCGTCGCGCGGGATGCCAGTGCCTTTTTCGGGGAGGTTAGTTGAGCAGAGTGAGGGTTGGTGATGCTGTGCGTGTGGATATACTAGTACTTACTTCTACGATTGACACGCTTTTTCCCGCCGCCGCTTATTCCGCGGATGAACGAATTGCCAACCATTGTGTTTGAAGTGTGCATCGCTCCGAACATCTTGGCGGAGAGCTCGAGCATCTGCTGGACAAAGGCGTCTCTCGACAGCTCAGGTATGCGCGTCACAGGTGTCTTTGTGCCAAGGGCAAACTTGAGCGTTTGCTGGACAGTCAATGTGTGATGGTGTATATCCTCTTTTATAAATCACCACAATCATGAATTAGTCACACCGCCTTGTCAAAAACAAAACAAAGCAGGAAATATGAACAGAGAAAAAGGATGAAGAAAAACCATCACTATTAAACAAAATCTCCCCCAGATACCTCCCCTCCGCCAACTCGAACGGCACCCCAGAGTAGTGTATATCCCCCTCAATACTCGTATAAAGTCCCTCTTCTGATTCGTCAACGCACGCAGAAAGGTGGACGTGCCGCTCCCCGGCCTTCCCAGCACCAAGAGCATCTCACCAGGCCGGACGACTCCAGAGAATCCCTGAATAATATACTTTAAGTCCCCTCCGCCCATACCCCCCCCCCCCCCCCGCTCTAAAATGGACTTCCCAAACAGGGTCAAAAACTTATCGAAGAATGTCGACACCACCGCATAGCCAGACCCAGTCCCGCTGACGCTCAGGTTTCAGAAGAATACCCCTATCCTATCTTTTTCGAGATGATGCCGGAGTTGTAGGCTTCTTGGTTGCTGCGCTGGGGGTACTCCTCCAGGTCGAAGCTGTGGACGCCTGACGCTTCGGCCTGCTCTGGGTCCTCTTCCGCGTCGTTGATTTGTCCGGATGCGCGGCGGGAGGTTGGCATTATTCTTGAGGCGCGGTGGGGAGTTTGGGCGTGAGGATCGGCGGGTTGCTTGGGAGAGTTCTCTGCGGAGTCTGGGGGAGTTCTAGTTAGTAAGAGGAATGGAGGGAGGGAGGGAGGGAGGAGGGAAAGCCATACTCTTCGAAACCCAGCAAGGCCTCGTCGATATTAATCAATTCATCTCCCCACCAATGATACCATGATCCTCTTTGGCTGGCGGTCTGCCTAGGTTCGAGGCCACTGGACCTCTACTCTCTATTTCCCCCTCCCTCAGCCATTTTCTTTTCTTTTCTTTTCTGCTAAGGAAAATAGACGATATAGACCCACCTACTCACTCACTCACTCACTCAAGCGACCTGCTATCCTCTAAAACAAAAAACGAAAATACCCACCTATAATATATCCCCCCCCTGTGCCCCTCTGCCCCTCGACCCATAAAACCAATGGTGGTAATGATCGTGGAACCAGATAACCATCTGTTTATCCATAGTAGCTGAACTTTATTAGCCCGGCCGGAGAATAGCAAAAAGCCACGCACAATTATCGTTTCTTGCAAGGTGATGATTTACATAAACCTTGGTATATATATATAATATAGAGCACGTATTTTGGGTGCTGGCGGTCACATGGTTTATCGGAGATATCATGGCAAAACCTTTTTTTATTATCAGACGGCCTAAGTGGATTTCGGCATTAGTGGTATTTTGGCCGGAAGGGCCATTGAAGCGAGGTATGATAGGTGCCTGCATCTCTTTCTTTCCTTCTTTCTTTCTTTCTTTCCTCTTCACTGGCGTGGTTTGACTTTTGTTGTGCGTGGGAAAAGTTGTATTATACGGTTTGCATTTACGATGTGGGGGAAGGTCCTCATCCAGTAGACTAAACGATGAGACGGGGGGGAATTATCTTGGTAATTACAACTCGTGAATTAAACGCAGCTCCTTCAAACAACCCGGGCGTAGAGCTTTTTTTTTGGGGGGGGGGTGTGTGTATGTGAAAGGCTGATGACAGACGTGCTCGCTCTTTCGGCGAGTATTTTACAGTATCATACTGTACAATGCTTTGGATACTCGTACGGTTTCACTTCATTCTGCACTCGTAAATTGTTTGCGCTCGCCGACGGCGCCGTCAAACCATCAGGACCCCCCGCGGCTACGGCACAATCCTCCCGCGCTTAACCCCCACCCACCCACAACCACATGGGAGCCCCTTCGGAAAAACCATCCGCCACACCGAACTCTAATAAAAAAACAAAACAATAATATTCGTTGATTATCTCATAGTAACCGTATTATATTTCTTCAATAACCGGAGCGGCCCGATTCTTCCTTTTCTTTGAAGGAGTAGGAAGACCCATTTCGAGCACCCCTTTTGATTTCCGGTATGTGGCCCCCGCTGAGCACAGAGTAAACCACAATTCGCACTGGTATGTGCAAGTACAGCAGCGGCGGCGGTGGTGCTCTCTGGCTATTTTTTGAGGGATGGGTGGAAGGGGTCTTGTGGTTGGATTACTTGCAGAGATTGAGGGCCTGTGGATTGTGGGGGTGGGGACACTACGGGCGACAGGGTGGGCGAGGAATCATTTCAGGTCAGATCAGATCGGCATGCCGGTGTTCTGTGTCGTACGTGGGGGCGACAAATCGGAGTCGGGGGCATGATAGTGTTGTTGGCGCTGTTTTACATTCTTTTCTTTGCTATCGCAGTTACTCTGGATTTTGGGTTGATGGTCTAATTCGTGCATTTGGGCCATCGTGTAGGGTTGTGCTGTGGAACTGCGGTATTTGCTCCACATACTTTTGACTATTGGTCTGTCTGGGCGGGGGAATGTGCGGCGAAGTGAAGGATTCAACCATCGTGCTGTACACAACTAGTGTTTACACGTTTGCAAACCGAAGAGAGAGGAGGTGTGTGTGTATGAGGGACTCGTTTTATTTCCTCTAGGAAACCTACAGCTTACCCTTAAATCCCTCCAACCCTGTCAAGTTCCTCCCGCTAAGCAAGCCCTTAACCACATCCCTCGCGCTCCTAACGCAGTCGTTCAACCCAACCCCCAAATAGCTATTCCCAGCCACGCTCAACCGCCCACTAAATCCCGTGAGCAGGTCCTCATGCGCTATCTCCATCCGCTCGTTGTGGCCGACCGTGTACTGCGGGATACAATCCTTTTGCAAGGTAACGTTGGTGAGTGCCGGTGTTTCTGTGATTCTCAAGTGTCGTCGCAATATTGCTCCTGCCATTTTAACGGCTTCGTGCTTGTCTGGGTAGGAGGCGTGGCCCTGCCAGTAGTGCCCGCCCATCATTACAGTCACTTTAGTGCCTGGGGATGGGGTGGTATCCGAGTCGAAGATCACGCCGAGTGCCTTTTCGGGGTTCTCTGAGCTCGGGACGGATTTGGGGATTAGGTAGCCAAAGCCTTGGACTGGAAGGAGCTTTGGCGTTCGGTAGTAAAGGTTTACGACCAGAACTGTGACAGCTTGGACGGATGCTAAGGAGGGCGATTGCAAAGGTTCTGGGAGGAGAGAATTGAGCGATGGAGCGAATAATGTCGATATTACATGGGAGTAGCTGATAGGTTTGTTTGATCCTTCAGTGATCTATCAAAAGGATTAGCGTAGGGAAATAGGGGTGCTTTGGAGAAACTGTAGGGCCTACATTTATTGGCAATCCCTGAGTTTTGACATAATCAATGTTACCCAACTTCGCCCCTGTCTTTATCGTGACGTTGGGGTTTTTCTCCAGATCTCTCGCCAAAGCTAAACTAAGCGTTTCGATCCCATCCCTAAACGAATACACGCTCGTCCCTTCCATCCGCGCGCGAATGCCGACATTATCGTCATGCAATTCCGCTCGAGTGGCCTGGTCGTCTTCGGGTTCTATCGTTTTATTACTGAGGGCACTTGTTATCAAGCTTCCCTGGCGCTCTTCGGCCATCCAAAACCTTGGCAATAGCGATTTTGCGCTGAGCTGATCTATGTCACCCGCATATATCCCATGCAGCCCCGCCGACACAAGATTGTTTGCCAAGGCCTTGTTGAATCGTCTGCTAATGAAGCTACCTACTGATTCATCCGTCAGATCCGCTGGCCGGCGCTTTCTAAAGGGCTCAGCGAGAATCCCACTGAGGACCCCTTTCATGACTGGTAGATTTGGACTAAGTAGTACCGAGAGTAGGCTGCTCGGAAGCTGGTTTAGACGATCAGGAAAGTAGATGAACCTGTTTTTAGCAGCAGGGGAACTTTTCGAGATAAGTATTAGCTCCTTCTCTAAATCCAATTGCCGGATCTGCTCTATCGTAAGCCACTTGGACAGAAGCAACTGCGGAGAACGAAAACGCATCCGTCGATCAAACTCACCATATCTATTGTAACCAAGCCAGAAACCGTCCAAGGGCGAATTGTCCGAGGGCCCTGTTCAAACTGGATAGTCCCATCCTCGGATTCGACTCGCTTGGTGTTAAGCCATCCCCCGAGTCTGTCGAGTTTCTCATAGAGCGTAACGGGAATAGAAGGGGCGAGTTTGGAGAGGTACCAGGCAGCAGATAGACCGGTAATTCCTCCACCTAGAAAGAGAAAGCGATAGAAAGAAAAATGAGTATTCGTCAGTCTCCCCCTCTTACTGGGTATATATGCAGGAGGTGTAAAGTGAACCGAGAACTGCGACTGACTCGATTGTGCCGGTCGGCGCGGCGCGGTGGAGGCGCCGCTGGGGGGGTTGGCGATAGCTATGCGAGAAACGTAGGGAGGAGATGGGGGAGAGAGAGGTGAGCATGAGCAAGCGGTGCATCTGTGGGTTCACTGTTGGATGCATGGTGGAGGTGGCTTATCCGATACAGGTGTTTTGTTGGTGTGTATGGTGGATAAGGAGAATGAAGGTGGGGAAAGGGAAGGGGAGATGAAGGTTGGTGGTTGTGCAAAATCCTATAAGCGACATACAGTACCGGCAGCATAAAAATGAGGGCGTCTTCTAAAAGTAATCACACTTGTATTCTCCGGTACGGTAATGCGCGTGGTCCACTCCCGAAGCATGGTCGGAGGGGTATTGGTACTTGAGTGCTGTGCTGTACTGTACTCTGCCGCACAGCACCTAACATCGAACATCAATATCACCTTTAGGACAGCTAGAAACGGTCAAACTCGGGGGGCAGCAACAAATCAATTAATCGCCAGATGCTCGAGTATGTGTGGGCCATACTGAGAGGGGACCTGCAGATTGATAGTTGTTCCAACGCAACAATTGTGCGGAAACTGGATTTCGCTCTTCTCAGCACACAAAATAATGCAATGCATTGATTTCATTGGCGCGGGAGCATGGGACAACCGCCGTCAACCAAGCCACGAACCATAGTGTTGGGGTAGTGTACTATCGTGGTCTACAGGAGCCGAGTTTGGTGAACTCATGATTCCTACAGCACTCACTCATACAAGTACGAGATATTTAATTCCATTACCGCCCGTAACGCTTCTTCAGAAGTAGAAAGTGTACGCTGCTGCGCTGGGCAACGGGGTATTGTGCTTTACCTGAACGGGGGAAAGCTCACTCTTTGCTAAAGTTGCTTGTCGACAGCCTCCGTATCTGCCCAGTTAGCGGTTTGGAAAAGTTGCAGACGAGATATATTTAGCAGGATAACAAGCCGACTTGCTTCATCTATGGTGCTCTGCTTCAAATTCTAGGGTCGAGAGCGTGGGGTTCCCCTCACCAGAGCGCATTGACTATTTTTTTCCATGCTCTTGGGAAGGATGTCCTTACTAGCCTACATACTAGACTCAGCGGATAGCGGCGCTCGGGTTGGGAGAAATTAAAACATGTGTATATACCTTCTTCCCCTTCCTGTCTAGCCCCGTGCGGTGCTAATTCCATTGTATCTGAGGGGCCAAGCAATCCCAAATCCGACTCCTCAGCATTTGTCCTTCCTTTGGTTTCTAAAACAAAAACTGCAGTAAGTATCATGCTTGCCATGTGAACACCAGAAAGGCATACCGGCAAGTAAAAATCTCGAATACAGTCTTCAACGGGCGGACGAGAGCTAGTAGATGACAAATCGGGATTAGTAATAGTTATTTTTTGTTACCCTGTTTTTTACTAATTAATTAACTTTTTGCTTTCCAAATACCCCTGCTCGTCTCCAGCCTGGACCAGCGTTCGGAACCCCTGTTGGAGACTGGAGACAGCAATTGATCCCCGCCTCCTGCCCCAGATTGATGAGTGAAGCACCAGCCTACCAGCCTGCCGGTATATGGCGGGAGTTGTCGTTTGCATTCACTCACTCGTGCTCAACTCAGCCATTTTACTGAAGCATGGAGAGAGTGGGGTGGAAGGATGGAAGGCAGGGGGCCGCGGGGATGGCTCAGAGCCCATGTCGTCCGGTAAACTGATGCTCGTTGTGTCGAAGCATCACAAAAAAGGGGGTCTCTATCGCATGCCACCAGAATTTGTCCCTGTTGCTTGGATCCGGGTGGTATTTGATAGTAGTTCTTAGAGACTCATCCACACGATAAGTATGATACGAGTAATCATCTCTCCAAGTTGACCAACGGCAATTCAGAAGAGTAGATTATGCAACCCTTTATAAACCATGATATATCCCCGCGGCGCATGATACAGCTTGCAATTCATACCCTATGGTGTGCCCCAAATCGCAGAGTACCGTATCTGTGGCACTGTGAGAAACTGCTCTACCGGCTGCTGGTAGTCGTAATATATGCCGCTGCCGATGACGCGCCCGTTAATATAGTACCACAAGAACCGTTCCATGTGAAAATGCCCCTCATAATATCCACCAGGTCACCATACCATTCTTTGACCATCCCCCAATATCTCCCGTTTGATCTCATCCACCTACTCGGCACCCCGCTGCAACGTACTCACCCTGCCGCCTCGACCCACCCACTCACCGTATTCATGAGGTCAAGAAAGTATGAAGTGTCACTACTGTAGCATACAAGTAGCAATTGTGACACAACTGCAGAGCCTCCTGCAAGTTTTTCTTTTTCTTTTTCTTCCTTTCTTGCTTCCTCTTCTTACACACACCCAATTTGTCTTAAACACCATACAGCACCGTATGCAAAAGACCAACAAAACCCATAGACTTGACCAGAAAAAAGAAAAAAAATGGAAAGGAAAAAGCAACCTATAACACGAGCGGGAGATAGCTAGCTAGCTACTAGCACCTAGATGAGATCCTATGACAGCTATATAAAGAGCTTGCGTACTCTTCTCCCTCCCCTCCAACCCACCCAATACATACAAATGGACCCAACAGCGGTAGCAAAATGGCTCGACAGCGTGTACTCTCCCCCCTTCCCCTTCCTCAATTCCCCCATTCCCCTGACTAATGAAACTAGGATGGGAGCATCAAACGTAACAGGCGCTCTACTAATCGATTCGCAAACCGGGCTTTGTCTTGGAGGTCTGTTTATTCCTTCCTTCCTTCCACACGCAAGTAACGAGGGGGGGGGGGGTTAACGTTTTGTACGGTGGTGTGAAAGCGCGAGGAAAGGCCACCGAGGATGATGCTACCTACATCACGGTTGCCTCCAGGGCTGCGCTGGATGTGAAGGGGGTTGGGGCTGTTGCTTATAAAGATAGGTACGGTGTCTTTTCTAGAGGAGGGAGGAGGAGGAGGCTAATTGAAGGCATTGGGGATGGGTTTAGTAAGGTGATCCTACGGAAGGGTGGTAGTGGTGTTTTGGTTGCGGTTTATAAGGAGAATGATTTGTTGGGGGAGTCCCCGGATGAGATGTGAGGTGCTTCTTCTACTTTTATTTGTCATTTGGGAGCTGGTTTCTTTTCTCTCTCTATCTATGATATCTACTTGAGGCACCCTCTTTAAGTAGGAGATTTTTCTTTTCTTCCCAAAGCTGTCTTATCAGGAGCTGTTATTGTTTTGTGCTCATCCCCAAAGCTGTCGTGCAAGCGCTCCCTCATAATACCATACATTGACTCCCCCCTCCCCCCTTTGTTTTCATAATTTCGCTCGGGATCCGAAGCCCTTTCAAAGATACTCTTCTCTCTTTCCCTCCTCCCGGTCCTCAACTTGGTCACTTTTGAAGAGGCCAGCCCACCAAGTGCCGAGAGCGATCATCACCGTGAAGAGCACCCAGATCACAACTCCTATCTCGATCAGGACAAGGATGACCCATAAGACACCATGGTTCTCGCCGTTTTCTCCATCATCGCCGACACCTGCTGCTGCTCCTCCATCTTAGCTATCATCACTGCGCTCCCAAAAGACACTTACGCACAGGAGAGTGGAGCGTTATTGTGACTCATTTGCGGCCCCCTCCTTGCAAACTCCGCCGTCTCCAAAACACCTACTTCTGGGGTATACTCCTCCAATGGGGTCTGTTGCCAGTAGTAGCTCCGATACGAGTGGGCCAGCTGTGCCCACCGGAGCTGCAATAAATTCTGGGATGCCATGCCGAATGCTTGTTCGTCCAGCGGTGGTTGTTGTGGTTCCGAGGGTTTACCACCGGCGATCACCTCAGTCTTGTCCCTATTCTGTCATAACCTCCTTCATTCTTTTGGGTTAGTCACCGCGGGGAAAAAGAAAAACCAATAGTAGAATTCAGACACGAGTGACGTCCCATGACAGCCTATGCCTTTTTTGTGAAAAAATAAAAATGAAAAATCTCCCTATTTCCGCATCGCCAAGCCCAACTCGATGGTTGAACTTTTTCCAATTTTCCCCTTCTTGAAACGATTTTCCCTGCCAATGTTCTGGCGTTATTAGACTAATTAAACCCCACTATAATATTCATTCCCCCCCACCGCCCCCATCTCGTGCTCAAAAGTTCCCGCCATAATAGCAATTGATCATCCCACCTACCCAGAAAATCTAACTACTCGAGTACGGGTACAAGTACCATCGTAGTACAAGATTCACCCGCATTAAGAAAGAAAGAAAAAGAAAAAAAACAAAAACATTGGCAAAGGGAAAAAAAACAAAAACAAAAAACAAACTCAGGCCTTGCCTAAATATTATTATTTTTGTTTTTCGTGCGACGGGGTTTCGGCCGTTCGGTCCGATCCGTGATTTTTTTTTGCTGGCAAGTCTTCGGTTGGCGAACTCCTACTCTAATTACCGTATTAGCTACGGTAGGCGAACGGTTTCGTGTTAGTGCTGGTTTTGTGCTGTGCGCGGGTTGATGATATTCTGCTTGGTTGGTCGAGGTGGTGGTATGGCTCTTGCGTGCGCAGAGTATGGTACGGGATTCCTTGATATATGGGGTTGAAGGATATGTATGCTTGGGGGGGAAGTATAGTGCAGACACATCGGATGTACCTGTTGAGCTGTGGCGAAGATGAGTTCGAATGGGGATACTTTGGCGCTGCAGGCTACCTCTTCCTCGTGTGCGAAATGCCGGTACCTGATTGTTGGAAGGGCGCTTTGATCAGTGGTCCATTGCGGGGGCTTGAGGCTTGGTAAATCCAGGCTCGCGAATAAGTGTGAGGGGACTCCCACAGTTCTGATTGTGGTATCGGAGATTAGAGTATTGTGGGATCTGGACTATTCTATTTGTGGTAAAGCAAGTGCAAGGTTTACAGTTCGCAAATCTGGGGGAGGGGGGAGAAATGGGGAGTGGTAATCTAGTGTCGGGGCTTCTGTAACACGGAAAAAGTGTAGAATGCGATATGGCTGGGCAGGCTCGTGCTATTAGCACTCGGCCGTAATGATGCTTTTTGGACGAGGATAAAATACATCATTTAGTGTCACTCGGTCTCTGTACTTTCCGGCATCTGCTTCCTAGTCTTCGAGCACTGCGGAACCGGTCGGTGTTCCTTAGTCTCGAATTAAAGTTTGTCCGGGTTCAACTTATCCTGCCTCCCTCTTCCCCATTCCATTGCTGGATCAATTGATCAGATATGCAATTTTGTTCTCACTTATTTTCTCAAGTCTTCTATATTGTTTCCTTCGATCTCCTTTTCGCTGCGATTATATGTTGTTTCACTGCACAAACCGTGGGCCTCTCCAGCCCTCTGATAGAATGAAGTTCTCGAGTCCCTCTCGCGCTCTTGAAGTCTCTGGTATACAGTTCAGCTGCTCCATCTTTTACAACAAATAGGGGTTGTTTGGGAACCATATAGAAGTCGAAAAAACACCGAAATAGGAGGGGTTTAAGCCATTATACCTCTGGAGATATCCCGAAACCCAACTTTGAGTATTTTTTGAAAATATTTGGCATGTCTCAATTATAATAGGTATTGATTTCGGGCTTTTGCCTAGAGTTTGTACAGAGCTGTGGGCACATGAACTAGGTCACTGAAGGTGTGTCGCAATGTATCCTTCCCATACAGAAACCCTGGTCATGGTAGGTACTGTACCTTGAGGGAAAGGACGCTCCTTCCTCACTATTCTAGGAGAATGGAAGGAGAAAAACCCCACATTTTTCCGCGTAGGTGTTATTGTAGCCAGTTATCATACTTTTCGAACCTTTTCCACACTGCTTCCGCCATGGGGGTTGGGTAATGATGCTCGAAAACCTTAGATTTGGCCTCTGTCTAGTTACCAAATGACCTTGATTGTGGCTAGGGTGGGTTTCCTCTGAATTGTACAGTACACTACGGTATTCTTTTGTATTTGCACTAATATGCCCATTTGCAAGTGGGCATTTCCAACTAAGAATAATTCTCCCCGCAAAAACCTGGTAGTACAAGGCTAACACTAGCCTGGGCGTTTCTCCAGCCTCGTCTCTTGGACTCCAATACCATACACATCGAGTTGCGCACGCGAATGAATCTGTTAGGATTTATCTGGCCCGGTGCATTGATTAAACCAGGCTTACTGCTTAGCGAGTGTGGGTGAATTCTGCACAATCCTGGAGTACAAACAACCTTAAATCCCAAGTGGGGTTCCCTCAACTTAAGCGTTTTTTGCCATTCGCTAGTTGTGCGATCGGGCCGCATCGTGGGTTATGGGGGCGGTCTACGGTATTTGATGGGTATCCCTATAGGATATAATAATAGTGGTCGATTGAGCACTGATTACCCACTTCTGCGTTTTTAATGTGTTTTCGATATCAATCTGTCATGGGCGATAGGGAGCACTAGGATCGTTTGTTATCCCACGTTATTCTTCTTGAAGCATGGGGGGTAGCTCTCCCTCTATTCACATTATTGATGACAAAGGATGTTGTTAATTCTTGAGTCGAATCTTTGCTTTTCTTAGAACCTACTGCTTCTATAAGTTTCCCATCAGTGTACTTATTGGGTGATGGTCACTGTAGTCAAAGACTAGGTTCTGATATAGTAAAATAACTGTAGTAAAGAAATCTCATCTTGAGCCTTTGATGGCTGGAATAATTGTTGACCTATTCGGTGCTCTTGAGATAAAGAGGGAGGCGGACTAGCGGTGGAAGTTTACCAAATTTGCAGTTTTAATCTACGATATATAACACCCGAGCTAACAAGAACTTCGTGGCGAGGGGAGTAAGGAGTGTCAAGTCCTTAATCTGTTTTGGACTCTGGTGGGCATGCTATTTCCTCTTAGGGTGAGCCCTGGAGTTGAGTGCCCCCCTCGACCAATTGCCGGCTGAAAACACCTTCAATAGCTGATCGTCTCGCCTAGTCTGGCGTCCTACTAGAGTGGTTCTCCTTGTTGTAAAATAGCTTGATTGAAGAGAAAAGTAGTTTGCCAAATACCTGTTGACCCCAGACCATCTCCTGCTAGAAGGAAGTGTCATACTAATATACTACATGGATTTAAGAGTCACACCGAACAGCGTGTCCTATACCATATGAACCAATTTTCTAACATGACGTATACTAGTGACATCCTCATCTCGATATTGATATACAAGCAGTATGTGACGAGGTAAACCACTGGTAATCGGATCATGAGAAGCCACATTTTCCAACACGCCTGGTTCGAGAAATATCGAGTGAGGATAGATGATTATGGCTAATATCGTTACGATTGAGGCTATCCGGTTCTTGGTCTGCTCGTTTCTGTATTTCGGGAACCATTCCGAAATTTTCAGGCTCGAATTGTCTTTTTTCTCTTTCCTCATCTCATACGAGCAGGGCGAAAGGTGCAAATACTAATATTTATGGCATCTGCTTGCTTTTTCTTTCACTCTAATGAGTCAAAATTTCGGACTCGTGTTGCTGAAGTGCATCCTGAACTCAACTCTTGAAGCCCACTACTCAGGCTGGCGTCAACTGTGGATCATTACTCAAGGCAGGTGACCGGAAGAATAATCTCTAGGATACCGCAGTTAAATGAGACATTATTGTGGTGACTAAACGGGCATCCCGGGCCCGCGCGCTAACCTTCCTGACAACCACCAACCCTGACCCTAGCGCGGGGCTCACTTAGCCCACTTCCTTAATTTGGAAACTTTGTCGATCGACGCCAAGATTTCGCACTTGATTAGGTTAGTCGCTTGTTGCCTATTTTTTTTCCCTTTCTCACCCAGTTCCCTCACGATCTTTTTCCTTTTCCTCCATCCTACCCACCATCTCTCTCTCCCATCAATTCTCCACTGTCTCGTTCATCCGTTCTTTGGGAGCAGTTTTTTTCCTTTCTCATCTTTTCTTTCCGCTGGTTTAATAATACCAATTAATCCTTAGACTAACATGTCGTCTTTTTTCCCGGTCGCTCTTTGGAGCCTTCATATCTCGCCTGGCCGGCGTCCTGTCCCGGCTGTTGTTAATTTCCCTGCTACCGTAAGAATCCCACTTTGTTTACTCGCCTCTCTAGAAATGCTGACGGAGGCAGATTCGTTTGACTATGGCAGCAATTGATCCCTCCGCTAAGCCTTACGAGGCGGGGAAGCCGAAGCTTGCTACCTTGAGGGTTTTGCGAGAACCTATTCCTGGTCTTGATTCTCATGACGATTCCGATTCCGATTCCGAGGAAGAATCGGATGAAGAGGAAGAGAAAGTGACAAAGAGCTCGCCCAAGGGAAAGCAATCGCCTGGAAGCAAATCAAGCGGCGACGACAGTACGACTGATGCCGACTCCGACGACGATTTTGACTCGTCTGCCGAGGAGCCTGATGAATCAGAGACCTTGGAGTCTTTCATTGTCTGCACTTTGGATTCCGATAAGGTAGAGCCCTTGCGCGATATTACTTCAGGAGTTGGTGACTAATCCTTGAAAAAGCACTATCAACAAACCCTTGATCTTGTCATCGGTGATGATGAGTTTGTCTACTTCAGGGTTGACGGAAACTACGATGTTTATCTTACTGGTAACTACGTTGCTAGCCCCAGAGATGCTTACAATGGCGATAGTGAGGGTGATGACGAGTACGATCTCTCTCCTGATGAGGATGAGCTTTATCTGGACGAGGAAACCGACTCTGACGAGCTCGACGATCTTGATGACCCTCCACGCATCCACGAGATTGAATCTGATGAGGAGATTGAGGAGGCTCCCAAGGCCGCCGTCTCCGCTAATGGCGCTAGTAAGAAAGATAAGAAAGCCGAGAAGGTCGAGAAGGTCGAGAAGGTCGATAAGAAAGTTGATAAAAAGTCCCTTAAACGTCCGGCCGAGGACGAAGAACCTCATACCATCGATGAAATGATCGAAGGAGCGAAGCCTGCCCCTCAGACTAAGGGTGACGCCGAGAAGAAGCTTTCCAAGAAGCAACTTAAAAAACTCAAAGCGAATGATGGCAAGGCAGTCGAAGTGGCTGCTGATTCCAAGGCCAAGGAAGCTAAGAAGGTCCAGTTTGCTAAGGAACTTGAACAGGGACCTACCGGGTCCCCAGTCACTGCCGAGAAGAAAGGGGAGAAGACGCCTAGTGCGAAGAGAGTTATCCAGGGAGTCACCGTTATTGATAGCAAGGTGGGAATTGGTGCTACAGCTAAGAAGGGTAGCGTGCTGTGCATGCGCTATATCGGAAAGTTAGAGAAGGGTAGCAAAATCTTCGATAAAAACACGAAGGGAAAGCCATTCTCTTTCAACCTAGGCAAAGGCGAGGTAATCAAAGGCTGGGACATTGGGATTGAGGGAATGCGTATCGGCGGCGAGCGCCGGTTAATTGTTCCAGCTGCTCTGGCCTATGGAAAAAAGAACCTTCCTGGAATTCCGGCCAACAGCGACTTGATTTTTGATGGTATCATTCCCCTTTTGTAATATTCTCAAAGCTTCCAAATGCTAACTTCTTTTTCTTTCAATAGTCAAACTTACCGACGTCAAATGATCTCGCCCGACGAGGGAGAAAGTGGTTTCTAGAAAAATGATGGACTCTCTTTACTTTTCTTTCATCCTTGTTTTATAAAAAGGGTCTTGTGTGTAGATTAATTGAGCTGTCTGGTCGTCATTACGTTTCTCTAATCACGCCTAGCTATGTCTCGGGTGTACATGCCCGCGATTTCTTTCCGAGAGTCAGGGTATCGGGGTTTTTTTTGCCTATGGCTTTCTTTTCAAAAATCAAAAGTTTTTCCTTTTTAGTTCTAGTTGCTATCATGTTCACGAGATGACCGGACCTGGCTGTAATTTCTTGCGCTCGCTTTTTTCAAGCGTTGCTGGGGTAGGTTGGGTGTGATGAATTGAGTTCCAGGTGAGTAGTGGTGTGCAGCCTAGCGTTTTGAAAGAAACATTTTCAGATGAAATCTGCTTGTGCGGTGAACGGGATATTGCGCTGTGGTGTGAATGACGGGAATAAGGGCGAATTCGGCACAAATCAAAGGAACTGGGTTGAATTGCATGCGTGTATCCATCAATGAGATCCCATGGATGCCTACAATGCTCATATCCGGTCGTCACAGAGCTTAACCACTGTGCTTTGTGATCAAAACTTTGCTTTATTATACAACATTTGGTATCACGGCATGCTAGGATTCCTCCATGGCTGAGAACTGCTGGTTGGTGTGCCTGTTTGTATTGACAGTAGGAATCGCCTACCATCGGGACTGGTATCAAGTGTTCTGTCATGGTGTTGTCCTTGCATGATGGGGGGGGGGGGGGGGTGCTATGGCGGGGTAAGGTAAGTTTCCTGGCTATTGCTAGTTTTCTTTAACTTATGTGAGGCTTGCTAGGCTGTATCTCAGGGCCAGTGGTGCTGTACAGTACTTGCTAATCTCTATGTATACAATAGTGGTCGATAAAACCAAAAAGCTGGAGGCGTGTGGATCACCCGTTACATTGCTACGATATCTCGTTTGCCTACGGTACTTGAGAAAGAAAAGGGGCTGATTGTGCGGCTAGATGTAGATGTATATAGTCGGTGCTAGGCTTCCTCTCGTAGGGGGGGGGTGGGGTGGATACCTTTGTTACATTGTACGATACTGTACCCTACCTAATACTGCGTTTGCCTATTATATGCAGCTCCATGAAAAGACCCCTGGATATTAGAACCCCCGATGCAAGGCGCAGGATCCGGGGGCTGGTGAGCAGGGCTTCTGGCATTGAATTTGAAATCACGCAGGTCGTTCTCCCCGTTTCATTGCTTTATTAGCTCCTGTCCGCCACCACCGTTCATTGCCCGTCATACAATCTCACTCACTGTGATCTTTCCGGGGAAGAGTATTTGCATGATTTTGTAAGTAGGATCCAGACACGCTCCTGCAGACCTGGTACCTGTAGGGATGGATGGATTTGGGGGTACCGTACGGCCTCTACGGCGGGGTGGCACAACTCTGGCTGCTAGCTACTGCTGCTCTCCTGCCGATATTGTACTGTACTAGATATTATGGCAGGCTGATTACCCCCCCACGATTCGCGGGTTCTGGAGAATACCAGGCTTCCACTCCCGTTTACCCCGCTGTCCGGGTACTTGATAGGAAGTTACCAAACCTCAGCACAAACCCATAAAGAAAAAAAGAAAAAAAGAAAAAGAGGAAAAGCAGAATTATATAGGACCCACTTTTCGTCGGTAACTTACTCTTGATCTTTTCGAATGGTAGTGGTGGAGTTGGGGATAAAGGCGTTATCCTAGCAGCAGCAGCAGCCCCGCCGCCACAGCGCGACTAAAGGATACCGTAGGCATGACCGCAAGCTATCATTGCTATTATATCCGGCGCAGCGGTGACTGTGAATATTATGGTATTTTTTGGTTTTTTCTCGGCCTTGGAGTTCACCAGATGTCACTCGGGTAAAGGAGACCGGGGAGAGGTGGAAAGGGATGGGTGGGCTCTTATTTTTTTTTGTTTGTGGTTGGGCATGTGGAGTTTATATGGTATGATACTTGATAGATCTAGTTGGCAGGGCAGTAGTTGTAGTAGCTACCAGGTGTGGGGAGAAGGCTAGGGAGGGTCGGTTGGGGGGGGGGGGTACCAGCGCAGGGGGTTTGTGGTTGGGGGGTGCATAAGGGCTAACGTTGGCTTATGTGTAGACTACAGGTGCGATTGAGCGTTAGGTTGGGTTTCTAGGCTGGCGTTGGGGTTTTGGTGGGAACAATGTTTGTTGGTAATGTTTTTCTGTGTCGTTTTGGACTTTGGGGTGTGAATCCGTGTGATACTAGTTGTTGTACGGAGCCGGCTGTTCATGGCGGCCTCTAGTAGGTAGCCCACGGACACCGCCTATCACGCTGAGAGCAACGAGGAATTTTCTGTTAAATTCTAATTCCATAAAATGGTTTGTACAAATAGACATCCCTCCTATCTACTGTATTTGAGTCCAGGGGTGGCGGGGAATTAGAGGCTCAAAGGAATCTCATTTTTAGTCTTTCCTCACTTGTCTCGTCAGTTTACTCCTGGACTGTATGGGCAGGGCTTGAGCGGTAGGTTTATACCGGTATAGTGTACAATATAATACAATGCTGCAAGCATATCTTAAAACCCTCCAGAGTTCAAAAGGAAATCAAAAGGCAGCTGGGTGTAGCAGAATCTGCAATATTATAGGAGATAAGGCTGCTAATTGTTTTATGGCATTTAATACTCAAGAAAGGTATACGCTGTATAATCACTCATCCGCTATGATGAAAACAAAAACAAAACATGAAAACAAAGCATTAGCCACTGCTGGTTTAATAAAAAGATATTGCGAACGCATGAAAGCATCAAAGCTTCTCACCTCGCCCCGGGGTCCTCCCATTCATTGACATTCTCATGTCGCTAGATGGCGGCCCAGGATAGTAGGACCACTCGTTGGTGGCCCACCGAACCACTAGCTCCTTGGCCAGTTGCGACAGCTCAAAGTACTTTGGGTTGGTTTTAGGATGAAACATACTGACGTGCGCATTAACCTCGTCTTGAGCCTTAGTATTTGTGCACCTAAACCATCCCTTCCCACCCTTTTGGGGCAATATGCAAAATGTTCGCTCGCCCCTGTCCTTGCCTCGATCCCCGAGTGCAGTATAGAGATTTGCGAATCCAACACCCTCAATACTTGACACTCGTTCTGTTCTCTTCTTGAGCTCTTCGCTCTTTACCAACACACCGACAAACTCCAAATGTGACGATACCCAACTCCAGCCTTGTCCCAGCTCGTCTCGCTTGAAGTAAGCTGCCGCACCACCTGCCGCCAGGGCACTTGCTGCGCCAGCATATGCTATGGTTTTGCCCCATTGGGACCAGAACCCAGGGGCCTCCGGTTCCTTCCCTTTATCCTCTTCGGATGGAGCTTGGTCCAAGGCTTTTGAACCTTCAGTTGCCGCGCGCGATGCAAAAAATCCAGATGCCAGTGTACTAACTTGTGATATTGCAGTGGATGCAGTCTTTAGATTTGTATCGGCTCCATAGGCGAAAACTGCGGGGGATAATCCCAGGTAGGGGGTATCAAAGGCGAGAATTCCTTGAATGTATGGGAACATAAACTTCTCTGGGTTGTTGCGACTGGATTTCACCACTTGGTCATCAAGAATGGAGAGTAAAGTGTCGGCTGCGACAATACCGCCCATCGAATGTGTGACCAAGACCGTTCGAACCGAGGGGTCTATCGTTGGCGATTGTGTGCCGGCGGCAACTTCAAGATCTATTACGCGAGTTTGTAGCCTGGGAAAACAGTGTTAGAATTGGGTAACTTGTGAAGGGCTGTTACGATAACCTGCCATTCGCGAAATCTGGCTACACAGGCAGTGAGATCGCCCCTGGTGTCGTAACGGGGATAGACGACCGACTCGATATTCAACTGCGGGAGCGCATGTCCAACGAGAGCTTTGAGGTCCTGGGGGAATGCTCAGGATTAGATTATGTTTTCACGAGCTCAAGAAACGTTAAAGGAGAGGTGGAGTTTACAAATGGGAATCTATCGAAGGTATCGTCGTCACCCTGGTAATTTAAGAGGTTAGCACAAGAGAACCAGAAGGATTGGCCAATACAATGTTTGATCTCACTTTAAAGCCATGGATAAAACAGAGAAGCAGCGTCTTCTTCTTCATGGTGATATTGTGGTGAGATTCGCGTGCGGAGGGAAGGGGGATGAGGCTCGGGTTGAAAGAGGGTGGGCAATTGTGACAGAGCTCCAAAAGCTAGGAGGAGCGACGGTACCGTACGAGTAGGGTTTGGGCCATAATTAGCATTGCGGCGGAAGGGCAGAGGGTTGGGTGGCGTTGGCTCACATCGGATCTGATATAAGGGATACACTGTTACAGGGTATTACTGGTCACCTAAGGCATCATACCGAAAAAGGGTTGATTCTGGGGAATTAAGAAATTAGAATACAGTACTGACCAATCACTTCCGGTCGAGGCTTTCTTTAGGTGGGAAATAGGAACTTCCGAAGGAAATCAAATTCGCTTCACGTTTCTTCACAATTTCTCTGTCAGGGTCAAGCGAGATAAAAGTCAAAGAAAGGAACAATGAAAATTCTATAGAAAAAGGGGGCAATGGGGATGGTTGTGGATGGATGATGATGGACGATGCTCGCTCAAGTATAGGTTCAGCAATTGAAGAACGTGAACCATGTGGCACAGTCAAATGCAACAGTGGCTGTGCCACCACAGTGCCAAGACTGTTAGTAATTGAGGGTGATATAGTGTAAATAATAATGGATATGAAAGAAAGTAAATTAATTATATAGAATTGTTTGAGAATTTGACACTCTGCAGTGGCTCCTATAGGTTTTTGTAACCATATCTTTAAAGTCAGCAGTACAGTACTCATATCCCTTCTCTTCCTGCTCTGATCTCAAACTCTATATCTCCTAATAGTTAGATATATCAGAAAGTTTGCCTTTTACATAATCCAACTTCAAGAGGTATGAATAGGAAAAACTCACCATTTACTAGCACCTCTTGTACTTCTTCACTATCAATACTCCACCCTAGAGAACTGTGCTTCGCCCACTTGTTCTCTATTAGCTGTGCTTCTGGGCCGGCCACCTAATCTGCAAGCAGTACAACATTGTTGTATACGCTTCTTAACTCTCGTTATTGCATCTAGATTTCTGTTGCTGATCTCATTGTTTTCTTGTTCATGCAAGTTGTACATACTTCTTCATGATTGGATATTTGATTATTTTTTATTCTTAGTCATCAGAATCATGTTGCATTTTAATGCCATGGCTACGAATATTACACCAAATTCCCAACTTTTAAATCAAGTATACTATTGTTTGTACTTGGGTTTACAAATTAAAAAAACCGTACTTTTATTCTACTAAGTACCTTCTATAACCCCGCAGTTTTTTTAAATTATTTACACCAGTACTGGGTTGGTTATACTCGTTTGAAAATGCTTCAAAATGAGGTTCACACTTATCCCTTGATGCACTATACCCCATTTCCTATGAGGCTAAGCTAACAAAACAACAATACCAAGCCTTCACGATAGTTTCTATGGTTCCGCCTATTTTTCTCCATGGTCATCCACGTGACCGACAGTACGGTCCAGTAGAGCCAATCGGTTACTTCCGGCATTCCGCCATTCTAGACCTTAGCTTCTTACCCAATACTTTCGCTGAACCATGCCGATATCTGATCACATCATAAAAAATAAACATAGAATTCTCTCTTTCCCCTGCCATAAGTGACCTGCTCTTTGCCCCTCCCCCGCATCAAATCCTCCAACACATTGCCGCTCTTCTGCACGCTGTTATACACAGGCCTTCCAGATAAACCACCACTTTCATCATTATCGAAATGTCTACCACGGCTCCGGAAAGTGCTATCCTCGATACCATAGTTGACCACATTGGGGGTACTCCACTCGTTCGCCTTAATCGCATCCCCCAATCCTTGGGAATTAAGGCACAGGTTTTGGCGAAATGCGAGTTCTTCAATGCCGGTGGTTCTGTCAAAGACCGCATTGCGAAACGTATGATTGAGGCGGCTGAGCGTGAAGGGAAGATCAAACCGGGCGATACTTTGATCGAGCCCACCTCGGGAAACACGTACGTCTCTCCCACTCATGATCAATCCGCTAGCTAACATAACCACCCTATCTGTAGAGGCATTGGTTTGGCATTGGTTGGTGCTGTGAAGGGGTATAGGACAATCATTACACTTCCCGAGAAAATGTCGGCCGAGAAAGTCACTGTCTTGAGAGCTTTGGGTGCCGAGATTGTTCGCACACCTACAGAAGCAGCCTTCGATTCCCCAGAGAGTCATATCGGTGTTGCCAAAAGACTTGAGAAAGAGATCCCGAATTCCATCATCTTAGACCAATATAGCAACCCCAACAATCCCCTTGCACATGAACATGGAACAGCGGAAGAAATTTGGAGACAGAGCGGTGGAAAGGTGGATGCTATTGTTGCAGGCGCTGGTACTGGGGGTACCATTACTGGTATCGCTAGGCGGCTGAGAAAGCATAATCCGGAACTCGCCATTATTTGCGCCGATCCTATCGGTTCCACCCTCGCAGCTCCAGCCGAGCTCGACCACTCGAATGCGGGTTACAAAGTTGAGGGTATCGGGTACGACTTTATTCCTGATGTTCTAGATCGGGGCGTTGTGGACACCTGGGTCAAAACAGCTGACCGTGAATCTTTCCTTTATGCCCGTCGTCTTATCAAAGAGGAGGGTCTACTCTGTGGTGGCTCTTCCGGTTCGGCATTATTAGCTCTTGTCGAGGGAATCAAATCTCGCCCCGAGCTCGACCAGGAAGGAAAGACGATCGTTGTGATTCTACCAGACTCCATCCGGAATTACTTGACCAAGTTCGTTGATGACACTTGGATGGAAAACAACGGTTTCATCCCAGCCAAAGAAATTGAGCACGCCCGTGAGACCACCCAATGGCAAGGCGCTAGAATCCGAGATCTTAAACTCAAACCAGTTGTCACGGTTAAGGCACACGATACCGCCGAGAGCGCCATCGACATCATGACTGAGAAGAGTTTCGATCAGCTTCCCGTCCTATCGAAGAGCGGACAACTGGTCGGTCTGGTGACCCTGGGCAATATTTTGAGTTACATATCTAGAGGCCGTGCTACTGGCGAGAGCCCTGTTCGGGAGCTCATGTTCGACTTTACTAAAATGAAGGAGATTTTTACTGACCCGAATGAGCTCGGTTCTGTCAAGCCTACTTATAAGGATACCACAAAGCCCGTGGCTGAGGATAACGGCATTACTCCCCATTCTAATTCCACCGGCGGGAAGAAAACCGGAAAGAGAAAGTTTGAGGAGATTACCCTGGATACCCCCTTGAGCGCTTTAAGCCATTTCTTCGAACACAATTCTGCGGGAGTTGTTACCGAGAGGCTGAAGGGCGCAGGGCTTCAGGTGAAGCATGTTGTCACGAAAGTCGATCTTTTGGGTTACCTGGTGAGGGAGGGCAGGAGGGCCTCTGGCGTTGCTGTTTAGAGATTTGTTTTCGCTTGGGCCTGAGTTTTGTTAGCCTCGGTTTGTGTTTGGAGCATCGTTATATAGCCAAATACTTCTGTATGATATTATAAAATTTCCCTAGTCTGCGTAGATTGGGTGGTATCATGCTTGGGAACCAGAATTAACCTCTTGCCCCCTTATGCTATCCTGGCGTGATGGTTCTGCCTGAGATGTTCATCGCTGCTCACTCGTGGAATGAGCGTGCTAAAATATACACCTGATTGGGGAATAGGGTAGTCCACTTTACAGTAGAACCAGACGCGTGAAAAGGAGACGCGCCAACACAGAAGACACGAACTAAAATTCCTTTCCTGTCGTACGGCTTCCGATCCATTGTCTTGTTTACACCCGCTAAAACAAGGACTTCATCGAAAATAGAGCCTCAGGACTAATTTAATCGCCACAATCAACAAAACCCTCCCAGTTACTCCAAAATGTCTTCCCCCACCAAACGTCGCTCTGCGCGGCAATCTTCATCTCAACAATCGACTTCCCGAGCCCGCCGTTCCCCACGAAAGGAGGCCAACACCCCGCTTGCACCGCCTCCTGCTGGGTCGGAAATCGGGACGAGCCCACTGTTTGGTGGCTCTTCACCGGCCATGTCCTCGGATCCCATCCGTATGAGCTCGCCGACTCCGCAAGCCAGTCAGACATTACCAGCTTCGGGTATCTCTGGCACTGTGAGGGGGAGAGCAATGGATTCGGATCCTTTTGGAGGTTTGCAATGGATTCCCTCGGGTTCATCATAGGGGGTAAGGTACTGATGAAGGGATGAATTAGTCTCTTCGCCTCTTCGCTATGCTAGTACTTCGCCATCCAGGGGTGGAAGGACTCCGAGATCTTCGGGGCTCCCTATGTCTAGTGCCAGCGTATTGAGATCTAGGTGGGTTGTTACTTAAGGGAGTTCTGTGTGCTCGGTCTGGTTGCTGATAATGTTTAGGCACGGTGGGGAAATTGAGGGGAGTACCCCGCTACGCTCTCGCCGTGGCGATCTTCAATTCTCCGATGTCAATGCGACCCCTACTCGCCGTAGGCTCCTTTATGTGGATGAACAGGGCATGCCCATTCGCTCAGGAGCTGGCGGTGGTGATGCAGTTCATCCGCTATCTGATGCAGCAACCTATAGCGGTGGTCCGACATCTGATTTACCTGATGGGCCTCGCCGACTTATCTGGGGTACCAACGTCTCCGTCGAAGAGTCTACTCAAGCGTTCAACAAGTTTCTCCGTGAGTTCAAGCGGCGGTATAGGATGCGTATGGATGGGGAGTTTGTTGCCCCTGGGGAAGGTGATGAATTGGTTTATGTGGAGATGTTGAAGCAGTTGCGGGAGTTGGGAACTTCAAACCTGAATTTGGATGTTCAGAATTTGAAGAGTTTCCCTCCCACTAAGCGGTTCTATCACCAATTGCATGCGTATCCACAGGAAATAATCCCTATTATGGATACCTGTGTTAAGGATACCATGTTGGAAATGCTGGAGGAGGCAGGTGCCGATGAGGCAGAATACGAAGCTTGTCTCGAGAGGATTTATAAAGCCAGGCCATTTAATTTGGAGAAGACAGTCAATATGAGGGATCTCAACCCTGCTGGTAAGGCTCCGGTGGGAAATGGGTAAATAAAGGTAGCTAAAGATGGGTGGCCAGATATCGATAAGGTTATCAGCGTTAAGGGACTTGTCATTCGTGTGACTTCAATTATCCCAGATATGAACAAAGGTAGGCCAGTCAGCCCTCTTTATATGGGAGACTCTAATTGTTCCTCCAGCCTTCTTCCGCTGCCATGTCTGTGGCCATACTGTTACCGTGGAGATTGACAGAGGGAAAATTGCTGAGCCTACTGTGTGCCCACGTGAAGTGTGCAAGACACCAAATTCCATGCAAATTGTCCACAACCGTTCCGACTTTTCCGATAAGCAAGTTATCAAACTTCAAGAGACCCCCGATTCCGTTCCTGATGGTCAAACACCTCACTCAGTCTCACTTTGTTGCTATGATGAACTTTGTGATGTGGCAAAGGCTGGTGATCGTGTCGAAGTCACCGGTATTTTTAGATCCGTTCCGGTCCGCGTTAATCCAAGGCAGAGATCTATCAAGAGTCTTTTCAAGACTTATGTTGATGTTCTTCATATCCAGAAGGTGGATAATCGCAGGATGGGTCAAGATACGTCTACACTTGAAGAGGAATTGGCTGGGCAAGTTGCAAGTGACATTGATGAAGTCAGGAAATTGACTGATGAGGAAGTCGGAAAGATCAAGGCTATTGCGGGTCGCTATGATGTCTACGAGCTGCTTTCTAGATCGTTGGCGCCCAGTATTTGGGAAATGGAGGATGTGAAGAAAGGAGTTCTTCTTCAACTATTTGGAGGAACGAACAAAACGTTTGAAAAGGGTGGCGCACCAAGATATAGAGGCGATATTAACATTCTACTTTGCGGTGATCCTTCAACTTCAAAATCTCAGCTGTTACAGTACGTTCACAAGATTGCCCCGAGAGGTGTCTACACTTCGGGAAAGGGTTCTTCAGCGGTTGGTTTGACAGCGTATGTTACCCGCGATCCCGAGACACGTCAATTGGTCCTTGAGTCTGGAGCATTGGTCCTGTCTGACGGAGGTGTCTGTTGTATCGATGAGTTCGATAAAATGAACGAGGCTACACGCTCGGTTCTTCATGAGGTCATGGAACAGCAGACAGTTTCTATTGCTAAAGCCGGTATTATCACTACTCTGAATGCTAGAACAAGCTTGTTAGCATCTGCAAATCCCATCGGATCTAAGTACAATCCGAACCTACCGGTTCCTGCCAACATTGATTTACCACCTACATTGCTCTCTAGATTTGACTTGGTTTATTTGGTGCTCGATCGGGTTGACGAGGCTCATGATCGTAGATTGGCAAGGCATATGTTGGGCATGTACCTGGAGGATGGCCCGGAGAATGCCTCGGGCAATCTCGAAATCATCGTACGTGCACTCGCGCCGCCCGTTTGGGATTTCAAAATAAGGACTAACGTAAATTATACAGCCCATCGAGCAACTCACAGCCTACATCTCCTACGCCCGTCAAAACGTGCACCCGAAACTCACCGAAGAAGCCGGCGAAGAGCTCGTGAAAGCCTATGTCGACCTCCGCAAGCTCGGCGAAGACGTCCGTGTAGCGGAGCGTCGTATCACCGCTACAACTCGTCAGCTCGAGTCCATGATCCGCCTCTCAGAAGCACATGCCAAGATGCGCCTGAGCGAGGAGGTAACCATTGACGACGTCCACGAAGCCGTCCGCCTCATCCGCTCTGCCATCAAAGAATCTGCTACCGACCCCGTTACTGGTAGGATAGACATGGACCTTCTCGGTGGAATTAGCAACTCGGAGAGACGTAGGAAGGGTGACATGAAAAACGCTATTGTCGGCCTGCTCGATGAGATGGCAAGGGGCGCCGGGGGGGCTAGGTACAGTGATGTACTTAAACGCTTGCAGGAGCAGAGCACTGGTATCACGATTGCCTCGGGAGAATTTGCGGATGCCTGTAGGGCTCTGGAGACGGAGGGGTTGATTCGGGTTAGTGGAGAGGGGGCTAGGAGGGCTATTAGAAAGATTTCTGGCTTTTAGATAGATGGACCTGAGGTCCTGGTGGATATATAGATGTCTCCGGGGAGGGAGGACGAATGGACGGCTGAGGGATTATAGCTGGACGTGTATTTGATACATGGTTTGAAATGATACCTGGTTTGTGGGTATGTGGTGTGGACTATACCATGTGAGACCGCCTGAGGGTGTATCGTGCCGTGGGTGACCTAATCTGCGACTACCAGTTCTCCAACTTTTCTAGGACCTTATTTTTAGGAGTGTACACATCCATTTGCCTCATCCTGCCCTCTTATTTACTCTGCTAAACGAGGTCTTGACATAGTAATTGCGATCCATCACCAGATGTCACTCGTTCCATGTGTCATTCCCGGCTCCCTTTGTTTGCCCCTCAAAAGTCAAAATCATGGGATGTTGATCCGACGACACCCACATATTTGCGCCAAGCTTAGGGAACTTCTGTTCGTTTTCTCGGCCCTTACCGGAGCGACGGGGGTTTGAATTAATTAGTTTCCATCCCAATCTCCTCTCGGGTGCCCGGAGCGGGGCGAAGCCTCACGTGTTGCTCCCGGACGCCGCACCAGCAGCGGAACCTGCTGGAGCTATCTTATCCGATAGTTTGGACAAGTTCCGGTGTGGTGTTGGTGGAGGAAGGGGACGGTTCACAAGGCTCTACGTCCTTCCTTAGGTTTACCGCGCCCCTATTGAGGGGGCGGGGTATGAGAGGTGGGGGTAGACAAGAGTCCGGAGCCTGGCTTTTTGTACCGGGTCATATGTCCTCGCCGACCCCCGCCTTTCCGCCCCCCCCTCCCGTCAGGGCGCGTTGGATATTTCTATTATAATCTCTCGGATCTCGGCATTAAGTGTTATCTTTGACCCTTACATTCGCAAGGTTAGAGGAGAAAAATGGAGATCAGACAACACGGATTGGAGTGTAGTGGGGAGCGGTGGGGGTTCGCAGCTTGGGAGAATTTCCTGGTAGGGACAAATACGTTAAGATGGGGCGGTTTGGGTAAGGAGCTTGGGAAGTGGGAGGGCGATCCTAAGGAACGCGCTGCATGGGTGCCCACTGAATAGATTAATGGAGATGTTAATACTCTCTGTAGATATTGGCAGAACTAAAGCTTCTAATGGAGGTGGGAATGCACCTTTTCTTTCTTCATTTGATATGATTTTTCTCTCTATTATTCCTTACACCTCATTATCTGAGTTGAAATTCCTTAAATTTAGCCATCATCCGGAGCGGGGTGTAAGGGGACCGCGAGCCGATGCATAGAAATGAGTGTGAAGCCTTGAGGTCTCTAACGGGGCCTTGCTAGCCAATAGGTACTTGTACCACGGTTTGCTGAAAAAAATAGAGTGCTTGTAAGGGAATAAGTGGGAGGAGAGTGGATTTCTTGAGCGAAGATGGTTAAAGCCTTGAGCAGCGATGACCGAGAGCGTATGATGAAATCGCGCGCGCTGCAGGAAGAATTTCCAAGGCAAGCTTATTTGGTGGTTCAGCCCCTATTATGAAGCCATGGTTTTGGGTATTGGTGAAACCGGGCAGACTCACTGGAACAGGAGCTCGTGGGAATAGTGCTAGTGGGTATTTATCGACTAGAGATACAAATAAGACAGGATACCTCGGATCCACCTAATTGCTGAAAGTTGATAGAACCCTTTTGGTGCTTGAGGGGAGGTGGGTAAACAAAAAAGAACAGAAGACAATGAAGGGCGGGGAAAATGAGTACTAGTACGGGTTTTGGGGAGATGGGCCACACAAGTGGGAGGAAAAAACAAACAAAACTTAAACAAAGCACCTAGCAGAACATGGACAACAGCGACGGACCCGAGGGGAAACGAAAGGAAAAAGGCATTTCTCCCTCAGTATAGGAGAAAAGATTGAAACTGGAGCCGCCTTCCCCGACAGCAGGGCATTTTGTCTGTTGGGGAGTTCCGGTCACTTTTCCCCACTAGGCGATGAGGGTATATGGTTTAATGGGTTATTCAAGACATAAATTGGCATACAAAGGCTTGCTTAGATGGAGAGATATGCTCGGATCTCTATAAAAACTTAGAGAAAGACCGAGATCTCGACGGCGAACTTCTAGGCCGTTAGGAAGAGCTACCGTCTGTGGGCTCTTTTCGAACCTTAGGCTCCTTTCTAACCTTAGGTTCTTCTTTACTAAGGGATTGACGAATTTTCGCGGTGGAATCCTTCTTTTTCTTCTTAGAAGAACTCTTGCGCATATTTTCGATATCCCCTCCCCCGGGGCTCCAATTCCCTGTAAGGAGAGCGTATGCGGCTTCAGCTTGGTTGACACTCTTCCTGTCCTCCTTTGGGGAAGGTGGAATAGGGGGAGTTTGGTTGAATGGCTCGAACTGGAAGTCCTTCGGGAAAGCGCGCATCTCGAGCTCTTTGCGCGTGGGGTATGCGCCACGGGAACGACAGAGTGCGAGGAAGTCGGACTTTGCCAGTTTGAGTCTCGAAGCGAATCTGGCCAGGGCTTCTTTTCTCATAGCTTCCTTGGTGGGCCTTTGTGCGGCTGTTTTTGATTGTCAGTGGTGTGTGCAAGGGAGATAGAGATAGAGAGAGGATGTGGATGAAAGGTTTTTATGGACAGGGAGCAAGAACTTACTGCCTTCTCCAAGTTTGGGTGGAAGGTGGACTTTGCCATTGATAACTATAGGGAGAGAAGCTTGTTCCTTTCGTCTGGTGCGAGGGGGAACATCGGAATCCTCATCTTCTGGAACATTCTTCTTAACGCCCTTTCTAATTTTAGAGGGTTTAAGGGTTCTAGTGTCTTCTGGGTCGGTCTTCGCCTTCTTCTTGGGCCTGGTGAGGTTGGTGGAAGAACTTGATAACTTTTCTTTGTCCTGATAGATTGGAGATGAATAAGACTTCTGAAAAAACCATTTTCAGGTTGGGAGTACTGACCTTTTTACTGGGATGAGTAGGAGAACCGGCTTTTTCCTTGGCCGACCGGGCTGGGTCGGGGAAGGCCTTTGGTTGCACGACCTTTCTAGTTCCATCGTGTTGGATGGAATGAGGGGAATCGGGGCTTGACAGAACCTGCTTCCGGGAGGTCAAAGAGGAGCGGGATTTCTTCTGGGCAGTTTCAGGAGAACGGATCTTCTTGTCGTTTTGAAGGCTGGAAGGAGCAGACTTCTTCGTGGGTAACTTGAAGGGAATTGCCAAAGTCTTTGCTGGCCTGCGTTCCTCTTCCGAGCTCTCCAGTGCTGCAGCCTTCCTCTTGTTTGGTTTGTTGGCTTGGACAGAGGACTTTGCTTTCTCCTTTCTGGACTGTTTGGGTGGAGGGGCTTCCGGACTAGAGATTTCGATGGGTTCTCTCGTCTTAGCTGTCTTACCAGCAACGGATTTACTGAGTCCGTTTTTTGTCGGACGAACCGGAGGATGGGAAGGGCGATTGGACTTCATCCTTGCCTCCTCCCGAGCTTCGATTGGCGCGGGTTTCCTGACTATTATCTCTACCCGCTCCAGAAACGCCATGTCTGTTTTTGGGAGATTCTTGGAGTCGGGGAGGAATTCGCAGGGGTGGGGGGGTGGGTAGTGGCGGTATGAGGGCGGAGGAGAGAGCGAGGGAGGGAGCCGAAGAGAAGCAAATACCCGCCTGGGAGATTTGGGATGGTAGCATGCTGCCCTGTTGGGACGCTGTAGTGGCCCACCATAAGGGACTTAGGGCTTTTATCTTACTCCTAACTGTGGGGTGGGTGTCGCCTAATTCTGGGTTGGTGCCCTGGGGGAGGCACCTTATAAAGAATACTTGTTGCTTATTGCCCAGGGGGCAGTTGCTTACTCCAGGGCATCATATTCCGTGAGATAACCCGCCCTAGGCACATAAAGGCGACTGCATTATTGCTTGCTCTCTTCCAGACGCATTGGGGTTAACATCGAACATGAAGGAATCTGGCGATACGAGTGATGGTCTATGATGAAGAGTGCTTTCTGATGCTGGTTTGCGTTATGTTGGGGATAGCTCCCGGAGCTCCCGGCATTACTCTGTGAAGTCCCAAGGGGTATGAATATGAGATCCCCGGGGTTCAAGGTATCTGGATTCTCTGGGGGGTTGGTCCCATCTAACACTTATATTGGTTGGGTATTCCTTAGTTGTCGTCGCCCTGAGGGGGTGATTGAATGGGGAGAGGAGATACCCATAGGAGATACATTTACTAGCCAGCCTTTTTCACCAGTTGGTTCAGTCTGTCCGGGAAGTGAGCTTCAGTGATGCTGTCTCAAGCCTTGTCTGAACTTGTGACTGATTTCTCGCTCTAAATTTCGAATGAATTGTTCTCGGTTAGATTCTGCGATCGGAGTGCTGGAGAGTGTGTATACGAAATAGGGGGAGGGAGAAGGGGAGGGAAAAGAAGAGGAAAGTAATTAAAAGAGTTATTTGGACTTACTTCATCTGGCACCAAGTGTGCGAAGGTTTTCAGGAAGTGGGAGGGGGGAAATTTTTAGAGCATTGATACAACACCTGTTCTGGTGAAATGTCAGACAAAGAGGCATGCCATATAGCAGTAGGCTAGAAATAGGCCCAAGGCAGGAATCCTGGGCTAGCGGTACCGATACCAATAGCAGATATGAGTCATCCTATTTTTGATAGAATAGTTGTCGGTAGTCATGTCTCCGCCTCGGGGGAATGTGCTAATGGTAGCTCGGGATCGTCTTGTTGGCCTAAGGGAGGTACTACCGCTAGAGGTTTTGCTTGTCATTATAGAACGCTGAACTGACCATTGTATTAGCCGAGTGCTAGGCAATGTTCTATTAGATTCCGTAAAAACTTTAAACCTTGCGGGTACTTGGCTGAACCGGAACACATTCTTCTCTTTCTCTTTTCTCTTCTCATTGTTCATCTATACCCCAATATCCACCGGCATCTTCTGCAATGTATATCTTAAAAATTTTTATCCCATTGAATTATATACTCTATCTAATCCTCCTTTTTCTGGCATCTATTATCCGCCAAACAGCAGAGCCCGCTTGCCATAAGCCTTTGCCCTGATGGGAGAAGCTACTTCAACGCCCCTTCACTAGTAGTGTCTTCAAATCCAGAGTGATACCGTATTATAGCACGGCATTTCTGTTGCTTATGTGCAGGTCTATGAAGATGTGTTTTTAGCAGTGGGGTTTTGATTTGTGGTGTGGGGTCTGGGGTCGTTGGATTGTTCTGTTGGAGGTTCTTGTTGTGATCATGGTATCTCACTCGCTCAGACGGTCGGACCACCCAGCGTTGTGTCTTGGTATGATACCTCGAGTAATTATAAATCATTAATTTTGGAAATGCCGGAGTTGGGTGACTGTGTACTATGTTAGACTGTTACTACCCGGGTGAGTTAAATGTCTTACTCGCGCGAAGTGCCCCCAGGACAGACAATACTTGGATTATTTTCCTATATAGGCGGGGCTTTCTTTCTTTCTGAATGTATAGTGCCAAGATACCGGTACTTGTGGTGCCGTTTAGGATTCTGTTTAGTGTCTGCCCCCCAAGGCCATAGGTTGCTGTTCGGGGGATATGTGCTGCTCCAGAATTTCCATACCTCAAAGCTGCTGCTCAAGCTGGAGCTAAGGGGAGTTGTCTACTTGGTGAGGAAACTTGCTGTAGGTATGACTTAGATTTTTTGGTACGGATGCTAGTGGTGGGCAAGTCACAGAGTTATTGGGGAACTAGAAAGTATTTGTATCATATATATTGGTATGGGGATCCCCCCCGGAAACCCTGGGGATAGGATTACCAGGCCCTTGAATAACAGCTAACATAACTTACGGTACTGCCCTGGGTGCTGCATCGTGTATTGCCAAGGGTGTACAAGAGTGGTGCAACACCATAGCGCAATCCTGCTTCCTGCAATACCTGTGACCAAACTTATCCCTTATCTAAGGGCTTCTCCTGGTGGGCTGCAGGTATTGGGGTGGAATGGCGCTCGGGGGAGGGGCGGACACAGGATTTTGCTCACACTATCTCATGGACCGATGAGACACGCAGATTCCGCTCCTTCCGTATACGGTAGCTCCATGTTATGGCTCAGTGGCTTTGCCTAACAAAAAATCATGAAATATCGAGCCCTTATTGGTAGAAAGCTGCTGAGCCAGAGAATAGAGTTACCGTATACGGAAGGAACGGAATCTGCGTGTCTCATCGGGTGAAGAGATAGCTCATACTTTTATCTGACATCCTTGAGCTGCAAACGATAAAGTAGCTAATTATCTTTGAAAAGAGAAAAATACTCCCCATCTCTGGGGCAACCAAGTGGCAAGGTGGAGATTTAATCAATGGATTATGTTATTATCTTTAGATCTTGTATCAATCAAACTCATTAAACCGAGTCTCACATGACCCTCGCAAGCCTCATAGGGAACTCTCCTTGGCATGCGCCAACTCAAGCAGCCATTTTATTATACCTAGATTTTTACTTCAAATTATACAAGTTGAGGGCTATACTATTCATGATTTTTCCTCTATAAATTTTTTGTTAGTATCAGAAGAATCTCTGAGAGATCCACAAGTGCTTAGGAGTAAGTTGTATGATTGTTATTGGGATAGCTGGGTGGAAATAAGGTAGTATTGGTAAGGTATCTAGTAAGCAGGAAAGTTATATAGAGGGGGCTGAAAAGTGATCGAGGTTGTGTTTAGTGAGCATGTGGTGGCCAGTAGGATGAAATAGTAAAGCTTCAAAAGTATGCCTTAGTCTCACTCGTGATGTTTCTGCTTTTGAGGGATTCTCAATGTTGTCCCCCCTTTTCTTTTAGCAAATCTGATCAGATCTTCCAGGGCACACTATAAGGTTATCGAACTTGCTCCGCTCGGCTCGAGAGCCTTCTGGACTACTTAGGAACTATTCAAAAATGAGGAGGAGAGGGATATTTGGCTACCTAACTCGCGTTACACTCACCTAATTTCGACGGACCGGCTCGGGGTTGCCTCCCCCGCGCAACAACGACATCCCAAATCCTTGGCCATCACGTCCCACATCCACCCGACCTATCATACCGAACGTAATCTTTGCTGATAGGAGAGGAGGGTTCAAGTTGCCTCACCCCACGGAAACACAATAAACTTAAAGTTGGTGCCAGATCGGGGGTCCCTCTCTGCAAATAATTGGTAAGAAGTGAGAGTAAGCAGGGATTAGAATCATGCCGGTATGGTATACTGCGTGTTGCAAAAGTTTCTGGAGGTGTGGACTTTGGTGCCAACTAAGGTGTCGACGCCTAATAAGATGTGCCAAGCCATGTCTCCACATTTCCAGAAACTTTTGCAATGCGCGAATAGCTAGTTATTTGTGCGTACCGTACAATACCGCATTAGCTGGCGATACTGGAAATGGCACCAAGGCTTAGTGTTGCCATGTGGCCTTAGTGTGATAGGGCAGACAGCTTAGCGAATATAAAAAGGAAAGTGAGTTGCAAGAAGCACTAGCTGTTAGGGTGGTAAAAGCTTTTCCCGTTGCTACCTTGGCGCGTTCAGTTTTTTTTTTGGTATCATATCATATGATAAATATATTATGTGACAATACACTGGAGGACAAAAGTGCATGAGTTTTTCCGCATCGCAACCAGAGAAAAAAAAAGATCTTCACATCCAGAACAAAGTACACAGAGCACCGATCACCGCCACCATACCTCCATGAGCCCCTTACATAGTGTCCCTGCATGCTTAAGTCAAGTCTCTCTTAGAACTAACAATTTTTTCTGGCAAAAATGGGAGTCGGTCTAGGATTGTGGGGCCCGAGGTCCAGCACTTCCATATGTTGATGGTATTATATTTGCCGGGTAACTTAACTCGCTCTCGGGAGAAGACTCACTTTGAGGGGCTTGACTCGCACCTATTTCCACCATTTTTTGGCCTAGAAGACTAAGTTTTACAAGGTAATGCAAGACCTCTGCAGCCTTACTAGTATTCTTTCTTTGGCGTGTGTCGGTGGGTTGTGTTGCTGGCATTATGTTGGATTTTGACCTCGCGGGTGTTGGGAAGATTATTTTTTTAGCGATGGTTGCGTTGTGCGAAAACCATGCACTTTTGTCCTCCGGGGTAACTATGGATAGAGGGTCTTGGCTGTATTTTTCGTAGTGGAAAGCAGTTAGGCGAACTTTTGGCACAATAGGTCACAATGTTCAACTCTTTATGTACTCGTAGTAGGCCCCCCGGTTGGCTGATTGGCCCAGGAGCTAATCAGAGCAGGTTCATCTCACTTACCCTTTACCGCGGCATGTTAAATTTTTCTCTCTCCTCTCCTACATATTTTCTACCGAATCTCTACTCTCACGATGGTAACATGATGTGCACGAGGGAGCAAGGCATCATTAAGCCTCGTCCACCACGTCCCCACCCTACCCGTGGCTTGTACCCGACCGTGAATAATCCTCCCCCGATACCTGTAGGCGCTTGGCATACCCCATTGTGAAACTGCAGAGTGACGGCGCCACCGTGTACTCGTAGGTGCATAAACCAAAGTTAGATGCCCGAGCCTTGGCAACCATTCTCGAGGCAATGTTGGAGAAAAACAATGAATGCGCAATGGCATGAACTTCTTGCTCTGAAGAGGGTTTTTTTTTCGTTCCCTCCGAATTATTTGCCAAGAGTTACAGCTCCGGCTTCTGTATGGGGAACCGTCACTCTACTGGAGCACTCAGTATTCGAGTACCGTATTTACTCAGTCGATTCGCTAGCTCCGCTGATCGCCAATCTCCGGACCCAGAGACATTGGCTCTTAAGAAGGATTAGTGCCTTCCTGACATAGTTTGGCGTGAGTCATTTGGCTGTGCTGGATCTCATTAACTGGCTTTCGCAATTCAATTAACTTGGTGATCCTACGCGATGTCGTGATACAAGGATTTTTGGAGCTGGCGAATCGACCGAGTAAATACGGTACGATAGTTCTGCAGGATCGGAATCCCCACTGCGCACGATTTTCACTGAATCGCTTGCAAACTAGGGCTCGGCGAGTAGAGTCTGTTGTCTGTCTGCTTTAGTCTAGGATGTAGTTGAAGTGCAATTTTTCACTTTGCAAGTGTTGAACCCCAAACCACTCGCCACGTCTGTTTTCCTAAACGAGCCGGATGTACGGAGGTACAGCGCCTAAGTTTTGTAAGTTCCACAAGCGAGGTTTGCTGCCCCTACCTCGTGTGGAACATACAAAACTTAGGAGCTGTACCTCCGTATGATACCGGTCGTTCACGGAGCTTCAAAGCTCCTCGGTCGATGTGCAAGGACTTAACTTTTTACGAAAGTGGCCAACCAGGCTACGCCGATCAAAAGGCGTATTAGAGAGTTTGCGCAAGAGGACCTAGGTGGCAGCTAACGGAAAAGAGACCTAAATTTATCGGTCTGCGCTTCTCTCGCAGCTAGAACCCCAAGCTATAGGGATCCCCTCTAATACCACACCTTCTAGCAGATACAGACACTAGGACCGAAGCTTTCTTAAACAACACCCTATTTGTGCCCAAATTGAAACCGTTTGAGGATTCTAAACTTCGAGTGGGCCGAACTAAAGATTGTGATTTGTAACCAGGAGCTTTCCCATAAGCCTTTATGATATCGCACTCGCCCTGTTGAGATTCCCCGGTGATATCCTAAGCAAACACATAGCGGCGGTATTATTGCCCTTTATGTTACAGTACCAGTCCCGGTCCCAGAAATTTTGGAATAGAGCTGTACTGTACAGTGCAGTGAGAAAAGTTCGGGGACAAATGCCAAAACACACCAAAAATCCCACTTTTCAGCACACCACAACAACCCCATCTCACTTAATGAGAGCCTTCAATTTTACTGACACCACTTCTTGTATCTGGTCTACCGTGTAAAAAAAATTCATATTTTTTCTGAGCCTTTGCGGGAAGGTATGCTGTGTATTCTAGCTTGTGGTGAGAAATCAATGCCAAGACACCTACTTTATACTTTACAATTCAACAAGTGTTGAGACTGTTTTGCTACTAAATAGTGCAAGAGTGTCCAATTACATATTGAATCACTAAGTACATGAAACCATGAAGTCTGGCTACCACCACTTTAAGAAATGTCTGCAAGGCTTAGAACTATCTAGAGGCTCTACCAGCTCGGTATATTGAATTTGAGATAGTGCCAGATTTTTTAAATTTCAGAGAATTGCAGTGCTATTAGGCATTTTTGTGTTGGGGCACCTCGAAATGTGGCATATTTGGTGTGTTTTGCCGTTTGTCCCTGAACTTTTCTAACGGCACTGTACTAATGTCATACTAATACAGTACAAAGTAAGAGCCCGTTAGCGGGAACAGATTGGGGATATATTTTGCGGGTTAACCTTGAACTGTTCCGTATCTTCTTACCGGACAGTGTATGATACAAAGAGGCAAATGGAGTGGCCAGACTCCTTTTCTAAACGTACTCGACAAGGGGGTGCTCTGGCTAATCATGTTTGCCTTGTTTCCTTTAATTCCGTATTATCTCAACACAAAGTTAATTGAGCTTTTAGTGTACGGTCCCGATAACTTACTGAGAGTTGGGGGTGATCATAAAAAAATGAGGCAAACTCGAGTTTTATTGGCCAAAATTAGGTATGTATAACCATAGGGAGAGCGAATCTTGGCTCCATTTTTCTTAGAGGAAAATAGTTAGCCGAGCTGTAGACCCAATGGGTTCGACTCTTTGTGTACGGTGCTCGAGCAATTGGCCGATCGGCCCAGGTGCCAATCAGAGCAGGTTCGTCTCACTTGCCCTTTACTCCGGTACTGTACTCGAGGAGTACGGTACAAGTACGATCTTGGAGACAAGTTGTTAACACCCCCCCCATTTCACACCAGAGATGGGCATTTTCGCTTCACAAAATCTGAGTTTTGTTGGTCACAAAAAAAATTCAAGATGCACCAGAGCCTTTAGAGTGATCTAGATATTATCATTCATAAGTGGCAAGCTCTGTTAGTTAATGCCCATGGTGCGATGGTAGAGAGGGGTAAAAGGTACCTCTAATTTTAGATGAGGTTCTCATACAAAAGATACATTGCAACAATATTCCATCTGGATCCCAAGCTCTCAGCCTTCATTCTAGCTTGGAAGAATTCTCATAATTTCTACCAAGAAGGTCTAGGGAGTCACCTACACGATGACACCAGTTTTTTTCAATTCTAGATTGCTTTCGGGTGAGTTGTGAGTACTTAAAATTAGCCGTTTTTGGGGTAAAATGGGGGGTGCCGCCGACTTTTGTCGCCAAGATCATTCATTAAAAGAATTTTTCTCCTTCCCCTCTTCCCTATTGAATCTCTACCCTCACGATGGCCACATGATGTGGGTGGGAGGGCGGAACCTCTCTACTCGAGTAATCCTCGTCCACCACGTCTGACATCCTGCGCACGGCTCACCATATGTACTCGGGTACAGGGTTGATCCGTGAAAGAGATTTTGGATGGGAACGAGGTTTATAGGCCATATGCACATGCATTGGTACAAGTATATATGTTAAAGGAGAAGAAATTCCGTGGACACGTTAGAGATAGTAGTTGGTGGATTTTGATTTTCCAGCCTGCTGAATGGCTACCCTCGAATATTTGGTTTAAATCAATAAATTTATACTATCGTAAAGGAAGCATACCCATCCGGGTTCTCTGCCTTACAGCAGTACTAGGGGTACGCCAGCCCAACAAAAACAAAAATTCCAAAACAAAAACAACAAAAACAAAACAACAACAACAAAATTCAAAACAAAATCCATATCATCAACCCCAGCCCGCTGGATTGGCCATCATCAACCCCTCCAAAAAATCAAAACATATCGGATCACATCTAACATGCTTCCTTAACACCCCACTATTCGCATAAACCTTCCCACATTTCCAACAATCTTTTCTCCCAACAGAATTTAACTCACTCCACTTCAAAACAATCGCATTCCTAAATTCCACATCCCATCCTTCTTTATCATTCACCACTTCCATCCAGTAGTCAATTTCCATCTTCCTCCCACACGATCTCTTGTTCCTTCCAAGGTGAGCTTTCAATCCATACCCACCCAGCCTGGATGTACTCCCGCCTCCAAATGCGCCTCCATAGCTCTTGCAGTTCATCTCTTCTTCACCCACAAAAAACCACCGTCCTCTCATGTCCACAACTCTTTTCATGCATGGACCCACATGAATTTTGTCGCATCCGTCGCACGACTTTTGGGCAACCTGTTCGACTACAATATTGCCGTTCTTCTCTATCATGACAGTATGGTCGAAAGGATTTCCAAACATCACTCTTTCGTTCAGTTGTTCTGTCATCGTCGACGGGATACCCATTCCTAGATACTCGTGCTGTAACCACCACCTCTTCCATATATCGATCTTTTTGTCGTCGAAAATTGTTGAGGTATCTGGTCTCGAATTCTTGAACCTATCGCATTTAAGGGTATGGAATCTTTCCCCTCCCTTTTTGCACGGTTCCCCACCATGTGTTCCAACTCCTATCCTCAATCTGAATAGGACGTATGCATCCATCCTTGAGAGTCCTTTCAGGTGGCTCATCGTTTTTCTCTCCCTCTTGTAGTAATCGTGGCCTTCCTCTTTATGCCACAATGACCATTCTTTCCACATCATATCCTTCTCCATCCCATTACCATCATTGTAATCCTCCCAACACAAGTTATCCCTCTTGTTCCATTGTTTACTCAGACCCATTTTCGAAGATTTGTCCGACATGTCGTTACCCAAGATACCGCGGGGCGCAGGGATTCATCCAATACCGACTTCTTCCATGTCGTTCAAAATAGGGGCCATGATATCCCATAGTCCCGCTGTGTCCGAGTCTTCGTTCTCTATGTCTCTAATTGCTATCGCGGCCGACTGGCTGTCCGTGAAAACCCAACATCGTCTAATTTGTCGTCTTTTCGCATCCGTTAGAGCCATCGCAATGGCCATCATTTCGATTTCCTCGATGTTGTATCTCCCATTTACGGCCATGTTGTTTGTTTCTTTCACGGCTCCATCACCTGTCATCCACGTCCATGCTATGGCAGCCCGTCCCTCTTTCTTCGATCTGTCTGTGTAAACCCAATTTCTTCCTTCTCCTGTAGACATCTCCTCTACCTTCTCCTCATACCATTCTCTTGCCATTTCCTTCGAACCTTTCACGATGACTTCCGGTTTCCTTATTATCCGCTTATCCGAATTCATTTTTGAAACCTTAAAGTCTTCGCAACTGATTCTCCAATTTTCCTCCACACATCCATACCACGGGTATTCTATTCGGTACTGTCTGTTAAGGCTTCTCCGGTAACATTTCCTTTGAATCTATTTCCGTTGAATATCCGTTGGGGCGATATCCGTTTCCGCTCTCATCGTATTAATCGGGCTTTTCAGAGATACTCTGAATAGCGACCTTATCTTGTCGTTTATTTGAACATCGATCATTTTGATGAGTTTTGGGTCATCCACGAATTCTAGACCGTACCAAATCGTCGGGAGATAAGCCGCCTGTAGTAGCCTCGTGTATTCCCACGCTCCTGAACCACCACTACTACCATATCTCCTACCCACTCCAGCGATCCTTCTTCTTACCCCAATCGCTCTCTCCATCCAGTAGTCGACATATTGTTTCATCAATCCCATCACGTCCAATCTATACCCCAATAACCTGATCTCTCTGCACATGTCTTTTTTCTCTCCCCCTATCCACAGTTCCGGCCACACCCCTTCCCCCATACCCATCCACTCTATCTTCCTTGCCACGAACTTCATGTTTCTCTTCCTTCCAACCCTGTCGCACTCCTCAAACAGTTCCTGCATCTTCCCCACCACTATCTCCCTGTTTGCTCCACTAACCATAACTCCACCATCGTCCACGTAACTGCTTACTAAACATGACACACTTGGCCCATGTTTAAACCTCGGTTTGAAAATTTCTTCAACGTATATACCAAACAGGTATGGTGACAGCGGCGAACCCTGTGGGACACCTTTATCCACCTCGTAAACCCTGCTTGTTCTTTCATTAAATTTCAACCTCATTTTTCTACCCGTTGTCCACCTCACTATCCAGGATACCAACGACTTATCACAAGACCGATACACCAGTATATGCGCTAGCAGAGCTGTATCGATGTTGTTGAAGCCTCCTTCTACGTCCATTGTCATTATCTCCGTGTGACCGAACCTTCCGAACTTGACAAATTCCGTAATCTGTTTCATGCTGTCGTGGCATCCTCGTCTCTTTCTCGATCCGTACTGAGTGCTTGCTAGAGTTACTTCCTTTTCCAGCTTTCTCAGCATTATCCGGTCCACCACCTTTGATATAGTCGGTAACAAGTGAATCATTCTCCATGATTTCACATTGTCATATCTTTCTTTATCCGCTTTTTTTATCAACACTGAATAAGCCACTTTCCACCCATCATACCCAAACTTTATCAGGTTATTCAGGGTTCTCGTCATGTGGCTCCTTTGGTTTTTGAACCAAAACCGGAGAAAGGGGTAGCTGATGTCGTCATTACCGCTTGCCGTATTCGTCGGGGAGTCTTTTAGGACTCTGGCCACCTCTTCATCTTCCACAGGCCAGTCTATATCCCCACCTTCCCACACTCTTAGAGTGTTCGATTTCAGTTGTTCCCAACCAAATCGCTGAGGTCATTGTGGTCGTATACGGTATTCCCATTGTCCGTCATCATGGCCGGGACCACCCTCTTCGCATCCAGTGTTTTAACCGCCTTGAAAATCTCGGGGTCCTTTGCTTGTTCCAGTGTTCTTTTGAGGTAGTTGTATCTCTCGTTGATCAACCTATTCCTCAACACCTTCCTCGCAAGCTTCCATGCCTCTCTATCACCACTTCTTCTTAGAAACTTCACCTCCTTCACCATCTTTTCTAGTTCCTTATTCCACCATCCACAACTCCTTCTGTATAGGCATTTTCTCCCTAGCCCATCCACTATTCTGAGTATCCCGTCATATCCACAATCTTTCTCGGCTACCACATCCAACTCATGCTTCACCACTCCCCAGTCCACTTTTCTCCAGTTTATTACGGGGCGGTTCATGTTCGCGGCCGGGATCATGTTGAATCTGGTTATCTGTCCTTTGTGTTCAAGCGCACCTTTGTCGACCAGTTCACTTTTTGTACCGATATTGCTAACACAGAGGTCGATCGCCGAAATATCCCTAAAGGTATGTGATTCCGGTTCCTGGATATCCTATCCGAATTTCCTTATGAAGTTCAAAAAGGCCGTTCCATAGGTATTGGTTTTGTTATCGCCTTACTTCTCCCCCCAAACTCTGTGCCTTACGTTAAAGTCTCCAACCAAAACATTACAGCTCTTCAGTCTCTCTAACCATTCTACGGCCACACCCATTCCTTTCTCTGGGCTCAGGTATTCTCCACCAAATTCCCTTCTGCAGCCTCCACCGTCCATAAACTCCATAACCGCACTAATCTCATCATGTCTCACCATAGACATCAACCCAACTATTCCCATTCTAACAAACACCTCAACTCCACTACCTTTAACAAAGGAAAACAACTTAAACTCCTCTCTCTCGTGCTCCATAAATCCCCCGCTTCTCTTAACAGGAGGTTTCAAAATAAAAAATACATCTACCCAAGCATACAAATCCATTATCAATGTCCGGTTTCCTAAACCCCTGCGAACATTAATTGTACCTATTGTAATCTTCATATTTAACTGGATGGGGTCTTCTTAAACAGATCTAGGCAAAAGCCCATATGCTCTTCTTGCGATATTTCTTCGCTCTCCTTTGCGGTAGGCATTGAAGATGACCTAGCCACCTGTTTGCCTTTGTTTAACTTCCTTCCTCTTACCACCCTGACCACATCTGTGCCCTTTACCTCACCCATTCTCTCATATCTCTCAATAGCGCTACTGGCCATATTTACCCCAATATGGTTCCTTTTTCTCTCCTGTAATTTCTCCATCTCCACCAGAGCAATATTACCAGGTACGTGTTCTTCTTCGGCCATAACTTCGCTTAGGGGACTACCTCTCCCATTCCTCAACTTGTTCCTTTCTCTGTTCCTCGTGCGGTCGGCCACCCCCGAAGCGGAATTTGGGTCCGAAATGATAGGGGATCCTGGTCCCAATCTTTGGCTGCCCATTTGTCTACGTATTGCCGGGCAGTCGTCGTCACCCGAAAAGTGGCAGTTATTCTGGCAGGGCACACACCACTTTCTTGTGTGTTTGCATTCTGCATGGCGTTCGTCGCATCCGATAACCGTGCATCTATGCTCCAATGTCAGATGTTTCTGACTGCACCATTTGCATACCGGTTTGTTATTGCATTCTGCTCCAACATGCCCAATTTTGAGACCCCTGACACACAAGACGCTCGGATTCTCTTCCTTCCTTGCTCTGCATATCCTGGCCTTGCCAGCAATCGTTATCTTTGGGTACTCCTTACCCATCATCGCCCTTACCGTGTCGTTCATGTCCACGACGATCAGCAGTCCCGCTGTTGACTGTCTTCTTCTTTTCATCACGGCCAGGTTACCCACACAGCTTGGCTTCAATGACAGCGTGATTCCCAGGTTGCTATGTTCTATATCATTAGCAATTCTCCTGAAGGCGTTTTCTCCATCCCAGTCTGTACACTCCCAGCTACCTTTCCCCGCCTGGTTCAAGAGTACCGAGCCGACAAATATCTTCACCTTTTCAGTGTCTTTCTCAAACCTGAATTTTGGTAGACCCATCGTTTCCAGTCTCCCTTCCATAGCTTTAACATATGGAAGCACCTCATCCGCTCTGCTATCAGCCAATGTAAGCAGAACGTCACTGAACCTATTTTGCCCCACCATGCTGAAATAGATCTTTCGTTCGTTCAGGTTTCTTAAACATTCGTTTAATCCGTCCCTGATTGATGCCTGTGACACCCCTCTCGGCAATCTCGTGATTGTTCCTTTAGGTGTATCAAACCTAATTTTTAGGTGCTTCTCTCTCACACTAATCCCTCCAAGAACCTCCTTTTTCTCTTTATTTTGAAACTGTTTTCTCCCAGTTACAATCGAAAATTTCTTCTTGTCCGTACCACTAGCCGCCTTCTGGGCAAATGTTTCGGCCGTTTTTTCATAGCTGGGCTTTTCCACCTGTGCTTTATCTTCCATTGGCATCGTCGACACTACCCTTTTCAGGATAGTTTTCCTCTCGACCAACGAACTTCCCATCGCTTTCGGTCCCACAGGAATCTGAATCGTAGGAACGGGAACCGGAATTGTAGGAACAACTGTACACTTATTAGTTGATCAAGTCTTTACACCTTTCTTGATGCAAAATTTGCATCCTTCTGTCTCCGTAATTTCCTTGAAATCTCTTAACTCGCCGATTTCATCCCTCATTTCCATTATCACTTTTTCAATCTTCGTGATTTTGGCCATCATGTCCTCTTCCGGTTGTAGTTGAGCAACCTCTTCAACCATCACCGTATCTAATTCTTCAATGGCTGGAACCGCCTCACCATTGTTGATTCTGTCCAACACTTCCAGCATCAGTTCATTCTGGGATTTCGTTTGGGCATACGAAACCGTTTCCAGTAGTTCCACAGATGAACTACTTTCAACCCACTTACTGTTACCCCGACCTGTATTCTCTGTGTCTGTTCCTCCTTCCATAGTCATAGGCATGTCCTGTGCCGACCCCAATTTCATAGCTGTCCTCACCTGTTTTGGTGGGACGTAGTCAGAATCCGAGGAGTTATCCGACTTAAACTTACTCCCATACAGCTTTTGTTCCGATAGTGGAAGCTGTGAAATAATCTCTGAGGCCGGCCACGAACCCGATATGTCGCTTGCCGTCTCCATCGAAACGTAGGAATCTCCATCTGACGGAGTAGACCCAACCGAAAACAAATCATCCTGTGAATGGTTAAACAGTAAACCGGCAACTGTTGTCTTATCCACATGGCATCTCTCGCATCCTGACATTCCGAACAAAGCCCTAAGTAACGCATTTAGTTCAGAAATGCATTTGGGCTCACCGCTAGTAATCAGCCTATTCCAGGCTTCCTCTTTGTCCCCGTTCATACACCTTCCCACGTGAACGAAGGTAAGGTAAAGGCCTTTGGGAACCTTGTACGAGTTGACGTGCAACTTCGTCAACAACTTCCCCTCACTCCCAGGCTTCTCCGCCGGCTTCCTCGTCGACATCCTTCTAATCGGGAATTTCATCCCACTCGAGTTCCCTTCCATCACCGCACAGTTCCAGGCTATTACCAGGTATACCTGGATGTCTCAAGCCTTACGAACTGGTACAGCTCTGTCCAGAAAACCTTTCGTCAAACAAATATTTTCCAAACAAAAGTCCGTCTGTAACTATTCACTCTTTTTCCTCTCAGCCAACAAAAGTCCACTTCGCCCCACACAACCAGTTACGTGTTGCCACCACGCAAAAAAGTGTAAAAATAAAGTGCAAAAGTAGTCCCAAATTTCAGTCGCGAATATTTGGTTATCGAGCTTGTCGCCAATCACCACCCCAGTGTTCACGGATTTTACCCCTGCCCCGAGTACCGAACTCTAAATAAGCAGGGTTGGCTTACGGTACCTATTCTAATACTTGTACCATTAGCTTAGGGCTAATGCATGGTCGGCGGTAGCCTCTCTTCTCGAGCTGTGAGCTAGTGAAGGTTTATGAAACCTCCCCCAACATATCTCCCCAAATAATGAAAGGGTATGGTGAGGGAACTCTGTGGTCAGAGTACTTTGCCAAGAAAATATGGTCCGACTTCAATCGCCAAAGGATTCTCAACCACAAGTTCAATGAGAATTATGGCTCTATCAGGTGATAGATTGGGTGATTGTCTACACACTAATGGAGGGAAAATAGAAATATCTCAAGTTTTCATGGGGATATAGGGGTTTAAAATGTTTGAAACTTTGGTAGGAAAAAGAGGAATGTCTGGGGTATTCGGGGATAGGTTAAATACTATTAACTTCCTTGATGAGAACAGTTAATTGATATTTGCCAAGATATTAACCTGTGACAGAGCTAGTGTTGGCGCATTAACCTAATGTTAATGCGCAAGAATGAATGTCCGCCTATTCCGACTACAAAGTTCCCTCACCATAAATAAAAGAAATCCTACCTACAGGAAATCTTCCCTGAATTGCTAATAAAGTAAGGTTTGGCGAGCGGAGCCCGCCCTCTGTCCCTGAACGAGTTGGGGGTGCGGCGGAAGTGCGAGATTTTCGGCATGCAAGTATTGAATCACAAACCACTCACCACGCATATTTTCCTAAACGAGCCTGACGTGTTGATCTAACACCTTTAGCTACTTGTAACCAAAAGATAACAAGGCGTGCGCAGGCTGAGTTTGTTATATGATATCAAAAGGCACTTTTTGTTTGGACGTCGTGATAGAAGAAGTAAGCGACTCAAAGACCAACCCCACGAGTTAGGATCGGGGACTGGGTTATGTTGTGATGCTCAAGCAGACGCATCTGGAACCTGTCCTGCCAGGATGCAGTAATGTTATTTTAAACAAAGCGCACTCTCTGAATTTTGCGAGTCTTTGGGTCGCTTAACCCACCCACTGGAAAAGAAAATAAGGATATTTTGACAAGGCTACCGTAATAACTTTGAATAATTGGACGGTGTGCTATGTCGTTGGACTTTCCTCTCTCAGTAAGGTCAAGTAAGCTTTGTTTTTTTTTCTGTCTCGGAGGGGGGAAAGGGGCAGTGTTTTTGGTGTGTTTTTTTGCCCTTTTTCCAGGGAAGGGGGTTCTGGACCACATACAGGAAGCACACCGTCCAATTATTCAAGTTTTTACGGTACTGTAGTGCTGTACCCTGCTTGTTAGTAGCCCAAGCAAGCGAAGCCAGCGGCTCGTATTTATACCGGAACGTCCATTAATATAACCCTAGGAATTCTCATACTCTGGTCCTTCAAAACCCTCCTTCTAGATTCCTTGGACTTTGACAGACTCAACATCTTTTTCGATCGTATAAGCCATTTTCAAAATGCCATCATCACCCTCCGACTCCCACGACCCCCCGCCATACGATGATATGGACGACCCTTTGATATCAAAACCGGAAAGGTCGGCAAAACCGCCGATATCATTCGACAGTCAGAAGCAGTTCTGGTCCAACATGGCCTCTCTCTCGTGGAGATGCTTGACAACAGTTTTTTCCCTGTCGCTTCTTATTATAGGTCTCCATGCCTTCTCACGGATGGGGAAATTGTCGCGTATGGAGCAGCGATGGTTCAATGCAATCACAATTCTCCTCGGTGCCTTTGCGAGTTTGGGTCTTGGATCCCTTTTAGGGTATTTGGGATCAATGTTAAGATGGAGTCTGCTTGCTAGGGAAAAGTATAAAATGCAAAATGTACGCGATCCCCAATTTTAACCAAAGCTCTGACTAAATGTTAATTGCCGAGATATAGATCGAATTGCTTCTTGCCATGCCATCCCCCACCGGTTCAGCAAAACTCCTCTATAAACTTATTCGAGAAGGGAGGCGGTCTCAGACGACTTTAGTTGTCATGTTATATCTCTTTTTCAATATTACTGGAAGATTTAGTGTTGCGATCTTTGGGTTAACTTACAACTTGGTCGATGACTTGGTTGAAGACCCTCCTACCTATACTACAAATTGGACCTCGAGCGTATTACTTACTAAGAACGCTATGGATTTTGAGGTAGTTGAGAAAAGCCTTCGTAAGGATTCTTCTCTCTACGGGAATACTTCCTTTTCATAGAACCTTTGGTTGATGTTTCATGCAGTATCCTACTTAGATTTGGTTCGGGGTGGATTAGCTACAGTAAGTCTTGATTATAGACAGGAAATCACACTTGATGTCAGTGGACCGCAGACCTTAGACCCTATATACAAACCTGCACACCCGAACCCACGTTCAGCTCTCAACGTCAACGGAATACCTCTAGAAGATACTAGTGATAATGGGGACTTCACATATGAAATACCAGAATTCGTGGGAGAGAAGAGCTCCCCAGGGCCTTTAGTTCATGCTGTCCACTCCTCTACTAACTGTACTATGCTCCGCCTTGACAGCTATAAGTACTGGAGAAAATATGGCAGTGATAACCAAACCTCTAAGGGTATGTTATACAAACCACATGGGGGGACACTGATAGTAGATGTCATGAAGCTTACCTAATCTTTGGGACAGATTGGAAAGATGAGAAAAACGGCGAGGTGATCGCTCAGGTATTAAGAGTACTAGATAGCAGAAATGCCTGGCCCCATCAGGATGCAAAACATGCTGCTTGGGCAGCACCACTGGCCGGGAAGTCAAACGGATCCTCATTGACTTGTGAGTCAGTCATCAAGGTTTTAGGAATACACCCCAAGAACTAATGTATTATTCTCTAGATGTGGTATATGGCGAGACGGCCTGGGAATGCATCTCGAGCCTTTCTGAGACGCTAGATGGAGACCCCCATCCAAAACCATTATTTGATTCCGCCGCCCTTTTTCTCTTACCAATTGTGGAAAGGGTAGGATTGGGCGGAGCGCTGGGACAGACGAACAATTCCTGTGACACCCCCTTGGTGGGCGGGACCAACTCAGTTGTGTATCGGTTGTTCACGGATCTTAAACGCAAATCAAGCCCGTCCGCCGGCGTGCAAGCACTCAATTTTTACCAAAACGGCACAGGAGGCTCCACCACTCAAAACCAGTATTACAACCGCTACATCGCCAGACTGATAGCGAGCCTCCCCGTCAGCGCAATAGCCTACGGAACCGAGATATTACCGCGGATCTACAAGGATCCTGAAGCTTACTGGACTGACCATGTCGAAACAACACTAGAAGTGAAATGGGATAGGGTCTTCATCTCGGCGGGCACCATACTCACCAGTCAGATACTCATGATTATCGCTGTTGTATATTATAGCCGAAATGTGTATGTTCGGGAGGACAGTTTTCTAACTACAGCGGAGCTATTGAAGACGGTATTGAATAAGATTGGCGACGGTAATCTGATGACTGCAAAGGAATTGGGGGATTCTTTAGACAAGGTCCTAGGAGGTCCCGTTAGGTATGGCACTATCCCAGGCCCGCAGGGAGGCCCGCAGGGAGACCCGCAGGGAGACCCGCCAAGGGTGGCCTTGGGCGGTGATGTGGAATATAAGTTTCCCAGATTTCCCACATTTCGGAGGCGCTCGATTTTCCGGTGGTGAATGAGGGTGGTGGTTTTCGGGTAATTTTGGGGTTTAGTTTACATGGAAGGCATCTTAGGTTGATGGGTTGGGTGAGGAACAATTAGTGGCGTAGCGGATGGGCTTGAGATTGTTCCGGTGGGCTGAGTTTTGGCTCAGCATGACTTGATGGGGTGTGTCGGAGGGCTATGGCATTGATGGAACTGTTATTATTTTAAATAACTCTATCTTATATCTAAAGTCTAGATATATATTGGATAATTGCTTTCTTCAATCATATTGTCTTTTAAAACATTAACTCGTTCATGAAAATGATGGCAGGAAAGCTCCGCGAAGAACCATACCGAGCTCTAGTGCTTGTCCCGGTCCTCGCGATCATAGAAGGAGCTTCGCGCATTTTGGGAATCCCCGTCTGAAGGTTCGCAACCAATCGGTGCCAGTCTAGAAGGTTAAGATTAACCGATCCTCTCAGGTTAAAGTAACGTTCCCCAGGATACTTACGAATGCAGGTTAATCGTCGCACATGGTGGCGGTATTCCGGGTTTGATCTTAAAGGAAAACTTTTATCCCTTGCACCTGTCTCCCCAAAATCTTGCCCCCAATATTAGAGCAGAGCAATGGGAAGCTCTGCACTTCTCCCATCTGCCGAGTGGATTTGGTGAAAACTGGCGGGTGTGCTCTCGATATGTACTGTGTATATGAAACCGCAGAAAGAGGAAATTGATATGCCGTGAGAACTGAAATCATTGAGGATCCAGCTAGGACGCTGAAATTGCTGCTCATGGTAAGGTCTGTCATATTTGTCTCAACAGAGAGCTAGAAGAGAATCTTTCGACTGGGTTCTCTCCCCTTTATCCAAAGTGGATATTTTAGACGTCCTGGTATCGCTCCCAATCAGTCTGGTTGTTACGGCATCGATCTGCACTTCTCTCGCAAGTGCACGCCCCAAGCTATAGGGACACCCTCTAATATCACACCTTCCAGCAGATATAGACACTAGGATCGAAGTTTTCTTGAACAACAGCCTATTTGTGAGCGAATTGAAGCCGTTTGGGCCGGGGATTCTAAATTTCGAGTGGGCCAAACGAACGATTGTGATTTGTAACCAGGAGCTCTTTTTTTAAGCGGTCATAATATCGCACTCGCGCTGTTGAGATTCCTTGGTGAAATCCTAAGCAAACCCATAGCGGATGTATTATAGCCTTGTGTGTTGCTGCACCAGTCCCTGGCCCAGAAATTTTGGAACGAAGCTGTATTGGTATCATACTAGCGCAGTACTTATTAACCAGAACAAGCGGGGGTATATTTGGGGGTTAACCTTGAATAACTGTTCTATAACTTCATACCGGAGCCTGCATGATAAAAAAAGATAAAAGGAGTCGCTCGACTCCTATTATGATCATACTTGAAAAGAGGATGGTCTGGCTAATCATCATGTTTGCCTTGTTTCCTTTAATTCTGTATTATCCCAACACAAAGCCAACAGAGCTTTTAGTGTATGATACCGATAGCCTACTGAGTGTTGGGGGTGGTCATAAAAGAATGAGGCGAACTCGAGTTTTACTTGCCAAAATTAGGCATGTGTAACCATAGGGAGAGCGAATCTTGGCTCTATTCTTCGTAGAGGAAAACAGTCAGGCGAACTGTCGGCACAATGGGTTCATAATATTCGGCTCTTTATGTACAGTACTCGAGCTATTGGCTGGTTGGTCCAGGTGCTAATTAGAGCAGGTTCGTCTCACTTGCCCTTCACCCAGGTACGGTAGTCGAGGGTGGGTACTGTGGGGTTACAGATTGGTTTATGGCAGTTTAGTTAGATATTTCTTTTCTTTATGGTCATGGGCATGAGAGGTTCTTAATTAGCTAGCGGGAAAAAGTGGCGGGTGTGGGGCGATTTGTAATCACCGGCATGTATCGTGGGTTTTAAGCGGGAGAATAGCATAAGGATACAGAGCCGAGGACCGGAATTTGTATCTGCACTCCACCGATTAGGTTTTTCACTTCATGATTTCTTTCAAAAGTGTTTTCCGTGATCAACATCGACGAGACTTTAACACTTCCTATAGTGTGAGCCACGCTTGCCCACTTAGGTTCTGCTAAGGCTTTTCTACCGGTTGATCATTTCTCTTTGTTTGTCCGGGGTACCTTCTCTACGCTCAAAATATCTATTCAGGGAAAGTCTGCCTCTGGCCGAGAACCATCGTTTCAGAACCCCACCATCCTGGAGACAAAAGTCGTTAACACCCCCCCATTTCACATCAAAGATAGGCATTCCCGTTTTACAAATCTGAGTTTTGTTGATCGCGAAAAAATTCAAGATGCTCCAGAGCCGTTAGAGTGATCTAGATATCATCACTCATAAGTGGCAAACTCTGCTAGTTAATGCTCATGGTGCAATGGTGGAGAGAATGACGGTGAGTAAAAGGTATGATACCTCTAATTTTATATGAGGTTCTCATACAAAAGGTACATTGAAAGAATATTCCATCCGGACCCCAAGCTCTCAGCTTTCATTGTGTGGAAGAATTCTCATGATTTCTACAAAGAAAGTCTAGGGAATCACCTACACACTATGGCATCAATTTTTTCAATTCTAGATGGCTTACAGATGATGGGTTGTGAGTGCTTAAAATTAGCCGTTTCTGGTGTAAAATGGGGGGGGGGGTGCCCACGAATTTTGTTGCCAAGATCATTCATTAAAAGGATTTTTCTCCTCCCCTGTTCCTTATTGAATCTCTACCCTCACGATGGCAACATTATGTGCGCGGGCGGGCTGAACCTCTAATCCTTGTCAACAACGTCCCACATCCGGCATATGACTTATCATATGTATTATACCGAACTCTAAATAAACCTCCCCCCAAATAATGAAAAGGAAATAAATAAAAGAAATCTTCCCTACTCTTACCTACAATCTTCCCTGAATTGCTAATGAACTAAGGTTTGGCGAACGGAGCCCACCCCCTGTCCCTGAACGAGTTGGGGCTGCGCAGTGCGAGATCTCCGGCATCCAAGTCTTGAACCGTAGTTATAACTGGAACTGTGCTAACATCAAAATCCCAAGTTTCTTGAGATGCGGAATTCTCAAGGGAATTGACCTACTGGATACAGATTGTAGAAAATGTGGAATGGAGATATGAAAAATAGTTGATGTCAAACTTTGTAATCAATTTCTGTATCCAGCCGATTTCGCAATTTGTATTAGATACTAGCTTCTATTTTAAACATCGGCGACTTTATAGCCTTTTTCTTATCAGTATCCCATACCATCTTAACATATTCCCTCAATTGATAATTCCCTCCGATCTCTGAAGACTATTGCTGATTGGACTCTGCAATCATCTGACACACAGTCACACACTGGGCGGGTTGATATTAGATGCCGGGTATAATTATCCTCCCGTCTTTTATTCCAGTCAACGGTATTCACCGATAGTCCCCCACTGTCGCCTGCGGTCCCCTACCGTCTCCCCCCATTCCCTGCAATTCCCCACTATCCCCTACCGCCATCTGCCATCCCTGGCGTTTCTTTATAGATACTGCGGTTGCCCACCGTCACCGGTCGTCACCCGCAGTCCCCTACGGTCCCCCGCCGTTGACTACAATTCCCACAACACAACTGCAGTCTTGATGCACAGCGCACATATTAATGTCTCAGATTGCCGGGCCGGTCGTCCTCGCTAATGAGGGCCGTTTTTAGATTTCGCGGACGGGGACGGCAAATCTTTTGCAGTCCGGTGCGGTCTCGGGCTCTTGGCAGTCCGTCCTCCGGGCCCTATGGGGTCCCTAGACCGTTGGGAACTCTGGTCGGAGGGATAGAGATCTGGTGGGGGGAGGCTGGTGGAAATGCAATATCTTGGCTAATATTAATCTATTAGAAGAAGTAGAAGAAGAAGTAGGATCGTAACTGCGAAGCGTGGGTGCGAAGATGATGATTTCTGATCAGTTGATAGTATTCATGTGTTTAAGTGAAATGTGTAGCATGTTAAACTGTTTTTAATTATTATTCTCGTATTAAGAGTGATTATGTGTGAGAAGGCGGTACCCCGTGTATATATATCTGTAGGTGACCTGGAGATCTGTATGCTTTGACCTGAGCATCTGGGGGCTTTTGGCCTAGGTTACTTCAGGGTTGGGCCTGGTGGTTGCTTGGGCGCTTTGGGGCTTTGCTAGCTGCCAGAGGTTTGGACCGAACTGACCCAGGCTTTTCAAAACCATGACCAGACTGGCTTCTTCGGATCACTGATTGATAGTAAATATTTATAGCCATTGTAGCACTAGAAAACAGAAGTGAGACTGTACCAAATATCTGTCGGACAAAAAACCTTTTCCTGCCAATTTATCTTTTGCATAAGTGCATAAGTAACAGGCAAGAACTAGCTGAACATGGGACGGCAGGGGACGGTGGAGGACTACAGGGGACGGCAGGGGACTACCGACCGAGGACGACCGGATACTGCAAGAGTGATATCTCATGATGTGAAACGAATTGGTTTGGAGGTTTATGATTTCAGCTTGGATAGTGCTGGGGGCCCAAGTCCCGGGGACTATAGTCCCCTCCAGTCCGTCCAGTCCTCACCTTCCCGGGCGCATTCTGTCCCAACACCCCCAAAAAGGCGGAGTATGAGCCGTAGCCCCTCCCGTCCTCTCCCGAAGACGGACCGGCTGGACGGTTGGAAATACTGAATTCAATTGAGGTATCGGTTGTTTATAGTATCTATTATCTGTTGCATAGACTAGTCAAAAGATGTGAGTGAACCTTGTAGAGCTGAGTCTTATTTAGATACCGGTAGTCAACTAGTGGATAGTTGGGAAAATAGTCACATACTACACAATGTCATTAAAAACTTTCTCTCCTCCCTTGTTATTGGGAGCGGGCAAAATTAGCCCCCTAGCTACGATCGATGGCAACGCAGACCTCCTCATAACCGAGCTGGCGTCCCTTTGGGATGTACTGCCGTAGGGGCAAAGCCTCGGTTGGCGTGTCCCTTTTAGTTAGCTAATAAATTATGTGGAACATCACCGAGCACCTTCAACACCACCTTCAGAAATTTCTCTGGATCAATTTCTACTATGTATTCCACTACGTGTTTACATTTTTGATTTGTATTTTTTTTTGGTTTACAAGATTGTGGGGTTGGTGGGGGTGAGTGCGGTTTCATTGGCGGAAATCACTCCTGTTGCCTGATGGGCGGTTAATTTTATCCGAGGCCAATACTGTACCTACTGAATTTCTCTACCCTCACGGTACCAGAATGATGTGCGCGAGCGAGCAGAGCGTCTCTAATCCTGTCCACCACCTCCCACATCCTACCCCCCACCTATCATTTGCACACTACCGAACTCTAAGTACGCCTCACCAGATACCGGTAGGCCGGGGGGCTTGGCTTATAGTACCGTAAAAACTTTTGCGATTCGGCATCTGAGGATCCCTGTAAACCGAGTCATTAGACCAAGATAGATTTAGTTTGGCAAGTTAAGATCAAACAAGGCCAATGCACTCAGACTATAGTGTTGATGGATGAGGCTGACGTAGTACTTTCTTTGTTTATGGTACTCTACTGTTCATTATTACGACAGTCATTCTGCCTGTCATAGTTGCATCATTTCTACTCTCATATCACCTATTTTCTCCTGATGCTTGCCGTTTTTTGTCTTTCTATTATCGCATCTTTCAGTCATCGCTGATCGCGTTTTCTGGGTATATAAACACTGCGATATCGCATCTTGTGAATAGTAAGAAATAGACAACTATCATTCGCGTACTCTCATTTACCTAGCGGTAACCGTCTTAAAGTTATTCCCTCTACGAGTCTAACAACTCCTGCTGTACTTCCAATTCGAACAGGTTATGAGCCCGGAGCTCACAGCATTGACGGAAAACACAACGGCCTATGAGTAAAAGCCTTTATCCAAAACTACCAACCCCGCACGAGGAAATTCCAAAAGAACGATCTGCTATGGCCACGCTTGGATCCTCCACCTTTCGATCCCGAATCAAGGAAGACAAACCTGTTACCATTAAACTTGATAATATCAAGCAATTGACTGGTCAGGAAAACTATATTATTTGGGAATCGACCATGAGATTAGTTTGGAAAGGGATGAAAACTTATGAGATAGTGGTAGAAGGTCTTCAACCATCCGATGATGCCGAGGAGGACGAAGTTACAGCTTATACTGCACTTTGCTACCAGGCATCGGCAATCTATATCCAAGTTGTCTCAACGGAAATCCTGGAGAAACTTGTGGAATTCGACCATCCTCATGAGATGTGGAAATATTTGCGCACCGAGTATTACCGTGATACTGCTTTTGCCCTGGTATCACAAATTACGAATCTGGCCTCACTATCAACTACTTATGATCCCACTCAACCTGTCACAGTATTCATAGCACAATTTGAGACTGAGTGGCTTCGACTTAGTAAATTAGCAAAAGCATCTAAGGACTCCTACCGACAGACCTTTGCCAAGTTCTTGGGGGAAGATAAAGCGAAACGCGACTTTCTTCTAGGTTTTCTGGTTGGCCACCAGAAGAATATTGTCGACAATCTCTCTACAAAAGATGACTTTACATTTGCGGAGGTCAAGCAACGGCTTCTGGACCTGGACCATGATCAGTCTAGTACCAAGTCTCAGCATGCTCTTGCAACCGCGGACTATCGAAAGCCTAAACGAAGTCCCAGACCTGCACCTGTCCGGGGCCCAACCGAGAAGCCAAAGGATTGTACCTGGTGTAGCAAGCACCATCCTGGTCGTTCTCGTGGCCATACATGGAACGAGTGCTTCAAGTTGAAAGCACATAATGAGAAGAAAGGAAACAAACCAGGTTATGGGGAAGAAGCCCACACGGTCTCGGAGCCCAGTGGAAAGGTTAGTAGATCCTCATTCTACTTCGACACTTGTGCAACCTCTCATATGTGCCCTGACCCAGCACGGTTTGAATGTCTCGCGATTTGTTCCGGACTTGTAAAATCAAGCTCCACCGATCAGATGAAGATTACGGGAAAAGGGAGTGTTGTGCTACACTGCACTTTGATGGATGGGACTGTATCTCGTTTTCGTCTTACCGATGTTCTTCTTGTTCCTCAACTTGAGAGGCCCTTAGTATCTTGGCCCAAACTTCAAAACAAAGGCTATCAAATGATTGGCGAAGGTCCTCTGATATCAGTCAAAAATTGTGACAGGACAGTGTTTGAGGCAATATTTGATGGATCGCTTCCCAGAATTCCTGAGGTTCAAGAATCAGCAATGCTGACATTTGACTTCTGGCATGAGGCGCTTGGGCATTTGGCCCCCTCGACCATGGAGCGTTCACGAAATCACTTTGAAGATACGGGTTTTATCCCTCCGCTTCCACAGAATTTCCACTGTGAGGCATGCGCTATTGCAAAATCAGCACATAAGGCTCCTCCAAGTACCAAGTCTCGTACAGCTCAAAAGGCTGAACTGATACATTCTGACCTCTGTGGACCCTTCCCCGTTCCATCCTACGGAAACTCACTGTACTATATCTCCTTTACATGTGATGCAACTCGCTTCTGCTGGGTGCAGTTTCTTAGAAAGAAATCCGAGGCCCCCCAAGTGATTAGTGACTTTGTTACTACGATCGAAAAACAGGAAAATACTGTAGTACGCAGATTTCGCACCGATAATGGGGGGGAATATGTTAATGAGAGGCTAAGGAAGTTCTTTACTTCCAAAGGTATTATACATGAGCTGACACCGCCATACTCACCTGAGTCGAATGGTGTGGCGGAAAGATTAAATCGCACAATTGGCGAAGGTGTACGAGCAATGATGCATCCGATAGATGACCGCAGATTATGGGCTGAAGCGGTAGGAACATTTGTTTACACCAAGAATCGCCAACCGCACAGTGCCCTCAGCGGGAAAACTCCGTATGAGGCTTTCCACAAAACAAGACCAGCTATCAGCCACCTACAGCCATTTGGTCGAGAATGTTACCTGCACATCCCGAAAGCAAAGCGGGGAGCAGGATCAAAACTACTCCCCAGGGCACAGAAGGGACTGTTTGTAGGATATACAGACGTCTGTCACCAGTATCGCATCTTCCTCCCTGAAGAGAAACGAACTACAGTGTCAGCTGACGTTCACTTTCCACCTTCCTCACCTGTTGTACTGCTTGGAAAAGGAGGTACTTACTCGGGCTCTACGGATTCTGACACAGGTGGAAGGAGGATCATTGTTCGTAACCGACAAGAACTGCACAATGGAGAGCCAAGGGAACAGCCTGTAACTGATTCCCAAACACCTACTGTCAACCTGGAGTATAGAGCAAACCAGGATGGCTTCCCTACTGATGCTATGTGGATAGCCTGGATGGACCGTCACCCGGCAACTGCAAATAAATGGTATGACGAAGGTCATCCCAAAGTGGTCGAACTTTTCCGCCGTGAAAATGCGCATGGAAAGCGGAACGGCTTTCTTGGCCTACCATATTGGTTGCCAGATACGAATAGTGTTGCTACATCATCTACTCCGAGTTCAGAACCAGCATCCGCTGCCGATAGCTATCATAGTTCAGCAATTACCAGAGCCGATTCACCTCCAGTCACTCCACCTTTGGATGTTTCTATGGGGGATGCACCTTGGACATCTGCGGGAGCCTCACAGGCTCAGCAACAAGACCATTCGGCACAGCAGTCTCAACCAGGGCCAACAGTAGACCCACTCCCCGAAGTTAGAACTGCCAATGTACCTATTCGTGATCATGCAAGTCACATATTACAGGCACCCCTGCCACCGATCAGCTTTGTCCGACCGGAAGATATCATGGATACGGCCGATGACATTCATGATGAATGGCGAAGCTTGCCACCAATAGACTCTGATACTGATGAGGAAGTCCTTGCTACCGAGGAAACTCCAACTGTGGTCAAAGTTCTAGAGGTTCCAGAGCCAGAGACATATAGCCAGGCTCAGCACTCATGTTATTGGAATAATTGGGAGAAGGCAATTGAAGAAGAGATTGATTCTCTAGAAGAGAATAAGGTATGGGAAGTTGTGGATAGACCATCCAATCGAAGGATTGTTGATGGACGCTGGGTGTTCCGTGTAAAAGGAAATGCCAAAGGAGAGCTGGATCGATTCAAGGCTAGATACGTTGCCAAAGGTTTCTCACAAGTACAAGGAGTAGATTATGAGGAAATCTTCGCTCCAGTTGCCCGATTTGATTCCTTAAGACTCTTACTAGCTATCGCTGCAGCAAAGTTGTGGAAACCTCGACAGCTTGACATAAAGACGGCATTCCTGTATGGGACTCTGAGTGAAGAGGTATACCTGCAACTACCAGAAGGTCGACGGATTGAAGGAAAGGTAGCACGCTTGAGGCGGGCCATCTATGGCCTCAAGCAGTCACCCCGACAATGGTACCAACGTTTGGTATCCTTTTTGCAACCGTACAGTTTCTACACATCTGCCTTCGACCCCTGTGTGCTGATCAATCAATGTGGCAACTTGTTTGTTGCCATTTATGTTGATGATATAACTATCTTTGGTGCGGAAGACAGCCAAACGGAAGCTACAATTGGTCTTCTCAAGTCAGAGTTTAAAGTTAAGGATATGGGGCCATTGAATTGGCTACTTGGAATGCAAATTGAGTACCATGAAGAGAGTATCACCATATCACAAAGGGCCTTTATCAACAAAGTTCTGACACGGTTCGCGATGAGGGACTGTAATCCAGTCTCAACACCGATTGATACAACTCAGCCATTACAGAGAATTGCACCAGATGATCCCGTGGTCCCGATTTCAATCTATCAGCAGATGATCGGATCACTTATGTACCTTGTTACAGGTAGCAGACCTGACCTAGCCTATGCAATCACCTACCTTTCTCAGTTCAATACCAATCCACGCGAAACCCACCTCAGGGCCGCCAAACGAGTGCTTCGATACCTACAGAAGACGAAAGATCAGACCCTCTCTTACAGACTTGGTTCGTCTCTGTATCTCAGTGGCTACACGGATGCTTCCTATGGGAACTGTATAGATACAAGACGAAGTTTTTCTGGTTATCTCTTTAAGTTGGGAAGTGCAACAATTGCATGGCGATGCCGGAAACAGCAGTCCGTGGCTCATTCTACCTGTGAAGCAGAATATATGGCTCTCGCATTTGCCACTAAGCAATATATATGGACACGAAGCGCGCTGCAACAGCTGTTGGGTACCGAAGTACCAGCAGCCCTATTTGCTGACAGTCGTTCAGCTATTGATCTTGCAAGCAACCCGAAGTTGAATGATGCATCAAAGCACATTGATATCGCATACCACTTTACTCGTGAACGGCTAGAGGATGGGTCACTTTCCTTGCTTCATGTTCCATCGTCAGAGAACCTGGCCGACATCTGCACGAAAGGGTTACCCCGCCCGCAGCATGAACACTTATGCTCCAAAATCTTTGGTACAAAAGTGAGTAGGGGTGTTGATGGATGAGGCTGACGTAGTACTTTCTTTGTTTATGGTACTCTACTGTTCATTATTACGACAGTCATTCTGCCTGTCATAGTTGCATCATTTCTACTCTCATATCACCTATTTTCTCCTGATGCTTGCCGTTTTTTGTCTTTCTATTATCGCATCTTTCAGTCATCGCTGATCGCGTTTTCTGGGTATATAAACACTGCGATATCGCATCTTGTGAATAGTAAGAAATAGACAACTATCATTCGCGTACTCTCATTTACCTAGCGGTAACCGTCTTAAAGTTATTCCCTCTACGAGTCTAACAACTCCTGCTGTACTTCCAATTCGAACATATAGCACGTCAGGGTCAGGAAAGCACTAATCCTTCTCAGAAAAACTTTGTCTCTAGGTCCCGGACGGCAGATCGCAAAGGTTTTTACGGTACCTCATTCTAATACCGTTAGCTTAGGGTTAATGTAGGATAGGGGACGGGTTTCTCTGGCTGCCAGCTAGTGAAAGTTTATGAAACCCCCCAACACATCTCCCCAAATAGTGAAAGGGAAATAAATAAAATAAATCCCCCCAATACAAAATGTTCCCCGTTGCTAGTGAGCCAAGGTTTGGCGAGAGGGGTCTGTCCGCCCTCAGTCCCTGAACCAGTTGAAGCTGCGCTCAAGTGCGAGATTTTCTGCATTCAAGTATTGAACCACTCACCACTCACCACGCGTATTATCCCAAACGAGCCTGGTGTATTTATATAACACCTTGAGCTAAGCAAAAGATACCAAGGCGTCCGCAGACTGCATTTGTTATATGATATCAAGAGGCACTTTTGTTTGGATATAGTTACAGGAGAATTAAGTGATTCAAAGATCAACCCGACGAGTTAGGACCGGGGACTGGGTTGTGTTGTGAGGCTTAAGCAGATGCATCTGGAACCTGTCCTACCAGAGGGTAGTACTCGTAACGTCTTCTACCCCATAGCGAGCGCCCGGCATAGCCAGCCATCAACCGAAATACTAGCCACGATTTAAATCTGGACTGGGTTCAGCCAGTCATATTGCCTAAACTTGCAGATGGCTCGCTATGCCGGGAGCTATGCCGGGAGCTCGCTATGGCGTGGAAGATGTTAGTTGTAATTTTAAACAATGCGCACTCTCTGAATTATGAGGGCCTTTGGGTTGCAAAACACAGCCTCTGGAAAAGAAAAAAGGATGTTACAAGGCTGCTGTAGTGCTGTGCCTCGCTTACTAGCAGGCCCCAGGCCGAGCTAGCGGCCCTTATTTATACCGCAATGTCCAAATATATACCCCTAGGAATTCCCATGCTTCGGACCTTCAAAACCCTCGTTCTAAATTCCTTGGATTTTGAGAGACTCAACATCTTTTTCGATTGTATAAGCGTTCTTCAGGGTGTCATCACCGCCCACCGAGTCCCACCATCCTCCGACAGCCGATGGTGTGGACGACCCTTTGATATCAAAACCGGGAAAGTCAGTAAAACCGCCTATATCATTCGACAGTCAGAAGCAGTTCTGGTCGAACATGATCTCTCTCTCGTGGAGATGCTTGACAACAGTTTTTTCCTTGTCGCTCCTTATGATAGGTCTCCATGCCTTCTCACGGATGGGGAAATTGTCGCGAACGGAGCAGCGGGGATTCAATGCGATTACAATTCTACTTAGTGCCTTTGCGAGTTTGGGCCTCGGATCACTTTTGGGATATTTGGGATCAATGCTAAGATGGAGTCTGCTTGCTAGGAAAAAGTATAAAATGCAAGATGTACGCGACGCCAAATTTTAACAAAAGCTCTGGCTAAATTTTAATGGCGGAGATATAGATCGAATTGCTACTTGCCATGCCATCCCCCACTGGTTCAGCAAAACTCCTCATTGCACATGTTCGAGAATGGAGACTGTCCCAGACGACTTTAATTGTCATGCTATATCTCCTTTTAAATCTCACTGGAAGATTTAGTGTTGCGATCTTTGGGCTAACTTACAACTTGGTCGATGACTTGGTTGATGAGTATCCTACCTATACTATAAATTGGAACTCGAGTGTATTGCTTGCTGGTGGGGCAGCGGATGTTGGGAGCGGGCTTTGTAAGGATTCTACTCTTGCGAGAATACTTCCTTGTCATAGAAACTTTGGTTGACCTTTCATGTAGTATCATACTTGGAATTGGTTCGGGGTGGATTTGCTATGGGAAGGTATCGAAAGGGAATTAGACTTGATGTCAGTGGGCCGCAGACCCTAGCCCCACCCGATTACTGGGACTCCATTTTAAGAACCAGTTCCGAAGACTATAGTGATGGTGGGAAATTCACAATTAATCTACCGGAAATCGTAGGAGAGCATAGAACTGCAGGGTCTTTGGTTCACGCTGTCCACTCCTCTACCAACTGTACTATGCTCCGCCTTGACGGTTATAAGTACTGGAGAGACTATGGCAGTGATAACCAAATCTCTAAGGGTATGATATACCAACCACTTGGGTGGACACTGATGGTGGATGTCATGAAGCTTACCTAATCTTTGAGGCAGATTGGAAAGATAAGAAAAACGGGGAGATGGTTGCTGAGGTGTTAAGGGTACTAGACAACAGAAATGCCTGGCCGCGTCAGGATGCAGAACATGCTGCTTGGGCAGCACCACTTGCCCGGGAGTCAAACAGATCCTCAGTGACTTGTGAGTCAGTCATCAAGGTTTTGGGGTACACGAAAGAACTAATGTATTATTCTCTAGATGTGGTATATCGCGAGACGGCCTGGGAATGCATCTCGAGACTTTCTGAGACGCTAAATGGAGGCCCACATCCAAAACCCTTCTTTGATTCTGCCAGGCTTTTTCTCCTACCAATTGTGGAAAGGGTGGGATTGGGCGGAGCGCTGGGTCTGACGAACAATTCCTGTGGCACCCCTTTAGTAGGGGCGACGGACTCAGTAGTGTACCGATTGTTCGCAGGTCTTGAACACCAATCAAGCCTGTCCGCCGGCGTGCAAACGCTCAATTTCTACCAAAACGGCACAGGAGGCTCTGCCCTCCAAAAGAAGTATTACAACTATTACATCGCTAGACTGATAGCGAGCCCCCCAATCCTAGCACTAATCTATGGGGCCTTTGTATTTCCTGAGATCAAGAAGGATCCTGAAGAAGACTTGACTCGACGTGTCGAAACAACGCTAGAAGTGAAATGGGATAAGGTCTTCATCTCGGCAGGCACCATAGTCGCCAGTCAGATACTCGTGATTATCGCTATTGTGTACTATAGCCGAAATGTGTATGTTCGCGAGGACAGTTTTCTAACTACAGCGGAGCTACTGAAGACGGTGTTGTATAAGATTAGCGACGGTAATATGATGACAGCCAAGGAATTGGGGGATTCTTTAGACAAGGTCCTAGGAGGTCCTGTTAGTTATGGCACTAACGTCAAATACGGGGAAGCGGGACATCACCGGGATGCGGGACACATGGCAACGGTAGTGAAAAAAGGCAACAACTCAACCAATTCTTAACCAAATTGGATAAAACAACATAATATCAATTGAGAA
>Ga0307517_10000369_pt1 | contig 77795 bp, 73 predicted proteins | sample 23_EM_MG_FD_194515 | JGI IMG/M metagenome (GOLD analysis project Ga0307517, IMG submission 194515) | Populus trichocarpa ectomycorrhiza microbial communities from riparian zone in the Pacific Northwest, United States - 23_EM | ecosystem: Host-associated > Plants > Roots > Unclassified | place... | reverse complement strand
GCCGGCCTTGACTTGATCTGCGCGCGCCATCCGGCACAGCCCGAGGTCGGGACGAAGAGGTGGCCGCAGTCGAACAAAAAGGTGACTGCACGTCCTTGACACACACATTCCCCATGTGAGCAATCCACTCTTTCTTTCGGTGGTGAGATGGATTGCTTCGCTTCGCTCGCAATGACGTGGAGAGAGTTCTCGTCCCCCTCAGCTCCCCATCGCCTTCCACGCGTTCGACGCAAACTGTCGCCGCCATGTCACGATCACCACCATGGCCGTCGTCACGAACAGCACCCATGGACTGACGAACCAGCCGAGATAGCCCAGCGCAAAGAAAAACGAACGCTGGCCGCGGTTGAAGTGCTGGCCGGCGGATTCGAACAATCGCGTGGTGCGGATGACGTGGGCTTCCGCTTCGGGCGTGCCTTTTTGCGAGGCCGGTGGCATCGCGCCGAGCAGGATGGCGACATAGTTGAACAGCCGGTACGACCAGGAGAATTTGAAGAAGGCGTAGATAAAGATCAGGATCAGCCCTACGCATTTGATTTCCCACAAAGCGGGCGAGGGGCTGAGATCGATCGGCAGCGCGCCAAGCACCGCCAAGGCGTCGTTGGTGGCACGCAGCAGCGCCAGCCCGCCGCCGATCGCGATCAGGCTGCTCGAGGCAAAAAATGCCGTGCCGTTTTGCAACGAAGCCATGATCTGCATATCGACCATGCGGGTCTCGCGATCGAGCAGGTTTCGTATCCAGACCTCGCGATAGATATGCATGCGGGCGGACAGGCTGTCACGGCCGTAGGCGGTTTGCTCGAGGGTGAAGGCATAAACCGTCCATTCCACGACGAAGAACGTGATGGCAGCGATATCGACCCAATATCCGTGCATGCTGAATCCCTCGTGATCGCCATTGCGCGCGATCGATGGCGGCAAGCCGCATTGGGCTGATGTACAGGTTGAACCGCTGCTGCGCACTATGGCATGATGGCGATCAAACAGGATTTTCGTTGAAATGTTGAAACTCGTCATCGGTAACAAGAACTATTCGTCATGGTCGATGCGGCCATGGCTGGCGCTGCGCGCCAACAACATCCCGTTCGAGGAGGTCTTGATCCCCCTCTACACGGACAACCCGGCCGACAAGGCGCGCATCCTGAGTTTCAGCCATGCCGGCAAGGTACCGGCGTTGATCGATGGCGACGTCACGGTGTGGGATTCGCTTTCGATCATCGAATATCTCGCCGAAAAATTCCCGCAAAGCCGGCTGTGGCCGGAAGACCGCGCGGCCCGCGCGCATGCGCGTTCGATCTCGGCGGAGATGCATTCGGGTTTCATGGCGCTGCGCAACGAATGCGGCATGAATTTGCACCGCCCGATCAAGGCCGTGTCGCTGTCGGATGATGCGCGGGCCAATGTGGCGCGGATCCAGGCGATCTGGGCCGAGTGCCATCGGCGCTACGGCAAGGACGGACCCTTCCTGTTCGGCGCCTTCTCCGGCGCGGACGCGATGTTTGCGCCGGTGGTGCATCGCTTCCGCACCTATGCGATTCCGGTCGCCGATGAGGCGCGGCACTATGTCGATGCGATGGACGCGCTGCCGGCGTTCCAGGAGTGGACCCGCGACGGGCTCGCTGAAACGCTGCTGATCGACCGGCTCGAGGCGGTCTGAAACCGCCTGGCGGTCTGCCGGTCCGGCCGGCCAAAGCCATGGGCGACGCCAGCTCCATTGCTGGCCTGGCGAAGGGGAACTGCGGTCCGGAATAGCGGCTATGCGAATTCCCATAAACTGCTGCGTAACACTCTGAAATATCTAAGGAATCGTCGTAAATGCCAGGCCTTGATGTTGCTGGCTTTTTGGGCATGCGCTGTGCTAGGTTGACGCAGGGTTCTCACGTCGGCCGATGCTAGCGGGACTGTTAAGCGCCGCCGACAATCTTGGGTGATGGAGAGGACGTTGAAGCACAAGTACACCGTTGGAGAGACTGTCTATTTTACTGCCAGCAATGTTGCCCGACCGGCCGCCAGTGGCACCTACGAGGTGATCCGGCTGCTTCCGACCGACGGCGACGACTGCCAGTATCGTATCAAAAACTCGACCGAAGCGTTCGAACGGGTAGCCAAGGAAAGCCAGCTCGCGATCTCCTGAGCCGCTCTTGCGGTCTCCTGAGCCGCTCTTGCGGTCTCCTGAGCCGCTCTTGCGGTCTCCTGAGCCGCGCTTGCGGTCTCCTGAGCCGCGCTTGCGGTCTCCTGAGCCGCTAGCGGTCTCCGGAGCCGCTAGCGGTCTCCTGAAAGAGTTGTGCGCAAGCAGGCGGTTGACGCGGTTCCATATCGCTCGCCGTCAAAAGGCCCGGTTCGCAGAAGCATTCTGCCGGAGGTGAGCGCGCTGGATACGCGTTCGCTTTCGCCGATCGTGTTTGATGCATCGCGTTTTATGCTGCGTGAGGGACACCGCGCATGAGTTGGGACTGGGCTTCGTCGCTGGATCAGATCTGGCGCACACCGACGTTTCCGATGTGGCTGACGCTGGCCGCGGCGGGATTTTTCGGCATCATCGTTCTGATCACGCTGTTGCGTGCGGAGAAATCCGTCGCCAATGGCGCGCTGACGGTGATCACGCTGCTGGCGATCGCCGTCGCCGTCGCCGCGACCATCCGTGGCTTCGGACCGGGGAGCGGGGTTGCGTCCGCTGAAACCCGGCCACCGGCCCAGGTCAGCGCGGCGTTGCCGCAGCTCTCCTGCATCGACGACCTTGCTGGCGACGCCGTGCTCAACGCCTGCGAAAAGACGCTGTTCGGTTCCGCCGACTCGGTCGCCGCGGCGGTCGCCTATGCGGCTTCCCAGATCACCCGGCTGACCGGTTATGGCGATCTCGCTGCCGCCGACAAGGCTGCCAATTCCGACCTGCTGTCGCTGCGCCGCGCCGTCGAGCGCGATCGCTATGGGCTGATGGCCTATGTGCTGATGGCGCGCGACCATTGCACGCCGGTTTCATGCGCGGCGTTCGGTGCGCTGGGCGACAAGCGGCAGGTCGTGTCCAATATGGACGAACGGCTCTATGAGAGCCTGATCACGCGCTACGCGCCGTCATGGAACGCGCCGCCGGCCCAGGCCGCGTCGGCCCCGGGCCTGGTCGCGGGGCTGCCGCCGTCAATGCCTACCGGCAAGCCCACCAATGCCGACTTCCCGTCTGCTGCGTCCACGCCGCCGGTCAACATCATGACGCCGGAGCCCACCAGCGCGCCCCGCGCCGTGCCGCCGGCCGCCGCCGCAGGCGCGCCGGTGCCTTCGCCGCGCCCGGCCGCGCCGGCTGCGACCGGCACCGCGCCGACGGTCGCCGCGGCCAAGAAACCGCCGCCGCCGAAACGCGCGCCGGTGGCCGCGGCACCGGTGCAGCTTGCGCCGGCGCCGGGGGCGCCGACAGCGTCATCCACAGCGGCGGCGCCTGCGAACGAATGATCGTTTTCAAATTCCTCGCAGCCCGCTAAACCCGGCTTCATGCCGCTACATCTCATCAAGCTTGCCGTTGGCTGCGAGTCAGTCAAAGAACTCAAAGGTTGGGTTGCCGAACGGATGGCAACCGCCAGGAAAAAGGGCCTGCCGCTCCGCCACATCCACATCACGCGGATGACGCCCAAGCGCGACGAGGAACTGCTGGCCGGCGGCTCGCTCTATTGGGTGATCAAGGGCGAGATCGCGGCGCGCGAAAAGCTGATCGCGATCGAGCCGTTCCGTGACAAGGACGGCATCGGACGCTGCCGACTGGCGATGCAGCCCAAGGTTATCGCGGTCTCGCCGCGGCCGATGCGGCCGTTCCAGGGCTGGCGCTATCTGACCGCGGACAGCGCGCCGCCGGATCTCGGCAAGGCCGCCGCGGCCAGCGTGGCGTCGATGCCGGAACCGATGCGCCGGGAACTGCGCGATCTCGGGCTGCTTTAGCTTTACTCGCGCGCATCAAAGCGCGGTTTCAGTGACGATCCGCAGCCGCGTCCATTCGGAGGGCGGCAGTTCGATCCGGCGGTGGACGTCGGAGTTCTTGTCGACGATGTCGAGCAATTCGGTCTCGACGCCCATGTCGCGCAGGTAGATGCGGAACAGCTCGTCAAATCGCGCCGTTGCGCCGACCCGCTCGTCTTTGGAGACGTTGGGCGCCAACCGGTTGTGAATGGCCATCCCGGTCAACATCACCCTGGTGCCGGCCGGAAGACGGCGGTGGACTCCACCGGCCAGGATCAGCACGCAGGCGAGGTCGCAGGGCTCCTCCGGGATCTTCAGTTTCGCGTCGAGCGGCCCACCGGGACGCTTGAGAGCAAAGCAATCCGCTTCCGTTTTGCCCCGGCAGGCGTCGACATCGGTTGGTCCCATCGTGGCATCGATGCCGCGGCCGCGCAGGATCCGGCCGAGGCTGGTCGCGACATTGAGGTTGGACTCGCCCCAGCTGTGAATGACGACAGGCAGCTTGCGCCCGGCCTGCCGGTCGAGAATGTTGATCAGCCGCTTGTGGGTGTCCCATTGAACGGTGCCTTCGGCGGCGATCCATTCCGAGCAGCCCGGCCCGCAGGCACCGACCGCACCGCGCGCGACATAAAAGATCATGGCGTCGGGCGGCGAACCGATGCCGCCGACCGGCGGCCGCTGCGGCGTCTGCGCCTGGACAAATTCGGCCGCGGCAAGACTTATCAGGCCAACAAGGCCTATCAGGCCAGCGAGAATGGCGGTGCGTAAGGACAGGGCGGCCATGCCGGCGCTCCTCCGGGGAAAATCCTTTGTGGGGAAATATTCACCTGGAGATAGCGGTTCGCAAGTGGAGGTTGGCTTGGCCTCAGACCGCGATATTGTCGATCAGCCGCGTGGTTCCGATCCTGGCGGCGACCAGCATCCGCATCGGACCGTCCTTGAGCGAGGCGATCGGCGCCAGCGTCTCGGCGTGGCGGACTTCGAAATAATCCAGCGCGAACCCGGCTGACTTGATCAGCTCGGCGCCGGCTTCCATGACGGCGTCGGCCGGCTCGCCGGCGCGCAGGCGTGCCGCACTCAGCTTCATCGCGCGATAGAGTTCCGGCGCCGCCAGGCGCTGTTCGGGCGCGAGGTAGACGTTGCGCGAGGACATCGCGAGGCCGTCGCGTTCCCGCACGGTGCGGGAGCCGATCACCTTGACGCCGAGATCGAGATCCCGCGCCATCTGCGTCACCACCCGCAATTGCTGGAAGTCTTTCTCGCCGAAGATTGCAACATCCGGCCGGCATTGGGTGAACAGCTTGCCGACCACGGTGGCGACGCCGCCGAAGAAATGCGGGCGGAAGCGGTCTTCCAGCCCGGCGATGGCCGGACCTTCGGGCCCGATCCGGGTGGCGAAGCCTTCCGGATACATCGCCTTGACGTCCGGATTCCAGATCAGATCGACCTTCTCGGCGGCGAGTTTGGCGACGTCGGCCTTCCAGGTCCGCGGATAAGCGCCGAAATCCTCCGTCGGCGCGAACTGGGTGGGATTGACGAAGATCGAGACCACGACTTTCTGTGCGCGGCGTTTGGCGAGCCGCACCAGCGACACATGGCCGTCATGGAGCGCTCCCATGGTTGGCACCAGCGCGACCGTGGCCTTTCTGGCACGCAGGCCATCGAGGGCGCGACGCAAGGCGGGGACGGTACGGACGACCATGGGACTTCGCGACATCTGGCTCGATCTCTTGCACGTGTTTTGAGGGAGGGTGAGGGGGCCGTTGGCCGCGACCTCTCGGCGGGTGGACCGAACTTATAGAGCTGCGGCGTTGCCGCCAAGGTGAGCAGCCGTGCAACTCGTCGCGACCGCCCGACGTAACTGCATGGGTCGTGCTCGTGGCGTGCGCCGAACGTGCGCTCGATCACAGACAGCGCGACATCATCAGGCGGATTCATGATTAAGGCAGACGAACATTGATTTCAAAGCGTTGTCGCGCATTTCGCTTGACCGCAGTCGCGCATGATTTGAAGATATCGATGGGGGTTGAATCATGTTGGTGCAGACTAGTCAGGGGCAATCCGGGTCGGCACATGTGGTCGTGCTCGGCAACGAGAAGGGCGGCTCGGGCAAATCCACCACCGCCCTGCACATCGCTGTCGCCCTGATGAAAGCCGGCCAGCGCGTCGCCACCATTGATCTCGACTGCCGCCAACAGAGTTTCACCCGTTACATCGGCAACCGCAACGCCTGGGCGCGCCGTACCGGCCTGGCGCTCGAAATGCCCGTTCATTTTTGCATCAAGCTCGGCGAGACGATGCAGATCGCCGACAATGAGAATTCCGAGTTCCAGCAATTCATGGAAGCGGTGAGCACGGTCGAGCGCGCGTTCGACTTCATCGTCATCGATACGCCGGGTTCGGATTCCTATCTGATGCGGCTGGCCCATTCGATGGCCGATACGCTGGTGACGCCGATCAACGACAGCTTCCTCGATTTCGACGTGCTCGGCACCGTCGATCCCGCCACCTATTCGGTGACCGGTGAAAGCCATTATGCCGAGATGGTGCGCGACGTCAGGCGCAAGCGGCGCCAGCTCGACGGCGCTTCCACCGACTGGATCGTGGTGCGCAACCGGCTGTCGATGATCGGCTCGCGCAACAAGCAGCTGGTCGCCGACAGCCTGAAGGATCTGTCGTTGCGGCTCGGCTTCCGTTCCATCGACGGTTTTGCCGAACGCGTGGTCTACCGCGAATTCTTCCCGCGCGGCCTCACCGCGCTCGACGACCTCGACGAGGCCACGCTGGGAACTCGGCCGAGCATGGGGCACGTGACCGCGCGCGAGGAAGTGACGAGCCTGTTGCGCCAGCTAAAGCTGCCGCTCGACGAGCGCGGCCGCCGCCGGGCCGCCAACCGCGCCGAATGGTTCACTCAGGTCGACAAGCCGCTCGAAGTCCACGACATCATCGGCGACATCATCAGCGCCTGAGCCTCGATCAGCGCCTTGGATCAGCGCCTTGGCCTATTGCGGCTCTATCACCGTCATCTTGAAAGGACCGCTGTTGGCGGCGGCATGCGCAACCGCTTCGTTGGCGCGGTCGAGCCCGAACGCGGCAATCTCGAATTGATCGAGGCTGACCAGGCCCGCGCGAACAAGTCCGACCATCAAGAGGGTCGCGTGCGGCGGATACATCCATTGGCCGCGCAGGGTGATGCAGTTCCGCATCATCCAGGAATAGGGTAGGTCGAGGCCTGCGCCACCGAACATGCCGACGCCGCCCATCAGCACCACGCGTCCGTAGGGCCGCACCGCCATGATGGCGGTCCGCACCTGCATCGCGTTGGCCGCCGGCGGCAGGATGTCCAATACGCAGTCGATGCCGTCAGGTGCCGCCTGCAGGATACGCTTGCGGTCGTCTTCCTCCTCGCCGCGCATCGCCACGGTTCGAACGCGCTGGCCGAACCGGCGCACGAGATCGGCGAGCGCCCTCTCGTTGCGGCCGGTCGCGATGACACAGGCCGCGCCCATGCCCAACGCGACGGCGACGCCCGCGCCGCCAAAACTTCCGGTGGCGCCGTTGATCAGCACGGTCTCGCCGGGCTGTAATTGCGCGGCAAGGAACCCGCCATAGGGCACCAGCAGCGTGCCCAGCGCACACCACCGCGCGGCGTCCGCTTCGGCGATGCTGCCGATCCGAATGGCGTTCTCTGTCGGCACCCGCATCTGTCCAGCCCAGGCGCCATCGCGGTAATAGCGCTGCAGCCGAAGACCGCCTTCGCCGCCGGCGGTCAGGCCCTGCAGCAAGATGTCGGGGGATCGCGCATCGTCGCGCGAACGCACCGTCGGATCGCAATAGACCCAGTCGCCCTTGGCCAGATGCGTCGCATCCGGGCCGGTCGCGCGGACGCGGCCGATCGCGCCGGGCCCCGGCACGACAGGCAATTCCAGCAGGTATTTACGTTCGCCGCTGAGGACCTCGCTGGCGTAGGCCAGAACCCGGCTCGCCATCACGTCGACGATGACTTCGCCGGTGCCAAGCGTGGGGTCGGGCAGGGGTTCGATCGCGAGCGGCGATCCGAATTGTTTCAAGATGGCGGCTTTCATGGGGGCATCCTTATCCAACGAGACGCCTCATTTTCGCAGGCTTCATTCCGCCAACAAGACCTGGTATTATCCTAGGACTGCATAGTCCCTTGCTGGCGAGGTACGGCCGATGAATCCGAGGCAAAGCGAACTCGGCGATTTCCTGCGCTCGCGGCGGGAAAAGCTGACGCCGAAGGCGGTCGGCCTGCCGGACGGGCGGCGGCGGCGAACGCCCGGCCTGCGCCGCGAGGAAGTGGCCGAACTCGCCGGCATCGGCGTCGACTGGTACATCCGGCTCGAGCAGGGCCGCACTGTCAGTCCGTCGGCGGCGACGATCGACGCGCTGGCGCGCGCGCTGCGGCTCGGCAAGGCCGAGCACAAGCATTTGCGGGCGCTGACAGAGAACACCGATCGCCGTGTCTTCGCCCCCGAAACGGTACCAGCAGCGGTCCGGCGCACCGTCGAGCGGATCAATTTGCCGGCCTACGTCACCGGCCGCCGCTGGGACATCCTGGCCTGGAATGCAGCGGCCGATGAAATCTTTGCGTTCAGCAAGTTGCCGGAGGGCGATCGCAACACGCTGCTCAACGTGCTGACCAACCGCGCGACGCGGCGGCTGTTCGGCGCATCATGGGCGGAGGAAGCGCGGCGGATCGTGGCGCAATTCCGCGCGACCCATGATTTGTGGGCCGGCGATCCCGCCTTTCAGGAACTGCTGACGCGCTTGCGCCAAGGCTGTCCGGAGTTTGCCGGCTGGTGGGAGGCGCATGACGTCGGCGGTGTCTCGGCCGGCCAGAAATCCCTGAGCCATCCCAAGAAGGGGCGGCTGAAACTGGAATATGCCAGCTTTCAGGCCAATGACGATCCGGCCCTGCGGCTCGTCATCTATACCGCCGTCTGAATCCCGTGTTTTCCGGGATTTCCTGCCCAAATGAGCTGTGCGAGACAGGGAACGAATGGGCTAGAAGGCCGTTTTCATTAGAGTTTTATCGATCGATCGAACCGAAGCTTGGGTGGCGCCGTCGTATATGGGGAATGGGAGGCGATCGCCGGGGAGTGAGCAGGTGCACAACAGTTGGGTGCATCGCACAACGATCAGGCGGTCAATTCACAACATTTGGCCTTTATGTCACGCCACCGTGACATATATCATCAACAACGAGCCGAAGAGTCTCGAAGCCTAAAAAGTGGCCCTGTGATGGGGCGCCGAGGAAGCCGATGAAACGTGGAATTACCGTTCTGCTTTCACTTACCGTGCTGGTCGCGGTCGCGTACTTCACCGCGAGCAAATGGGCGATCCGTCACGAGACCATCGCGTTCCATGATGCCGGGCGGGACAACCGTCTGGTTGCCGTCAACGTTGCCATCCGGCGTGACAAGGAAATGCAGGCCAATGCCGGCATGATCACGCTGCCGGTGGCGATCATCAACCACGGCAACACCGTCAAGCACACCGAGTATTCATTCCTCGCCAACGCCTTTGCCGCGCGCGGCTATATGGTGATCAGCCCGCAGCACGATCTGCCGACCGATCCGCCGATGGTGACCAAGGCCGGCGAGCTCTATGTCGGCCGCCTGCCGCAGATTCAGCGTGGCGTCGCCAATATCCATTTCGCCATCGCGGAGATGAGGAAGCTGCAGCCCAACGCCGACTACGACAAGGTGACCATGGTCGGCCACTCGATGGGCGGCGACATCTCGATGTATTTCGCCAGGCAATATCCCGACGAGATCAAGAAGGTGGTGACGCTGGATAATCTGCGCGTGCCGTTCCTGACCGACGGCAAGTTCAAGATCCTGTCGTTCCGTTCCAAGGATACGCACTTCAAGCCGGACCCGGGTGTCATTCCCGACGATGACCAGTGCGAGCAGGCCGGCATCACGGTGGTGAATACCGGCTACCAGCACAACGACATGCGCGATACCGGGCCGGAGGGTGCAAAGTCGTCGATCGAGACGATGCTCAACAAATTCCTCGAGGAAAACCGCGACACCAGCGCGCTGAAGCCGGTACCGACCAAGGTACCGGATCTGCTCACCAGCAGCCCGGGACCGGTGCCGCTCCCCGGACCGAAGCCGGTGGCGAGCACCCCGGCAGCGACGACCGGCAAGTCGGCAACCAACTAAGCCTCTATCGCCGCGGGACGCGTGTATGGCGCGATCGGGCGCATTGACGCCCCGTATTGCCGGTCCCACATAGTGCTTGCTGCAATTTGCGAGCGCTCATGGCCGGCGAACCCACCAAACCGAAATCTTCCGCCGAAATTTCCCCGGCGCAAAAGCCGCATTCCCGCAGCGACGCTCCGTTGCCGCAAGCGCGGCCGTCGGCCGCCGCAGACATCGCGGCTTTCGTCGCCAGGGCGCGCGCGATGTCGCCGCACCGGGATGGTGCGAAAGGGCGGCTGGTGTTTGCGCTGGACGCCACCATGAGCCGGCAACCGACCTGGGACATGGCCTGCGCGCTGCAGGCCGACATGTTTCGCGAAGCGGCTTCGATCGGCAGTCTCGACATTCGTCTGGTCTACTATCGCGGCCTCAATGAATGCCGTGCGAGCGGCTGGATCTCCGACTCAGGCCAGCTCGCCAAGTTGATGAGCAAGATCGACTGCCAGGGCGGCAACACACAGATCGGCAAGGTGCTGTCGGAAGCGCGCCGCGAGGCGGTGGCGTCCGCGGTGCGTGCCGTGGTGTTCGTCGGCGACGCCATGGAAGAGGCGGTCGACGAGCTCTGCGCCAAGGCTGGCGAGCTCGGCCTGCTCAAGGTGCCCGTCTTCATGTTCCAGGAAGGCCATGACGCCGCGGCCGAGCAGGCGTTCCGCGAGATCGCGCGGCTCACCGGCGGCGCGTGGTGCAGGTTCGATCCCGGCGCCGCAGCCCAATTGCGCGAGCTGTTGCGGGCCGCCGCGGCCTATGCCGCTGGCGGGCGCGAGGCGCTGGCGCGGCTGTCGAAGGCAGGAAACAGCGCGGCCAAGCTGATCGGCCAGATGAAGTGATGCCGGCTTTGCTTCTCCGGACTCTTGTTTTGACGCGTTTTCTTCACGCGAACCAGTATCCACCCCGGATCAAGTCCGGGGCAGGCTTTCGCTCTAAAACGCTTTGGCTGCGGATCACCATGCTTTTTGCCGCCGGGGCTACTATATTGGTCCCATGGCAACCCTGATTGCCGGCGTCGTCGCCGTTGTCCTGCTTTATATGCTGCTGCAGATGTTTCGTGCGGCCAATCCCGTCGTGCTTGCGCGGCTGGTCAAGATCGGCGGCGGCGTCATCGCGCTGGCGGTTGCGGCCTTTACCGGGCTCCGCGGCGAGCTGGCGGTGGCGATCCCGCTCGGCATCTTCGGCGCGGGACTGCTCGGCTGGTCGCCGTTCGGGCCGGGGGGCTTCAGCAATATCGGCGGGATCTTCGGCGGCGGCGCTCAGCGCTCGACCGGACAAACCTCGCGGGTGCGCTCGCAGTTTCTCGACATGACGCTCGATCACGACAGCGGCGGGCTGTTGGGCCAGATCGTGGAGGGGCCGTATGCCGGCCAGTCACTCGACGCGTTCGACCTGCCGCAGCTCGTGGCGATGATGTCGGGCTTCGACGCCGAGAGCGTCGCCTTACTTGAAAGCTATCTGGACCGCCGGTTTCCCGCCTGGCGTCAGAACGCGCAGGGCGACACGGCAGGGGGGCAGCGCCGTGCGGCGTCGAGCGGCAAAATGACGGACGAGGAGGCCTATCAGATCCTTGGCTTGCAGCCGGGGGCGGGGCGTGACGACATCAGCCGGGCGCACCGCGCCCTGATGAAGAAACTGCATCCCGACCAGGGGGGCTCGACGTACCTCGCCGCCCGTGTAAACGAGGCCAAGGATACTCTGCTTCGCACGCATCTCAGCTAACTCCGGCTCACGCACCCAAACGCTACAAGCCGAGTACTGCCGCTGCCGTTCTCTGATTGAGGCCCCGTGTCGCCCGCCGTTTTCCGGGGTGGCGATCCTTCATTCCCGAAAACTTAACCGTAAATTCTTGACGAGAAGTTTGCACAGGTCCGAATTGCCGGTTGCGACCGAACGGCGCCCGCAACTGTGTCTTGGGAACAACAAGGTCTTGGAAACAACAAAGCCGGCGCTTGGAGCGCCGGCTTTGTAATGTCGAACCAAAAAATGAGGATCAGTTACGAACGGTGATGCAGGAGATATCGGCGCGCTTGAGCGTCTTGCAGACCGCTTCGGCCTGGTCGCGCTCGAGGCCGGCGAAACGGGCGCGGAACAGCTTGCGGTTATCCTTGGCCATCACCGGCTCGGTGAAGGAGTCGGCCTTGCCGAGCAGGCCACGGGCCTGATTGCGCGCCAGATCGATGCGCGCACGGGCTTCGCTTTCGCTTTCCAGCGCGCCGACCTGGATGATCCAGCCGGAGTGGGTCATCGTGGCCGCGGGCTTGATGGCGCCGTTCTGCTGGACGGTCTGCGGCTGGGCATAGGCCAGCGCCTGTGACGGCGCAGGCGGCACGCTGGAGGCGGGCAGCACGCCGAGCACGCCATGCCCGGTGCCATGGTTGGCGGGCTGGGGCGGCAGTTCGGCACGGGCGACTTCGGGCCTGATCACTTCAGGTTTGGGTTCGGCTCGCGCCACGACGGCGCTGGAGGTCTCCGCCACTTCCGGGCGGGCCGGCGTAATCGTGCTGGTGATGGGCGGGGCAGGCTGTGACGGGCCGGCGGAAGCAAGTTTCATCGCCCCAGCCTTGACCTGCACCGTCTTGACCTTGACCGGCTTCATCGGCTCGGCCGAGCCCGGGATTGAGGCGATCGCCTGGGTCTGGATCACACCGCTGGTCAGCGGCGCCGGCTCGGGCTTGGCCTGCGGCTCGAACCTGGACTGTTCCTGCCTGGACTGTTCTGATTTGGGCTGCGGCGCCGGCAGGGCGGCAGCGGCGGCGGCCATCAGCGAGGGCTTGGCCGGGGCAACCGAGCGCGTGGCGGGCAGCGCGGGCTCGGAGGCGGCGACGGCGTTGTTGGCCTGAACCGTCTCGGCCGGGCGCGGCGCGGCGGCTTCGGCCATCTCGACATTGGTCTCGGCAGAATTACGTTCGGTGATCGCGGCGACGGTGCGCGTGGTCGCGCCCCTGTCGAGGTTCTCGGCGAGCAGGTTGCGCATGGTGGCGTCGCGCGAGCCGCCGCTGCGGCCGCCCAGCACCACGCCGACCAGATGGCGGTTGCCGCGGCGCATCGAGCTCACGAGGTTGAAGCCAGAGGCGCGGGTGTAGCCGGTCTTGATGCCGTCAACGCCTTCGACATTGCCGAGCAGCCGATTGTGATTGCGGATCGACTGGCCGCGATAGTTGAACACGCTGGTTGCGAAGTAACGATAGTAGCGCGGGAAGCGGTCCTGGATCGCGCGGCCGAGCGTCGCCTGATCGCGCGCGGTCGTGACCTGCTCGTCGTTGGGCAGGCCGTTGGCGTTGCGATAGACCGTCTTGCTCATGCCGAGCGCGCGAGCTTTGCGCGTCATCAGCTTGGCGAAATCATCTTCATCGCCGGAAATGGCTTCCGCGATCACGACCGAGGCGTCGTTGGCGGAGCGCGTCACCAGACCCTTGATGGCGTCCTCGACCTTGATGGTCTGGCCGGGCTTGAGGCCGAGCTTGGTCGGCGCCTGCTGGGAAGCATGCGCGGACACGTCCATTTCGGTGTCGAGCTTCATCTTGCCGCGCTCGAGTTGCTCGAACAGCAGATAGAGCGTCATGATCTTGGTCAGCGAGGCGGGGTGGCGGATGGCGTCGGGATTGTTCGAGGACAGCGTGGCGCCGGAATTGCCGTCGACGATGATCGAGGCGAATTGCGGGCTGTAGCTGACGCGCACCGCTTTGTGGGAGACGTGGTGCTTGGAATAGTGGCGATGACGGTAGCGGCGCGCTTCCGCGCTGTCGCTGGTATAGATGATCGCCGTGGAAAGCGTGACCAGCCCGAGAACGCATACTCGCAGCGTGCGCGAGGAAGCCAAGGTTGTACGAAGCATTTACTTCCCCGTCCCAATTTCTATCTTGTTCACCGGTTCGTGAGGCGAAATTGTGCCCATCGGCCCGGTGACGTTTCCCTGTTCGAAGCGCTTGGCCGGGTTGGTAATCCGGCCCGGCCGGCCGATCAGGTCGCTATTCTAGCTAAGGTTCTGTTCACAAACAGCTTTCAGGCTGCCTGTCGGAAGGCGAACAAGTCCGGGAATCAGGTTAGGCGGCGCGAGTTTCCAAAAGGTTAAGTAACCGTTGCGTAACACTCCGGTGTTTGGCGCAAATCGCATGCATTTGTGCGGCGCACAAGATTCCTTGACTTAATTGTGCGGTGCACTATAAGAGGCGGGTGGTCAGGGAGCCGGGACCTCCCGGCGATCGGTTACGTTCAGTCTGGGAAAGGACTCCATTATGGTCAAGGTTGAAGACATTCAGAGCTACGGAAAAGAGCATCTCGAAACGGTCGCCGCGTCCGCGACGAACCTGCAGAGCGGTGTTCAGGCGATTGCGACCGCCTATGGCGATTACGCCAAGAAGTCGTTCGAAGACACCAAGTCGTTTGTTGAGAAGCTGTCGGGTGTGAAGTCGGTGGACAAGGCGGTCGAAGCCCAGACCGAATTCGCCCGCTCGGCCTACGAGACCTTTGTTGCCGAGTCGCAGAAGATCGCCGGCCTCTACAGCGATCTCGCCAAGCAGACCTTCAAGCCCTACGAAGGCCTGGTCGCGAAGTTCGCTCCCGCCACGCGCTAGACTCTGGTTTGACGCGTTTTCTACCGCAGATAAGTCTACGCAATCTGCGTAAACTTGATTGCTACGCGAACCGGCATCCACTTCGCTCGAAAACGCTCTAATCTCCAAGCGATATCAAAACAACAAAAAGCCCGGCCGTATTGGCCGGGCTTTTTTCTTTGCGTGTTTTGGCGTGTCTTGCTGCGCGACGATTATTTCGCGACGCGCAGCTTCGAAAGCGAGGTGCCGATCGCCGCGAAGGCCGTCGCGATCTGGCTCGAAGAGGTCACGGTCGAGAACTTGTCCAAACCGCTGGCGCAATATTGCAGAACGGTGGAGGTCGGATCGCTGCGGGTGTTGACGTGCATCGTGTAGATGATGACGCCGGCAGCCTTGGCGTTGTCGCACTGGATTTTCTGACGGTTGTCGATGGCGTTATTGTATTGGGTTTGGCCGTCGCCGTATGACGGCCAGCGATCCTGGGTGTTCAGACCGTCGGACATCACGATCAGCACCTTTTTATAGGTGTAATTGGCATCTTCGGCCGGCGCACTGAGCGGTATGCCCTGGGTCAGCGATTGCCATCCCCAGGCGATTCCGATCGGCTGATTGGTGCCGCCATTGGGGTCAAGCGATTCAACCTTGGCCTTCAGCGCAGTGAAGTCGGTGGTGAGAGCCATCAATTGCGCCGGGCACGCATCGTACTGTTCGGCGTAAAATTTGGTCGAACCGGCGGCGGTCGGCGTCGTGTTCTTGGTGTCATAGTCCTGATCACGATCGGTCACGCAGCCGTTCCACCTTGTGTGATCGGGCGTCCAGACCTTGCTGGCATTCTCGCATTGATTCTTCCTATTGTAATCGGTACTGCTGCACGTACCCCATCTTTGGTGGTCATTGTCCCACTCCGACCAGTTGATCCAGGACTGGGTATAGTTGCTGGCGCCCACGTTGACGTCCTTGGCGAAGGGAACGAGGGAGATGTAGATGTCGCCGGTGGTCTTCGCGAGGGCGCCGATCTGGTCGATCAGGGCTTTTGCGGCGGGCTTCATCGCGTCCATCTTGCCGTCGAAATCCATCGATCCCGTGACGTCGAGCGCGAGTGCGACGCGCATGCGGACGTTGCCCCAGGCCGAGGTGGAACTGGTGTCAAACCCGAGCTTCGGGAAGCCTGCGACCTTCATGAATTCGGTCGGGACATTGCCGGTACCGTTGACCTTGATGGTCGAACCCAGGGAGGTACTGGCGGTATAGGTTGCGGTGATCTCCACGTTCTTGGCGTCGGTGTTGGTATATAGCGCGGCAAAATAAGCCTGCGCCTTGGTGTTGATGTCGCCGGCGACGATGGTGCCGTCGGAGAGATCCTTCGCCAGCATCAGGGCGGTGGAGTCGAGGGCGGCCTGCATCGACGAACGGGCGCTGTTGGCGCGGGTATAGTCGATCGCTGCGCCGACGAAGCTGAGGATGGGGACCGCGGCAATGGCAAACAGCACCGCGATATTGCCCTGATCGGCCTTGGCAAATTGCCCGGCGGCGGTACGAACGCGATTGAAAATGGCTGGATAGCGCATGGGTGTCCACCGAAATGAGGTATCTACCTGCCATTTCGGCTTGGGCGGCTAAACAGCAGGTAAATTGGTTCCCGCAAAAACGGGTCAAAGCCCATGTATCGGGAAACCGGCGGCCAAAAGCGCCCCCTATCCTCAATGACCGCTAAACGGGCAGGGGCCTTCCTTTGTCAAATCCGCCAGAAACGATTAACCTTGCCGGGATTGCCGGACCGGGATTCGGGCCGGTTGCGGGCGCAGCAGGGCGGTGTTGATGCGCTTGCGTCGGTCCGAAACCGAACCCATATTCCAATAGCCGATCCGCCGCTGGATCGGACCGGGAGCGGCGATCTGGAAAGCGTTGCTGGGTACCTTGTGGTGGGCCGTCTTGGGCCATCGCTCGTGTGCGATGACGCGCTGTCCGGTTTCCCATAACGAATTTCGTCCGGAATTTCGAACGCCTGAGCCATGCTGCAATTGACTTCCAAAGCTTGTTCGTCCGCGCCGGCCGCGATAGCCGTTTCTGCTCCCCGAATGAGCAATGACGAGAACCGCAATGCGGGGACCGGTGGCCCGTCGACGTCGGTCATCACCAAGGTCAAGCCGAAGACCAAGCGACCGAACCTCTATCGCGTCCTGATCCTGAACGACGACTACACGCCGATGGAGTTCGTGGTTCACGTGCTGGAGAAGTTCTTCCAGAAGGATGCCGAAGCCGCCACCAAGATCATGCTCCATGTCCATCACCACGGCATCGGTGAATGCGGCGTGTTCACCTATGAAATCGCCGAGACGAAAGTGACGCAGGTGATGGATTTTGCGCGCAAGCACCAGCATCCCCTGCAATGCGTGATGGAAAAGAAATAGCCGCGTCCGATCCAGATCGATCCGGCTAATGCCCGCCCCAAAAAGGAACGGGTCTTGCATCGATTTGAGCCGAGGCAAGCGGACGATCCAGGTAGTTTTTCGCCCGGTGGTTTATCGGGGCTGGTTCTGGTGTCGCGGGTAGCGTGCGAATTTAGAGGAAAACCACTGTTCACGGAACCCGTCTTTCGCCACGATCATGCGTAACTATATGACAAGGGAAGACGAAGGTTGTTGTTGCCTGACCGGGTAATGGCGATCATGATGACCGGGGGCCATAGAGGACGCGAATGCCAACTTTTTCCCAAAGCCTTGAACAATCCCTGCATCGTGCGCTGGCGATTGCAAACGAGCGGCATCATCAATACGCGACGCTCGAACATCTTTTGCTGTCGCTGATCGATGACTCGGATGCAGCGGCGGTCATGCGTGCCTGCAGCGTCGATCTCGACAAGCTGCGCACCAGCCTCGTTAATTATCTCGAGACCGAATTCGAAAACCTGGTGACGGATGGCGCCGATGACGCCAAGCCGACCGCGGGCTTCCAGCGCGTGATCCAGCGCGCGGTGATCCACGTCCAGTCATCCGGTCGCGAAGAAGTGACCGGCGCCAACGTGCTGATCGCGATCTTCGCGGAGCGCGAAAGCCACGCCGCCTATTTCCTGCAGGAGCAGGACATGACGCGGTACGACGCGGTGAATTACATCAGCCATGGCATCGCCAAGCGTCCCGGTGTTTCCGAGGCGCGGCCGGTTCGCGGCGTCGACGAGGAGACCGAGACCAAGGGCAACGAGGACGCCAAGAAGAAGGGCGAGGCGCTCGATACCTATTGCGTCAACCTCAACAAGAAGGCGCGCGACGGCAAGATCGATCCGGTGATCGGGCGCAATTCCGAGATCAGCCGCGCGATCCAGGTGCTGTGCCGCCGGCAGAAGAATAATCCGCTGTTCGTGGGCGAAGCCGGCGTCGGCAAGACGGCGATCGCCGAAGGGCTCGCCAAGCGCATCGTCGATTCCGAAGTGCCGGAAGTGCTGGCCGCGGCGACCGTGTTCTCGCTCGACATGGGCACGCTGCTCGCGGGCACGCGCTATCGCGGCGATTTCGAAGAGCGGCTCAAACAGGTTTTGAAGGAACTGGAGGCGCATCCGAACGCCATCCTGTTCATCGACGAGATCCACACCGTGATCGGCGCCGGCGCTACCTCCGGCGGCGCGATGGATGCGTCCAATCTGCTCAAGCCGGCGCTCGCATCGGGCACGATCCGCTGCATGGGCTCGACCACCTACAAGGAATACCGCCAGCATTTCGAAAAGGATCGCGCGCTGGTGCGCCGGTTCCAGAAGATCGACGTCAATGAGCCGACGGTGGAAGATGCGATCGCGATCCTCAAGGGCCTGAAGCCCTATTTCGAGGATTACCACCGGCTGAAATACACCAACGAGGCGATCGAAGCCGCGGTGCAATTGTCGTCGCGCTACATCCACGACCGCAAGCTGCCGGACAAGGCGATCGACGTGATCGACGAGTCGGGCGCGGCGCAGATGCTGGTGGCCGAGAACAAGCGCAAGAAGACCATCGGCATCAAGGAGATCGAGACCACGATCGCCTCGATGGCGCGGATTCCGCCCAAGAGCGTGTCGAAGGACGATGCCGAGGTGCTCAAGCATCTCGAGCAGACGCTGAAGCGCGTGGTGTTCGGCCAGGACAAGGCGATCGAGGCGCTGTCGGCGTCGATCAAGCTGGCGCGCGCCGGCCTGCGCGAACCGGAAAAGCCGATCGGCTCCTATCTGTTCTCCGGTCCGACCGGCGTCGGCAAGACCGAAGTCGCAAAACAGCTCGCGGCGTCGCTCGGTGTCGAGCTCATCCGCTTCGACATGTCCGAATATATGGAGCGGCACACGGTATCGCGCCTGATCGGCGCGCCTCCCGGCTATGTCGGCTTCGACCAGGGCGGCCTGCTCACCGACGGCGTCGACCAGCATCCGCATTGCGTGGTGCTGCTCGACGAAATCGAGAAGGCGCATCCGGATCTCTACAACGTGCTGCTGCAGATCATGGATCACGGCCGGCTCACCGATCACAACGGCAAGCAGGTCAATTTCCGCAACGTGATCCTGATCATGACCACCAACGCGGGCGCGGCCGATCTCGCGCGCCAGGCCTTCGGCTTCACGCGCAGCAAGCGGGAAGGCGACGACCACGAAGCGATCAACCGGCAGTTCGCGCCGGAATTCCGCAACCGTCTCGATGCGATCGTCTCGTTCGCCCATCTCAATGCCGACGTCATCGGCATGGTGGTCGAGAAGTTCGTACTCCAGCTCGAGGCGCAGCTGGCCGACCGTGACGTCACCATCGAATTGTCGGACCCCGCCAAGGCCTGGCTGATCGAACATGGCTATGACGAGCAGATGGGTGCGCGTCCGATGGCGCGGGTGATCCAGGAGCACATCAAGAAGCCGCTGGCCGATGAAGTGCTGTTCGGCCAGCTCAAGGGTGGCGGCCATGTCCGCGTCGTGCTGAACAAGGACGAGGCGGACGCCGAAGACAAAGGCAAGATCGGCTTCGAGTTCGTCGAAGGGCCGGTGACGCCGAAGCCGGAGAAGCTGCCGGGTGCCCGCAAGCGCACCACGCCGCGGAAGCCGAAGCCGGGTGGTCCCAATGGCGGTGGCGGCTCCAAGGGGCCGGCCTCGCGTGGGCCGCTGGTCAAGGTCTGAGCGGCCTCAACTTAACCATTAGAGAAGCCGGCGCGTCGCAAGACCGCCGGCTTTTTGCTGTGATGGTCAGGCCTGGATGTTGGTTCGACGTCTCGCCAAGGCCACGTCAGAGTCGTCAGCGTTCGCCGAGTAGTTCCTTGATGCGGCGCTGAAGCTGCCGCTTCTTGATTTCGCTCTTGCGCAGCCGTTCCTCCAGGTCGGAGACCGGCGGTGTCGGAGCTTCGCCGCTGAAGGCAAGGCCGACGAAATTATCGCGCCACCACACCACCTTGGCGAGGAAGGAGCGGCCCTTCCGCGCGATGCGCAGCGACATCTGTTCCCGTGGCAGGTCGGTGACGTCGCTGAATTCGACGCCGGCGCCCTTGTCGGAGATGTTGCGCACGATGCACTCGCGGCTCGCGCCGTTCTCGCCGATTTCCGCGACGCCGCCGTAAATCACCTTGTCGCGCGCGTTCTCGCGTCGGTCCTGCATCGAAATCTCCTGCTCAAGAAAGAGACTTTTACGCCGCTTTGCCGCGCGCGAAAGGCCATCGCCGGCAAAATGCGGCGTTAACGTAAACTAACATCAGCCACGATGATGCGGATTGAGGCCTTCCGTGGCTAGCCGTGTCGTGCTTCCGCCCTGGAATCAGCTGGAGACAGCCTGTCGCACCGCCGCGGCCACCGGGGACACCAGCGCTGCGCGGATGAGCATTGCGAGATCCGAGCGCCGATAGGGTTTGGCGAGCAGCAGGACGCCCGGATCGAGCCGGCCATGGTGAATGATGGCATTCTCGGTGTAGCCGGACGTGAACAGCACCCTGATCTCGGGCCTTCGCTTGATGGCGACCTCGGCGAGTTCGCGTCCGTTCATTTTGCCGGGCATGATGACGTCGGTGAACAGCAGGTCGATCGGCTTGCCGCTGTCGATCACGGCAAGCGCTTCGGCGCCGTTGCTGGCCGACAGGGTGGCGTAGCCGAGGCTCTGGATCTGGGTCAGGACGTATTGACGGACCAGCGGATCGTCCTCGACCACCAGGATCGTTTCGCCGCCTCGCTCCGGGTCGCCGCGATTTTCAATGGGGGCGTTCGCATGCGCGTGGCCTGGCGCTTGCGGCAAATACAGCTTCACCGTCGTGCCATGGCCGACTTCGCTGTAGATCTTGATATGCCCGTTCGATTGTTTGACGAAGCCGTAGACCATGCTCAATCCGAGGCCGGAACCTTTTCCGACTTCCTTGGTCGTGAAGAACGGCTCAAACACCTTGTCCAGCAGTTCAGGCGGCATTCCTTCGCCGGTGTCGCTGACGGCGATCATGACGTAATTGCCCGCGGTCACCTCGCTGTTGGTGCGCGCGTAGTTTTCATCGAGAACGACGTTTCGGGTCGCCAGCGTGAGCTTGCCGCCGTTCGGCATCGCGTCGCGGGCGTTGATGGCGAGATTGAGGATCGCGGTGGAGAGCTGGCTGGGATCGATCAGGGCGGGCGCCACCTGCGGCGCCAGCACCGGTTCGATGTCGATGTGCTCGCCAAGGGTCGGTTTCAGCAATCTGGCGGAGTCGAGCATCAGCGTGTTGACGTCGACGCTGCGCGGTTGCAGCGGCTGTCGCCGGGCAAATGCGAGCAAGTGCTGGGTGAGATCGGCGCCGCGGGCCGCTGCGGCGTCGATCATCCTGGCGATGGAAACGAGTTGCGGGCGATCCCTCAGCGCGTCCGTGAGGATCTCGATCGTGCCGGTAATGACGGTCAGGATGTTGTTGAAATCATGGGCCACGCCGCCGGTGAGTTGCCCGACCGCTTCCATTTTCTGGGCCTGCCGCACCTGCGCTTCGGTGGCTTCGACGTCGCGGAACTTCTGCAGCATCTCCTCGGCGCCGCGCCGCTGCCTGCCTTCCTGTTCCAGCGCGGCATAGGCCTGCTGAAGCTGGGTCGGGGAGGGCAGCGCCAGAAGTTTCGGCAACAGCGGCCAGAGCATCGCGGCCGTCACGATCGAGGCGAGTGCGGTGGCGGCCTTTGTGATCCCCTCGATTCCGTAGATCGGGACCCATAGCGTGTAGATCGACATCACATGGGTGACGCCGCAAGCCATGATGAAGATCGCAAAGGCCCAGAATACCCAGCCGAACTCGACGTCGCGCCGCTTCGATACGAAGATCCCAAGCGCAAAGGGGATGGAAAAATAGGCCAGCGCGATCAGCGCATCGGATACGACGTGCAGCCAGATCAATTCGGGTTCCCACAAAAGACATATCCCGTGGGGAGAATACATCGACGTATTCAGGAGACGCTCGAAGAATGCCATCATGCCTGTCACCGCGATCTGGAATTGGCTGTTGCTGGTTTTCGGGATTTATTCGTCGCCGGGCCGCCGTCGGCAATTCCGGCCTCGAACCCGCGATGTTTGCGCGAGGCCGGGATCGTCAGGCCGGCAAATGGTTCACCGTCAGCGATGGCCTGTCTGATATGACAGACCTCCCGGAATAACGGGACGCACGCGTCGATTTGTTCGCGCAAATTGGGTTCTTCCGCGAATCGCTGAGTTTCCACGAAATACTAGGATGAAGTTCCTCAATTGTCAGGATAGCGGCGGTGGGAACAGGTCGAAGGCTCCACGCTGGATTGTTCGTGATGCTGCTGGCATGCCTTTCAATTGTGCAGGCCTCGGCCGAAGACACCACACCCGGGACGTCGGACGTCGCACGGCCGGTCGTTGAGGAGCCCGTGATACCCCAGGACAAGCCCGCGCAGACCGCGCGCGAGAGCGAGACGCGCGAGGCGCTTTGCCTGATGGTTGAATCGGCGGCGCGTGCCGCCAACCTGCCGCTGGAATTCTTTGCGCGCGTGATCTGGCAGGAGAGCCGCTTTCAATCCGATGCGGTGGGGCCGGTCACGCGCAGCGGCGAGCGCGCGCAGGGCATTGCGCAGTTCATGCCGGGCACCGCGAGCGAGCGGCGGCTGCTCGATCCCTTCGATCCCGTGCAGGCGCTGCCGAAATCCGCCGAGTTCCTCAGCGAATTGCGCGAACAGTTCGGCAATCTCGGCCTCGCGGCAGCGGCCTACAACGCCGGCCCGCGGCGGGTGCAGGAATGGCTTGCCGGCACCGGATACATGCCACAGGAAACCCGCAACTACGTCGTGGCCATCACCGGCTCGACGGTCGAGGAATGGGCGGCGGCGGGACGGAACGGCAAGATGCCGGAAGCCGCGCCAGCCTCCAGTTGCCGCGAACTGATGGCTCTGCTCAAACGCGCGCCCAATCCATTTGTGACAGGCCTCGAACAGCGCATCACGCTCTCGGCGGCCAAAGTGTGGGGTGTGCAGCTCGCAGCCGGCTTTAACCGCGACAAGGCGCTGGCAATGTATGCGCGGGCGATGAAACGGCTCAATGCCGTGATCGGCGATCAGGACCCGAGCCTGCTCAGCTCCGTAATGCGCAGCCGCGGCACCCGCGCCTTCTACCAGGTGCGGATCGGCGCCGACACGCGGCCCGCGGCTGAAGATCTCTGCAACCGCATCCGCCGCGCCAGCGGAGCGTGCTTCGTGCTGCGGAACAGGGGCGTGCCAGGGTGAATTCACGAGGTGAATGGCGATTATACAATCGATCGATTGGACGAATAGGCCGCGCCTCGGGCATGTCAGTTGCACCCGCAACGGAGAACCCAAAATGGGAACGATCGAGAACAAGGACACCATCCGCCGCATCTATCAGGCGCTGCAGAGCGGCGATCGCAGCGTGTTCGGCGCTTCCGTGCACCCGGATTATGTGTGGCGGTTTCCGGGGCACAGCAGCTGGTCGAAGCGCTTCAGCGGACAGGAAGAAGTTCGCACCAAGCTGTTGAAGCCGCTGTTTGCGCTGTTCGCGACCGAATACCGGGCGCACGCCATCAATCTGGTCGCCGAGGGCGATTACGTCGTGGCAGAAGTCCGCGGCGACGTGCAGACCAAGCGCGGCCAGCGCTACAACAATGAATACTGCTTCGTGTTCAAATTTCGCGGCGACAAGATCGCCGAGGTGGTCGAATATTGCGACACCGATCTCGAGGAACGCGTGCTCGGCAATTACGATGACGCTGTGAGGCTGGTAGCTGCGTCGTAACGATCGAGGGCGGGGCGGCTGCATGCCAGCCCTGAGGCGGGCCTCGCTTGACGCCGCCATGTTTCGCCGCCGTTATGCCCGCCAGGATTCACCCCTGGCCGGCTGCACGTGGCGCTCCCTCCGCTCGACTCTGTGAAATGGCAAAGCCCGTTGCGCGCCTTCGCGTGGGGGATGCGCTCGGTCGTGACGACAGTCCTGACGCTGGTGCTGTTTGCGACCTATCTCGGCATCGGCGCGCTGGCCCATGACAGCCATTTCAGTCTTGGATGGGTGCTCGGCAGCACGATTCTGGTTTGGGCGGGCCCGGCGCAGATCATTTTGATTTCGACGCTGGGCTCGGGTGCGACGGTGGTGCAGGCGGCGATCGCGGTCGGCGTCAGCGCCATCCGTCTGTTTCCGATGGTGGTGTCGGTACTGCCTCTGATGCGCATGCCCGATACCAAGCGCCGTCATCTCGTGCTGGCGACGCATTTCATCGCCGTGACGCTATGGGTCGAGTGCTACCGGCTGCTGCCGCTTGTGCCGCGTGAGCGGCGCATTGCGTTTACGCATGGGCTCGGTTGCGGCCTCGTTTTAGTCTGTCTGGTTGCGACCACGATCGGCTATGGCCTTGCTGCCAACCTGCCGGTGCTGTTCGCCGCTGCAATCCTGATGCTGACGCCGCTGGCGTTCCTGCTTTCCACCGCGCGCAACTGCCGGCAGATATCGGACGTGCTGGCGCTGGTGCTCGGGCTCGCGCTGTATCCGTTGGCTGCGAAACTTCACACCGGCGTCGACATCCTGATCAGCGGCATCACGGCAGGCACCATCGCCTACGGCGCGCATTGGTGGCGGGCGCGCGCATGAGCGATTGGTTCGCAAACTTTCTCGGGGACCCACAGGCGCTGCTGGTGCTCGTGATCGCCGGCTTCCTGCCCAACGAGGTCTGGCGCATGCTCGGGCTCTGGCTCGGCGGCGGCGTCGACGAGGGCTCGGAACTACTGATCTGGGTGAGGGCGGTGGCAACCGCGATCCTCGCCGGCGTCATCGCGCAAATCCTGGTGCAGCCGCCCGGCGCGCTCGCTGATGTGCCGGAATGGCTGCGCGATGGCGCGGTGGCCGCGGGCTTTGCAGCGTTCATGCTGACGCGGCGTTCGATCTTTGCCGGCGTGGTCTGCGGCGAGGTCGCGATGGTAGCGGGAAAATGGTGGCTCGGTTGATTGCAGCCGCCGCATAATCCATAGTGTCCGCAATTCCCGGAGAGGGCAGGAGGACGCCGCATGATTTGGCGCGCATTGGCGGCAGCTTTTGCCTGCGGTCTTGTTCTGACCACGCCGCAAGGCCGGGCGGCCGAGTATCCGACCCGTCCGATCAAGCTGATCGTACCCTATGCCGCGGGCGGCCCATCCGACGTCCAGGCACGTATGGTCGGCGAGTATCTCGGCCGCGACCTGAAACAGACCATTGTGATCGAGAACAGGGCCGGTGCGCAGGGCGCCATAGGTGCCGAAATGGCGGCGCGATCCGATCCTGACGGCTATACGCTGTTTTTCTCCGCCGCATCGGTGTTCGTACTCAACCCGCTGCTTTACAAAAAACTGGCTTACGACCCCGCGAAGGATTTCCGCATCCTTGCCGTGGTCACGGACCAGCCGTCGATCCTCGAGATCAACCCGTCGGTGCCCGCCAGGACGGTGGCGGAGCTGGTAGCCTACGCCAAGCAGAACCCCGGCAAACTGAATTTCGGATCGGCCGGCACCGGCGGCAGCGCGCATCTCGCTGGTGAAATGTTCAGGCAGATGGCCGGCATCGATATGGTGCATATCCCCTATAAGGGCATGGCTCCGGCGCTGCAGGATCTGCTCTCCGGTAATATCCAGGTGCTGTTCGATTCGATTGGTACAGCGTTGCCGCCGATCAATGCCGGATTGTTGCGGCCTCTCGCGGTCGGTTCGGCCAAGCGCATCGATCAACTGCCTGACTTGCCGACCATCGCCGAGAGCGGCTATCCCGATTACGTGACCAGTACCTGGTACGGCGTTGCCGCGCCGTCGAATGTGCCGGACGATATCCTGCAAAAACTCAAGTCCAGCCTCGACCGCGCCTTGAGCGATGACGTGTTTCGCGCTTCCCTCGACAAAGTGGGGTTCGCGCCGCTGCGCCCGAAGAGCCAGCCCGAGATCGACAAATTCGTCGCTGCCGACGGCGCCCGCTGGGCGGCCGTGATCAAAACTCTCAACATCTCACTGGATTAGCGTTTTCGAGCGCAGCGGGCTAAGAGAACGCATCAAGCATGCGAGCATTAGGAAATGGTTCGGGAAAGCGAAGTCCGCGAAGGCGAAATCACGGTCGATATGCCGCCGGCCAAGGATGCCGGTCTGGTGTTCATCGGGCGCATCCGCACGCCCTGGAAATCGCGGCTGGAAACCCCGCGGCAGGGGCGTCACGACGGTCCGGTGTGCCGGCTGGAGATTTTCGAGCCGTGGGTGCCCGCGATCAAGGGCGTCGATTTCTATTCCAATCTCGAAGTGCTCTATTGGCTGCACCAGTCGCGCCGCGACTTCGTGCTGCAAAGCCCGAAGAACAACGGGAATACGCGCGGCACGTTCTCGCTGCGCTCGCCGGTGCGGCCCAATCCGATCGGCACGTCCATTGTCAAGCTGGTCGGAATCGAGGGCAACGTGGTTCTGGTGCGCGGCCTCGACTGTCTCGACGAAACGCCGCTGATCGACCTGAAACCCGACCGCTGCGAATTCACCCCGCTGGCGCCGCCGCAGGCGGGGGATTTTGAGACGGAGTGATTCATCCTTCCGTCATTGCCTGCAACAAACGCGAAGCGTTTGTGCAAGAGAGCGCAGCGAAGCAATCCATCCTTCCGCATGCGAGGTGACAATGGATTGCTTCGCTGCGCTCGCAATGACGGCGGTGCGTAACGCGCGCGCTACGCCAACGCCGCGATCAGCTTGGTCGCATTGTCCTCCAGCACCTTGACGTCTTCCTTGCGGCTCGCCGGGGGCAGCATGGCGACGCCCTCGTGGCGTGGGAGTACGTGCATGTGCAGATGGAACACGACCTGTCCGCCGGCGGGTTCGTTGAATTGCTGGATGGTGATGCCGTCGGCCTTGAACGCCTTCATCGCGGCCGCGGCGATCTTGTGCGCGCCGCGCGCGACGTGGGCGTAGTCGTCGGGTTTGATGTCGAGGATGTTGCGGGCAGGGGCCTTCGGGATCACGAGCGTATGGCCGGGTACGCGCGGCATGATGTCGAGGAAGGCGAACACGTGCTCGTCCTCATAGACCTTGTAGCAGGGAAACTCGCCGCGCAGGATCTTTGCGAAGATGTTGTTGGGGTCATAGGCGGACATGGCGGTTCCCTCGGTTTCGTCTAATTCTCAGGTCGGTAGCGTAAAGGTCAAGCTTCGTCGGCGCCCTTGCGGAACGGACCGGCCTCGGCGAGTTCCCGCCCGGCCTCGGCGACGTAAGTGCGTTCGCGCTTCAGGTAGTCCGCGATCGCCCGGCGCAGATCGGGATCGGCGATGTAATGCGCCGAATAGGTCGTCTGCGGCAGATATCCGCGCGCCAGCTTGTGCTCGCCTTGGGCGCCGGCTTCCACCGTTTTCAGGCCGCGCTCGATCGCAAAGTCGATGGCCTGATAATAGCAGACCTCGAAATGCAGGAACGGATGGTGCTCGACCGCGCCCCAGTTGCGGCCGAACAGGGTATCGCCGCCGATGAAATTGATGGCGCCGGCGATCCAGCGGCCGTTGCGCCGCGCCATCACCAGCAGCACGTCGCGGCTCATGCTCTCGCCGATCAGCGAGAAGAACTTGCGCGTGAGATACGGCCGGCCCCATTTGCGCGAGCCGGTCTCCATGTAGAACGCAAAGAACGCGTCCCAGGCGTCCTCGGTGATATCGGCTCCGGTCAGGCGATGGATGGTGACGTCGGCTGCCAGCGCCTCGCGCCGCTCGCGCTTGATCGCCTTGCGGTGGCGGGAGTTCAGCGATCCCAGAAAATCGTCAAAACTCGTGTAGCCGTCATTGTGCCAGTGGAACTGCTGGTCGTTGCGCACCAGAAATCCCTGGGCGCCGAGAAACTTCGCCTCCGCCTCGCGCGCAAAGGTCACGTGCACGGAGGAGGCGTTGGTGGCGTTACATAGCCCCATCAGCCCCCGTGCCAGCGCCGTCCCGATCTGCTCGCGGTCGACGTCGCCGCGGATCAAGAGCCGCGGTCCGGTCGCCGGCGTAAACGGCACCGAGGCCTGCAGCTTCGGATAATAGCGCCCGCCCGCGCGCTCATAGGCATCCGCCCAGCCGCGGTCGAAGACGTATTCGCCCTGCGAGTGCGATTTCAGATAGCAGGGCACGATGCCGGCGATCTGGCCGCCCTGCCGGGCGAGAAGATGCCGCGGGCCCCAGCCGGTGCGAGCGCAGGCCGATCCGGAAGCCTCGGCGGCGGCAAAAAAGGCGTGAGAAACGAAGGGGTTATAGCCGGGTGTTGAATCCTGGCACGAATCACCTGCAGCAGCGGTTGAAGCCAGCGTGTCGAGATTTTCCAGGCTGTCCGGATCGGGTTTGGGATTCGCGCAGGCATCCCATTCCGCAGCCTTGATATCGCTGACGGAGGGGACGGCTTCGAGGGTGATTTCGGATGACGCCATCGAGAATTCGGACCGGTCCCATATTGCGATCGCCATCGCGATGGTGACCAACACGGCAAAGATCGTGCATTGCACGCGCGACTTCAAGGCCGTGCGGCGCGGATCAAGGTTCCCGGCGGGATTGTCAGGGAACAAATCCCTCAAAGATCATCTGGTCGGCATGGCCTGCGGCGCGGGCGCGCTGATCCGGCGTGCGGACGGTCCAGGTCAGGAGTGGCAGGCCGAAGATGTTGCGGGCGATCCAGGGGGCCACCGCCGGCAACTCATTGACCCAATAGGCGACGAAATGCGGCCGGGTGCGGAACGCATGGCGCAGATGGGTCATGCCGTGCCGCTGTTCGGGGGAGGCTTCCGGCCATTCACCTTCCGTATATTCGCGTTCGGCCACGATGCCGCGGGCGCGCGAGGGGATCAGTTCGCGCAGCGCCAGCACCTGGTCCGGGTCGAACGACATGCCGACCGCGGGCCCGGAATAGCTGGTCAGCACCTCCGCCATCCGCGACACCAGCCGGCGGTCGCCGTCGAAATGGCTTTTGACCTCGATCACCAGCGGCACGCGGCCGGCGACGAGGCTGCAGAGGTCGCCGAGCGACATCATCCGCTCCGGCGTGTTCTTGAATGGTATCGCCTTGAGTTCTGCCGCGGTTTTGCCGAGCAAGGCGCCGGAGCCCTCGGTGAGGCGGCCCAGCGCATTGTCGTGATGCACCATCGCCTCGCCATCGGCCGTCAACTGGATGTCGACCTCGATCGAGAAATTACCCGCGATCGCCGCCTGCACGGCGCCCGGCATGTTCTCGATGATGCCGCGCGCGGCATCATGCAGGCCGCGATGGGCGACCGGCCGTGCCGTCAACCAGTCAGGCGCGCGCATTTCGCGTCTCGTCCTGTTTCAGTGGATCTCAGGAGACCTCGAAGACGCCGTCGACTTCGACCGCCGCGTCCGACGGAAGCGAGGAGACGCCGACGGTGGTGCGGACGTGGCGGCCCTTGTCGCCGAAAGCGGTGACCATCAGGTCGGACGCGCCGTTCAGGACCTTGGGCCCGTCGAAATAATCCGGCGCCGAATTGACGAAGCCGCCGAGCCGGACCACGCGGACCACCTTGTCGAGGTCACCGAGGGCGGCCTTGATCTGCGCCAGCAGATTGACCGCGCAGCCCTGCGCGGCGGCGTAGCCCTGTTCGGTGGTGACGCCGGCGCCGAGCTTGCCCTTGGCGATCAGCTTGCCTTCGGCATCGGCGCAAACCTGGCCCGAGACGAACAGCAAATTTCCGGTGCGGACGAAGCCGACATAGTTCGCCATGGCGGCGCGGGGCTCAGGCAACGTAATACCCTGTGCCGCCAGCTTCTGTTCGACCGTACCCGCCATGTTTCGTCCCCGTTTGATGTGACTCATGCCCAATGTTTTCAGGGCAGCTTTGTTTCGCGCATCACGCCCCAGCTTGCAAGCGAGGGCGAAGCGGTGACCAGTGCGGCCGCGCCCCGCAGCAATTAAGGAAACGGGCCGGAAAACATGGCATTCCGGCGCCAAATTGCTACGATTTCGTGACGCCGCCCTAGTTGCGGCGCAATAGGGCCGACAGTAATGTGGGCGAATCTTCCCCCGTTCAAGGAAAACACATGGCTCGACCGTTCCGGACTCCGCCTCGTGCTTTGGTGCTGGCAATCGCAGCCGTTGCAGCAGGATCGGTTTTCCAGATCGGGCCAGCGCTTTCAGCCGCAGGCGGGCCGTTCCTCTCGCATCAGGCGCTCTACGAACTCAATCTGGTCAAGTCGCGCGGGTCCAACGCCATCAGCGGCGCGCGCGGGCGGATCCTCTACAATTTCTCCGGCAGCGCGTGCGAGGGCTACACCTCCGAATTCAGGCAGGTGTCCGAACTCGACAGCGGCGAGGGCAAGCTGACGCTCAGCGATCTGCGCTCGACCTCCTGGGAAGATGCCGGCGGCAAGAGCTATCGCTTCAAGATCGACACCCGGATGAACGATACGGATTCGTCACCGGTCGATGGCGTCGCCGAGCGGACCGGCGACCACATCACGGTCAAGCTCAAGCAGCCGGTGGCGAAGACCTTCAACCTCGACGGCAACATCGTGTTTCCGACCGAGCAGATCCAGCACATCATCGCGGCCGCTCGCACCGGCAAATCGGTGCTCGAATTGACCGTCTATGACGGCTCCGACAATGGCGAGAAGGTCTACAACACCCTGTCGGTGATCGGACAGCCGATCCCGGGCACCAAGACCATCGCTTCCCCCGATCCCTCCACCGCCAACGACCAGATGAAGGCGCTGACGCGCTGGCCGGTCACGGTGAGCTATTACGACCGCGACGCCAAGGCCAAGGATGGCGAGCAGACGCCGGTTTATGCGATGTCGTTCGAACTGTTCGAGAACGGCGTCTCCCGCGCGCTGATGCTGGATTACAATGATTTTGTCATCTCAGGCGCGATGGGGAAGTTCGACGTCAAGGATTCCAAGCCTTGTAAGTGACGGGCGAAAGCCCGTCATTCCGGGGCGCGCATTAGCGCGAACCCGGAATCTCGAGATTCCCCGATGCGCGATTGCGCATCTGAGGTCTGGTGCTAACGCACCATCCCGGAATGACGAAGTATGGATTGCTTCGCTGCGCTCGCAATGACGGCGGATGGCTTCCCGCCTGTTATTCCTCCTCCTCCTCATCCTTCTCCGGCCCCTTATACGCAATGCCCCTGATGACAGCGGCATTGCCGAATTTCTTCCGCAAATCATCCATCGCGCGTTCGGCATGGGCCGAGCGACGATCCAGCATGTCGGTGTCGTCGGCCTGCGAGCCCGCGCGCAGCGCGCTGACGCCGGTGCCCATCAGGCGGAAGGCGGTGCCGTCGATTTCCTTGGCGAGCAATTCACGCGACACCGCAAAGATCTTTGCCGCTAATTGCGTCGGCGCCTGGATCGATTGCGAACGGGTGCGCTGCCTGAAATCAGCGGTCTTCAATTTCAGCGTGATGGTCAATCCGGAGAGGTCGCTGCTCTTGAGGCGCGATGACACTTTCTCCGACAGCCGCCACAGCGTTCGTTCCAGCGTCGCGAAGTCGCGGATGTCGGTCTCGAAAGTGGTCTCGTTCGAAATCGTCTTGGCGCCGCGGTCGGGCACCACCAGGCGGTCGTCGATGCCGCGCGCCAGCCGCCACAGCCTTCGGCCTTCGGTCGAAAACTGCTTCATCAGTTCGACTTCGTCGGCGCGCTGCAGGTCCGCGATGGTGCGAAAGCCGCGCTGCAGCAGCTTTTCCTGGGTCGCCGGGCCGACGCCGTAGATGAAGCCGACCGGCCGGTCCGCCAGCATCGCGCGGGCCTCGTCCTGGTCGAGGGTGGCAAAGCCGCGCGGCTTGTCGAGATCGGAGGCGATCTTGGCGAGGAATTTGTTGCAGGACAGGCCCACCGACACCGTGATGCCGATGTCGCGCTCGACGTCGCGGGCAAAGCGCGCCAGCACCTTGGCCGGGATCATGCCGTGGACGCGCTGGGTGCCGGAAAGATCGAGAAACGCCTCGTCGATCGAAAGCGGCTCGACCAGCGGCGTCAGCGTCTGCATGGCGTGGCGCACCTCGCGGCCGACCCGGACATATTTGGCCATGTCCGGCCGGATCACGACGGCCGAGGGGCAGAGCGCCAGCGCCTTGAACATCGGCATCGCCGAGCGCACGCCAAACGTCCGTGAGATGTAGCAGGCGGCCGACACCACGCCGCGCTTGCCGCCGCCGATGATGACCGGCTTGTCGGCCAGCTCCGGATTGTCGCGCTTCTCCACGGTGGCGTAGAACGCGTCGCAGTCGATATGGGCCAGCGTCAGCGACGGCAGCGCAGGGTGGCGAACCAGGCGAGGGGAGCCGCATTCGCCGCACCGCCTGGCCTTGATGTCGAGGTCGCCGAGGCAATCCCGGCAAAAACAGCGCGGCCCGTCTCCTGGATGCGCCGGGGCGCTCACGGCACGTCGCGCTCCCAATGCGGGTCGCCCAGCACCTGACGGGCGGCGGCGATGTTGGTCGGGTGCAGCTCGGAAGCGGCCGCAAACGCCTTCACGGTTGCGTCATCCCGCATGACGAAATCGAGCACATTGGCCAGAAATTGCGGGTCGGCGGCGGCCGTCCGCAGCGTCTCCGGGCCTAAACCGCTCTCGGCCAGAAACAGGCCGAGGCGCTCGGGATCGGAGGCAATGAAGGACAGCGCCTGAACCGCAACGATTTCAGCTACTTCCCGGGGGTTGTGAACAGACTTTTTCAACTGATGGGTTTGCCTTTCCGTTAACTTATGGTCTCTAATTTGTGGCCATCATGCCCGAGTCTGCGGAATGTGTTCAAGCAAGCGAAAACCGCCTCGCGAAAAGATGGCAACCGGATTTAACGGGTTAGAGCGAATCTGGCGCTAGTTTGATTTCACTTTTCGACAAGTCCGGAGGCGGTGCGGGTGCACCGGAAGGCCGGGCCTGTTTCTCGAGTTCTTGGGACAAGGGAGGGACGGGATGGCCAAAACCGTCCTGATCGTGGAGGATAACGAGCTCAACATGAAGCTCTTTCGCGACCTGTTGGAAGCGCATGGCTATCAGACCTCGGGCACCAGCAATGGTTTCGAGGCGCTCGATCTCGTTCGCAAGCTGCGCCCCGATCTGATCCTGATGGATATCCAGCTGCCGCAGGTTTCCGGCCTCGAAGTGACGCGCTGGATCAAGGACGATCCGGAACTACGCGCGATACCCGTCGTTGCGGTAACGGCTTTCGCGATGAAGGGCGATGAGGAGCGCATCCGCGAAGGCGGCTGCGAGGCGTATCTGTCCAAACCAATTTCGGTCGGCAAATTTATTGAAACAGTACGGCGTTTTATTGGGTAGTGGGAGTGAGTTTCGATGTCTGCGCGTATCCTGGTCGTCGATGATGTTCCCGCCAACGTCAAGCTGTTGGAAGCGCGTCTGTCGGCCGAATATTTCGATGTGCTGACGGCGACCAACGGCGCCGAGGCGCTGGAGGTCTGTTCGCGCGCCGAATGCGACATCATCCTGCTCGACGTCATGATGCCCGACATGGACGGCTTCGAGGTCTGCCGCCGGCTGAAGTCCAATCCGGCCACGCATTTCATTCCGGTGGTGATCGTCACCGCGCTCGATAGCCCCTCCGACCGCGTGCGCGGGCTCGAGGCCGGCGCCGACGATTTCCTGACCAAGCCGGTCTCCGACGTCGTGCTGATCGCGCGCGTCCGTTCGCTGACGCGGCTGAAGATGATGACCGATGAGTTGCGCATGCGCGCCATCACCTCTCTCGAAGTCGGCATGGAAGCGCCCGCGGTGGCTGACAAGGGCACCGGCGGCCGCATCCTGCTGGTCGACGACCGCCCGTCATCCTATGAGCGGCTGGCGCCGCTGCTTTCCGCCGAGCACACCGTCGACGTCGAGGCCAATCCAGCCGAAGCGCTGTTTCATGCCGCCGAAGGCAATTACGACCTGCTGATCGTCTCATTGAGCCTTGAAAACTACGACGGCTTGCGGCTGTGCAGCCAGGCGCGCTCGCTGGAGCGGACCCGTCAGGTGCCGATACTCGCGATCTCCGACGCCGATAACAATGCGCGGCTGCTCCGCGGGCTCGAGATCGGCGTCAATGATTATTTGCTGCGCCCGGTCGACAAGAACGAATTGCTGGCGCGCGCGCGCACCCAGATCCGCAAGCGCCGCTATACCGATCATCTGCGCGACAACGTGCAGAACTCGATCGAAATGGCGATCACCGACGCGCTTACGGGCCTGCATAACCGCCGCTACATGGAAAGCCATCTGGCAACATTGGCCGAGCAGGCCTCGAGCCGTGGCAAGCCGCTGGCGCTGATGATCCTCGACATCGATTTCTTCAAGGCCATCAACGACAATTACGGCCACGACGCCGGCGACGACGTGCTGCGCGAATTCGCGGTGCGGATCCGCAAATCGATCCGCGGCATCGATCTCGCCTGCCGCTATGGCGGCGAGGAATTCGTGATCGTGATGCCGGAAACCGATTTGCATGTCGCAGGCATGGTCGCGGAGCGGCTGCGCCGCTCGATCGTGGGCGAGACCTTCGCCATTGCCAAAGGCACCAAGCGCATCGAGGTCACGGTCTCGATCGGGCTGTCGACGCTGGACCGCAAGGGCGAGGCGGTCGCCGACGTACTCAAGCGCGCCGACACCGCGCTCTATCGCGCCAAGCACGATGGGCGGAACAGAGTGGTTTCCGCGGCAGCGTGAGTGCAGTATCGCGCCCGACTCGGTGTCGCACCAGAGTCAGTGTCATCACCCGCGAAGGCGGGTGATCCAGTATTCCAGAGAGTTAGCAATTCAATCGAGAAGCCGCAGCGTACTGGATACCCCGCCGGAGCCTGTCATCGGGCGGCCATTCGGCCGACCCGGTGGCGGGGTATGACGACGTTTGATATGGCCTCAGATTTCGCTACCGCCCGCGCTTTATCGCCTCATACGCCAGCCGCTTGAACTCGAAAGAGAACGGATGGACGAACGACATCTGCCGTTGCGCCATCATCACGCCGGCCATGTTCCTCTTCGGCGAGATCCACCATTGCGTGCCGGCTACGCCGCCCCAATAGACTTCGCCTGAAGCATCGGGGTGGTCGAACGGCGTTGGCTCGACGATCAGGCCGCCGGCCAGCGTGTGCGCCTTGCCGACCTGTTCGCCCATCAATGCAAAGCGTATCCACTGCCCGTCAGGCAACTGGTTGGTCATCGCCGCCGCAATGGTTTCCGGCTTGAGCAGGGTCGGGCCGCCGGGCAACAGGCTCCGGATCAATGCCACCATGTCCGGCAGCGTCGAGACCAGGCCGCCACCGCCATTGAGCCGCGCAATAGGACGCAAATAGGCGCCGGGGAAGGGCGCATTATCCGTTCGCGTCAGTCCCGGCTTCATCGGCTCCATCATATCAGCGCCGGCATAGTACGCGACCAGCCGTCCCCAGTCCTTTTCCGGCACGACGAAACCGGTATCGACCATGCCGAGCGGATCGAGAATGCGCGCCTGGATGAACTTGTCGAAGCTTTGGCCGCTGATGACTTCCACCAGCCGGGCCACCACGTCGATGGCAAGCGAGTATTCCCATGAGGTCCCCGGTTGATAGATCAGCGGCAGATCGGCCAGCACGTCGACCATCTCAGCCAGCGTCGTCATGGGATTGTGGACGCCGCGCTCATTGAGGGCCTTGAAGATAAAGGTGCCGGGATCGAAAAACCCGTAGCTCAGACCGGAGCTGTGGCTCAGGAGTTGGCGGATGGTGATCGAGTTCTTCGCCAGCTCCGTGTCGTCAAACGAGGATGCGCCGGGGCGCAATACCTTTCGATTTCCAAGCTGCGGAATAAACTTCTCGATGGGGTCGTCGAGCCCAAATTTGCCTTCCTCGAACAGCAGCAACGCGGCGCAGGAAGTGATGAGCTTGGTGTTGGAAAAAATCCGAAAAATATGGTCGGGCCGAAGCGGCGTCTGCGCTTCCTTGTCGGCCCAGCCGACACAATTCACGTCCACCAGATCGCGGCCGGCCAACACCGCCCAGGAGATGCCGGACAGCAGATTGCCGTCGACATAGCGCTGCATCGCCGCGCGTGCCGGTTTGAAGTCATAACCATTGGCGGTCACTTTCAGGTCTTCCATCGTGCTTCCTTGTTGCGCCGTTACATGTTCGCATGGCCTAAATTCCTGTCGTCCCTGCGCCCGTGCGCAATTATGCACCAGGCAGCGACGACAATCACCGTGTTTTGACTTGCGCCTTTCGCATGGCCCCACTGCTACCGATCTTCACCCCGGCATTCCTGAGCAGCACCTTTGCGGCTTCTTTCGCCGCGCGCGCCATCGCCGGATCGTTGCGCACGAGATCCTGCGCGATCGAGCCGTCGACCAGCACGGTGAGCTGCGTGGCAAGGGCTTCCGCGTCGGGCACGCCGAGCTGCAGCAACAGATCGCGAAACCAGAGCCGGCGGCTTTCCTTGAAGGCGATGGCGATCTTGCGGACCGACTGGTTCTCGCTGCCGAGTTCGGCGACCGCGTTAACGAACGGGCAGCCGCGAAAATCCTTGGCCGCAAACCGCCGCTCCAGCGAATCGAAGGTGCCGAGAATCTGTTCGAGCGGTGGCCTGTCCGATGGCCGCGGCGCCACGAAGCGGCGTGCCAGATAGGCCGATATCAACGCATCCTTGGATGGGAAGTGGTTGTAGAGCGTGCGCTTGCTGATGCCGATTTCGGCCGCGATCGTATCGACGCCGACCGCGCGAATCCCCTGCAGATAGAACAGCCTATCCGCGGTTTCGAGAATCCGGTCTTTCATATCAGGTTTGGCGGGCAGGGGTGCCATGCGTGCGCGCGATATCCTTCAGCCTTGACAGTCAGGGGACCTTATAGCCTAGGTACACAGGTCTGTGTACCCTTATCACACGGCATCTGCAGGACGCGGCGTTCGAACCGCAGCCCCGAGGGAGAAGAAAAACAATGCCCCTGCTGCAAATCCTGCGCCCGACATTGCCGATCCTGATCGGCGCTTCGCTGATGCTGACGCTCAGCATGGGCCTGCGGCAGTCGCTCGGCATCTTCATGCAGCCGCTGACCCGCGACATCGGCATTTCCATTTCCGACTTCACGCTCGCAATCGCCGTGCAGAATCTGGCCTGGGGCTTTTTGCAGCCGCTCGCCGGCGCGCTCACGGTGCGTTACGGCTTTCGCATCATCATGGTGATCGGATCGTTTTTCTACCTCGCGGGCCTCATGCTGATGGCGAGCGCGCACGGCTTTCTGGCCGTCATGATCGGTGGCGGAATCCTGATCGGCATGTCGTTGGCCTGCACCGCGGCGGCGATTGCGATGTCGGTGGCGGCGCGCGCGGTGCCGGCGACGGTGCGCAGCACTGTGCTGGGCCTGGTGTCAGGGGCAGGCTCGCTGGGCGCGCTGCTGTCCGCGCCGCTCGGGCAGATCCTCAATGAGGGCTATGGCTGGCGCGTGGGCCTGCTTGGTTTTGTGGTGCTGGCGCTTGCGATGATTCCGGCGGCCTGGTTTGCGGGCCGGGTCGACAAGATTCCGCTGCCCAAGGCCGCACCCGAGGACATCGGCAACAACTCGGCCAGTGTCGCGGCCAAGATCGCGTTCGGCAACGCCTCCTTCGTGGTGATGACCGGCGCCTATTTCGTCTGCGGCATGCAGCTCGTGTTCCTCACCACGCATCTGCCGTCCTATCTCCTGATCTGCGGTCTCGATCCGATGCTGAGCGCCCAGACGCTCGGCATGATCGGCGGTTTCAACGTGATCGGCAGCATCTTCTTCGGCTGGGCCGGCCAGCGCTGGAACAAGCTGGCACTGCTCGGCGGCATCTACATCGTCCGCTCGATTGCGCTCGCCTGGTACTTCATGCTGCCGGCAACGCCCGCGACCACGCTTCTGTTCGGCGCGATCATGGGTTTCCTCTGGATGGGCGTCGGCCCGCTGGTCGCGGGCGCCGTCGCCGAAATGTTCGGCCTGAAATGGCAGGCGATGATCCAGGGCCTCGCCTTCATGAGCCATCAGCTCGGCTCGTTCCTCGGCGCGTACGGAGGAGGGCTGATCTACGACCAGCTCGGCTCCTACACCATGGCTTGGCGGATCGGCGTCGCGCTTGGGCTGGCGGGCGGTATTATTCAGGTCGCATTCGCGCTGATCCGGCCGAGCGAACCGCCGCAGATGCAGACGGCGTAGTTGGCTCCCAGCTTCCCGCTTAGGTCGTGAAACTAAAAACGGTGCTGATTTCCCAACGACCCGATCGGGTGTCCATCAATGCGACCCCGGATGCGACGGCCTCGATCGGCAACCGTTGCCGGGAGGATTCCGCAAAATCTTCGGCAATCGCGTCGAGTCGCTGTTCGTCCGGGAGTTGGGCTAGCGATAGATGCGGGATGATGTCGGGCCACTTGCCACGATACGGAGGCGTTTCCGGGAAGAGTTTCCAGATCGACAGGGTCAGTTGGCGAAATGGTTCATCGGGCTCGGGCGCCAGATACAATACTTCGACCGGAAATCGCCTTGTCTCGCGAAGTGAAAACCGGATCGGTTGAAAGCGCGCAAAGCAATCGCGCAGCTTCGCAACGACGTCGTCGTCGATATGGTTTGGCTCCTTGAACGGGTACAACAGCGTGATGTGCGCGGGCACGCCCGCAGCTGCTGAGGGGTCGTATTTGTCGCGAAACGGTTTTGCGACGGCCTCCGCTTCGGGTACCAGCACCACCAAAGCGGATTCTCTCGACGGCATTTGCTGAGACCGTTCTAGGCGGGCCGAATTCCGGTTCGCACAGGGATGGCGAATCAAAACGGGGCCTTCAAGGCCCCGTTCAAACTCGTCAGCAGTGTGCTGCGAATTACTTGATCTTCGATTCCTTGAACTCGACGTGCTTGCGCGCGACCGGGTCGTACTTCTTCTTGACCAGCTTGTCGGTCATGGTGCGCGAATTCTTCTTGGCGACGTAGTAGAAGCCGGTGTCCGCCGTGGAAACGAGCTTGACCTTGATGGTGACCGCTTTGGCCATGTTCAGAACCCTTGATGTCTAGAAATCGGGAGCCGGCCAAATCGGCCCGCATTTGCCGGCAACCTAGCTTCTGATCGCCCAAAGTCAAGGTTTTCGAGGCCAAAACTCGCGCGAATCCGGGGTAGAATCCTTGGTTTTGCGCGTATTCCGATCGCAAAACCGGGATCCACTTTTCCGGAATACGCGCGTTAACCCTCAAAGAACCGGTTTTTCGGCCGCGGCAGCCCTAAATTCTCCCGCAGCGTCCGCCCCTCATACTCCTTCCGGAAAATCCCGCGCTTCTGCAGTTCCGGCACCACCTCGTCGACGAAATCATCGAGGCCGGCTGGCAGGAACGGGAACATGATGTTGAAACCATCGCTGCCGCGGCTGGTCAGCCATTCCTCCATCTGGTCGGCGATGGTTGCGGGCGTGCCGACGAAGGACAACCCGCCGTAGCCGCCGACGCGCTGCGCGAGCTGGCGCACGGTGAGCTTATCGCGCGCGGCGACGTCGATCAGGCGCTGGCGGCCGCTCTTGCTGGCGTTGGTTTCGGGGATGTCAGGCAATTGGCCGTCGGGATCGAAGCCGGAAGCGTCGGTGCCGAGCTGCACCGAGAGCGAGGCGACGGCTGAGTCGTAATGCACCATGCTGTCGAGCTTTGCGCGTTTCTCCTTGGCTTCATCGACGCTGTCGCCGACCACGACGAAGGCGCCGGGCAGGATGACGAGATGTTCGGGATTGCGGCCGGCCTTTTCCGCGCGACCCTTGATATCGGCATAGAGCTTTTGCGAGTCGCTGAGGCTGCCGCCGCCGGTGAACACGGCCTCCGCCGTCTCGGCCGCGAGTTGCCTGCCATCATCAGACGCGCCGGCCTGCACGATCAGCGGCCAGCCCTGCACGGGGCGTGCGATGTTGAGCGGCCCGCGCACGCTCAGATATTTTCCCTTGTGGTTGAGCACGTGCATTTTCGCGGGATCGAAATAGAGGCCGGATTCGACGTCGCGCACGAAGGCGTCGTCGGCAAAGGAATCCCAGAGACCCGTGACGACGTCATAGAATTCGCGGGCCCGCTTGTAGCGTTCGGCGTGCTCCATGTGGTCGTCGAGCCCGAAATTCAGCGCCGCGTCCGGATTGGAGGTGGTGACGATGTTCCAGCCCGCGCGCCCGCCTGATATGTGATCGAGCGAGGCGAAGCGGCGCGCGACGTGATACGGCTCGTCGAACGTGGTCGATCCCGTCGCGATCAGGCCGATATGTTCGGTGGCGCCGGCCAGCGCCGATAGCAGCGTGAACGGCTCGAACGACGTTACCGTGTGGCTGCGCTTGAGCGCATTGACCGGCATGTTCAGCACGGCCAGATGATCGGCCATGAAGAAGGCGTCGAACTTGCCGGCTTCGAGTTTCTGGATCAGCTTCTTGATATGCGCGAAATTGAAATTGGCATCCGGCCAGGCGCCGGGATAGCGCCACGCGCCGGTGTGGATAGAGACCGGCCGCATGAACGCGCCGAGCTTGAGTTGCCGCTGTGCCATCGCCCCGTTTCCGTCGTCGTTATGGTTGGGGAAGAGATAGGGAGGCGATTGGGCCAGCGCCATCAGGTCGGCGCGAGAAGAATTTTGCAATTTAAGGGACTGGGCGAGGATATTGTTGTGCCAATACCGTCATTGCGAGCCACCGGGTCGCGCGAATGCGCGCCCGATGGCTCGCAATGACGGGGAGAGGGCCCTACGCCCCCAGCACGTCCTTCTGCATCTTGCCGCCGTAGAAATGGAAGAACGGCACCGGGGCGTCGTGGCGCAGCGGGCCGGTTGCGAGGCGGCGGTCGAGTTCGGCGAGCACGTTCTTGGTCATCGCATGCGCGTCGGCGAGCGGTTGTGAGCCGATCTCGACCCAGACCAGCTCCACCAGTTCGGCATCGGCATGGATCACGCCCTCGACCTTATGGGCGATGGCGGATGCATCTGCCGTGAAGAAGCGGGTGTCGAAACGGCGGACGCGGCCGGGCGGGGTGATCGCGCGTGCGATCAGGAACAGGCTGGATGGGTCGGGCAGCAGGCCTGCTTCCGCGAATGGTTTCCAGGCGCCTTCGAGCTTGACGGGTTTTTCGACTTTGCGGCCGAGGCAAAGCCCGGTTTCCTCACAGGCCTCGCGGATCGCCGCCACTGCAAGGGCCCGCGCGCGCGACGGCGCGATCTTCGGGCTGCCCTTGAGCAGATTGGCTTCGAGTTCGCTGGTGATGGGCGCAGCGACGGGAACGCGATTGTCCGCCTTGTCGACGCGGCCGCCCGGGAAAACATATTTGCCCGGCATGAACACCACATTGTCGTGGCGCTTGCCGACCAGCACCTTCGGCTTGTCGCCGCTCCGATCGATCAGGATCAGCGTCGCGGCGTCCTTCGGTCGAAAATAGGGATGGTGATCGGCTTCTTTTCCTTCAACGATTGCTGGCGCAGCTTCGGTCATTCCGTCCCCGTTCAGTCTCTTGTTGTTTTTTGGTTTAGCTATACGGGCGGAACGTCGCCAGGGGCATTTTCGTCAAAGCCGTGCATGCGCAGCGCCCATTGGAAGCCGACCACGGCGCCCTTCACGGGCTGCAGCAGCAACAGCGACGAGAGGAGGGTGAAAGGCAAATAGATCGACATTTGCAGCCAGATCGCCGGTGAATAATTGGTTTCGATCCACAGCACGACAGGTACCACGATGTGGCCGACGATGATGATCACGAGATAGGCTGGCAGATCGTCGGCGCGATGTGGCGTATAATCGAGCCCGCAGACCGAGCAGTCGTCGCCGACCTTCAGGAACGCCCGAAACAGCTTGCCTTCGCCGCAACGCGGGCAACGGCACATGAAGCCGCGCTTCATCGCGGTCCAGAGGTTGCGCTTCGCGCCCTTCACGGCATCTCGGGTCCAGACGGTCGTCGCGGGACTCACCGTTTCCATGACTTGCCTTTCTTCGATTTGCCGGGCTTGCCTTGGCCTGGCTTGCGATCTCTCGGGTGCGGGCTACGGCCCGGACGCGACTTCGACGATGTGACCGGCGCTTTCGAACCTTCGGGCCTGCCGCCCTGTTTTCTGCCGCGCGGAATGACCTTGCCTTCAGATAGTAACTCGAACCGCAGCGCGCCAGCTACCGGTGCTGCTTCTACCAGACGTACGTCGACAACGTCCCCCAGCCGGTGCATGGCACCGCTGCGTGAGCCGACGAGCGCGTGGCGCGCCTCGTCATAGTTGAAATATTCGGTCCCGAGCGTGCGGATCGGGATCAGCCCGTCGGCGCCGGTATCGGACAATTTCACGAATAGCCCGGCGCGGGTGACGCCGGAAATGCGGCCCTGGAACGTGGCGCCGATGCGGTCGGCGAGGAAATGCGCGATCAGCCGGTCGGCGGTCTCGCGTTCCGCCTTCATGGCGCGGCGTTCGGTGACGGAAATCTGTGCCGCGACCTCGCTTAAGCTTTCCAGCGTCTCGGTTTCCGGCAGCGCGCCTTCGCCGAGGCCGAGCGCGCGGATCAGCGCGCGATGCACGATCAGGTCGGCGTATCGCCTGATCGGCGAAGTGAAATGCGCATAGCGCCTTAAGTTGAGGCCGAAATGGCCGTAATTCTCGGCGGAATATTCCGCCTGCGCCTGCGAGCGCAGCACCACTTCATTGACCAGCGGCTCATAGTCCTCGCCGCGGACCTGGCCCAGCACGCGATTGAACAGCGCCGGCCGCAACGCGCCGGCCTTCGCGAACGGCAGATCGAGTGTCTTCAAAAATTCCTGGAGGTTGTGGACCTTCTCCTGGCTCGGCTCGTCATGCACGCGGTAGATCAGCGGCAGCGCCTTCTTCTCCAGCATTTCGGCGGCGGCGACGTTGGCGAGGATCATGAACTCCTCGATCAATTTATGCGCATCCAGCCGCTCCGGCACGATGACGCGATCGACCGTGCCATCAGGCTTGAGCAGGATCTTGCGCTCGGGCAGATCGAGATCCAGCGGATCGCGCTCGTCGCGCGCCAGTTTTACCAGTGCATAGGCCGTGTACAGCGGCTTGAGGATCGGTTCGAGCAGGGGACCGGTGGTGTCGTCGGGCCGGCCGTCGATCGCGGCCTGCGCCTGCGCGTAGTTCAGCTTGGCGGCGGAGCGCATCAGCACGCGATGAAAGCTGTGCGAGCGCTTGCGCCCGTCATGGCCGATCACCATGCGTACCGCGAGCGCGCCGCGCGGCTCGCCCGGCACCAGCGAGCACAGATCGTTGGAGATGCGCTCGGGCAGCATCGGCACGACACGGTCCGGGAAATACACCGAATTGCCGCGCGTCAGCGCGTCGCGATCGAGCGCCGAGTTCGGCCGCACATAGAAGGCGACGTCGGCGATCGCGACATGGACGATGTAGCCGCCTTTGTTGTTCGGATCGTCATCGGGCGCGGCATGAACGGCGTCGTCATGATCCTTGGCGTCGGGCGGATCGATAGTGACGAGCGGTACTTCGCGCCAGTCCTCGCGGCCCTTCAGGATCGCAGGCTCTGCCGCCTCGGCCTCGCGCAATGCGGATGGTGAGAAGGCCTGCGGAATGTCGTGGGCGTGGATCGCGATCAGGCTGACAGCCTTTTCGGTCGCGAGCGAACCGAGGCGTTCCTTCACCTTGCCTGACGCCAGGCCGTAGCCGCGCGTGCGCACCAGATCGACGCTGACGAGATCGCCATCCTCGGCGCCGCCGGTATCGGTGCTGGCGATGTTCAATTCGCGGCCGGCCTGCTTCTTGTCGACGGGAATCATCCTCCCGCCACCATTGGGCAGCTTGCGGAAGATGCCGAGCAGCCGGGTGCGGGCGTGATCGATGACCTTGATGACACGGCCGCGATAGGGCGTGCCTTCGGTCTCGTCGGTTTTCTCGACCCGCAGCAGCGCGCGGTCGCCGACGCCGGCCGCGGTGCCCGGCTGCGGGCGGCGCGGGACGTGAATGCGGATCTTCGGAGCGGCGCCGAATTCCTCTTCATCCCATTCGGTGGGGGTGGCGAGCAATTCGCCGTCGGTATCGCGGCCGGTGATGTCTGCCATGACGGTCGGCGGCAGGGCGGCGGGCTCAAGGACTTTGCGGCCGCGCTTGGCGATGGTGCCATCGTCGGCGAGTTCGCGCAGAATGCGTTTCAGCTCGACGCGGTCGGCATTCTTGAGGCCGAACTCGCGCGCGATCTCGCGGGTGCCGATCTTGCCTGGATTCGCACGGATGAAGGCGACGATGGCGTCCCGGGCCGGAAAGCCATTGTCGTGTTTTTTTGTCACTTATCCCCGGGCCTTGCCCGCGCTTTTCTTCGCAGGCGTTTTGGGGGCTGCTGCAGGCTTTGCCGCGGAAGTTTTCGCCGCAGGGGCGACCGCCGCGCGCGCCTTGCTGACGGCTTCCGATTTCGGTTTCGCCGTGGCCTTCTTCACCGCGGCCTTCTTGGCGGGCTTCGGCGCGTCGGGATCGGTTGGCGCCTTAGCTGCTTTCTTCGGCGCAGCTTTCTTCTTGGCGCCGCGTTTCGGCTTGCCGCCGCCCTTGGCCGCGCGTTCGTCGATCAGTGCGATGGCTTCCGCAAGCGTAATCGTGTCCGGCGTCTTGTCGCTCGGGATCGTGGCGTTGACGCCGCCAGCGGTGACGTAGGCGCCGTAGCGGCCGTTCTTGACGGCAACGCCGCCGAGGCTCGGATGCTCGCCGATCGGCTTGCCGGGATCGGCGCCGAAGCGGCGGCCGCTCGGTCCCTTCAGGATCTTCTCGGCGATCAGCGTCACCGCGCGATTGAGGCCGATGTCGAAGACCTCGTCGCCGGCTTCGAGGCTCGCATAGGTCTTTTCGTGCCGCACGAACGGACCGAAGCGGCCGATGCCGGCCGTGATCGGCTCGCCGGTTTCCGGATGCTTGCCGATCTCGCGCGGCAGCGACAGCAGTTTAAGCGCGAGCTCGAGCTCCATATCGCCGGGCGACATGTTCTTCGGGATGCCGGCACGCCGGGGCTTTTCGCCCTCGGCATAATCCTTCTGCTCGCCGAGCTGGATGTAGGGACCGAAGCGCCCGGCCTTCACCGTGACGTCGAGATCGGTCGCGGGGTCCTTGCCGAGAACGCGGTCGGCGCTGGCTTCGCCATCGGCCGCGAGCGGGCGGGTGTGGCGGCATTCCGGATAATTCGAGCAGCCGACAAAGGCGCCGAACTTGCCGGCCTTCAGATTGAGCTTGCCGGTGCCGCAGGTCGGGCACTGCCGGACGTCACCGCCATCCGCGCGGGGTGGATAGATGTGCGGGCCCAGCATGTCGTCGAGCGAATCCAGCACCTCGGAGACGCGAATATCCTTGATGTCGGCGACCGCGCCGGCAAAGCCGACCCAGAACTCCTTGAGCACGTCTTGCCAGGAGATCTCGTTGTTGGAAATTCGGTCGAGCTGCTCTTCCAGATTGGCGGTGAAATCGTATTCGACATAGCGAGCGAAGAAGTTTTCCAGGAACGCGACCACGACACGGCCCTTGTCCTCGCCGTGCAGTCGCTTCTTCTCGAGCTTGACGTAACCGCGGTCCTTCAGCACCTGCAGGATCGAGGCGTAGGTCGAAGGGCGGCCGATGCCGAGTTCTTCCATGCGCTTGACCAGCGATGCTTCCGAGAAACGCGGCGGCGGTTCGGTAAAGTGCTGCGTGACGGCGAGCTCCTGCCGTTTCAGCGCTTCGCCCTGGCTCATGGCGGGGAGGCGGCGGGCGTCGTCATCGTCGGCGTCGTCGTCGCGGCCTTCCTGATAAAGGGCGAGGAAGCCGTCGAACTTCACGACCTGGCCCGAGGCGCGCAGGTCCAGCACGCGCGAGCCGGCTTTGGCGGCGATGTCGACGGTGGTGCGTTCGAGTTCGGCGGATTCCATCTGGCTCGCGATGGTGCGGATCCAGATCAATTCATAGAGCTTGGCCTGATCGGTATCGAGACGCCGGCGCATTTCGGCCGGGCGGCGCGACATGTCGGTCGGGCGGATCGCTTCATGCGCTTCCTGCGCGTTCTTGGCTTTGGTCTGGTACTGGCGCGGCGCCTCCGGCACATAGGCGTTGCCGTAATCCTCGCCGATCACCTTGCGCGCCTGGGTGATGGCCGAGCCATCGATCTGCACGCCGTCGGTACGCATATAGGTAATGAGACCGGTGGTCTCGCCGCCGATATCGATGCCTTCATAAAGCCGCTGCGCGATCCGCATCGTGTGCGCGGGCGCAAAGCCGAGCTTGCGGCTGGCTTCCTGCTGCAGTGTCGAGGTGGTGAAGGGCGCCTGCGGATTGCGGCGCGCGGGCTTGGCTTCGACAGTCGAGACCGTGAAATTGGCGGCCTCGATCGCCTTCTTCAGGTCCTCGGCTTCCGCACCGGTGCCGATGTCGAGGCGCTGGATCTTCTTGCCGTCGGCGCCGACCAGCCGCGCCTCGAAGCTGTCGCCGCGCGGCGTCGTCAGCGTTGCCACCAGCGACCAGTATTCGCGGGGGACGAATTTCTCGATTTCGAGTTCGCGGTCGCAGACCAGGCGCAACGCCACCGATTGAACGCGGCCCGCCGAGCGCGCGCCCGGCAGTTTGCGCCACAGCACCGGCGACAGCGTGAAGCCGACCAGATAGTCCAGCGCGCGGCGCGCCATATAGGCGTCCACCAGCGCGCCATCGATCTGGCGCGGCGACTTCATCGCATCGGTCACCGCCTGCTTGGTGATGGCGTTGAACACCACGCGCTCGATCTTGTGATCCTTCAGCGCGCGCTTCTCTTTCAAGACTTCGAGCACGTGCCAGGAGATCGCTTCGCCCTCGCGATCAGGGTCGGTTGCGAGAATCAGGCGGTCGGCGCCCTTCAGGGCCTTGGCGATGTCGTTGAGCCGGCCGGCCGCCTTGGGGTCGATCTCCCAGATCATCTGAAAATTGGCGTCCGGATCGACCGATCCGTTCTTGGCGGGGAGGTCGCGAACATGGCCGAACGAGGCCAGAACCTCATAGGAGGCGCCCAAATATTTGTTGATCGTCTTGGCTTTCGCCGGCGACTCCACAATGACGATATTCATGTCATTCCAATAGCTTACGGGAAAAGATAAAGGCCGGTTCCGCGAGACTCGCGGCCGCCGTTTCGACCCGAACATGGGTGGTGAGGCGGTCCCTGTCAAATCGACAGATCATGAACAGGGGCCTGGAGGGAGGGGCTTAGTATCCAAAAAGTTGTGATTTGCGCCCTAGAGTTGCGCCCGCAAAGGGGTTATTTCTTGTCCATATTATACGGGATTGGGTGCAAATTTTTTGAGCAAGGCAGGGGGCGGCCGAAAGCGCTCAGCTTCGGGCAGGGATCGGCGATATCAAGCGGTTGAAAAAGGCGAGGAGGGCGGCCCCGACGAGGCCGTGGCCTTCATTGCGGAGACCGTGCCGAACTGACAAAGCTCGCCACGCGCCACCGGCTTGAGGTCCTCAGCCATCTGCTGAGGATGGCGCAACTCGAAGCCGAAGAGCGGCTGCGGCTGCGGAGCAAGCGCAAGCTGTCGTAAGCGGCGTCTCCTGCGGCGGATTGGCGCTGAGCCAGAACGCGCATTGAACCCCGGCTTTGGTTGTCAGAGATTCCAGCGGCAGGAATTTCGTGACCGCCAGAGAACTGGAGAGCGCAGTGCCGAAACCCGCTGACATCTTGTCGTCGGCATCGCAAAATTCGGATACCGCTCAATTTGTTTCGGTCGCGCTGTTTTCCGGTGTCGGCCTCCTGATCTCCCTGATTATCGTTATCCTCCGCATTCATGGCGTCTTCTGATTTGAGCGGTTGCCGTCGCCTGACGACAGGCAACCGCTCTTGCCTCAAGCTAAGCGGCGTCCAGATCGCTTGCGGCCTTCAAGGCGCCGGCTACCGCTTTTTCGCGATGCTCAGGGCCGACCTGGATTCCGTCGGCGGAAATGAATTCGGGATTGGTTACGCCGATAAAGCCGAACACCCAGCGCAAATAAGTCTCCAGATGTTCGCCGACGGCGGCTGGCGTACCGGGACCGTAATAGCCGCCGCGCGAGACCGCGACGATGACGCGCTTGTTACCGGCCAGACCTTCGACGCCCTGTGCGCTGTATTTGAACGTCTTGCCCGCCACCAAAATCCGGTCGATCCAGGCCTTGAGCTGGCTCGGAATGGTGAAATTGTACATGGGCGCGCCGAGCACGACGATGTCGGCGGCCAAAAACTCTTCCAGCACGGCCTGACCGGCAGCGATATCAGGCTGCAGCGATGCTTCGGGCGTGGCGCCCTGGCCGGCGGCGAGATGCGACCCTGACAGATGCGCCAGCGGTGTCAGCGTCAGGTCGCGGTAGCTGACCTGAAGGCCGGGAGTGGATTGGCGCAGCCGGTCCACGATGGCGGCGGAAACCTGACGGCTGACGGAGTGGGGGCCGAGAACGCTGGAGTCGATATGCAGAAGTTTCATAGGGTCACCCTTGGTATTGGTTTGTAACTGGAGCTATATGAGTGACTGTCCTAAAACCCCGCAAGAACGCACAATTTTGAAACCCGAGCACAGTTTTGAAACCCGAGCACATCAATGTTCCTGTCCTGCCGCCCAGCGCTCACGAGAGTAGCGACTGCCGCGGCGTGGCCTCGATCCTGGCGCGGGTCGGCGACAAATGGAGCGTCTTCGTGATCATGATGCTCGGCGGCGGGCCGCTGCGCTTCAATGAACTCAAGCGCATGGTGGGCGGCATCTCGCAGCGGATGCTGACGCTGACCCTGGGCGGCCTGGAGCGGGATGGTCTCGTGACGCGAACCGTATTCCCGACCATTCCGCCGCGCGTCGATTATGAACTAACCGATCTCGGACGAGGGCTGTCGAAGCCGGTCGAAGCGCTCGGCAAATGGGCATTCGATCACCGCGTCGAGATCGAAAGCGCGCGCGCGAAGTTCGACGAGAAAAATACCAACTAGTTAGAGGGAGTCCTGAGCAAGGGATCACCGGTTCACATTGTTGACCGAAGGTCGGATCGGACCAGCCTTGTCGGCTGCGGTCTCGGCACCGAAGCGAAAATATCCCTAGGACGCCCCACGAGCGCTGTTGCGATCGGCGGTGGTTGTCGTCACCAGATCCACGAAAAAAGCAGTCGCGCCGGTGTAGTCGGCGGCGCGATACACGAGGGTCAGAGGTGCATTCAGGCGGATGCTCTTCCCGAGTGGGCGATATGCTACCGTTTTCGCGTGCACGTGCTGCATCGAAGCTGGAACGACAGAAATCCCTGCACCCGCTGCCACCAAATTGAGATTTGTCATCATGCGTTCGACTTCGGCCACAACGTTTGGGTAGATGCCCCGTTCCGCGCACAGCGCCAGCAGGTTGGCATATAGCCCGGGCGCTCCGGAGCGTCGCACTAAAATCAGATTTTCGCCCTGGAAATCCTTGAGCGTGACTGCTGCGTTCTTGCCGGCGCGAGGCTTTCGCGCCAGGCGGTGGTCGAGCGGGGCCGCTACGAGCACCGGTTCTCTCAATAAGGTCCGGAACACCAAGCCGGGCGGCCGTGAGACCGGCTCTCTCAGAAAACCGCAATGGAGGATGCCCGAGGCAATTCGCTCGGTAATCTCGGCTGCGTTGTTCTCGGAGAGGGAGAGCTCAATCTCGGGATAAAGGCCGCGGAACATCCGCAGCACGCGCGGCGTCGATAAATGGGCGGCCGTCGAGGTGGTGAAGGCAATCGCGAGACGGCCGCGCACGCCCTTCGCGACGCGCGCCATGCGCTGCTCCATGACGGCAACGCCGTCGAGGATGCGCCGGGCCTCTTCGAGGAACAATTCGCCGCTCTCGGTCAACGCCATGCCTTTTGAATGGCGACGAAAGAGCACCATGTCGAGATGGTTCTCCAGCGCTTTGATCTGCTGACTGAGCGGCGGCTGCTTGATGTTGAGCCGAGCAGCGGCGCGGGTCAAGTGCCCGGCCTCGGCCACCGCCAGGAAGTAGCGCAAATGTCGAAGGTCCATATGCATGAGATATCGTATATCGCATTTTCATATATTTGACATCACGACGGGTGTGGTTTTTCTAGGCCAGAAAACAATCCAGAAAACAATAATGATGTGATGAGCGCTTGAGCCGCTCATCAACTCGTGGCGTACAGGGGGGAGTTATGACTGATAGTTCGATCCAGCTCGATTCTGGCGGTTCAATTCTGTTCGTGGGCAACAGCTTCACGTTTGGCCGCGTCGATCCGGTACTGAGCTACAATGCCAGCAACGTCACTGACCTGACGGCGCCGGTGCCCGGTACCACGTTCGCGAACACAACCGGTTCCAACCCGTACGAGCCACATCCCTGGAGCGGCGTTCCCGGCATCTTCGAGGCCTTCGCCGCTCAGGCAGGCCTCGAACTCGACGTCTCCATCTCGGCCCGCAACGCCGCGACGCTGCAGGGCCAATACCTCAACAGCAATCCTGCCGGTTGGGACTTGCGCGGCAACGTCGCGAGTCAGTCCTGGGACGTCGTCGTGCTGCAGGACAACAGCACGCAGCCGCTGTCATCGGGTGCCGGCTCCATTACCTTCGCGGCAGGTTCCTCGACGGCGACGCTGATCATCCATCCGACGGCCGACGCGCAGATGGAAACCGACGAGACGATCGGCCTCCAGGTCACCGGCAGCTCCTCTTATCGTACGAGCGCGGGAGTCATCACCGGAACCATTTTGAACGACGATCCGACCGGCCCCATCGTCAATCCTGCGCTCCCGACCGTCACGCTCGTCGCCTCTCCCGGTGCGGTGCTGGAGGACGGCACGCAAAAGCTCGTCTACACCTTCACCCGCACGGGACCGACGACCTCGGCGATCACCGTGAATTTCGCCGCCGCCCGTGACGGGTCCACAGCGCCCTCGGTCGCCGCTGGCGGTGACTTCGAGAACAACGTCAATCAATTCACCACCAGCTTCCAGGCCAACACCGGCCAGCAAGCGACAGGCAGCGTGAGCTTCACGAGCAGCACCGGCTCCGTCATTATTCCGGCGGGCGCCACCAGCGTGACCTTCACGCTCGATCCGCGGCCGGACGCCACGGTGGAGAACGATGAATCCATCCGCCTGACGCTCAGCGCGAACGCCAATTACAATGTCGGCACGCAGGGCGCCGTCTCCGCCACCATTCTGAATGACGACTTCGCGGCCGGTACCGATACCTCGTTGCCGAACATCTCGCTCAGCCTTGCCTCATCTGCCGTTTACGAGGACGGTTCGGGTGACCTGGTCTACGTGTTTACGCGGACGGGCTCGAACACCGCATCTTTGACCGTCAATTTCGGCGTATCGGGAACGGCAACGCTGCCGGGGAACGACTTCACCGTCACCGGCGTAAACAGCTTCTCGACGGCAGGGGCAGCCGATCCGAACCTCCAATCCTTCAACACTTACGCCGTGAAGCTCGCGCAGTACGCGACCACGGGCGCGGCTGACGGTGCCATTCCGGCCAACCCGAACGCCAATTCCGCAACCGACGTCTACCTCTACGAGACCTGGGCGCGGCCGAACATGGTTACGGGTGCGCATGTCGCGAACACGAACGACCAGACGGGGGCCGTCACGACGACGGCGACGACGGCGCCCGAGTATTACGTCTCGCTCGAGGCGATGACCGCGGATCTGCGCGCCGCCTACGAAGGCCTTGCCGCGGCAAATCCAATCTTCAAGGGTGTGGCTCCCGTCGGAGCGGCCTTCCTGGCCGCCGTTCAGGGCGGCACGGCGACCCGCGATCCTTACGCACCCGACGCGGGCACGGACGGCAAGGTCGACCTGTGGTGGGACGACAACCTGCATGCCAGCAAGTACGGCTCCTATCTCAGTGCGCTCACCCTGTTCGGGACGATCACGGGTCTCGATCCTCGCTCGCTCGGCGCCACCGAGCACGCCGCGGCCGATCTCGGCATCACATCGGCAGAGGCCGCGGCGCTGCAAGGTGTCGCGGCGGCGACGCTCGGCTTCTCGCTCGATGCGCATTGGACGGCCCCTGGACAGGTGACCGAGCTGCAGGGCGGCACCACGGGGTTGCTCGCGACCGCCGGATCGTTCGGCTTCTCGGATTCCGATGCCGCCGACGCGCACACCGTCACAGTCACGCCATTAACGCCGGGCGCAATCGGCACATTCACTGCCGCTTTGCACACCGATACCACCGGAGACGGGACGGGAGGTTCGGTCAACTGGCTTTTCACGGTGGACAATGCTGCCGTTGCGTTCCTCGCTCCCGGCGAAACACGCGTCGAGCACTTTCTCGTCACGATTTCCGACGCCAACGGTGGCCTGGCCCAACGCGACATCGCGGTCACCATCAACGGAAGCTATAATGACGCGCCGGTGGCGTCGGACGATTTTGCCTATTCTCAAATTGCCGGCATTTCGGTCGATGCGCCCGGCGTTCTCGGCAACGATACAGATCCGGAGGGAGACCTGCTTGTTGTGAGCGCCGTAAATGGGCTCGGGGTCAATGTCGGCGCTTCCACGGCCGGCGCCTATGGCCATTTGGCACTGTTTTCGAACGGTCATTATGGCTACGCGGCTGACAACAGCGCGGCCCTTGCCTTGGCACCGACCGGCAGCCACCTGCACGATATCTTCAGCTATACGGTTAGCGACGGTCACGGCGGCACGGCCAGTGCCGCCCTCGACATCACGCTCAACCGCGCGCCAGTCGCCGCCAATGACTCAACTGCCGTCACCAAGGGCGGAATTGTTGGGGGCAACGTACTGACCAACGATTTCGACGCCGATGGCGACGCAATCGGGCTTTCGGGCGTTGTTGGTGGAAGTTTCGGGCACAGCATTGCCGGCGCATACGGCTCCTTCACCCTGAATGCGGACGGCAGTTACATCTATGTCGCCGCCAAGGGCGGCTTGCCATCCCAAAGCGTCCCGCAAGACACATTCTCATACACCATCGGGGACGGGCATGGCGGCAACACCACGGCGACTGTAAGCGTAGTCGTTCTCAATCCCAGCCAGTCCTATCAGGCCGGCACCAATATCACGTTGAACGGCGGCAACGGCCAGGACGTGCTCGACGGCTCGTCCGGGCACGACGTCTTGCGAGGCGGCAATGGGCCCGATGTGCTCATCGGTGGAATGGGTGACACGCTCAGCGGCGGCAATGGTCCGGATACATTCTTGTTCAGGCCCGGCTTCGGCGCGAACACAATCACCGATTTCGATGTGCACAACGACACAGTGCAGATCGCCAAGTCAGTGTTTCAGAATCTGGCAGACCTGTTCGCGCACGCGAGCAATTCCGCTGCCGGAGCAGTGATCAATGATGGGGCGGGAGACACCATCACGTTTACCGGCGTAACGCTTGCTGAACTGCAAGCGCACCAAAGCAACTTCCACCTGGTTTGATGCACGCCAACGACAGGCACAATATTGGTAATATGATACCTGAAATTGCGCCCCGTCTTTCTTTGCATGGGGTTGTTTTCGCGATTTTGTTTTTCGGCCCTGCCGAAGCGGCGCTGCGCTTCTAAACCAGCGACACCAGTCCGCCGCCCTGGCGCTCCAACCGGCCGGCAAGTTCGAGTTCCAGCAGCACGGACCGCACGATGGCGGGCGAGGCGTCCGACATCCGGATCAGATCGTCGAGGCTGATCGGGCTTGGTCCAAGAAGATCGATGATGCGCGCGCGTTCGCTTGCACCCGCATCGAAATCCAGCGGCTCGCCGTCGCCCTCGCGCGCGCCGAACGCGACCGGTCGCTCCATGATCGGCGCGACCGCGTTGATGACGTCGCTCGCTTCCGTGGTCAGCGTCGCGCCCTGTTTGATCAGATCGTTGGTGCCGGCGGCGCGTGGATCGAGCGGCGAGCCGGGGACCGCAAAGACTTCGCGGCCCTGTTCGGCGGCCATCCGCGCCGTGATCAGCGATCCCGAGCGATGCGCGGCTTCGATCACGACGACGCCGAGCGAAGCGCCCGAGATCAGGCGATTGCGCCGCGGAAAATCGCGGGCGCGGGGCACATGGCCGATCGGCATTTCGGAAATCGCGCCGCCCTGTTCGAGCAGTGCGGCCAGCAGGTCCGTATGCTCGGGCGGATAGATCCGGTCATGGCCGCCGGCCAGCACCGCAACCGTGCCGCTTGCGATCGATGCGCGATGCGCCGCCTGATCGATGCCGCGCGCCAGGCCCGAGATAACGAGGAAGCCAGCATCGCCGAGGTCGCGCGCGAGCTGACTTGCGAATTTCAGTCCGGCGCCGGACGCATTGCGGGAGCCGACGATCGCGATCATCGGCCGCGCCATGATTTCGGGCGCGCCGCGAACGCCGAGCAGCGGTGGCGCATCGTCCAGTGTTGCCAGCCGGGATGGATAGGCGGCTTCACCGGGTGCGACGAGGCGGACGCCGATCTTTCGGCTGGCGGCCAGTTCAGCCCGTGCATCATCCTCGCTGCAAATGCGCCCGGCACCCGAACTGCCGCCGCGCCGCGCCAGATCGGGCAGCCGTTCCAAAGCGGCGCGCGCGCCGCCGAAATGCCGGAGCAGGGAAGCGAAGGTGCGCGGGCCGACATTGTCGGAGCGAATGAGCCGCAACCGGTCGATCCGCTCGGAATCGGTCAGGTCAGGCGTGCTGGGGGTTCGATCATGCATGTGGGCCTTAGCTTTGCCCAACCGGAGATTGCGATCAACACCTGTTCTCACGGCTGCCATGCTCGGCCCTACGCTTGCCCCGTTCCGGCCCGCTCCGTAAAATCCGTTGGTCCGCCGCAGGAGTAATGTCCATGATCTCGCTCGCCGACCTTCAACGCCGCATCGCGCAGGGCGAACTGTCCGCCGAGGCCGCGATTGCCCAGTCATTGGAGGCGATCGGCGCGCAGGAGAAAACGATCGGCGCTTTCGTCTGCCACGATCCGAATGTCCGCGCTGGAAACACCGGGCCGCTCCGCGGCATCGCCGTCGGCATCAAGGACATCATGGATACCGCGGAGTTTCCGACCGAGATGGGGTCATCCATCTACAGGGGGTACCGGTCGCGCGGGGATGCGGCTGTCGTGATGGCGCTGAAGGCGGCAGGGGCCAGCATCGTCGGCAAGACCACGACCACGGCGTTTGCATCCTCGGATCCGACCGCCACGCTCAATCCGCGCAACACGGCGCATACGCCGGGCGGATCGTCGGCGGGTTCGGCTGCGGCGGTCGCGGCCGGCATGATTCCGCTCGCATTGGGAACGCAGACCGGCGGCTCGGTGATCCGCCCCGCTTCGTTCTGCGGCTGTGCCGCGATCAAGCCGTCCTATCGTTTGCTGCCGACCGTCGGCGTGAAGTGTTATTCCTGGACGCTGGATACGGTTGGCTTGTTCGCAGCCGGTGTCCGCGACGTCGCGCACGGGCTCGCGGCGATGACCGGCCGCGGCGAATTTCTGCCGCAGGCGTCAGTGCCGACGCCGCGCATCGGCGTGGTGACGCAGGATTTCGCCGGCGCGCCGGAGGCCGAAGCCACCGAGGCGCTGCAGATCGCCGCCAAGGCAGCGGAACGGGCAGGGGCATCGGTGCGCACGCTGGCGATGCCGGAGATCATTGCCCAGGCGTGGCGCGAGCACCCGACGGTGCAGGAATTCGAAGCGCATCAGGCGCTCGCCTGGGAATACCGCGAGCATTACGACGCTGTCGCGCCGAACTTGCGCGGACGACTCGACGAAAGCAGGGATATGACGTCCGCCGCCTATGACGAGGCGATGCGAATTACCCGTCAGGCAAGGATCGCGCTGACGCAAGTTTTCGAAGACGTCGACGTGCTGCTGGCCATATCGGCTCCGGGCGCAGCGCCCAAGGGATTGGGCTCGACCGGCGACGCCCGTTACAACCGGCTCTGGACGCTGATGGGAACGCCTTGCGTCAACATCCCCGCGCATATCGCTGCCGGCGGACTGCCGGTAGGCGTGCAGGTCATCGCGCGCTATGGCGATGATGCGAAGGCGCTGGCGGCAGCGCGGTTCGTGGAGGAAGCGCTGGCGCGGAAGTAGCTTATTTCTCCCCGATCTTGCCTTCCGTTCCCGTCTGCAAGCGCTTGATGTTTTCGCGGTGCGCGTAGAACAGAAACAGCGTCATCACCACAAACAGCGAAGCCAGCGCGGGGTGGCCGAACCACCACAGGAACAACGGCGTCACGAAGGCGGCGATCAGCGCCGACAGCGACGAGTAGCGGGTGGTGAAGGCGGTCGCCAGCCACATCACGCAGAACACGATGGCCGCCGGCCAGAACAAGCCGATCAGCACGCCGATATAGGTCGCGACGCCTTTACCGCCCTTGAACTTGAGCCAGACCGGGTAGAGATGGCCGAGAAAGGCGCCGAACGCTGCCAGCATCGCGGCATTGGGGCCGCCGTAATAGCCGCAGATGACCACCGCGATGGTGCCCTTGAGTGCGTCACCGATCAGCGTCGCGGCGGCGATGCCCTTGCGTCCGGTGCGCAGCACATTGGTGGCGCCGATACTGCCGGAGCCGATCGAGCGCAGATCTTCCGTGCCTGCGAGCCTGGTCAGCACCAGCCCGAATGGAATCGAGCCGAAGAGATAGCCGAGCAGGAAGGCTACGACCAGAAATGCGTCACCCGACATCGCCATTGCTCCCGACTCTTGCACATTTTGCGCGCATCGGACGCGCTCATCAACCGATTATTAACCATAAATCCGCAACGTGATCGTCATGTTGACGGAGATTTAACCATGCCTCCCGCCGCGCAAGCGGCTTGAGCTGATTTGCTTCGGCCTTTATCTCGTCGCCATCTTCCTCGGTACTTCGATGGAAGCGATCGCGCAGATCTTCGCGCGCTGATGGCGCAAACGCCCCGCTGAAGGTTTCGCGCCTTCAGACATGCTCATAGACCGTTCGCCCACCCACAATCGTCCGCACCACTCGGCCCGAGAAGCGGGCTTCGTCGAACGGCGTATTCTTGCATTGCGATTTGAGATCGTCGCGGTCGAGCACCCAGGGCACGTCGGCGTCAATGACGACGACGTCGGCAGGGGAACCGGCACGCAGTGAGCCGCCGGGTAGGCCCAAAATTTCGGCCGGGCGCGTCGACATCGCTCGGATCAGCGTCTTGAAATCCATCTCGCCATTGTGGATCAGCCGCAAGCCCGCCGGCAGCATGGTCTGCAACCCGACCGCGCCGGCGGCGGCTTCGGCGAACGGCAGCCGCTTCACCTCGACGTCCTGCGGATTGTGATCGGACATGACGACGTCGATCAATCCGGAGGCCACGGCCGCGACTAGCGCCAGACGATCATCCTCGGTGCGCAGCGGCGGCGACAGCTTCAGGAAGGTCCGGTAGGGGCCGATGTCGTTTTCGTTCAGCGTGACGTGGTTGATCGAAACCGATGCCGAGACCGCAAGTCCCGCGTCGCGCGCCCGCTTGAGGATTTCCAGCGACTCGATGCAGCTCAGCGAGGCCGCGTGGTAGCGCCCACCGGTCAGCGCGACGAGGCGCATGTCGCGCTCCAGCATCACAGCCTCGGCGGCGTTGGGAATGCCGACCAGGCCGAGCCGTGCGGCGAACTCGCCTTCGTTCATTACGCCTTCGCCGACCAGATCAGGGTCTTCGGTGTGGTGCACGATCAGCGCGTCGAAATCGCGCGCATAGGTCAGGGCGCGGCGCATCACCTGTGCATTGGTGACGCTGCGGGCGCCATCGGTGAAGGCGACGGCGCCGGCGGCCTTCAACAGGCCGATCTCGGTCATCTCTTCGCCGCCCATGCCTTTGGTCAGCGCGGCCATCGGATGAATGTTGACGATCGCGGTATCGCGCGCCCGGCGCAGTACGAAGTCGACGGTGGCCGAGTTGTCGATGACCGGCGAGGTATCCGGCTGGCAGATGATGGTGGTGATGCCGCCGGCGGCGGCCGCCTGGCTGGCGGAGGCAAAGGTTTCGCGGTGGCTGGCGCCGGGTTCGCCGACAAAGGCGCGCATGTCGATCAGCCCGGGGGCGACGATCTTGCCGGCGCAATTGATGATGTCGGTGCCTTCGGGGACGCCGGCGGCGCCGATGCCGCGCTTGCTATCGCGGATCATGCCGTCGGCGATCAGGACGTCGCCGGGGCCGTCGAAATCGCGCGAGGGGTCGACGACGCGGGCGTTGGCGAGCAGGATGGGGCGGCGATCGGTCAGCATGTCAGGCGTTCGGCAGGTTGCGGGCCAGTGCTTCCAGCACCGCCATCCGCACCGCCACTCCCATTTCCACCTGTTCGCGGATCAGCGATTGCGCGCCATCCGCCACGAATGAGTCGATTTCGACGCCGCGGTTCATCGGACCCGGATGCATCACCAATGCATCCGGTTTGGCATAAGCGAGCTTCTTCTGGTCGAGACCGAAATAATGGAAATACTCCTGGCTCGACGGCACGAAGGAGCCGTTCATCCGCTCGCGCTGCAGCCGCAGCATCATGACGATATCTGCGCCATTGAGGCCCTCGCGCATGTCGCGCGCGACCTCGACGCCCATCCGCTCGATGCCGCGCGGCAGGAGCGTGGAGGGGGCCACCACACGGACGCGGGCGCCCATGGTGTTGAGCAGCAGGATATTGGAGCGGGCGACGCGGGAATGCATCACGTCGCCGCAGATCGCGATCACGAGGCCTTCCAGCCGGCCCTTGTTGCGGCGGATGGTCAGTGCATCCAAGAGCGCCTGGGTCGGATGTTCGTGGGCGCCGTCGCCGGCATTGATCACGGAACCGTCAACCTTGCGCGCCAGGAGTTCCACCGCGCCGGAGGCATGGTGGCGCACCACCAGGATGTCCGGGTGCATGGCGTTGAGGGTCACGGCGGTATCCATCAGCGTCTCGCCCTTGCGGATCGAGGACGAGGACACCGACATGTTCATGACGTCGGCGCCGAGGCGCTTACCGGCGAGCTCGAACGAGGATTGGGTGCGGGTCGAGGCCTCGAAGAACAGGTTGACCTGGGTGCGACCGCGCAAAGAGGTGCGCTTTTTGTCCACCTGGCGGTTGAGCTCGACATATTCCTCGGAAAGGTCGAGCAGGCCGGTAATGTCGGCGGCGGAAAGTCCCTCGATTCCCAGCAGATGCCGGTGACCGAGGACGAAGGTCGATTTCGATGCAGGGGTCATTAAAACGAGAGCTATAGGCAGACTTCCCATGCGGGGCAAGCGCGAATAGGGGGCTTGCGAGTTATCCCCCGGTCTGTCGCCGCGCAGGGTAAAGAGGGGTGCCGCAATTGCGCCGCGTTCGGCACGCGGGGAAGGCGTTCAATGCAGAAATGGCACGTTATTTTAGCGATCGGATTAACCGGTCTTGGCTTAACCGGTCTTGGCCTGTCCGGCCCGCAGACTGCGCACGCGCAGGCCCTGCCGGGCGGGTTTGTGTATTTGCGCGATATCGAACCCGGCATCATCCAGGACATGCGCTATGCCACGTCGAACAATTTTGTCGCCAAGCCGCTGAGGGGATATGACGCCGCCGAATGCGTCGTGAAGCGTGAGGTCGCCCTGGCGCTGAAGAACATCCAGCAGGAACTCGCCAAGCAGAAGCTCTCGCTGAAAATGTTCGACTGCTACCGGCCGGAGCGCGCGGTTGCCGACATGCTGGCGTGGTCGAGGAACGGCAAGGAGACGCCGGCCGAGCGGCGCTTCAACCCGGCGTTCCGCAAAGCCGATCTGTTCCGGCTGGGCTATATCGCGACGCGTTCCGGCCATTCGACCGGCGCCGCGCTCGATCTTACGCTGGTTGACCTCACCGCCGACAATTCCGCGAAGTTCGATGCCGGCAAGGCCTATGCTGACTGCACCGCGTCCGCAGAGGCGCGCGCGCCGGAAGGCAGCGTCGATATGGGCACCGGCTATGATTGCTCGGACGTCAAATCGCATACCGCCGCCGCCGCGATCACGCCGGCACAGCGGAGATGGCGGAATGTGCTGGTTGCCGCGATGGCGAAGCAAGGGTTTGTGAACTATTCGAAGGAGTGGTGGCATTTTTCGCTGCCGGGGGTCGGCCGGCAGGCCTATGATTTCCCGATTGCGCGACGGAATTGATTCCCTGAGATCAGGATCCGCCATGAGCCAGGCATCGTTCGCGACCCACGAGGTCTTCAACCAGTCGCCGCCGTTCGAAGATATCGATCTATTCACGGTCGACCGGCCGCTCGCTGACGCGGTTGCCGCCAATGGCGGAGGCGATGCGGCCGCCGAACTATCCGAATTCGGCAAGCATTGGGGCTCGGCCGCGATGGCGGCGCGGGGCCGCGTTGCCAACGAGAACACGCCGAAACTGCGCACCTTCGATTCCCGCGGCAACCGCCGCGACGAAGTAGAGTTCCATCCAGCCTATCACGAATTGATGGCGCACTCGGTGCACGCCGGCGTGCATAATTCGACCTGGAACGCCGACGGCAAGCCGGCCGGCGGCGCTTCGGAAGTGGTGCACGCCGCCAAATTCTATATCGCCTCGCAGGTCGAGACCGGGCATCTCTGCCCGATCACGATGACGCGCGCATCGGTGGCGGCGCTGGCCGAAGCACCGGATTTGCTGGCGAAGGTGATGCCGGTGCTGGCGAGCCGTTCCTATGATCCCGGCTTTGCACCCTGGTGGACCAAGCGCGGCATGACGGTCGGCATGGGCATGACCGAAAAGCAGGGCGGCACCGACGTGCGTTCCAACATGACGCGCGCCGAGCCTGACGGCGATGCCTACCGCATCACCGGGCATAAATGGTTCATGTCGGCGCCGATGTGCGACGCCTTTCTGGTGCTGGCACAGGCCGACGGTGGCTTGAGTTGCTTCTTCATGCCGCGCTTTGCGCCCGACGGTTCCATCAATGCGATCCGGTTCCAGCGGTTGAAGGACAAGCTGGGCAATCGCTCCAACGCGTCCTCCGAAGTGGAGTTCGTGAACGCTTATGCGACGCGGATCGGTGACGAAGGCAAGGGCATCCGCACCATCATCCAGATGGTGCAGCTGACGCGGCAGGATTGCGCGATTGCTTCCGCCGGCCTGATGCGCTCGGGCCTGGCGCATGCGCTGCATCACGCACGGCATCGCAGCGTGTTCCAGAAACACCTCGCCGACCAGCCGCTGATGCAAGCAGTGCTGTCGGACATGGCGCTGCATGTCGAAGCCTCGATCGCGCTGGTGATGCGGCTGTGCCGGGCGTTCGACCGGGCGCCGACGGATGCCAAGGAGGCCGCCTATATGCGGCTGCTGACACCGGCGATCAAATACTGGGTCTGCAAGAGCGCGCCCGGCTTTCTCTATGAGGCGATGGAGTGCCTGGGCGGCAATGGCTACGTCGAGGAGGGCATTTTGGCGCGGCATTACCGGGAGTCGCCGGTCAACGCGATCTGGGAAGGCTCGGGCAACGTGATGTGCCTCGACGTGCTGCGCGCGCTGTCACGCGAGGCCGACGCGGCATCGGCCGTCTTGCACGAACTCACCGGTGAAACGTTGGGCTTAGCGGGGGCCGGCGAGGCGGTCGGCTTCATCGGCAAGGCTTTTCGACGGTCCGACGGCGAACGGGTGGCGCGGCTGGCGGTGGAGAAGTTGGCGCTGCTCGCCGCCAGCGCGGCGCTCAACGCGGTATCACCACGGCACGCCGAACTGTTTGCCGCCACCCGCCTTGCCGGGAATCACGCCAGCATGTACGGCGCAGTCGATCTCGCCAGCGCCGACGTCTCTGGTCTGCTGGAACGGGCGTTGCCCTGAAAGTCAGTTGATGGATTCCCTTAATCCCGAAAGTCCGCCGCCTCTCGCTGTGTCCGTCGAGCGTCCGCCCCGGATCTGGAAGTTCTGGGGCACGGCGCTGTGGGGGTTGTTCATCTTCGCCGGGATGTTTGTCGGCCAGGCCGCTGTCATCGGTTACTTCGTGTTGCGGCAGGAAGGTCCAGTGGATCTCGCCGCGGCGATCCATGTCGTCGGCGCCGGGCTGACGATCTCGCTGTCGGTGATCATGGGATTGCCCGCGGTGCTGCTCGCGGCCTGGGTGGCGACACACTTCTCGCGTACTTCGTTTGTCGATTATCTCGCGCTGCGCTGGACCTCGTGGCAGAATTTTCTGATTGGCGCCGTTTCGCTGGCGGTGCTGGTCGGCGGCTGGGACCTGCTGTCGCGCGCGCTCGGGCGCGAGGTGACGCCGGGGTTCATGGGCGAGGTGCTGAAATCGGCGCAAGCCAACGGCGCGCTGTGGCTGCTCGTGATCGCGTTCTGCGTCGCCGCGCCGATCTCTGAGGAGATTATGGCGCGCGGCTTTCTCTACCGCGGCTGGTCGGAATCGTTCCTGAAGGTGCCCGGCGCCATCTTCCTGTCGTCGCTGGCCTGGACCTCGCTGCATCTGCAATATGACTGGTTCTTCTTCGGCGAAGTGTTCACCATCGGTCTCCTGCTCGGCTATCTCCGCTACCGCAGCAACTCGACCTGGCTGACCATCGTGATCCACGGTCTCAACAACACAGCGGCGACGATTCAGACGTTCTGGCTCGCCGGCAGTTAGCGCATCGCGGCCAGCGCAATTGCGATCGGCATGGTGATCGCTGCCAGGATGGTCTGCAGCGTAATGATCTGCGCCAGCAGCGGCGCATCGCCGCCCATTTGCCGGGCCAGCACATAGGCGCTCGATGAGGCCGGTACCGCCGCGCACGCGGTCACGATGGCGAGGTTTGAGCCGGTGAGGCCGAACCATAACGCAAGTGCAACCGCGATTGCCGGCATCAGAACGAGCTTGAGGAATACCGCGGCCGATGCGGCAAGGCTGGGGCGGAACAGGCCCTCGAGGTGCAGTCCAGCGCCGGTCACGAGCAGGCCGATCGCGAGCGAGGAACGGCCGAGCGCATCGGCGACCTCATGCCAGAGTTTGGGCAACGGGATGTGGGTGACGTTGAGCAGGAGACCAATTACGCAGGCCCAGATCAGGGGATTACGCACCACCGTCATGGCGATTGATCCGACCGACCGCTTTTCAGCCGACGCATAATGCGCGAGCACGCTGACACTGAACACATTGACCAGCGGGATGATGGCGACCATCGCCACCGAAGCCAGCGCCAGCCCGGCATCGCCAAACAGATTGCCCGAGACGGCCAGCGCCACATAGGTTTGCCAGCGGATCGCGCCCTGGAATACCGAGGTGAAGGCGGGCCCATCGACCGCGCCGCGGGCGAGCAGGGGTCGCAACGCAAGGCACAACAGCGACATCAATAGCGCGGATAACATCAGCGCTCCGCCGACGCCGGCAACCGGGACCTTGCTGAGATCGGCTTTCACCAGCGTCTGAATCAGGAGCACCGGAAACAGCACGTAATAGGTCAGCCGCTCCAGCCCGTGCCACTGCGTTTCCAGCCGCATCAAGGTACGTTTCAGGATGAAGCCGAGCACGATCAGCAAGAACACCGGCAGCAGCGCTGCGACCACCACGGCCATGTTCAGCGCTCTCCGCGCAGCGTTGCGAGCCGGTCGAGCGCGCCTTGCAGGATGAAGATCGCGGCATGCTCGTCGATTACCTCAGCGCGGCGGGCGCGGCTGACGTCCATCCCGATCAGCTCGCGCTCGACGGCGGCGGTTGAGAGCCGCTCGTCCCACAAGCCGATTGCGAGATCGGTAAGCCTGGAAAAATTACGCGCAAAGGCGCGGGTCGATTGCGCGCGCGGGCCTTCGCTGCCGTCCATGTTGATGGGCAAGCCGAGGATGAAGCCGACCGCGTTACGCTCGCTGGCAATGGAAAGGAGCCGCGCCGCGTCGGCCTTGAACGCCTTGCGGTGCAGGGTTTCAACGCCGGTCGCCAGGCGGCGATCGGCATTGGACACCGCGACGCCGATGGTCTTGGTCCCGAGATCGAGGCCGACCAGCGCGCCTCGTTCCGGCCAGTGCGTCACCGCTTCGATCAGGGGGAGGATGAGAGCAGGCATTGCTTCGCTTAACACGCGGGCGATATTCCTTGCAAAGCAGGAAAGGCCATCAATGGACGCGCTGCAATTGTTCGGATTGTTCGCGGTGACCGCGATGCTCATTTGTTACGCGCTGGAAGACCGCAGCTACTGGTTCATCCTCGGCTTCGCAGCCGCGTGCGGACTTGGCTCCGCCTACGGGTTTCTCCAAGGCGCCTGGCCGTTCGGGCTGGTTGAGGGGATCTGGGCCGTCGTCGCGTTGCGGCGCTGGAATATCAGGCGGCAATAGGCTTGGCTTTTATCTCTAGGCGGTGAGTGCGGCAGCAGGTTCACAGAAGTGTGCGACATCCAAGCCTCCTGCGGCGAGCTTGCCATGTTGATCTTGTGGTTGTTAGTGTGTACAATCTCATTCTAAGATAGTGATGCGTGTTATTACATTTTTTCTGGAATGTGCGGCGAATTGCAATGGAATGGCGCTGACGCCAGCCGGAGATGTACCGGAGGCTTTGCCATCCACTTTAAACGTTTAGGCGCCGCCTTCTCACCATTTGCATGGAGACAGCGATGCTGATCAAACCGTCCTTGATTGCCGGCTCCGAACAACGCTTCAAGCAGGCCAAGTTCTCGCCCGCCGAGTTGGACCGCAAGCTCGGCGACGGTCCGTTGAAAATGGATCCGGAAAAAAGGCGGCTCCGCCTGCGTCAACTGATGGCGCAAAGCGACGACCCCCAGATGGCCCAGATCGGCCTCGAGCGGATCATCCAGGGCAACGATCTCGACGGCATCAATTATCTTGCCAAGGGCACGCTGGCCTCGCAATCGGTGTGCCGCATTCAGCTCAAGGATGCCCGCTCGAACCTGCTCGGCTACGGCACCGGGTTCTTGATCGGCCCGAACATCCTGATCACCAACCACCATGTCCTCGGAAAGCCGGCCGACGCCGCCAATTCGATTGCCGATTTCGACTATGAGCTTGATGTTGCGGGGATGGAGCGCACGCCGGTGCGGTTTGCGTTCGAGCCGGCAAAGCTGTTCTACACCAACGACAAACTCGATTTTACGCTCGTTGCGGTCGCCTCACTGTCACAGGCCGGTGACCGAAAGCTGACGGATTTTGGCTGGCTGCCGCTAAGCGGCGAACCAGGCAAGGGCGATCCCGGCGAATATCTGACCATCATCCAGCATCCAAGCGGGCAAACCAAGCAGGTCTGTGTCCGCGAGAACAAGTTGCTGAAATACGTCGGCGATTTCGTCTGGTACATGACCGATACCACGCCAGGCTCGTCGGGTTCGCCGGCCTTCAACAGGTTCTGGCAGGTGCTCGCGCTTCACCATGCCGGCGTTCCCAAGAAGAATTCCAGGGGCCAAACCCTTACCAAAGACGGCAAGGTCTGGGACTCGTCCATGGACGAGGCGTCGATCGACTGGATCGCCAACGAAGGCGTCCGGGTCAGCGCCATCGTTGCCGATGTCAAGGTCGCCATCGGTTCCCATCCGCTCGTGAAAGCGATGCTCGACCGGCCGACGTTGCCGGCGCCACCTCCACCGGTCGGGCCTGAAAAGGGCAAGTTGCCGTTCGGCGCATCGTTCGGCGCGAAACCCTACGGCAACGATCTGTGGCTGGAACAGTCAGGTGACACCACTTCTCTCGTGGTTCCGATCCGCATTCCCATGGCCGTGCTCAAGCAGGATCGGCCTGACATCCCGGTTTCCGAGCCCAAGCCGCCGACGCCGGTCACTCCCATGATCGCCAGTCCGATCGGCGGCAGCCGCATCGGCGTGTTCACCGGCCTGCCGATGGAGGCGGTGCATATTGACCAGACCACATTGGGATCGCGGCCCGGATACAAGCCGAACTTCATAGGCAGCGGAAAGCTGTCGGTGCCGCTGCCGAAGATTCCGGCGTCGCTGAAGTCCAAGGTCGCGACGCTCAAGGGCAAGCCTTCGCAATCCGAGTTGAAATATTTCAACTACAGCGTGGTCATGAACAAGGAACGCAAGTTCGCCTTCTTCAGCTGCGTCAACATCGATGGCGGCCTGCAGCAGGACGTCGGCAAGCGCGAGGGTGATTCCTGGAAGCGCGACCCGCGCATTGCGGACGAGTTCCAGATCGGCGACGAATTCTACAAGAAACAGAAGACCTTCGAGGCGGACCGGGACGCAAATCCATTCGACCGCGGCCATCTCGTCCGCCGGCTCGACGCGACCTGGGGCAAGACGGTCGCGGAAGCCAAGGAGCATGGCGACGATTCCTTCCACTTCACCAATGCCTCACCGCAATTCTTCTCGTTCAACCAGGGCAAGCAGCTGTGGGCGGGCCTGGAGGACTTCACCCGCGACGTCCTGCTGAAAGGCGAGGAAAAGGGCATCGTGATGAACGGACCGGTGTTCGACGGTCCCGATGCCGACGATGATGCTTTGCCGAATCCATCGGGGCGAGCGCACAAGGATCCGACCTTCGGCGGTGTCGGCATTCCCAAATATTTCTGGAAGATATTGATTACCAAGGCTGACGGCAGCGGCCTCAAGGCGATGGCGTTCTTGATGAGCCAGCGCGACCTGGTCACGGGGATCGACCGGATCCAGGAAGCCGATCTTCTCGAAAAGCTGTCGGCCGAGGACGTCAGCGTGTTTCAGGTCTCGATCGCCGATCTCACCAGACTGACCAAGCTCGACTTCGGCAATCTTGCCGACGCCGACAGCCATGAAGCTACCTCGGTCGGGCCGCGGCTGATCGACAGTTTCGACGACATCAAGATGTAGCGGTCAGGCGGCGATGACTTCGCCGTTCTTGTTCAGGCAGGCTGTAAATCCTTGCAGCGCGCTATATTGGTGTGCGCCGCGGCGCTGGATGAAGAGCGTGTCGACCGCCGACTGAGCCGCTTTCAGCTTGTGGATGTTGACGGTCTCGTTTCGCCCGACGACGGCGCGCGGCAACAACGTCACGCCCATGTCGGCGGCGACGCAGCCGATCATGCCGTCGAGCGTGCCCAGTTCGAACCGCGCCGAAGACGGCCAGCCGAATTCCGTGAACACCTGCTCGAGACGCTGCCGATAGGTGCAGCCGGTGCGAAACACCAGCGCGGTGGGCCCAGATTCCGGCGTGCCCGCGCGCAAGGCCGCAAGGCTGGTCCAACGCCGCGCCGTCACCAGCACCAGTTCTTCCGTGAAGGCGGTCGTCGAGCTGAGTTCGGCATGATCGATCGGGCCCGCGACGAAGGCGCCATCGAGCGATCCGTCGAGCACGGCAGCCACCAGATCCGCGGTCGGCGCGGTGCGCAGGCTCAACCGCACCGCCGGAAAGCTGCGGTGAAATTCGGCCAGCAGGGTAGGCAGGCGCACGGCGGCGGTCGTCTCCATCGAGCCGATCGCCAACGGTCCTTTCGGCTCGCCGTCGTCGCGCGCGGCCAGCACCGCCTCGCGCGAAAGTGCTGCCATCCGCTGCGCGTAGGGGAGCAAGCGCCGGCCGGCGCCGGTCAGCGTCATGCCGCGGCTATGGCGCTCGAACAGCGCGGTGCCGATCTCGCTCTCCAACGCTTTTACCCGTTGGGTCACGTTCGATTGCACGGTGTTGAGTTCATCGGCGGCGCGGGTGATGCCTCCGAGGCGCGCCACCGTCGCAAACGTCACGAGATCGCTCAATTCCATGGATCAGTCTCCGTTTTGTCTGGGAGATGGCAGCGTTCTCTAGTATTCATTTTCTGAGAATGATAGTTCGGCTTAATGTCCCTGTCCAGATTGAAGGATTTGGACATGTCGATCAGCACGCCATTGACGGCCCTCCTGGGCATCACGCATCCGATCCTGTCGGCGCCGATGGACGTGATTGCCGGCGCGCGGCTGACGGCGGCGGTCAGCGCCGCCGGTGGTTTCGGGATTTTGGGCGGCGGCTATGGCGACAAAGCGTGGCTGGAGCAGGAGACCGCCAAGCTCAAACGCGTATCCGCTCCGTTCGGCATTGGCTTCATCACCTGGAGCCTGGCAACGCAGCCTGAGTTGATCGACATCGCGCTCGCGGCGCGGCCGCGCGCGGTCATGCTGTCGTTCGGCGATCCCAAACCGTTTGCGACACGGATCAAATCCGCCGGCGCACTCTTGATTTGCCAGGTGCAGGACGAGGGCATGGCGCAACAGGCGCTCGATGCCGGTGCCGACATGCTGATTGCCCAGGGCAGCGAGGCCGGCGGCCACGGCGCTTCCCGCACCACCATTGATATCGTGCCGGCGGTCGTCGATCTCGTGGCCGGCCGGGTGCCGGTCGCCGCCGCAGGCGGCATCGGCGACGGCCGCGGATTGGCGGCGATGATGATGCTGGGCGCTTCCGGCGTGCTGCTCGGCACGCGCTTCTACGCCAGCCTGGAATGCGACGGCGCGGATGAGGCCAAGAAGCGGATCTGCACCGCGACCAGTGGCACCAGCGTGAGAAGCATCATCTTCGATCTTTCACGGAACAATGTCTGGCCGGCGCCGTTCAACGGCCGCTGCCTGATCAACGATCACGCGCGGCGCTGGATGGGACGCGAGGTCGAACTGATGCAGAACATCACCGCGGTCGCGGCCGAATATGCCGCCGCCCGGACCGCCGGAAATTTCGACATCGCCGCGGTCATCGCCGGTGAAGCGGTCGGCCTGATCCATGACATTCCGCCGGCGGCCGAAATCGTTGACAGGATCGTCACCGAGGCAGACCAGATATTGGCCGGACGGCGCAATTCCTCCGCGGCGTCAAAAGCCTGATCCGCAGTCCCTTCAATTGATCCAAGCGAGCAGAACCATGTGGCCAGACCGCCGACTTCTCGATCTCTTCAAGACCGAATTCCCGATCGTGCTGGCGCCGATGGCGGGCGTGATGGACCAGGAACTGGTGATTGCCGCGGCCCAGGGCGGCGCGCTGGGTTCACTGCCATGCGCGATGATCACGGCGGAGAAGGCGCGCGAGCAAATCAACATCGTCCGCCAGAGCGTCTCGGCGCCGATCAACCTGAACTTCTTCTGCCACACCCCGGTTGACGCCGATCCCGCGCGCGAGGCCGGATGGAAGGCGCGGCTGGCGCCCTATTACAAGGAGCTGGGCCTCGATCCCGCGGCGCCGGTCAGTGCCGCCAACCGCGCGCCGTTCGACGAAGCCATGTGTGCGCTGGTGGAGGAGATGAAGCCCGAAGTGGTCAGCTTCCATTTCGGCCTGCCGGACCAGGCGCTGGTGAAGCGCGTCAAGGCGGCGGGTGCCATCGTGATGTCGTCGGCAACGATCGTGAAGGAAGCGATCTGGCTGGAAGAGAACGGCGCCGACGTCATCATCGCGCAGGGCGCCGAAGCCGGCGGCCATCGCGGCATGTTTCTGACCGAGAATATCGCCCAGCAGCCCGGTACGTTTGCGCTGGTGCCGCAGGTGGTCGATGCGGTGAGGGTGCCGGTAATTGCGGCCGGCGGTATTGCCGACGGGCGCGGCATCGCGGCGGCTTTCGCGCTCGGGGCTTCAGGCGTACAGATCGGCAGCGCCTATCTGCGCTGCCCGGAATCGAAGGTGATCGCGGCAGCGCGCATCGCACTTGCGCAAGCGCATGATGATTCCACCGTCATCACCAATGTCATGACCGGGCGGCCCGCGCGCGGCGTCGCTAACCGCATGATGCGCGAGGTCGGACCGATCTCTCCGGATGCACCGGCGTTTCCGCACTCTGCGACAGCCCTGGGGCCATTGAAGGTGGCGGCCGAAAAGCTTGGCAAGGTCGACTTCACCAACCTATGGGCCGGGCAGGCGGTGCGGATGGGCCGCGAGATGCCGGCCGCCGAGTTGACACGGGCACTGGCGGGTGCAGCGCTGGCACGGCTGAGTTCGCTGGCCTAGCTAATGCGCCGGCTCGTCGCGTTTGACGTCCAGGTGCTCGACGGCAAGCGACCGATAGTGTGCGGCCATCTCTTTGTAGTGGCGTTGCGAGATCGGATCAGTGGCGCTTGCGGCGCGCCGCTCGAACATCTCGGCTTTTTCCTGAAGCTCTTTCGCTTTGGACATGGCGTTGCCTCACGTTTGTCAGGTCAGGCACGCCAGATATAAGATCGCGATCCCAAGCACGCCACCTATCGACCAGAGGGCAGGGTCCCAACTTTCCGATCCGGCGCTGTCGTGTTCCGTCCACATGGCACGGCCTCCAAAATGATGCCTGAGTGGACGCCGCGACTGTTTCAAAACGACTGCGTCAGCCCGTGAAAGTGGTTTCGTCGGAGGCTTTTCCCGGGAATCCCGGATCGCCAGCGTTGGCGTCGCGATGACGCCGTTTCGGTGGGTATTTTGCCCCGTTTGGACCTAATCGGAGCCCGAAATGCCGGGGGTGGCGGTTCCCTGCGGTTGCGGTGCAAAACCGGGCTCTGCTATACGGCGGGTGCGATCCCCCGTTCGAGGTCCTATATTAATGTCCGTTGATGCCGCCACTGTCCGCCGCATCGCGCATCTGGCGCGAATTGCGGTCACCGAGGCCGAGGTTCCCCATTTGCAGGGCGAACTGAACGCCATGCTGGCTTTCGTGGAGCAGCTTTCGGAAGTGAATGTCGACGGCGTCGAACCGATGACCTCGGTGACCCCGATGGAAATGAAGAAGCGCCCTGACGCGATCAATGACGGCGAGATCGCCGACGACGTGGTCAAAAACGCGCCTGACACCGTGAACCATTTCTTCCTGGTGCCGAAGGTCGTGGAGTAAGGAAGGCCGAGATGTGCATGCTCTGCGACGATGAAAAGGCCTACCAGGCCTACATGAATTATCTCGACGCGATGGAGCGGCAGGGCAAGGTCGCCGATCCCGACAAGGCGATGGATGCCGTGCTCGACGCGCTCGAAGCATCCGACCTGACGCGGCCCAAGCAAGACAATCCCGCCAACGACAAGACCCTGTCTCCGTTCTTCTGCAGCCCGATCAATAAATGACCGATTTAATCTCGATGACGATCGCCGAGGCCAGGGATGGCCTCGCGAACAAGTCTTTCACCTCGCTTGAACTGACGGACGCGCACCTTGCCGCGATCGAGGCGGCGCGCGCGCTCAACGCCTTCGTGCTGGAAACGCCGGATCATGCCCGCGCCATGGCGCGCGCGATCGACGCCAAGATCGCCAAGGGCGAGGGCGGTCCGCTGGCGGGGATTCCGCTCGGCATCAAGGACCTATTCGCGACCAAGGATATCAGAACCACCGCGTGCTCGAAGATCCTCGGCAATTTCGTGCCGCCTTATGAATCGACGGTGACCTCGCAGCTCTGGCGCGATGGCGCCGTGATGCTGGGCAAGCTCAACAACGACGAATTCGCGATGGGCTCGTCGAACGAGACCTCATGCTTCGGCCCGGTGGTCAACCCGTGGCGCCGCGAAGGCTCCAACACCACGCTGGTGCCGGGTGGTTCATCCGGTGGTTCGGCGTCAGCGGTAGCTGCATTACTCTGCATGGGCGCGACCGCGACCGACACCGGCGGTTCGATCCGCCAGCCGGCCGCGTTCACCGCCACCGTCGGCGTCAAGCCGACCTACGGCCGCTGCTCGCGCTGGGGCATCGTCGCGTTCGCATCCTCGCTCGATCAGGCAGGGCCGATTGCGCGCACCACGCGCGACGCCGCGATCCTGATGCGCTCGATGGCCGGTCACGACCCCAAGGACACGACGTCGGTCGATCGCGCGGTGCCGGACTACGAGGCCGCGATCGGAAAATCCGTCAAGGGCATGAAGATCGGCATTCCCAAGGAATACCGCCTCGACGGTATGCCCGCGGAAGTCGAAAAGCTCTGGACCGAAGGCGCGGCCTGGCTGAAGTCGGCCGGAGCGGAGCTGGTCGAAATATCGCTGCCGCACACCAAATACGCGCTGCCGGCCTATTACATCGTCGCCCCCGCCGAGGCGTCATCCAACCTCGCGCGCTATGATGGCGTGCGCTACGGCCTGCGTGTGCCCGGGCGCTCCATCGGAGAGATGTACGAGAACACCCGCGCCGAAGGTTTTGGCGACGAAGTGCGCCGCCGCGTCATGATCGGCACCTATGTGCTCTCCGCCGGTTATTACGACGCCTATTACCTGCGCGCGCAAAAAGTCCGCACCCTGATCAAGAAGGACTTTGAGGATTGCTTCGCCAAGGGCATCAACGCGATCCTGACGCCGGCGACGCCGTCGGCGGCCTTCGGCATCGGTGAAAAGGGCGGCGCCGATCCCGTGGAAATGTATCTCAACGACATCTTCACGGTGACCGTGAACATGGCTGGGCTGCCGGGGATCGCCGTGCCTGCCGGCAAGGACGCGCAGGGGCTGCCGCTCGGCCTGCAACTGATCGGGCGTCCCTTCGATGAGGAGACGCTGTTCTCGCTCGGTGAAGTCGTCGAGCAGGCGGCCGGACGCTTCACGCCCGAGCGGTGGTGGTAGCATGAGCGACTTCCGCGCCAGTCTGTCGGGGACCTCTCCGGCACCTAGCCTGGAACCGCCGCTGGCTGCACTGTGGTGGGCGGCCAAAGGCCAATGGGACGAGGCGCACAAGATCGTCCAGGACGAGGACACGGCGAACGCCGCCTGGGTGCATGCCTATCTGCATCGTGTCGAAGGCGATCTCGGCAATGCCGGCTACTGGTACCGGCAGGCGAGCCAGCCGGTGGCCAAGGATTCTCTGGAAGCCGAATGGGAGCGGATCGTATCCGCGCTGCTCGGGAGTGGAAAAGCATGAACGCGTCAGTCAAACCGGCAAAACTGATCAAGGGCGCCACCGGCGATTGGGAAGTGGTGATTGGGCTGGAAGTCCACGCCCAGGTCACCTCGAACTCAAAGCTGTTCTCGGGCGCCTCGACCGAATTCGGCGGCGAGCCGAACACCCATGTGTCGCTGGTCGATGCCGCGATGCCGGGCATGTTGCCCGTCATCAACGAGGAATGCGTCCGGCAGGCGGTGCGGACCGGACTTGGCCTCAACGCGCAGGTCAATTTGCGCTCGGTGTTCGACCGCAAGAACTATTTCTATCCGGACTCGCCGCAGGGCTATCAGATCAGCCAGTACAAATCGCCGATCGTGGGCGAGGGCGTGGTCGAGGTCGAACTCGACGGCGGCCACAGCGTCAGCATCGGCATCGAACGGCTGCATCTGGAGCAGGACGCCGGCAAATTGCTGCACGACCAGAGCCCGACGATGTCCTATGTCGACCTCAACCGGTGCGGCGTGGCGCTGATGGAGATCGTGTCAAAACCCGATATCCGCGATGCCGAGCAGGCCAAGGCCTATGTGACCAAACTGCGTTCGATCCTGCGCTACCTCGGCACCTGCGACGGCGACATGGAGAAGGGCTCGTTGCGCGCCGACGTCAACGTCTCCGTGCGCAAGCCCGGCGGGCCGCTTGGCACCCGCTGCGAGATCAAGAACATGAACTCGATCAGCTTCATCGGTGACGCGATCGAGTATGAGGCGCGGCGCCAGATCGAAATCATCGAGGATGGCGGATCGATCGACCAGGAAACCCGGCTCTACGACCCCAACAAGGGCGAGACGCGCTCGATGCGCTCCAAGGAAGAGGCGCACGACTACCGTTACTTCCCCGATCCCGACCTGCTGCCGCTCGAATTCAGCGAAGCCTATGTTGCCGACCTGAAGGCGGATCTGCCGGAACTGCCGGACCAGAAGAAGGCCCGCTTCATCGATAGCTTTGGACTGTCGACCTACGACGCCAGCGTGCTGGTGGCCGAACGCGAGAGTGCGGATTTCTACGAGACCGTGCTGGCCAGGCTCGCCGACAAGGGGCGCGACGGCAAGCTTGCCGCCAACTGGGTGATCAACGAACTGTTCGGGCGTCTCAACAAGGAAGGCCGGGATATTACGGGCTCGCCGGTGTCGGCGGCGCAACTCGCCGCGATCATCGACCTGATCGGCGAGGGCACGATCTCCGGAAAGATCGCAAAGGACCTGTTCGAGATCGTCTGGCAGGAAGGCGGCGACCCGCGCGCGCTGGTCGAGACGCGCGGCATGAAGCAGGTCACCGACCTCGGCGCGATCGAGAAGGTGATCGACGACATCATGTCAGCCAATCCGGACAAGGTCGCGCAAGCGAAAGCCAAGCCGCAACTCGCCGGCTGGTTCGTCGGCCAGGTGATGAAGTCATCCGGCGGCAAGGCCAATCCGCAAGCCGTCAACGATCTCCTGAAGGCGAAGCTCGGTATCTGAGCGTCCCGTAACGGGACGCTTTTGCCGTCGTGATCGACGCACGCAAGCGTGCATCGAACGCGCATCGCGGATCGAAATCATCGTCACGACGGAAAACCGGGCCAGCGAATCGGTCGCCGCGATTCGTCCAAAAATTCGGTTTTGGCGAGCGCCGATGAGACTTAGACGCTGTATCCGTGAAAATATTTTCATTGCCAAATTTTACGACTCAGAGTCCGCGCAAGCGGCTTTTGAACGGTCACGGTGAGTCGCGATGACGTCGATTGCGCATCGATCATCATCTGCGTGAATCGCGAAAACATCTGTGGCGCAAGCGTTTCCTTCAATATTGACAAACGCCGATGTCGGTCGTTGCTGCGCTTTTTGCATCGCTGTGCGAGCTTGTCGTTGTGCCGCCGACAACAGCGCTGCGCGCGCCCTCACATTGCTGCGTCAACACTTCCTTAAGCGGGACGCTGTTTTTTTGAATGTGTTGGTGTATTCGGGAGTAGTGCATTTCGATTCCCGAGTGCACGCAGCGATTAAGTCATCTCACTTAGGAGGGCAACATGGCCAAGAAAGCTAAGAAGGCAAAGAAGGCGAAGAAGGCGAAGAGCGCAGTAAAGAAGACTGCGAAGAAGACCAAGAAGGTCTCCAAGAAGAAGTAACTTCGCTTCTCCAAGAATTGCCGGCGGCTTGATGCCGGCACGTCACACGAGCCCTCAGACCGTTTGCTTCTCTAGGCAAACATAACTCGGATGGCTCTGGTCGACGAAAGAGGGTGTCGGCGAGACATCAGGTCAAACGGCTGGATCGACTTTCGGAAGAGTTCGCTCTTCCAAAACCGGTCCGGCAGAAGAAACAAGTTTTCTTCGTTCGGTGCGGAATCTTTGCTCCGCAATTTCACCGGGCCCAAAGCCCGACTGAAATCTGGTCCTGACGTGTTCGCCGACGCCCTCGTTCCCCGGAACGCCGCCCGTTCCAATTGCCGCGCCTCAGGCGCCGGGCATCTCCATCCTCCCAAATCCTTGTATCCCTGCCCCGACCGTCAATGGTTTGCGCCGGGCTGTCGCAACGGCGATGATGCGCCGGCGCGCACCGGTTCGCCGCGCCCCGCCAATTCAGACACTGGAACTTTTGCGAATACCCGGTCCTGTGCCTGCGCCGATAACGACGCGCGCGAAATATGACACGTCGCAATGGTTATCGTTCTGCCAAACGGCAGGGTAAACCGGTCTTCACGAATTCTTACTTGTTGCTGCGGCACAGTGACTTCTGCGATTCCATGCCGGCGAGCGCGCAGCCCGCGTTTACACCCCGTTCATCGCGATATTTAAACTGCCCTTCAAATTTGATGGGCAATGATCATCCCAACAAGCCGGCAAACAAACGGCGTGGGGAATAACGGGACGTCAGACAGTGGACGGGGGCCGCGCTCGGGGGAGGGCGGCAACAATAAAAAGGGGAGACTACGATGTTTCAGGGACAATTCGATCTGGACGCGGCAACACCGGTGGAAACTGCGATCCCCGACTTGCTGTTCGAGCGCGGCCTGTATTGGGCGAGCGGTCGTTCCGGCGTCGTCAATCTGGTCGCCGCCCATAAATGGTTCAATCTCGCTGCCCTGAAGGGCCGCACTGACGCGATCTCGATGCGCCGCGAAGTCGCCGAGATGATGTCGGAGGTCGAGATCGCCACGGCGCAGCGCGAAGCCCGCGCCTGGATGACCTCGCACTAACCCGAGTTCGCGGATTCGCGCTCGAAAATCCGGATTTTGAGATTTTTTAGACGGCTAAGTATTTGATTTACAACGAGCGAGGTCTTCGGTTTTGGTCAAAAACGGCTGTAGTGAAGACCTACCCGATTCCCAAGTGCGGCTGATTGCGCATAGATTCGTCGCATCATGTTTCTGCGATGCACCGAGCGAAAGAAGAACGGCAAAGCGCACAGCTACTGGAACGTGGTTGAGAACAAGCGTCTCGATGACGGCCGGGTTGTGCAGCGGCATGTGTTGTATCTCGGCGAGATCAACTCCTCGCAGGCTGCGGCCTGGCGCAAGGCGATCGAGGTGTTCGACGAGGATGCCGGCCGCACACGGACACTGGCGCTATTCCCGGAGGATCGATGCGAGGCGGTTGTAGGCGACGCATCTGTCGTTCAGCTTCGCCTGTTGGAGATGCAGCTTCGTCGTCCGCGGCAATGGGGCGCCTGCTGGCTGGCCGGGCAGTTGTGGCGAGAGCTTCAGCTCGATCGGTTCTGGGCCGATCGCCTGCCGCCGAGCCGAAAGGGAACGCGGTGGGATCAGGTTCTGCAGGTTCTCGCCAGCTATCGGTTGATCGCTCCGGGCAGCGAATGGCGGCTGCATCGGCAATGGTTTGGCAACAGCGCGATGGCCGATCTGTTGGGTGCGGACTTCGGGCTGGCCGAAGAGCACAAGCTTTATGCCTGTCACGATCTGCTGCTTGAGCACAAGGAAGCGCTGTTCACGCATCTGGTCGGGCGCTGGCGGGATCTGTTCAACGCCGACTTCGACGTGCTGCTTTACGATCTGACCAGCACCTACTTCGAAGTCAACGCATCGGACTTGCCGGAAGGCAGCAAGCGCCGCCACGGCTACAGCCGCGACAAGCGGCCGGACTGCCCGCAAGTGGTGATCGCGCTGGTGGTGACGCCCGACGGCTTGCCGCTGGCTTACGAGGTGCTGCCCGGCAACACCGCCGACAGCAAGACGCTGCGGATGTTCCTCGGCAAGATCGAGCAGCAATACGGCAAGGCGCGGCGGGTCTGGGTGATGGATCGCGGCGTGCCGACCGAGGCCGTGCTGGCCGAGATGCGCAACAGCGATCCGCCGGTGCAGTATCTGGTGGGAACGCCGAAGGGACGCCTGAACCGGCTGGAAAAGCACCTGCTGCAAAAACCATGGCAGGACGCGCGGGAGGGCGTGAAGGTCAAGCTTCTGGCCGAGGACGGCGAGTTCTATGTCTTTGCCCAAAGTCATGATCGGGTGACAAAAGAGCGCGCGATGCGGCGGCGGCAGTTGAAATGGCTGTGGAAGCGGCTTCGGCAAATCGCCGCCATGGAAGTGACGCGCGAAGAGCTGCTGATGAAACTCGGCGGCGCGCGCTCCAAAGCGCCGGCCGCCTGGCGTCTGGTCAATGTCGACATCGACAAGCAGCGCCCGAGCTTCACCTTCGCCCTCAATCGCAAGAAGCTGCTGATAACGCGGCGGCGTGAAGGCCGCTATTTGCTGCGCACCAATCTCACCGACAATGATCCCGCCCAGCTATGGCAATATTACATCCAGCTCGTCGCTGTCGAAGAGGCCTTCCGCAATCTCAAAGGCGATCTGGCAATCCGTCCGGTCTTCCATCAGGACGAGAAGCGGATCGAAGCTCACATCTTCATCGCCTTTTTGGCTTACTGCATGCAGATCACTCTGACGCGACGCCTCCATGCGCTGGCACCAGGGCTGACCGCGCGCAGCGCGCTCGAAAAGTTTGCCGCTGTTCAGATGATCGATGTCCATCTGCCAACCACCGACGGGCGCGAGATACTGCTTACCCGCTACACCCACCCCGAACCCGAGCTGCGGCTCTTGATCGACCGGCTGAAACTCCGCCTGCCACCGCAGCCGCCGCCAAGGATCACCACGGCCGCCGTCACCCAGGCCAACCGCCGTAGTGAAGACCTTCTGACCTAAGCCATTGATCTATAATGAGCGAGCATCTCTAAAACCCGCCAATCCGCGAAGACGGGCTAA